>ERZ795042.657-NODE-657-length-25725-cov-34.070121_pt1 | contig 25725 bp, 29 predicted proteins | sample MGYA00375126_ERZ795042 | MGnify/ENA primary metagenome ERZ795042 (study PRJEB30171, sample SAMN05518105) | compost metagenome | isolation source: Feedstock adapted compost from Newby Island compost facility, Milpitas, CA | place: USA:Newby Island compost facility...
TGACGGAGAGCGTGACTTGTGCGTCTGAGGCAAGAGGCGCCTCGAAATACTTGTCTAGACGGGACAGCTTTTTCTCGGCGTAGTCCCTCAGTGCTTCGGTTACGGGCAATTGTCGGCCGCGGATGTTGAACCTCATATCGCACTCCTCCTTAACTGACCTGAGACCATTGTAACATACCCGGATGGGCGATTACAAAATCTTGACACGCATCAGGCGTGAAATATTTTTGAATTTTTCGAATATTTAAAGAGGAACTTGCCCCTTCCGGTTCTGACAAAATTGAAACCCCCGGAAAATTCCGGGGGTTGACGTTGTCGTCCCTGTCAGACTTTCGATTCGAATTACGACAGCTTCACGACGTTCGCTGCCTGTGGACCACGTGCGCCTTGAACGATGTCGAACTCGACGGCCTGACCTTCTTCGAGCGTCTTGAACCCTTCGGCCTGGATCGCGGAGAAGTGGACGAACACGTCGCCTCCCTCTTCCGTTTCAATGAACCCATAGCCCTTTTCCGCATTGAACCACTTTACTCTTCCTTGCACAAACATACATTCCCTTCGTGTTCATTTGGCTGTGAGGCGACACGTTTTATCATGGCCCACAACTCGACTATACACTCCGGGCAATTCAAAGTCAAACCTTTTTTGAAAGCGAATTCATTCCGTGGATTTCCGCCGCTTCCTGACATTGACGGAACCAGCGTCAAATCCGGGTCGCGATGATCCGGGCCAGATAGGGATCTTCGTCGCGAAACACGGACAGCCCGGTGTCCTTCACGTAAAAATCAACCCTGAAACGGTATTTCTCTCCGAGTTCCTCCACCAGCGCGTCGCTGTCGATATAGCGCCGGTAGTGATCCGTGAACACCTTGGGCCGAAACTCGTCTTCCTTCACCTGGAGCTCGGCCCCAAACATATCCCCGTTGTCCAGACCATCGCGGAGGCATTCCAGCAGGCTCTCCTGCGTCGGCTCATCAATCGAGTGCAGCACAAGTGCGGGGCGATCTGACGGTCAACCTGGCTGCATACCGGACAAGCTTGATCAACCGCGAAACCGGAATGGACGAGAAGGAGATATGCGGCGAGAAGGTGCGCGGATACGAATTCCGGGCGCTGGAGCTGGTCCGGAACTTTCACCGCTGGGGCGGAAATTGAGGGGGAAGCCTATCGACCGGTCTGGCCGTGATCGGAGTGCAGGATGACCAATATCCTGCTTCTCCCCTTGTTCCGAAATCTGCTACAGCCCGCCGGCTTCCCGTCACGCGCGGCAAAATTGCTCATGCACTTCCTTCACGGCGTCGATTACGTCCCGCACATCCCCGTCGGTCATACGCGGAAAGATCGGCAGCGACATGCACGACGCGTAGTAGTCTTCCGCGTTCGGGCAGACGGTGTCCCCGTAGCCGATCGACCGGTAATAAGGCTGCCGGTACACGGGGATATAGTGAACGTTCACGCCGATGTTCCGCTCGCGCAGCGCCTCGAACAGCGTCCGGCGATCGGCGCTGAATCTCCGTGGCTCCCAGCGGAGAATATACAGATGCCAGCTTGAATCCGCCGACGGATGCTGCCAGGGCGTGATCAGCCCTTCCAGCTCCGCGAACGCCGCATTGTACATGGCCGCGATCTCGCGCCGGCGGGCGACGAACCGATCCAGCTTGTCCATCTGCGAGCAGCCGAGCGCCGCCTGGATGTCGGTCATCCGGTAATTGAACCCGAGCGCCCGCATCTCATAGTACCACGGCCCGTCGTCGCCTTCCATCATGTCCCGGTCGCGCGTCATGCCGTGATTGCGGAAGAGGAGCAGCTTGCGGTAATACGCTTCGTTGTCCGTGACGATCATGCCGCCTTCGCCCGTGGTGATGTGCTTGACGGGATGGAAGCTGAACATCGTCATGTCGCCGAGCGTGCCGACCTTGCGCCCGCCGAACGAAGCGCCGAGCGAGTGGGCCGCGTCGTGGATCACGACCAGACCCCGGTCGCGGGCGAGCATGGCGATCCGGTCCATCTCCGCCGGCTGGCCGGCGAGATCGACGGGAATGATCGCCTTCGTCGCCGGCGTGATCCGCTCGGCGACGCGGTCCGGGTCCAGATTGTAGGTGCGCGGGTCAATGTCCGCGAATATCGGCCGGCCGCCCATGTACAGCACGCAGTTGCTGCTCGCGAGGAACGTGATCGGCGTCGTGATGACCTCGTCGCCCGGTTCGATCCCCGCCGCGAAGCACGCGCCGTGCAGCGCCGCCGTGCCATTGCAGAACGCGACCGCGTACTTCGCGCCGACATATTCCGCGATCTTCCGCTCGAACCGCTCGATCGCCGGCCCTTGCGTGATGTAGTCGCTCTCGAGCACCGCGCGGACGGCGGCCTTGTCGTCTTCGTCCAGCCACTGGCTGCCGTAGGGAAGCATCGTGCTTCTGCGGGCGCGCTTGTCGGCGTCGGATGTCATGGTCTCCGATGTCTCCTTTCATCCGGAATGCGGAAGACCGGCGGGAGGCGTCAAATCAGATCCGTCGAGCGGATCCATTCCTCCGTCCGGCGAATGCCTTCCTCCAGGCTGACCTGCGGCTCCCAGCCGAGCAGCCGCTTCGCCTTGCCATAGTTGCACAACAGCTTCTGAATCTCGCTCTGCGGGTGGATGTGCTCGACGTGCCGGATCCGGCTGTCATCCTGCACGATCAGCTTCGCGAGGTCGTTAATGGCGATGTCCCGGCCGAGCCCCGCGTTCACGATCTCGCCGTTCACCCGGTCCGAATAGCCCGCCTCGACAACGAACCGCGCGCAGTCCTCGACATACAGCAGATCGCGCGTCTGCGTGCCGTCGCCATAGATCCGGAGTTCCTTGCCGTCCAGCTTGTTCCTGATGAAAATCGCCACGACGCCGCCTTCGCCGCCCGTCTTCTGGAAAGGACCGTACGTGTTGAACGGGCGGATGACGACCGCCGGCAGACCGTAGGCGTGCCAGTAGGACAGCACCATGTTCTCGGCCGCGATCTTGCTGCCCGCGTAGGGCGAAGCCGGTTTCAGCGGATGCTCTTCCGTGATGCCGCCTTCGTCGAAGCAGCGGTCGTACACCATGCAGGTGCTCATGAAGACGATCTTGACGTTGTGTCGCCGACACTGCTCCAGCAGGCAGAACGTGCCGATCGTATCATTGTTGAATGTCGTGCGCGGATCGTCAATCGAATCTTGCACGTTGATCGACGCGCCCAGGTGGTAGCAGATGTCGAACGGATGGCGGACGAACAGGTCGGACAGAATCGATTCGTTCAGGATCGAGCCTTTGATGAACGCCCGGAATCCGGGATGGTTCCGGAATTCGGCGATATTCGCTTCCCGGCCGTTCGACAGATCGTCAAGCACCCAGACCTGGTGCCCGTCTTCGAGCAGCCGCTTCAGCACCCAGCGGCCGATGAACCCGGCGCCGCCGGTGAGCAGGATGTTCATTGCCATGCGAAGTTGCGAACCTCCTCACGCTTCATCCAACAGGATCGGATATCCTGGCTGAGCATTGGTTTATGATTCTTTTATCGTACGGAAGCGCGATCTATTGCAGCTATCATCAGCCGTTTCCCCACAGATGCGGACTGATGATCCGTTCGGGCACCTTCGCCGCGACGGCGGCAATGTCGCGCCGTGAACGCCCGGATATCGCCGGCCCGCGAAACCAGGCCAGATTCTTCCCGATTTGCTCGGGAGTTTCGGCGCCGATCACGAGACTGTGTACCCCGGGAATATCCCGTACGAAGGCCATGGCCAGCTCGGGCAAGGTGACGCCTTCCGCCACCGCGATGCGCCGCAGTTGCGCTAGGAACGGTCCGGCCGCCCCGAGATGGCCGGGAATGTCGTCCGGCCCGAGAAACAGCAAGCCCTGCAAAAAAATGCTGCGGGCAAAAACGATTTTGCCCGCTTCTCCCATCTCCCGCAGCAATCCGCCCGTGAGCAGGCGGTGATCCAGCGCGTTGACGGGCACCTGAACCGCTTCAAACAGCGGATTCCGGGCTATCGCCCAGATCTCGCGCGACAGTTCCACGGGATCCGCGCCGAACGACACCCCCAATTTGCACGCGTAGCCGTTGCGGACCAAGCTGCCGCAAGCCGCGGTCAGCTTGCGGCCGTATTTCAGCAGGTCGGACGCATGATGCAGCATCATGACGGGGATCCGGTCCAGCTTCAGCCGCTCCAGCGACGCTTCGATCTTGTCCGTCAGAACGCGCTCGATCTCGGTTTCCGAGGCGCCGGGGTCCAGATTCAGCGACATCTTCGAGATGATCGTGTACCCGGTTCGGCCCGCGAAATAGCGTCCCAGCACGGTCTCGGAGCTGCCGTACCCCTGCGCGGTGTCGAAGGACACGATGCCTCCGCCCGTCGCCTCGTCCAGCACTCGTCTGCCGGTCTCCTCATCCGGCTGCCCGCTTCTGTTGGCGATGCCGTACGGCATTCCGAGCTGCACGGTGCCGAGCGTCAGCCGCGAGATGCGGATCCCGTCCCGTTCGATCACTTCCATGCACGCTTCACCCCGCCTGCTATTTCGCCGTATATCCGCCGTCCACCGGGATATTCACGCCGGTCACGTACCGGGAAGCGTCGGAAGCCAGATAGACGATCGTTCCCATGAAATCGTCCGGCCCCGCCATGCGGCCCAGAAACGTCCGCTGCGCGTACCGTCTGGCGAACTCCCCGTCGTTGCGGTCCGACCGGAGCCCGCCCGGGCTCACGCAATTGCACCGAACATTATAGGGACCGTAATAGCTTGCCGCAATCCGGGTAAAATTCACCATGCCGCCCTTCACGAAATAATAATCCGGCGCGTAGGGCATGTAGCGGTCCTGCCCCAGACCTTCATACAGGGACGCGTCGGTGCCGATCATGCCGTGGATGGAACCGATGTTGATGATGCTGCCGGATTTTCGCTCCATCATGTTCCGGCCGAACAGCCGCGTGATCCGATACAGCCCGACACCGAAAATATTGACGCCCCTGACGAAGTTCTCCTCGTCGTCCCAGTCGGCCATCAGCCGCGCGCCGGCGTTGTTGACGAGCACGTCCACCCGGCCGCCGTTCTCGGCGACAATCCGCTCGTGGAACGCCCGGATCGAGCGCTCGTCCTCGAGATCGAGTTGCAACGCCCGCACCTCGACGCCCTCGCGACGGTAGGATTCCTCGATCCCCGCCAGCTTGTCTTCGCTGCGCGACGACACATAGGTCCTGGCTCCGGCCTGGGCCAGCGCAAGCGCGCATTGGCGTCCGATTCGTTCCGCACCGCCGGTGACGACCGCCACTTTGCCTTGCAGCGAGAACATGTCCATCACATTCATGGATCGGTTTGCCCTCCAATCCTTCATACCACCGGCTTCTGTTCGATATGGCGATTCAGTCGGACCAGTTCCGGACGGGTCAGCAGGAAGCTGACGACCTCCGCCGTAGACACGGCCTTCATGCCGGGGAACGCCGAGGCGACCGCCCGCATCAATTGATAGTCTTCCTCCGTATCCATCGTGATGCGCAGTTCCGGGTGCCTGAGCGCCTCCGGCACCGGCGCCCGGACGATCCGGAATTGTTCCGGATGCTCATAGGCGTAGAGAGTCACATGTTCCAGATGCCTCGGCTCCGTCGCCAGCCTTCCGATTTTCCGCAGCGCCTCATAATCGACCAGCTCCACGGCCATGCCGAGCGGGTAGCAATCGGGCTCGAATCGCACCAGATCCGCCCTCTCCGCCGCGCCCAGCTCCACGCACCGCGAAGCCGTCTCGTAATCGAAGAAAGGATTGTCCGCGGTGACCCGGATCACGGTGTCCGGTTGCCGAGGCGCCGCCGCCTCCAGAAATCTCGACAACACATTCGTCTCCGATCCCCGGTACACCGCCACGCCTTTGCTGGCGCACCAATCGGCGATCGCGTCGTCCCGTCCGTCCGTCGTCGTGGCCACCACGACCTCCGCAACCCCGGCAATCATTCGGGTGCGGCTGACGATGTAGTCCAGCACGCAGGTTTCACCCAGCGGCATCAGCACTTTGCCCGGAAGGCGGGAGGAGCCCATGCGCGCCTGAATGATCGCGATTGTCTTCATGATCCCGCCCCGCTTTCCAAATATCCGGACCGGATGAAGGAAGCGATCCGCTCCACTCCCCGTCCGTCCACCGTTTCCCAGCCTCTTCGGGCAATCCGCCGCAGCGTCTCCGCATCGGACAAAAAAGAGCCCAGCTTTCCAATCGCTTCATGCCCTTCTCCGAGCGCGGCCACCAGCCCCATCCGTCCGAGCTGCTCCACATAGTAGGCCATATGGCGCCATACGAAGGCGCCCACCGGCTTGCCGAGCAGCATCGCCTCGTACGCGGTAATGCCACCCAGGCTGAGCACCGCGTCCGCTTGCGCCATGGCTTCCGCCATGTCAGGCTGCCGCAGGAAGACCACATTCCGCCGCGCCAGACTCAGCATCGCCCGGACGCGCTCATCCGATACGGCGGGACCCAGGACGACATGGAACCGCACATCCTCCAGCTCCCGGAGGCTGCCGATATTCTCCAGAACAAGCTCGGTATAATGCGCGGGGTCCGCCCCGCCGAAGGCGACCAGCACCGTCCCGACGGCGTCGCGATTCCAAGGCTCCCGGGGTCTGCGCGCCCGCATCGCCGGGCTGAAGATCTGATATTGCGGCCCGGACAGCACCGTGGTCTCGCCGGGATCGACACTCCACTCCCGCCCGAACGCGTCTCCGTTGATGACGGCGTCGGGACGGAACCGGTCCGTCTGGTTGTCGTTGAGCTGGATCAGTATATCGAACCCCATCGCCCGGTAGATCCGGCGGTCTTCCCCGGTCAGGTTCAGCAGATCCGCGATCAGGATGCGGGGCGCGCGGCCTCCGGACACGACGGTGCGGACGGCCTCCAGCGCGTCCGTCCTGCCGGACGCGACAAAGCGGCAATCCGCCCCCCGGATCGCGAACCTTTCCGGTTGCTCCAGGTCGGTCTCGCAGACGTAATGGACCGGCACATCCAGCCGCTCCGCCAGATGTTCGCCCAAATATTTGCACCGCATCAGATGGCCGATGCCGATCCGCGCATTGCCGGCCGCGTGAATGACAATCATCGCAGATGATCCCACGTCAGCACCGTATTGGCAGGCAAATCCGCGTTCACCCGCATGCCCAGCACCTTGTCCCGGTCGAACGGGGAGATCCCCCAGCCGGGTCGGACGATCTTCAGGTGGTCCGCCGTCAGCGGCTCCCCTTTGGCGATCGGCCGGGACAGGACGAGGGAGCGGACCGATTTTCTTCGCTCGTCGATCTCGCAGCTCAAGACGCGCTTGCGCGGATGGCCCATCGCCGCTTCGAGATTGCGGATTTCCCGCACGAGGCTCGCCATGTCCGCCGGGTCCATGCTGAACCAGTGGTCCGGACCTTCCAGCGACTTGTCGAGCGTGAAGTGCTTCTCGATCACCTTCGCGCCGAGGGTGACCGCGCCGAGCGCGGCGGTGATGCCCAGCGAATGGTCGGAGAAGCCGATTACGCATTCCGGGTACAGGCGGGCGAGCGCGCCGATCACCCGCAGGTTCATTTCCTCCATCGGCGACGGATACTGCGAGACGCAGTGCATGACGACGATCTCCGAGGCGCCGTTCTCGAGCAGCAGTCCGACGGCCATGTCCGCTTCACTGAGCGTGCACTTGCCGAGCGACAGCATCACCGGCTTCCCGGACTTTGCGGCGGCCGCCAACAGATCGACATGGTTCACGTCCGAGGCGGCAATCTTGATGCAGGGAGCGCCGACCTCCTCCGTGAGGAACCGCAGGCCGTCCACGCTGAACGGCGTGGAGAAGGCGATCAGTCCGCGTCCGGCGGCGTAATCGAACAGTTCCCGGTGCATGTGCCGGGGCAGGGACAGCCGGTCGAACATGGCGCCGATCGGCTCGGTGATCTCCTTTCCCTCCGGACCCCAGGTCAGGAGGCGCCCGGTGTCCGCCAACAGTTCGGCTGCCGTATAGGTCTGGAATTTCACCGCGTCAACGCCGCATTCCGCCGCCGCGTCGATGGTCCGCTTCGCCAGTTCGATGTCGCCGTTGTGGTTCGCGCCGATCTCCGCCACGATGAACGCGGGATGATCGCCGCCGACAGGTCTGCCTGCAATCGCGAACAAGCCGGATCTCATCCTTTCCGAACGGTGTATAGCCACCAGGTATGCCGTTCCTTGAGCTGGTTCTTCCAGTAGTCGTTCCGCTCCGCGTCCTCCACGACAAAGCCGGCTTCCCCAAGCAGGGATTGCGCTTCCTCATCCGACAGGAACGTGTACAGGATGCCGTTGTACGGACCGCTCTCCGGTCCCAGAATCCAGGAATGCTCGTCGATACGCTCTCCCATGCCGACGAGGGAGTCCTCGTTCGTCCGGAAGTTGATGAACATTTTGCCGCCCGGCTTCATGAGCGCGTGCACCTTCCGCAGATCGACCAGCATCTCGTCCACCGGACGATTGAACGCGACGCCGAAATTGATCACCACGTCGAACAGGGTGTCAAACGCCACGGTCCGGATGTCGTCGGTCTTGAGCGACATGAGGTTGGCATAGTCGCCCAGCACGCGGCTTGCCGTATCCAGGCAGGCCTGGCTGTAGTCGATGCCGTATGTCCGGAAGCCGTAATCCAGCAGCAGCTTCAGATGCCGTCCCGAGCCGAATCCAATGTCCAGCGCTGTCCGGCTGCGGTTCTCCTCCAGATTGCCGAAGTTTCGGGCCAGGAACGCCACGACCCGCTCGTTCGGGTACAGCATGACGTTCTTGCGGATTTCATTGCTCCAAGCTTGCCGGTTCCTCTCGTCAAAGGACTTCATGATTAACCTCCCTGAGCGACTCCGAATTGATGGATGACGGCGACCGCTTCCCGCAAGGCGTGCCCGACCGATTCCCCGGTCGTCGCCACATAGCCCCGGGCGTACGCGTCGACGCCGTTGCGGATCTCGGCCAGCACATCTCCAGGTGTGATATCGCTGGCATAGCGCAGCACGTTCGGGTTCCGGACGATGGCCTCCCTGTCGGGAACGGACACCACCCGGCCCGGCGGAACGGCCAAGAAATGGAACACCATCGGCCGGGCCTGCTTCACGGCGAAGTCGCCGTCCATGCCATTCTGATGACGGATGAACTCGACGATCGGGTCAACCCCCGTGACGAACGGCACCATGAATTCCGTTGTCATCTGTCCGGCCGGCCGGCCGGTGATTTCGATCAGCCAGGCCTTGTCCCCGTCCACGAGCACATCCGCGTTGACCAGGCAATGGTCCAGCCCTGCGGCGGCCACGGCGGCCTGCATCATACCGCCGATGACGGCGAACCGGCCGTCCGCCGGCTCGTCGGGCGCCAGATAGCCCAGCTCCTGCCGATAAGGGTAACGGGTGATGATCTTCTTCCGGGCGAGAATGAGCCGGAACCGGCCGTCGATGACCACGCCGTCGATCCCGTATTCCTCGCCGCCCAGCAACTCCTCGACCAGGCTGTCCTCGTCTCCGGCGCGATGCTCCAGGTGAAGGCGCGCCAGATCCTCCGCTTCTTCTTCCGTCCGGATCACCACCACGCCCTTGCTGCCCGAACCGTATTGCGGCTTCAGCACGCAGGGCGGACCGATCTCGCGCACGGCCCGGATGATCCCGGGCAGATCGCGCGCCGTCCGCTGTCTCGCGCAGGGTACGCCGTTATCGGACATGACCCGATGGGTCATCACTTTGTCCGCGCAGCGCCTGGCCGCTTCCTCGCTGATGCCGGGCAGATTCAGCGCGTCGTTGACGGCGCCGATCGTGGTGAGATACCGGCCGATCGGGGAAGGAAGGACACCGCGGATGCCGTATCGCCGGGCGACTTCGATCACCCGCTCCTTGTCCTTGATGTCCACGCCGATGCTCTCATCCGCGTATTCGAACCCCGGCGCGCTCGGGTTGGCGTCGAGCGCCACCACCCGGAGCCCCAGACGCTTGGCGCATCGGATCGCGTGCACCTGCTCTTTGCCCGCGCCGACGGAAAGCATCACAGCCATCGCTTCATCCTCCGCGTCTCAAGTATCGTCGATCAAGCGCGATTGTCCAACGCCTTACGCGTTGTCCAGCAACCGTTCTTCCAGCAGCCAGCGCCGGAGCTTCTCCTTGCCGATCAGTTCATTCGCCCGATATTCGAGGTCGACGGACGCGCTCAGCATGAACCTGTCGTGCCACGACTTGTCGGCGTAGATCGGCGGGATGACGTACATGTTGTCGTTCTCCAGCACTTTGCGCCGCTCGTCGGACGTCATGACTTCCTCGTCCATTTTCTCGCCCGGACGCAGGCCGATCTCCTCGATGACGACGCTCTCGCTCAGCCCGTAGCGGGCGCTCAGTTCCTCGATCATGATCTCCGCCAGATCGGCGAGGCGGACGATCGGCATCTTCAGGACGAACACCTCCCCGCCCAGGGAAATCCGGTTCGCCTCCAGCAGCAGGCTGATGGCTTGGTTCGGCGTCATCATGTACCGGGTCATGCGCATGTCCGTCACCGTGATCCGCCGTTCGGCGAGAATCTGCTGCCGGAACAGCGGGATGACGGAGCCGCGTGACCCCATCACGTTGCCGAACCGCACGGATGCGAACACCGTCGCCTTCGGCCCTTTCTGGAAGGACGCCGCGGAGATCAGCCGCTCGCCCATCAACTTGGTGGCGCCATAGGTGTTGCTCGGGGATACCGCCTTGTCGGAACTGGTGAACAGCACTTTGGCCACCCGGTTCTGCAAAGCGGCCTGAATAACGTTTTGCGTGCCAATGACATTCGTCTGCACCGCTTCGAACGGATTGTATTCGCAGGCCGGCACATGCTTCATCGCGGCCAGATGGAAGACGAAATCGATGTCCTCCATCGCGCGGCTGAGCCGCTGCTGATCACGGACATCGCCGATCAGGAAGCGCAGCTTGTGCGCATGCTCCCGAAAGTCCAGGCTCATCTGAAACTGCTTGTATTCATCCCGGCTGAAGATCCGGATGACGGCCGGATCTTCCTGCAGCAGCCTGCGGGTCAGATGGTAGCCGATCGTACCGGTTCCGCCGGTGATCAGGATTTTCTTTCCCTTGTACATGATCTCAATCCTTCAATCTCTCTTCGGCAGACGCGAGCATTTCTTTCACATCGGGTATATAGGATCGCATGGACTTCACCAGAGGCCCCAAAACGTCCGTGAAAAGCTGCGACTTGCGGACGATGTCCGTTTCCTTTTCCAGTTCAGGGCGATCCCGGTCGAACGACCGGATGGCGTTCATGCAAAGCACGGTCATGATCGTCATGAACGGAACGCCGTTTACGACCTTTCCCCATTCCCGTTCGATATCCTGCATGTACCGGAGACATTTCCCTGTTTTCGTCCGGCTGTACTCCGGCAGTTTCTCCAACTTGCGCGCAATGCGGTCGAGATGTTCCTCCAGCTCGTCCGTTTGTTTTTTCAGGTATACAAATCTGGCGTATACTTCCCGCACACGGTGTTCGCTGTAGATGGAATCCGTTGCGTCGGAGAGCAGCCCGAGCAAATCGCCGGGGACCGTCTGACCCTGCAACCGTTCGAGCACCCGTTCGAGCGGCTCCCATTTCGTGTGCTCGATTTTGGCTCCGTATCTTGAAGTGTTCGTAAACACGATGTTCGGATAATCGTGCAGCAGTTCCTCGATGGCGCGCAGCGTGACGACCAGACCGTGCGTGGCGCGGTTGACGCCGCCGTTCACATTTTCAAGTTCATATTTTGCGCTTTCGAGCGTTTTCCCGATGTCTTCCGGCGTATAGTGCTTGGCTCCGGGCGAATAGATCTTGTCCAGCGGATAGGACAGGTCCTGGCCTGCCAACACGATTTCGGAGCATCCCATGTAAATGGCGGCTTCGATGGCTTCCCCCGTTACGGAAGGAACGGGCCGGAGCAGCGGGTCTTGATCGCTCAGTCCCATCAGAAATTGGGTGGTGAAATCTTCTCTCAGGTAGAAATGAATAAGCTTTTCCGGATTGTGGTCGTCCACGACAGGGTGGAACGCCGCCGGACAGAACAGCAACGGGATATCGCGAACTTCGGGATCGTCGTAAATCTTCCTGTTGATATCCCCGCCGTCGATGAGAGCGATGATATGCGGTTTGATGCCGAAATGCAAAAGAGATTGAATCGTTGAACCGGCGGCGATGATCACCGCGTGGTCTTTCAGTTCCCTCAGTACCGGAATGTCCGGCTCCAGCGAAGGTCCCGCGCCGACGACGACGGCCGTCTTGCCGGCGAGAAGACCTTTGAAATTCCCGAGCGACGGCGATTTCAGGATGTTCGACAGATTGTAGAGCCGGTTCCGCAGCCAATCCACCCCGAACCGTCGGTAAGTCACCATGGAAGAAAAATACGCCATGCTCGCATATTTCGCGTCTTCCTTGAACGCGTTCATGTGCCGGAGAGAGAGCTTCTCGTAGATCGGAAGCGCATGCACCGACGCGTTCGCCTTGGATGCCTTCATGAACCGGAAGACGAGCTGCTCGCGCCGAACCCTGTCGTCCCCGACCGCCAGCGCGAAAACCTCTGCTCTGGAAAAAAGCTTCTCCAGATCTATCGCATGCATGGCAGCCAGAAAAATCTGCATATCCGGTTCATAGATGAAGACGCGAAGATTGGGCACATGCATGCCCAGCAGAAGCAGATGATAGCCGAACCCGAGGCCGTATAGCACAATGTCGGGATGTTCGCCGATTTTCTCCGCCAACTTCGCGGCCCAGCGGGAAGCTTCCGCCTCCGGATCATGGTTGCTGTAAAATCGGATCCATCGATTATCCCCGGTCCGGATTTTCAAATTCGGCATCCCGGTTCTCGAGTAGATGATCTGATAGTTGTCCCAGTCCGGTTCGACGCCGGTTACTGCCTCATGAACCTTCGGAAACTTGGATTTCAAATATTCGAGGTTCTTACGGAACCGTTCCTCCATGACCGCGATCTCGTCGCCGAGCGCGACCGACAGACCTCGGATCAACTCCGAAAGTTCGTATTTCAGGCAGTCCGCCGCGTCCCGGTAATCCTCCAGGTCCATGCAAGCGTTCATGCCCCGAAATTGTTCGGGGAAAATCCGGATGAAGTGCCCCAGCGCGGTCTGCAACTCGTCGTTGTCCGGCAAGCCCGCCAACGCTTCGGCGACCCGGCGGGATTGCCGGTACAGCCGGTCCATGTTCTCTACCAGCTCTCCGATGCCCTTCCAGGTGTCCGGCGTGACCGAATCATACAATTGTTCCGCGATGTCCAGACACGACTGGCGCAACGCAGGCAGATGCCGCTTCATGTTCTCGACGATCGACTGCAGTTCGTGGATATCGGTTGTCGTTACGTTCATCCCGGATCCTCCGTGCCGGCTGTTCGTCAATCAGATGCCAACGCAGCCGTGAAATATTGTAGAAAACAGACTGCCTGTGGCGGCAGTCCGGCGTGCCAATCATTGTTTCTTGTCCAGCAGCATGCTCTCGGATGGCGCATAGGCTTGATAAGCGCGCTGCTGAATCCGTGAGTTTCTGAACGAACGCAGTCCCGCTTCCGCATCCCGCAACAGCTCTTGCATATGGCCCAGAAGCACAGACTCATGGGTTTTCAGTTCCCGGAGCAGTTGTTGCTGTTCGGCAGTCAGCTTCCTTCCATCCATCGCCCGGATGACTTGCTCGCGCAAATCAACCAGTTCAATGAACGCTTCGTAACCCGCTTCTTTGCCAAGTTCGCTCAGACGTCGGGATTCCGCCAGCAGGCGCCGCAGCAAATCATCCATGGTTTGGCGCCGCGGTCCCGCGCTTCGCGACTTGCTGCCAGGCGTCCCGCAAGGTGGTAAGGTATTCCAGAACTTCGCTGGCGGGTTCCGTTTTCTTCTTGATATTCGCCTCGATCAATTTCCGCAGCATGTAATCATATATCGACAGCAAAGTTTGTGCAATCGGATACTGCAGGTTGAGCGAGCCGGCCAGCTCGTTGATGATGCTCTGCGACTTGAGAAGATACGTGTTGGCTTTCAGGACATCCTTCTTCTCGATGCTTTCGATGCCCAGTTTGATGTTCCGAATGGCACCATCATAGAGCATGAGCACCAGCTGGATCGGCGACGACGTATTGACGGCGGACTGCTGATAGATCTGATGAGGCGATGGCAACATTTCAGGTCACACTCCCGTCAGTTCATGAAGCCGAACAAAGCTCCGGATTGGGCGCTGAATTGGCTGACGGCTTTCTCCATGGCCGTGAATTGCTTATAGTAGTTGTTCTCGATGATGGCAAGCCGGGACGCAAGATGTCTGATTCGGTTGTTCAACGCCCTGAGCTCTTCCGCCATGAAGCTGTTTTCCGAGAACGATGCACCGGGATCCGTGCTGAATTTGCTGACACCGGCCTTCTGGGCCAACTGGTCGAGCGCCCGTTCCGCCGAATTGTACAGTCTCCTGAACAGGCCGCTGTCAGCGGCGGTCGCAGATATGTCGGTCGAGTTCTGTGCAAATAACGCGATGAACGCGTCCAAATCATTCTCGATGGCCGCGCGCAACTTGTCTTCATCGCTGATGACCAATTTACCCTTGGACGTGTAATCGCCGGTGGTGATTCCGAACTGGGTCAGGTTCACCGCGTTGCCGTTCACTTCAACGTTTGTAATCATCGCCATACGGAATTCGTTGATCATTGTGGTCAGGATGCTGTCGTTGCGAAGCAACCCGCTCTTGGCTTTCGATTCCCAGAGCTCGATCTCCTTCTCGGACATTTCGTCCTTCTGTTCGCTGGTGAGCGGCAGGTAATCCCGATACCGCGCTTCGGACAATTTCTTGTTTACGGCATCCAGGATGCTGTTGTATTCGCTGATGAAGTTCTTGACGAGCTCGACGATCTTGTCCGTGTCCGTGGCGACCCGGATCGTGATATCCGAATTATCCGCAAGGAGCGTAATTTCCACGCCGTTCTCGGTGAAGGTATTGGACGATCGGGTCGTCTGGATGCCGTTGATGCGGACAATCGCGTCGGAACCGGCTTTGGGATTCAAATTGAAGTTGTTGAGCAATTCGCTCGGATCGTCAATCGTAATGGTCGACGAATCGCCCGTTGTCTTCGAACGGATCGTAAAATATCCGGTGGCGCTGTCGATATAGGCCGTCACACCGGCATCGGCTTTGTTGATCTTCTGAATCATCGTGGCGATCGTATCATTTTCTTCATCCAGTTCAATCGTCTTGCCGTTGATCTTGAAGGAGATCGTGCCGTCCCCGTCATAGTCGAACGGGTTATTGTTGTCGTCCTTCAATTCCTTCAGCGTTTTCGTCGCGTCAAATGTCACCTGGTTTTCCAATTTGTAGGCCGTAGCAAGCGATTCGACATGGATCGTCAGTTCGTCGCCGGCATATGCCGCCGAACTCGCTTTGACAAGGACGGCCGAAGTGTCGCCGGTGACGACCGCCTTCTTCGCGGCAAGCGAGCTGGTCAGGCTGTAGTTGAACAGCTTGTTGTTGCGGAAGTCCACCAGCTTGCTGCTGATCTCGCGGTATTGTTCCCGTTTCCATTCGATCAGCGTCTTCTGCTGGTTTAATTTGTTGAGCGGCTGCCTCTTGACCGACATCAGATCCTTGACGAGCTGATCGATGTCGAGGCCTGTGCTGAATCCGGAAATGCGAATAGGCATGTCTCTGTCCTCCTCAGACTTTCTCGTCGAACAGCAGTCCGGCAATCTCCATCATCTTGTAGACGATGTCGAGCGTCCGTTCCGGCGGGACCTCGCGGATCAGTTCGCCGGTCTCCCGGTTGACCACCCGCATCACCACGGATCCGGTCGCTTCATGGATCTTGACCTCAAGCCCCGTATCCGGCCCGGATATCTCCCGGATGGCGTGCTCGATCGCGCGCACGAGTTGCTCTTCGCCGATAGTCACTTTCTTGCCGTTGATCTCGGCGAACTCAAGCTGCTTCATGCTGCGGATCACAGCCGTCGCCATGCTGCCCGGCGCGCCCGAACCCGGGTTCGCGGCACCTCCGGCTCCGGCTTCCTGGCTCTGCACCCCGTAGTGTATGGGAATGGAAGTCCCTCTTGCGACTTGCAGATCCATACCGAATCATCTCCGAACACTAATAGGATTTGATTACTATATCGTCAGACAGCCGGGAATTGTTTAGATCTTTCGCCGGTTGGCCGGGACCTGAAAAAGGAAAAACCCCCGGAAATCGTTCCGGGGGCGCTTGGGGCGGCCGATCGGCGGTCAGCGCAGGAGCGTCAGGACGCCCTGCGGCGCCGCGTTCGCCTGCGCAAGCATTGCTTGCGACGATTGCAGCAGAATTTGCAGTTTCGCGAAGTTGACCATTTCCTTCGCCATGTCGGTGTCGCGAATCCGCGATTCGGAAGCCGTGAGGTTCTCGATCGTCGTGCCCAGGTTGTTCGACGTGTACTCGAGACGGTTTTGCAGCGCGCCGAGCTTCGCGCGCTCGGTCGCGACAGCCTCGATGGCGTCGTTGATTGCCGTCAGACCCGAATCCGCGGACAGCGCCGCGAAATCGCTGGTCGAAATCGCGCCGATCGCGATCGACGTGCCGAGGTCGTCGGAAATGATGCTTGCGCCCGACGTAATATTCCTGCCGTTGAACTTCGTTTTCGCCAGGATTTGCGCGATTTGCGATCCGAGCGCGTTGAGCTCTTCGTCGATGTTGTCTTTGTCCGTCGATTGGTACGTGTCGTTCATCTTTTGAATGGTCAGCTCTTTCATCCGGACGAGCATCGCGCTGATTTCGTTCATCGCGCCTTCAGCCGTCTGAACGAACGAGATGCCGTCCTGAACGTTCCGCTGCGCTTGCTCGAGACCGCGGATTTGACCGCGCATCTTCTCGGACACGGCCAGCCCGGCGGCGTCGTCAGCCGCGCGGTTGATGCGAAGGCCGGAGGACAGTTTCTCCATGCTCTTGCCCAGCGCCGAGTCGTTCAGCAACATGTTGCGATGGTTGTTGAGAGCCGTAATGTTGTGATTGATCCGCATGATTCAATTTCCTCCTTGAATGTTGTTCGTCCACATCCTTGTGGATCGCTCGCCATGGGTCGGCCGCCCCAAGAGCGTTCAATTTTTATATCGGCAGAAGCTTGGTGGAATTTATAGCTCACCTAAATTTTTTTTGAGATTTCGCAGCGAATCCTTCAATCGTCCGACATCGATCGCCGCGGTCGCCGCCTCTTCGTTCGTCTCCCTGACGGACTGCAGCAATTCCTTGCGCGCGATCCGGACTTCCCGGGGGGCGGCGATGCCGATCTTCACCGTTTCCCCCTCCACTTCGAGCACCGTCACCTCGATCCGCCCGTCGATGACGAGCGTCTGTCCTTTCTTGCGGGAAAGCACCAGCATGCTTACACCCCCTGAGCCGTCGGGAACAGCGCATGGCGCGTGCCCAGATGGGGATCCACGAGAATGATCTGCCTGCCGATCCGGTTTCGCACGTTCAGCACGACCGGAGCGACCAGATTGACGGTCGCCGTCTCAAGCCGATCCTTGACGTTCACAATGGTCCAGACGGCCAGGTCCACGGGGTCCTCGACTCCAAGTTGTCTCGCGTCCTCGTCCGGCAGTTGGAATTCATAATCGGAGAAGAACGCAAACGGATTCACGATGAAAAAACTCAGGTCTCCCCGATCGACGCATTGCAAACACGCGAAACCGTCAAGATCCTCCAGTCCGATCAGGGTGAACCGCTTGTCCGTCTCGAAGCCGGGAATTCCGTCCGGAAACGTATAGATGTCCCGCTCCTCGATTTCGATCTCTCCGAATCGGTTTGTCTCAATCTTCATCCCCGCAATCCTCCCTTTCGTCATGGTCAAAGAAAAAGCTACAAGCGAAATCATGGCTCGCTTATAGCTGTATTCTGACGGTATTCCCCAAATCTATGCCATCAATTCGATCACGGGCGGCGGTATGATTGTCACCTTCGGATACTGCAGCATGTAGATGCGGACGTGTCCGCGGTGGTACCGGATTTCCGGACCGTGGATCTGCACATCCATTTCGACGCCTCCCGGATCGACCTGGATATCCGGGTCGTTCGGAGTGTATTCGATCTTTGTGTTGTCGACCCTGGCTTCGCCGAACACCTGCAGATCCGGCGCCCCCTCGACGAATTCGTCCAGCGCGATGTCCGGAATCGGATTGCGGCGAATCCTCAGATCGCCCATCAGGTTGCCGTCCTTGACGATCTTCTCGAGATTCTTGAACGCCACCGCCTTGTACTGGGCATAGAGATTCAACCAGAAATGCTCCGGTTTGCCTCCTGTGAGCGCATTGTGCGTCAGGGTGTTGGCGATCTTGAGCTCGCCCGGACGGTTGCGGGCCGTAACCACAGCCCGCTTCGTCTCGACTTGGACTTCGGGTTGGCGCTGCCGGATCTCGTACCGGCCTTTCACGGATTCGGCGCTGATCATCCCGCGCTGCGTCTCGACATAAATCTGCGGCATCATGACGTCCGCCGCCTTACTTGAGGAAATCGACCAGCGACGGCGTGATGATCTTCGCGCCGACGGAGAGCGACGCCTGGTAAATGTTCTCGTTGATCTTCGCGTCGATGATCAGCTTCTCGAAGTCGATGTCCTCCGTCTTCGACTGGAGATCGGTCAGATTGAGCTCCAGATCCTTCAGCCGGTTCTGCATGAGCTCAACGCGGTTGACGCGCGCGCCGATCTCCGATTGCTGCGTCAGGATTTTGTCCATGCGGGACTCGATGTTGGCGATCTGCGCCGTTACTCCCGCGTGATTGCCGTTCTGGAGCGCATTTATAATCTCGTCGAATACGGTGAAGATGTTGTCCGCTTCGCCGGGGCGGCCGAACACGTCATTGCCGCTCAGATTAATCTGCAGTTTCACGCCGACGCCAACCATGTAGTAGATCGCGCCGGAATCCGTCACGACCTGGCTCGGATCAAACGACGGTACGGTCGGATCGTAGGGGATGATATCCGTTTTCTCGCCGTTGAACACATACTTCCCGTTCAGCGTGCTGTTCGCGATGTCAATGATCTGCTCCTTGAGCTGCACGACTTCGTCTGCGATGTTGCCGAGCGCGACGCCCGGATTCGTCCCGTTCGCGCCCTGCACGGCCAACTCCTTGAGCCGCTTCAGCACATCCTGCGCCTGCTGCAGCACCGTGTCGTTGAAGTCGAGCCAGGACAGCGCCATGTCGATGTTCTTCTGGTACTGCACATTGGCCTGCAGTTCGCTGCGATAGCGAAGCGAATAGGTGATGCCGACGGGATCGTCCGAGGCGCGGTTGATCTTGCGCCCGGTCGTCATCTGCTCCTGCAGTTTCGACATATCGGTCAGCGTGCGGTTCAGGTTCCGGGTGAGCTGCGTATGCATCATCCCCGGCGTCACGCGCAATGGCATCGCCTATTCCTCCTTACCCGTCAGCGGCCGACCACGCCGGTGCCGTTGATCAGTTTGTTCAGTATCTCGTCGAAAGACGTCATCAGTCGCGCCGCCGCGTTGTACGCGTGCTGGAACCGGATCAGGTCGGACATCTCCTCGTCCAGCGACACGCCGCTGACCGACTGCCGGTTGGCATCGACCTGATCGAGTTGCATCTGCGAATTCAACATGTTGCGTTTCATCCGGTTCGCGATGACGCCGATCTCGCCGACAAGCGCGTTGTAGTAGCTGCCGAGCGTCGCGCTGGTCACGCCGTTGCCGGTCGACGTCTCGTCGAAGGTGAAGCGGGTGTCTTTCAGTTCGCTCATCAGGAGCGCGAGTGTATTGTTCCCGCGCACGACGGCGCCGCCCGCGTCAAGACGCATGGACGTCGCGATTTTGTTCACGTCGTCTTCTATTGCGGAATTGAGCCGCAGATTGCCGGCCGTGAAGGTGGTCGAACCGTCCGATGTTGTAAAGAACCTGTCCGCCGGGCCGCCTTCGAGCGTATACCCCAGCTGATGCAAGCCGTTGATGCCCTTCACCGTCACGACGGTGTTATTGGCCAGCGGCGACGTGAGCGGGGGATTGAGCGTGGAAGCAACGCTTGGCGGAATATAGGAGCCCGCCGGAATGGTGACCTGAATCTCTCCGTTCGCCAATGTGTTCGCCAGCGAGTCGAGCTGACGGCGGTAATCCGCAACATAGACGTCGCGCGACACGATCATGCCGTGAATCTCGCCGCTGTCCAGATCCCCATTCTGATAGGCGCCGACCAGCGCCTGCGCCGTCACCGGCGTCGCGGTGCTGCCGTCGACGACGATCATGCCGCCGATCGAGATCGTGTATCCCGCCTCCGATTCGATGACGGAGACGTTCGCGATCCGGGACAGGTCGTCGACGAGCAGGTCGCGCTGGTCGCGCAGATCGTTCGCCTTGTCGCCGAGCCCCTCGATCCGCCGGATCTCCGTGTTGAGCGAAGCGATTGTGCCGATGATCGTGTTGATTTCCGTCGCCTTGACCTCGATATTCGTTGTCAGGTCCGCGCTCAGATCGTCCAGCTGGCGGCTGATCGAGTTGAACGCGTCGATGAGCGCCAGCGCGCTCTCGCGGACAATCTTGCGGCCCGTGACGTTCTCGGGATCTTTGCTCAAGTCGGACCAGGCGTTCCAGAACTGCTCCAGCACGGTCCGGATACCGGAATCGCTCGGCTCGTTGATGATCGCTTCGAGCTTGTCCAACGTGTCCGCCTGGATCGAATATGTGCCGACCAGCTTGTTCTGATTGCGGTACTGGTCGTCGAGGAACGACGTCCGGATCCGCCGGATGTCCGTAAATTCGACGCCCGTGCCGAGCTGGCCGGGAATCGTCGAACGCGTCAGGCCATAGGCTTCGATCGGCCGCGCGGCCGTCATGCTGACGACCTGGCGTGAATAGCCCCTGGTGTTCGCGTTCGCGATGTTGTGTCCTACCGTATTGATGGCCGCCTGCTGCGTGAACAGGCTTCGCTTCGATGTCTCCAGCGTATGGAATGTCGATCTCAACGTATGCCGCCTCCTTGGGGGATCAGGCCCGCGTATCGAAAATGCCGGTTCTGCCCGCGCTTCCCGGATTCTTCTGCGGATGCTGATACACGATATCCTCGGCGGGGTCGTCCACCGCCAGTCCGATCGAATAATCGATGAACGCCAGCGCCTGGCGGATCAGCTGCTGGTTCAGCTCGTTCACGCGGCGCAGTTCTTCCAGCAATCGCGACAGCTCCCGCTGCTGCTCGATGAGCTTCTGCTTCAGCTCGGGCTGGTTCACCGACTGGATGACTTCGCGCAGCGTGTTCATGCGGGAGATATATCCCAGCGACACGAAATGGCGGTGCGTCTCGAGGATGCGCTGCTGCTCCAGCTGCTCGGCCCTGGCGATCAGCTTGCGCTCCCGCTGAACGATCGCGTTGAGCTGATCGACATCGCCCTTCACCAGCACGGGCGTCTTCTCGTTGGCCGTCTCGAGCAGCCGGCCGTACAGTTCCGCCTGCTCATCCAATATCCGGACAATGTCCTGGACCGCCATCCGGCTCACCGTCTTTCCCGTGTCATTTCAAATACGGCCACAGCTTGTCGGCGATCTTGCCGGCATCGACGTAATACATGCCGGTCGATACGGACTCCTTCAGCCGGCTGATCTTCTCCGCCCGTTCGGCGCCGAAGATCCGGCTGTCCGACAGAAGCTGCTGCGCTTCCGGCGAGATCCGGACTTCGTCCCGGCGCTTCAGCGCGCCCTTGCCGTCGGAGCGCGTGTCCTGATGCTTCTGATATGTCCGGACGGCGTTCAGGCGTCCGATCTCGTTGATCTTCATGGCTGCCACCTCTTCCAAACCGCAATGCAAAAAAACAACCGATAATCCCTATGTGGGTATTATCGGTTGCCTGGGTCACAAAATTTATAGGCGGATCAACGATCTTTCCGTTCGGTATGCTTGATCTGATACGTATTGAACCGTTCGGCCTGCGCTTCCGCTTTCAGCCGGGCGTCGATCGCCTGCTGCGCCTTGATCTCGTCCGCGAGCTTCTTGATGCAGTTCGGGCACAGGTTGCCGTCCCGGATCGGCATTCCGCAGGATTCGCAAGCGTAGTGCATGTTCGGGTAATTGTCGATGCCGATTCGTCCTTCACGGATGAACCGGGTGATCTGGCGCACGGAGACACCGGTTGCCTCCGACAGCTGTTGAATGGTGATGTGGCGATGCTCCTTCAGGTACGCGACACACTTTTCGTATTCTTCCTCTATTTGCTTGATGCAATTCGGACAGATGTCGCGTAAGCCCCTGGCGAACAGCTTGCCGCAACGCGGACAATAGTCGAGGTTCATTGGCCCCCAGTCCCCCATGCACAACAGATTGCTTCTACTGTTATTTTAGCGGAACTGGAAGAATAATGCGAGATTTTGCGAAAAATAAGGACTAAAGGAGCATTGATCGGTATTTCCGGGGCACTATGACGGGTTATCGCCCCCATTCCCGGAGCAGGGAGCCTGCGTGAGCTGCCGGACGGACGGCGGCTTTCGAAAGGGCGGTTCCGCGGCGATTGCCCGCCCCGTCACGATCGCGCCCACGTCAGCACATAGACGCGGACCGGGCAGGGCGCGGCGGCGCGGATCGCTTCGGCGCACGCTTCCGCCGTGGAGCCGGTCGTGTAGATGTCGTCCACCAGCAGGACGCGGAGCGGTTCGCCGGGAGGGTGTCCGGCCCGGAAGGCCAATTCCGCAAGCCGCCTGAGCCCCGCTTCATCGGGCCCGAATATGGCGCGCATCGCCTTGAGCCTTTCGGCCCGTCTCCGCTGGCTCTGTTTTCCGCTGTCGCGCAGGCGCCGGATGAGCGGCAAGAGCGGCGCGTTCGCCCGCATCGCGGCCGAGCGGGCGAGGCGCTCCACCTGATTGAACCCCCGTTCCTCCGCCCGCTCCCGGCTGGCGGGCACATAGGTGACGGCATGCCAGATCCGCCGACGGAAGCCGCCGCGGACAGACAGCCCGGTTTGCCTATCGGTTTCCGGCATGAGGGAAGGCCGCGGGATCTCGTTCCGTTTCACGCCTTCCATCCATGCCGCAATAGACGCCAGGCCGGCTTCGGGATTGAACCCGGCGGCCGCTTCCGCGGTCAGACGCTCGTAAGCCGGCATCAACATGTCGGCAAGCAGTTCGCCGTATCGCTCGTCGCCCCGGAATTTGTACAGCGCCAGCCATTTCTTCATCTCGCCGCTGTAGCGCACCGCGCTGCGATTCATCTCGAAGGCGCGGACAGGCTGCCGGACGCAGTCCGGACAGAACACCGGCCGGCCGCAGCACGGACAGGCGGGATTGCGGATCCAGGGAATGCATGCCTGGCAGCCTGCGCAGAGCCGGCTTACGAGACGAAGCTCCTCCGGCGACCGGGGCGAGTGGCCGCGCAGGCGTTCGCCGCAGACAAGGCACCGCCCGTCCGACGGCCCGAGCAGATCCATCGATCGGGAAAAAAGACTCCGCATGAGCGCGGTCCATCCGGTCATCGGCGAACTCCTCCCTTGAGTGGAACGGCTCCGGTTTTTTCGCGGCCGCTTCCCGTGATCGGAACGGCGCCGGTATGTTTGCTGCCGCTTCCCGTGATCGGAACGGCGCCGGAATTTTCGCGGCCGTTTTCCGTGATCGGAACGGCGCCGGAATTTTCGCGGCCGTTTCCCGTGATCGGAACGGCGCCGGAATTTTCGCGGCCGCTTCCCGTGATCGGAACGGCGCCGGTATGCCCGCGGCCGCCCGGGCTCGGCCCGCTTCGCCGGAGATACCCGCGGGCCGCGGCGAGCGCGTTCATCTCCCGGATCTGCCGGATGGCGGCGCGCTGTGCGCGGGTCGCGTGCGGCGCGCAAAAATAAACCCGCCCGTGCGGATCATCCTTCGAACGTCCCGCTCTCCCCGCCATCTGTTCAAGCGACGCCCCGTCGAACAGCGGCGCGTCGGCGTCCAGCACGAACACGTCGCTGCGCGGAATCGTCACCCCCCGCTCGAGAATCGTCGTCGTCACGAGCACGCGCAGATCGCGATTGCGGAACCGCATGACGGTCTCCGCGCGCTGCTCATCCCGAGAGGAGGTATGGCCGATCGCGGCGTCCGGCGGACAGAAGCTGCCGAGCAGCGCCGCCACCGGGCCGGTGTCGGAAATGCGCGGCACGAAGACGAACAGCTGCGCCCCTCTCGCCAGCGAGGACAAGATCGCCCGCTTCAGCCTGTCCGGCACCGTCCCGCGCCGGATCATCTCCCGGACGGACGGCGTGCGGAGCTCGACCGGCACCGGCAGCGGATGACCGTGGTACCGGACCGGAATGCGCGCGTGCGGCAATCGCCCGCGCGCGGCCGCGCGCCGGAGCTCCGCCGGCGGCGTCGCCGACAGCAGCACACGGTGACCGCCGGGCGCGACGCATTTCGCGGCGGCGTATTGCAGCATCGGATTGTTATGATACGGAAAAGCGTCAAGCTCGTCGATCACGACCAGCTCGAAGCCGGCCGCGAACCGGATCGCCTGATGGGTCGTCGCGAGCGTGATGTCGGCCTTCGTCCACTTCTCCCGGCTGGCGCCGTGCAGCGCGACGACGGTGCGGCCGGGAAACGCCCTCCGGATGCGCGGCTCGAGCTCGAGCACGACATCCCGGCGCGGCGTCGCGACCATCGCCCTGCCGCCGCGCGCGAGCACGGAGTCGATGAGCGTGAACATCATTTCGGTTTTGCCGGCGCCCGTCACCGCCCAGAGCAGGAAGGGCGGACGGTCATGGCCGGACGCGCTTTCCAGCCAGCGCAAGGCCGCCTCCGCGGCCGCGTACTGGGCCGGGCTGAGCCCCCATCGCGCGAGCCGCGCCGGAATGGGCGGGAGCCCGTCCGCCGGAAGCAGGCGGACGGATGCGCCCCCGGGAATGCCGCTGACGAGCAGCGTGCATTCCCTGCATCGGCCCAGCAGCAGGCACGCCTCGCAGTAGGCGCAGACGCGGCCGCACGCGGCGCAGGGCGTGCGGCGCATGCGCGCCTCGCCGCTGCCGCAGCGTTGGCAGCGGCGCCCGCGCCGTCGCCCGCGGACGCCGTGGCCGCGGGCGATGGCGCTGCCGAGGCGCAGCCGGCCCAGCAGGGCCGCGAGCTGGAGCGCCGCTTCGGCGAAGGCGGCGCTCCAACGGGCGGGCGCGGGCCCGGCAGCGCCGAGCAGGGCGAGCGCTTCGCCGCGCAGAAGCGCCCGCCCCTCAAGCGCGGCGGCGGCTTCGCGCGCGGCCGCCGCCAATGCGCGGGCCTCCTCCCGCGCCCCGGAGGCCCGCCCGCAACGCACGGCGTCGATGCGGCGCACCGTCCCCGCCGCGCGCTCCCGGCCGAAGATCCGGCTCGCGCCCGCCAGCCCGGGCAATCCGCCGCGCGGCTCCGCACGGCGCACGCAGGCGCGCAGCAGCCGGGCGGCATCCGCCTCGCCCCGCACGCGCCGCGCCCGCCTGTCGAACAGCTCCGCCGCTGCGAAGGCGATGCCGAGCGGCAACGGCTCGTCCAACAGCAGGACGGCATGCGCCTGGCCGCCGCGCCGCATCTCCGCCCCCGGGCCGCCGACGCCCGCGATTTCCTCCACGATCCGGCGGAAATCCTCATCCAGCCGATAGGCCAGATCGACCTCCGGCGATATCGTCGCGAAGGCCGACCACCGCCCCTCCCGATGGCAGGCATAGAGAAAACCTTTCATGTTCCGCATCTCCCGCCGCTTTTTGTCGGGACCGGACCGCCGCCATTCACTGCACCCGGTGCACCGACACGAACTTGTAGATGTTTCCGATGATCCGGATCGGCACCG
>ERZ795042.659-NODE-659-length-25693-cov-16.573212_pt1 | contig 25693 bp, 21 predicted proteins | sample MGYA00375126_ERZ795042 | MGnify/ENA primary metagenome ERZ795042 (study PRJEB30171, sample SAMN05518105) | compost metagenome | isolation source: Feedstock adapted compost from Newby Island compost facility, Milpitas, CA | place: USA:Newby Island compost facility...
CAAAATTGCTTAATTTACCCCTGTTTTCAAACATATATATTATGAGAGGGTATTTTATATATGTCTAAATTCATTGGCATTAAAGAGGTTATCTTATCTGACGATGAAATTGAACAGCTAAAAGGTCGTCGAACTTTTGATTTTGATTATTTCAATATTGACATCTTGAGAAATGAATATTTGGCGGTCAAGGATACAAGTGATAACTACACTTCTTATAAATACCGCTTTAACGGCGAAAAATATGTAAAACTACATTATGAACCAATTATTAATACATACACTGGCGACATTCATCCTCGAAATGCCAGACAGGAAATGCTGTTCGATCTTCTTCAGAATGACGAGATTCCTGTAAAGCTGATTACAGGCAGTATGGGAAGTGGAAAGACTTTCCTTTCCGTCAATTTTGCTATTTACAAAATTCAGCAAAAGCACAGTCCTTATGAAAAGATCATTTACATCCGCAACAATATTGAAGTTGCGAATACTCAACCGTTGGGCGCATTGCCGAACGGCTTAAGAGACAAATTATTGCCCTTCATTCTTCCCATTCAGGATTGTTTGGGAGGCAATCCTCAACAGCTGGAGTATTTAGAAAGATCAAATTTAATTGAATACGTTCATTTGGGTCACATTCGAGGGCGAAGTTGGTCAAACAGCATTATCTTGGTAAGCGAAAGCGAAAATCTGACAAAAGATCATGTCGAGTTGCTAATTGGTCGTGTTGGCGAAAACAGCATAATCATTTTTGAAGGCGACCTAAGTCAAACCGATAAAAAGATCTTCGAAAAGGATAATGGCATTGTTTCTCTAAAAAGAATTCTTGGCGGCCATGAGTTATTTGGTGCAGTCGAACTAGACAAATCAGAACGTTCACGTGTCGCTGAACTTTCGAAGTTGTTCAGAAACTAAGGGGAGTTGATAAAATGCTTGTTTTATATAAAGGGGTGATTACTTGAATCATCCTGATCTCAAGAGAAGGTCGGACGAAACGGCCTTAGATTACAAATACCGAATATGCCGTGACAAGGATCTTCTTGGACTACATACATGGCATGATGTCGCAGAGTTATTAAATAAAGAATTTGATCAGAATTGGTCAGAAAGTACATATCGAAAGTGGTTTACATACTTTGATGCCGGAGTTCAATACGGCAAAGAAAAGTTTACAACGGATGAGTATTTACAAATGCTTGAAAGTAAGACGATTCAGTTCCAAAAAGAAAAAATTAAATTCCAAGATCAAAAGCGAGAATTTAGCAATCTGATTAGGAAACAAGCCAGATTTGAACATCTAAAAGACGAAATTTATAAAGCCGTATTGGAACTTGAAAAGAAGAAGCCCCTAGAGATAAAATCCGAATTTCATGATGTAAAAGGAAACACAAAAGCCAACGTGCTTTGGAGCGATTGGCATGTTGGTGCAGATTTCAAGAATAGCATAAATGAATACAATCTAAGTGTGTTTAAAGAAAGGGCAGATTTGCTCTTATCAAAAATGATTTATCACTGCCGTAAGTTCAATGTTGGTCAATTGACAATCGGCGCTCTTGGAGATTTTATTTCCGGGGCAATACACGTGACTACAAGAATTCAGTCTTCTGAAGATGCAATTAAGCAAGTAAAAATTGTGGCTGAAACTATTGCTGAAATGCTTGTTGCTCTTTCGGATGTTGTTGAAGAAATTCGATTTATTAAGGTTGTTGGGAATCATGCAAGACTGATTCCAGATAAAACACAAGCTTTATTGAACGAAAATCTGGAATATCTAATTCCGTGGTATTTGGAAGCTCGTCTTCGGAACTTTAAAAACATTAAAATCACAAACAGCACCGATGGGTATTATGTGGACGAGAAATTTGATAGTTGTCATGTATATGTACATGGAGACTTAGACCATGTTTCAAGCGTTGCAAAAAACCTACCTCAATTTTTGGGGGTTGTGCCTCGATACATTTTTTGTGGCCATGTCCATCATGATTCGTTAAAGGAGTTTGGTGTTACGAAGGTAATTAGCAACGGATCATTGATGGGTGTTGATGATTATTCGATTTCTAAACGGTTCTATGCCGAACCCATGCAACGAATGCATGTATTTGATTCGGAAGATAGAATTGAATATCATATTCCGATTTACTTGAATTGATAGTTTTGGGAGCATTGAATAGACGCAGAGAATTGGAATTGCCAATTCCCTCGTCTTTGGAGGGATTTATATGTATGGAAAGTTTTTTAGCGAGAAGTTTAGAAAGAATTCTCTAAATGAAAGGCAATTTCTTTTCGAAGATTATGAAGAGTATGGAACAGATGTTGTTCTTTATCATCCAGAAGACATAATTAACGAATATTATCAAGAAATTTTAAATGCGAACAACGAAGAAGAAATACATGAGTTATTAACCAGAATGTTTAGCGAATCTTATATTGAAGGCGCGAAGAAGGCTCTTCTAGTAATGTCTCAAGTAGGGATGAATTTGCTAAACAGTATTCAAGACGATGAAAATGTGTGAACTAAAATAGGGGAATGTATATCATTCCTCTATTTTTGTTTGCACATTTTCATCTTGCGGTTCTCTCCTGCTTAAAGGAGAGTAAGTTGGGCTGTGTGATACTCCCTAGCACAATCCAAGCCGCAAGATTCTTTTTATAAAATATGGCTTTTATGCCGTTTGAGGTGATTCTATGGGGAGAAAAAAAACAACAGAAAAAAAGATGTGCCTATCTTGCGGCAAAATGAAACATGCGAAAGACGATTTTTTTATTTCAAATAATCAGTTTCATGCCGCAAATGATTTCAGACACCCGGTTTGCAAAGAATGCTTAAAAAAGGATCTTGATTATAACAATATTGAATCTATCTGTGCCATATTGCGCGAACTAGATAGGCCATTTCTTTTTGATCTGTGGCAAAAAACACTTCAAGAAAGCGAAGTAAAAAAGAAAGAACCATTTGGTTTATATATAAAGAATGTCCAACTTGCCTATAAAGGTTATACGTACAAAGATAGTATTTTTGAGCCTACAGAAGATTCATCAATGCAACTCTCCGAAAATGAAATGTCGGATAACGCTTTAATTCAGGAAACATCAAACAAAGATAGTGGCATTGTTTTTAGCGAACTGGATTTAAAAAACAAAGATTATGTCATTCGTCATGTTGGGTATGATCCTTTTGAATATGAACGAGAAGAAGATAAGCGGAATTTATATAACAAACTAGTTGACTATCTTGATGATTCTACGCTTGAAGATCCTTTTAAATTACCAGCAGTCATTGAAATAGTAAGAACATTTAATCAAATTGACAAAATTAATGCCGCCATTGCTGCTGTTGATACTAGACAAATTGCCAACAATACTGGTGGCCTAAAAGGTCTTATTGATGCGAAAAGCAATTTGTTGAAGAGTATTCTTCAAATTGCCAGAGAAAATGGCATATCAGTCAATTACAACAATAATAAAAGCAAGGGCGCTGGTACTCTATCTGGGATTATCAAACAACTTCATGAAATTGGTATTGATACAGCAGAGATCAATCTATTTGATATAGAAACATGTGAAGGTATGAAACAAGTTGCAGATATAAGCAATAGAAGCATTCTTGAGCAATTGATGCTTAATGAATCCGATTATACTGAAATGATTGCAGAGCAAAGAAAAATGATTGTTGAAATGCAAGAAAAAATAGAGAAGCTTGAAGAAGAAAATAGATTATTAAAATTAAAAATAAAACATTATGAAAAGGATGGTACGATTGAACTAAAACAAGTTGGTGATACATATCAATGAATATCATAGTAAAGCAATCGAAAAAAGAATTGTCTCAAAGAAAATTGGAGGGGTTTTTGCGTTTAGCGGAAATCATACGTTGGGGCCGCAGAAATCCGGTTCACTTTTGTCGCAGGTTTTATGGTATCGAATTTCTTGACAATCAAGCATATGTGTTTATGAAAAGTTGGACGACACCGTTTTGTGTGTGGTGCCAATCACGTGGTTCAGGAAAAACCACGCTTGGTGCTCCATTCATAATGGCGAAATCAAACCTATTTCCAAATATGCAAATTTATATTCTGTCAGGTGTCGGTAGTCAAGCCCAAGAAACATTCATGAAGATTGAAAAAATAGCAAAAAGAGAAATCTCTTCTTTTACAGGGCTTACTGATATTTTTTATAACGAAACGGTGAAAAGCGTAGCGAATACAGATGGATTTACTCACAATCCAGCTTCATTTCAATACAGACTTTATAATGGATCAGCAGTTAATTCATTGAATGGCGCATTTGACAATAACCGTTCTAAAAGAAGTAATTTAAATTTTTACGACGAAGCAGGGTTTGCTCCAGATGAATTGTTTGAAACGTCAATGCCTTTCATTACTCAAGATAGCAACTTTAAACTAGGTGGAGATATTGATTTAGAAACTCTTCCAAAGCAAATACCAAACCAAGCAATTTTTGCATCGTCTGCTTCCAGCACAGATACTTATTTTTATAAAGTCTATAGGGAATACTCTAAAAAAATGATCATGGGCGACAAAAGATATTTTGTTGCTGATATTAATGCAGAGATTGTTTTGAATCCAACAGTTCATGGGAAGCCCTATCCCGGTCTATTAAGACAAGAAGTAATCGACGATGCAATGAAGAAAAATAAAGAAAAAGCTTTACGCGAATATTATAATAAGTTTTCTACCGAAGGCGGAGAAAATCAAATCGTTAAACGTGCGACTATAATCAAAAATAGCGAACGCCGCATACCTGTCCTTTTCAATAATCATGGTGGTAAATTTGCGATTGCGTATGACCCTGCTCGTTCGTATGACAATGCTGTAGCCATGGTTGGAGAAATTTATTGGGATGAACAAGTGGGCTATAAAATGAGAATTTGCAATGGCGTTAGTTTTGTCGATGTTTCAAAAAAGAAGAAAACACCAATGAGAACACCAGAGCAGGTTGAATACGTAAAACAAATGCTTCTTGATTACAATGGCAAAAATGCGGCAGATTATGAAAATATATCAGCACTACTTATTGACTCTGGCGCTGGCGGTGGCGGACATATTATTGCCGACTATTTCATGGAAGATTGGTTTGATGCCCAAGGCAATAAACACAGAGGACTGATTGATAAAATTGAAGGCGCAGATTATGTTTCAAAATATCCAAATGCAGTTGACAAATTGAAGCTTTTAAGTCCAAAGAAATACAAAAACGAAATGTTTGATGCGCTAATTGAAATGCTTGGCCTTGGCCTTATTTCATTTACAGATGAATATGATATGAAGGGCCATTTGACCTTATTTGATGAAGCTGAAGTGGAATACGAAGAAGAAAATGCTGAAAAAAATAAAAAGAAACAAAAACAATCGGTCGAGCGCATTTATAAACTATCGTTTGATGAAGAAATGGCATTAAAGAATATTGATTTAGCAAAAGAAGAATTGGTTAATATATATCGTTTTGATAGCCCTTCTGGTGGGTATAGATATGGTCTGTCTCCAGACAAAGAAAGCAAGATGAATGATGACCGAGCCTATTGTGTAGCTATGCTTGCTTGGCATTTACAACAATTAAGGCGACAATCTATGATTGATAAGAAAAAACAAGAAAATATTAATCCTAATCAATTTTTACTAATTAAGAAACCCAATGTGTATGCGTCCAGATAAGGAGGTGAAACCTTGGAGAATCAGACAGTTAGTGCAGAAGAAATTTACCAAAGGATGTTAAGCACATTTTCCAGACTGAATTTGATTGAATTAAAATCAGACAAGGGCGAAAATCGTCTTGTATATTCATTTAAAAAACAAGATTTAAAAAAATATCTAAAAGACATTTCTAAAGAATCGAATCAAAAAAGTTTACGAAACATTAGTAGGGCGCTATATTTTTCGTTTATCAATTATCGTCGTTTAATAAACTACTATGCCACTCTTTTTAATTTTGATTTTATTGTAGAGCCTTATGGAATACTTCCAGATGATGTAGACTCAAGTGAATTCAAAAAAGATTATAAAGAAACTATTGATTTTGTTGAGAGTTTAAATATAAAAACAGAATTCAAAAAGATTCTCTTTCACACTTATCTGGACGGAGTTTTTTATGGTTACTTAAGAAATGATAATGGAAATTATTATATTCAGTATATTGACCCGGATTATTGCCGGGTTTCTTTTATAAATCCAAATACTGGTCAGTTGGGATATTCGTTTGATTTTAGCTATTTTTCAAAAAAAGAAGATTTACTATCATCGTTTCCCGAAGAATTTGAGCGAATTTATAAAAAAATAAAACGAAAGGGTGGCGCCAATTCATGGGAGAAAATCGATAGCCCATATGCAATCTGTATAAAGCCGCCAGTTAGCATTTATCCAATTCCTCCCTTTGTGGGCTTGTTTGAGAGCATATTAGATATTGCTGATTTTAAGTCTTTAGAAAAAAGCAGAGAAGAAATCCAAAACTTTATGCTATTGTTCCAAAAAATTCCCATGAAGACAGGCGATAAGGCCGAAGTAAATCAATTTTTGATCGATGAACAATTTGTTCGCATATTCCACAATAATATAGAAGCCAATTTACCTGATCAAATTGGGCTTATAACTTCTCCGATGGAAGTAACGGCCATCAAACTTGAAAAGGATCAAGTTGATAAAAATAAGGTTGGTCAAGCGACAACTCAATTCTGGAAAGAATCGGGCGTATCTGAACTACTGTTCGGAGCAAATGATACTTCTCAGGCATTGAAGTATTCCGTTATTGCCGATGAATCTGATGCATTTTTTATTGTTCAAAATATTGAACGATGGATCAATGAATTTATGAAGATTGCTCATAAAAATTCTTTTAAATTTAGAGTTAAAATACTTGAAACAACCAAGTTTAATGCCAAAGAATTTATCGAAACTCGACTAAAGGCGGCCCAGTTCGGTATGCCTGTAAAGAATGAAATTATTGCAGCAATGGGCCATCAGCCAAGCGCTATTTACTTGAATGCATTTTTAGAAAATGAAGTTTTAAAATTAAATGAAAAATTAATACCGCTCAAATCTTCTCATGTGCAAACTGCTAATGAAGGCGGCAGGCCCCCCAAAGATGATGAAGAATTGACAGAATCAGGTGCAAAAACAAGAGAAAACGAAACAAATGAAGGAAAAGAAGATTTGTAAGGGGGTGATATCGGATGAATGTTATGCGATTTGATGTTGAAATAAAAGATATTAAAAAGGTAAACCCTCTTTTTAGCAAGTGCAAAATTCGCGTTTTATATGCGGGCATAAACAGAAACAGTAGTTATTTTTCTAAAGAGACGATAGAAAGATGCTTGCCAACAATTTTTAATATTCCAATTGTAGGCGAATACATAAAAGATAGAGATAATTTTGGAGATCATGGCGGTTCGTATGAAATTAAAGATGGAAAGATTAAATACATTCATACAACAAAGCCGTATGGTGTAATTCCAGAATCCGCAAATGTTTATTGGGAGCAAGTTGAAGAGAATGACGGAAAAATTAACGAATACCTTGTTGTTGATGGTGCTTATTTATGGACTGGCCGATATCCTGAAACTGAACTTTTAATTGGACGCAAATTCGGACTATCTATGGAAATTGAAATCAATAAGGGTAAATTCCAATATATTGATGGACAGAACGTATATGTCGTAGAAGATTTCATTTTTTCTGCTCTTTGTATTTTGGGCATTAGCAAAGAATCAGATCCAAATGGGCATGTAGAACCGTGCTTTGAGTCTGCTTCAATCATTGCTTATACGATTAATAAAGAAGAGTTTATGTCACAATTTAAGCAAATGATTGAAGAACTCAAATTCTCGTTAGGTCAAATGCTTAATGGATCTGTTCAAGATGGTAACAAAGGAGGAAGTAGAGTGGACGAATTAAAAGATCTTCTTGATAAATACTCAATTACGTTGGAACAACTACAAGAAAAAGGAATCAACTATGAAGAATATACTTTTGAAGAATTGGAAGAAAAAATTAAACAAGTATTCCAACAAGAAATCAATGACGATAAATCTGATGTTGATCAAAAAGATACTCAGAAGAATGAAAATGAAGAAGTTCAAGATGAACAAACAAACTTTTCCTTAACCGTTAATCAACTTAAAGAAGAAATTTCTAGGACTATTTATGAATTTGAAATTATCACGGATGAGTATTTAGGTTTTTCATACCCAAGATACGATTTAATAGATATTGATACTGAAACTCAAACAGTTATTGCATTTGATTATGTAAATTGGTATCTTGTAGGGTTTGCCTATGTGTTAAATGGAGACAAAGTTGTTGTTGATCGCAATTCAGAGAAAAGATATAAAGTCGAATATCGTCCAATGGAATTAAATGAAGAACAAAATACATTCGGTATGATTAAAGATCGTTTTGAACAAGCCAAAAATAAACATTCAGAGATTGTATCTCAATTGGAAAATCAGATTTCATTGCAAAAAACTGAGCTTGAAACACTGAAAGAACAATATTCCTCTTTAGAATCTCAGTTCAAAGAAATTAATGAAAAGTATCAAAACAAAATTAAAGAAGAGCGCGAAGCTGCTGAAGAACAATTGTTTAGTCAATTTGCAAATGAATTAACTGAAGATGAAATTAATGCAGTTAAGGCCAATAAGGACAAAATGTCTTTGGATGAAATTGAAAAAGAATTATTTGCTCTATTGGGCAAAAAGAAGGCGAAATTTAGTAAGCAGATGGAAAAACATCAAAGGGTAATTGATCTTGAAGTTGAAAGCAAAAAGGATAAGAAGCTAGAAAAATCTTATGATGTCTTCTTTCAAGATGATAAGTAAATACATTAAAAACACACCGAAAGGTGTGTTGAATAAACTAATAATACAAGGAGGATATATTAACGATGGCAGTTCGTTTAGACAAACTTCAAGCAACTTATGCTGGCAATATTGAATCAGTAAAAGCTTCTGTTGATCTGAAAAATGGTGAATTTGTTGCTCTTGGCGCTCGTGTTGAAGGCGAACGCGAACTATTCCAAGCTGGTGCTCCAACAGATGTTGGAACGCAAGAAGTTCTTCTTGTTGCTTCTCCCGAACTAACATATGAATCTGGCACCACGATTCTTGACTTTGTGAATAAGGCTGGCAAACCCGCTCGTGCCTATCATCTGTATGTTGGCGACATTATTACTGTTACAGACGACGTTATTGACGGTACGAGTGTTGTGGGTCAATATCTAGTTCCTCAAAATGGCAAAACAAAACTTGCTCCTGCGGCTGATCTGTCTGGCGGAACTCGTTTTGCCGCCCAAGTAATCGAAAAGACAACGATTTATGGTCAACCCGCTACTGCCTTCCGCGTTGTGAAGAACTAATAAAACTTCAATTTTATCTGTTTAAACAAATATATATAATATAAGGAGGATACATATAAAATGGATCTTCAAGAGAAAAAAGCTGTTATCGATTTAGGTGTAGATCTAGCTCTAAATAAAATGACAAAATATTCCGTTGACGAAGCCAATGAAAAGCTTCGCAAAATCCTGCTGGAAATTGGCGGCTGCGAAGATGGCAAGTATGATTGGCGTCAATTCCGCAAACGCAAACTTGAAGTGTTTGAAATTATTGAAGAAGTGTTAAATGTTCGTCTAGAACAAGGCATTAAGAATCAATTTGATCCTTATGTTGATTATCGTTCAGTTGATTTTGGCGAACAAGTTCGTTTCTATGTGCCTAATATGGATCTTTTCGAAGTTTCAAGCATTGCTGGCGGCACGAACAATCTCCGCCGTCAACGCATTTCTGGTTCGTACTTTACAGTTGAAACCGATTGGGATGGCGTGAAGTTCTATGAAGAACTTGAACTATTCCTTACTGGTAAAGTTGATTGGCAAGAACTAATCAATCGTGTTGAGCGTTCTTTTGTCAATCGGATTACTACGAAGGTTTATGACACTCTCAAGGCGGCCTACAATGCTCTGACTGCGCCATATAAGGTGACCGGTTCTTGGGATGGCGACAAGTTTATTGAACTTGTTGAACATATCCGTGCCGCTACGGGTATGGAACCACTAGTTGTTGGTACGCTTCTGGCAGTTCGTAAGGCTGTGCCTCAGCATGTGTCCGACAACATGCGCGATCAACGCAACCAAGCCGGATTCTTCCGCACGGTTGACGGCATCAATTTTGGTGTCATTCCGCAAGTTCATAAGCCCGGCACAGATGAATTCGCCATTGACAACAACTTCTTGCTAGTTCTGCCGAATGGCGATGAGAAGATTCTAAAAGTTGTCAATGAAGGTAGCACCCTAATTAAAGAAGTCAATGATCAAAATAACGCCGATGACAGTCAAGAATACTCTGTTCGTAAGAAATATGGTGTTGCGGCTGTTTCTGCATCCAAGTACGGCGTTTATATCCTTTCTTAATAAAATAAAAGGAGAGAAGGAATCGACATTCCTTCTCTCCTTTATAAAATCATAAGGGAGTGTTTTATCTTGACTAAGGCAAAAGCGAAAGTGAATCAGCAAAATATTGATCACGTTGAGAAAAATACGGTCGAACAGCAAAAGCCAAAAGTTCGAAAGCAACTAGATGAAAATTTACTTGTTCCCATCAGGAGCAATGTTGCTGGCACACTGATTTACAAGTCGCCACGAACAGGACAAATTTGGGAATTCTCCAATTATGGAGATGAAGACGTAATTGAATTAAAGGAACTAAGATCGATGCTCAACTCTCAGCGTTCTTTCTTAGAAAAAGGATGGATTAAAATACTGGACGATGAAGTTGTTGAATATCTGAATCTTGAAAGATATCAAAAGAAAGTTCTTGATCGAGAAGATATTGAACGACTGTTTGAAATGGAACCAGAAAAAATTAAAGAAACCATTTCAGGAATGTCAACAAATAATAAGATTCTTGTGTTTGAAATTGCACGAGAAAAATATCTAAATGGTGAACTACGAGACATTCACGTAATTAATGCCATCCAAGGAGCGCTGGGACAAAAGTTAGACCCTAATATGTAATGGGGTTGTGATCAATGGCAACTGAATTCATAAAAATATACGATGTGTTTTTAAGTCAGATTTCTGACCCTATCTTTACAGAACACGATCCTGAAGATGAACTTAAAAAAAGATATTTATTAAACTGCATTCCGAAGTTTCGGATTTGCAAATCAGATTTATCAAAACGTACTGAAGATGCTTTTGAAGATGATCTAACCGATGAAGAAATTTTGATTCTTGGTACGATGATGGTTGTTGAGTATCTAAGTCCAATGATTATTCGCCTTGAAAACATGAAGCAATTCTTGTCTTCAAAAGATTTCAATCTAAAATCTCAGTCTGCGCATCTAGAGGCATTACGATCAATAAAGTTAGACAAGGAGCGCGAAGTTGAGCGATTACTAATAAATTACAGTTATTATAATGGAAAATTGGATGAGTTGCGATGAGTTATCTTGATAAGTATCGTGTTCGAGATTCCATGTATGGCTCTAGTTTGCGCGACGAAAGAATTAAAACGGCACAATTGATTTTGTCTGAATATTTCAAGGATAACCCATCGTATCAAGAAGTCTATATTAACGATTCCGTAGACCCTGTTGGCGTTTGGATTGTTGATAATTCTGAGACAAAAGACACTCAAAAGATCATTTCTCTTGTACAAAATCCGATCAATGCAGGAGATTTGGTCTTGTGGAACAATTTGTTATGGATGGTAACTGTAAAGGACGACTTCACAGACATATACAATAAAGGAATAATTTCTAAATGTATCTCCGAACTCAAATGGCTAGATGACAAAGGCGTTATCAGAAATGCTTTTTTTACTTACCGAAATGAAGATTTGACGAATTTCGGTACTGATGATGGAAAAATTATTTCTTTAGGAAACGAAAGAAGACATATTTACGTTCAATCGAATGAACATACTAAAAAAATTAAGAAGTATCAACGCTTTATTATTGACAGTCGAGCATGGAAAGTAATTAGTATTGATCGACTGAAGCAAGGACTTATTTACTTAGTTCTTCAGGAAGATGAAATTGATAATGCAAAAGACAATTTAGAGCTAGGGATTGCAGATTATATCCAATATCATTTTACACTTCACATTGTCGGGGGAAATGCAATTTCCATTGAAGTTGGTCAATCTCAAACTTTACATGTGGAAGTTATGAGGAATGGAGAAATAGTAGAAGGCTATGAAGTCGCATGGGAATCTTCAGATCCCGACATTGTTGAAGTAAATGCAAATGGAGAAATCACTGCAATTTCCGTGGGTTCAGCATCAATTACAGCGAGGATGAAAGATCATCCAGATATACACGATAAGTTGTCTGTAACTGTTGCAGAATTGTCGTCTGAGCAAATAACGGTAACAATAAATGGTCTTGATTCATTAATTGTTGGAGACAAAGCGTCATATAAAGCAATTATTTTTAATAATGGAGAAGAAGATAATTCAAAAGAAGTTGAATGGCAGTTGACCGATGCTGATGGAGTATCACCAACTAACAAAGCAAAAATTTTAAATATTCAAGGAAAAGAATGTGTTTTGGAAGCAAAATCCGTAGGAACAGTCAAATTACAATGTGTAGTTATAGGATATCCTACATCTACATACGATAAAGAAATTAAAATTAAATATTTATTTTAATTGGGAGGTGCGTTAATTGGGCGGCTTTAAACTTTTGGTTGAGGACAAGAATTTTATTTTAAGAAAACTAATTTCTGATCAAGAACTATGCAAGGCTCTTTATTATAATGAGACGAACTTTCTTGACCAACCGGATATTGAACGCACCTCTCAATTAATTTATAGAAACATATTTCCTTTTAATTTTATTCCGTCACAAGAAGAAAACGAAAAAAGAACATACTTGACGTTTCAATTCCGCAAGTTTAGACCGACAAATGGATTTTATAAAAGCGGCGACATTTGGATAAACGTATTTACGAATCGCGATCTTTATCGTACTGATTATGGAGTTTTAAGGATAGACTTCATCATTGATAAAGTTGACGAACTTTTAAATGGGATTGAAGGCATCTCGATAGGAAAATTGCAATTAGCTGAGATGGATGAAATATATGTAAATCAAAATTATAGTGGAAGTTATTTAATTTATAAAACATACGACTTCAATAAATAGTCGCGTGATCAAAATGGATAATAAAGATTTGCAGTTTAGATTATTGGCCGGGATGCCAATTCCTTTTGAAAAGGGGTTTATATACAGCCCAAAGTTAAGAGAAATAGCCGAAATTGGTTATAACAAATATTATGATTTACTCTCCGTTTTGCTTATTGATAAATCTAATGTTGAAATGTCTCAAGATTATGATTTGACTAATTTTGAAATTTTATTTCACCTTTCATATCAAAACAAAGAATTTGGAGATAAGTTGTTCCAAGCTTTTGATTTATTTCTAAAGGAATTTCCAAGGCGCCAATATGATGAAAATGGCGTTCTTTTTTTGTTTGAAAATTGGTCTTTGAATAATGAAAATTTTGATCAATTTCAAAGTTTGATTGAACTATCTAACTGTGTGACTACTAAGCCGGAAAAAAAGTACAAGTTCGCAAATGAAAAAGCGAGAGAACTTTTTGATCGTTTATTAAAAGAGTTTCCCACTCCAAAGTCATTCAAAAAGAAAAATGAAATAACGCTTTTTGGGATTGTAAATGCGTTGGCATGGCGCAACAACGGCATGAATATTAAGGAGATTTTTGATTTGAACGTATTTCAAATTTATCAAGCCTTTTTAACGACAGAAAACATCGACAATTATATGTCTACCATTCACGGCATTTATGCCGGAACAGTAGACATAAATAAAATAAATATACAAAAAATTCATTGGGCAAAGGAAATTGATTTACAAGGAGGAATTTAATAATGGCTACACCGAATAGATGGGCTATCCGCGACGCTGGTATCGCAACATTTTATCGCATTCCTGATGACAAGCCGATTGTTACACTTAAAACACTAAAGACTAGCGGTCTTGAAACAACTGGTGAAACCGTTTATGCAACAGGTGGATTTGGTAACCCTCGTATTGTCGGCTTCTCCAGCAATAGGCAAGCGCGTTTGACGCTTCAAGACGCAATTTTTGACAACCGCGCAATTGCTATGCTGACTGGTAATGACCTTTCAGAAGGAGCTAAAGAAATTTATATAAATGAAGCATTAGAGGTTTCTCAAGATAAAGTTACCCTTTCTAAATCGCCGATTGGCGTTCCGCTTGGCGTATTTAAGATGAATGCGGATGGCACTCTTGGCCAAGAATTTACTCATGCGGATGACACTCCATCCAGCGGTGAATATGAAATTAACGGTAAAGATATTGAATTCCATCCCGGCGATCTTGCTGATGGCGACAAAGTTGTTGTTTACTATAACGCTAAAACTGGCAACACCGCCAAAGAAATTAAAGTCACGTCCGACCAATTTGGCAAGACATTCAAAGTCGTTCTCGATGTTCTTGTTCGGGACGAATACACGAAAGATGACTACGCTGCTCAAATTATTGTGCCAATGGCTAAATTTGAAGATAACTTCAACTTGAGCCTATCTGTTGATGGAGATCCGGCTGTTCTTGATCTAAATATGGAAATCCTGAAAAACCCGACATCCACAGATATGTGGAAGATGATCATTTACGACAATCAAGAAGTAGAGTAATTGCAACGAATAAGGCAGAAGTTCTTTTATGAATTTCTGCCTTATTTTTTTATCATTATCATTACAATAAAAGCATCATTTTATCATATTTTAGGGAGTGTCTTTTGATGGCACGTTCAAAAAAACTGACGACCCAAGATATTCAAAAAGAAATTTCTCAGTATGAGAAATTAAAAAAAGTTGTCTTTGATGATGGTATGTATACTGAAATTTATGAAAAGTTTTCTCCTGAAAAAATAGACGAATTAATTGACGATTTTGCTGACTTTATCGTCAAATTTGAAGATCGAAACGGCAAAATCAATTCCAGCAACTTTCAAAAGTTTTTATACCTACATATTGTTAAACACTTTTCTACTCTTTGTCCTGAAATACCTAGTTCTGATGAAGAAAAATTTTCTCTCATCAATAATTTGGCAAAAAGTAGGTACGTTCGTGAACTTCAAGATAAATACGATCCCAAGGAAATTTCTTATGTGTATGATACATTGAGTCAGCGCATTCAAATCGCCGTTGATTTGATTGAAGCAAGCAAAAAAGTGCGTGATGAAATTAAAAAAACAATTTTAAATGATAAACGCATCAAGAACCGCGAAGTTTTGTCAGAGGTATTTCTAGGGAAGAAACTTTTACAAAAGGAAAAGAGTAAAAATGGCGAAAGAATTCAAAAATCTGAATGATTTATACTCATACATTGAGAAACAGATTCGCTCCTCATTGAAGTCAGAAGTGGCTAATACAGTTGTAGAGACAATGAGGAAAAACATTCAATCTGAAGTTTATGATGTCTATGAACCGAAAGAGTACCAACGCACTTATGAATTAATGAAAAAAATTGAGGTTGGACAAAAAGATGATGATACCATATTTGTTGAAAACGTAAGATACGATAATTGGATAGATCCAGCGACCGGAGACATTTATTCTAATCGGCATGTTGCATATATTGTTGAAACTGGTGAAGGATATATGTATGATTTTCCGTATTATGGTGTTCCAAGACCATTTACAGAAGCAACTAGGAAAGAACTTGCATCATCAAGCAAATTAAATAAAGCAATGGAGGAAGGATTGAAAAATCGCGGCCTTGATGTAGAATGAGGTGGTAAAGTGGCGCGAGTCAAAAAGGTCAAATACTTTACCGAAGAAAGAAAGAAATTGATAAGCAAAGATAATTTGAAATTATATGAAAAATATTTAAATAGCAACATTATAAAAAACAGAGACGTAAAGGATACTACGTATAAAGTTTACCGCAATTATTTTGAACAATTTCTTGTGTATTTAGCTGAACAATGGGACAATGTTGGTCTATATTCTGAAGAATTTTTTGACAATGCTATTGACATTATGGAGAACTTTATTGCCTTTTGTCAGGACGTTCTTCAAAACAACAAAAAGGTCATTAACACAAAATTGTCTGCTATTAGTTCTTTTTATTTATGGAGCTTAAAACGCGGGTATATCAACCGCCATCCTTTTGATAAGCAACTTGACCGAATGAAAGGTGCCAATGAAGAAAAAATTATTAATTCGTATTTTTTAGACGATGAGCAGATAGAAACCATAAGAAAAGGGCTGGTTGAACAAACAGATAAGTACGACATTCAAGATCGTTTAATTTGGGAAATCATGCTTTCAAGTGCTAATCGTGTTGGAGCAATTTCTCGATTAACTTTGTCTTCGCTTGATTTAGATGAAATGGTATTCAGGAACATTAGGGAAAAGAGAGGATATCTTGTAGAGGTTCCCTTCTCTGAGGAAGCAAAAGAATTAATTGAACAATGGTTAGATATGAGACGAGAACTTGATGATTTGACTGTTGATGCTTTATTTATTACTAAGTATGGCGGAGAATATAAGCCAATGTCTTATGGAACCATCCAAGAAAGAATCAAAAAGATTGGCGAAATCATAGGTATTGATGACTTTCATGCGCACTCTATTAGAAAAACTACTCTTAATTCAATTTATAAAAAGACTGGCGATATGGCGTTGGCGGCTTCCCTTGCCAACCATAAATCAATTGAAACTACACGTAGCCATTACATTAAACCAGAATCAAAGGCAGAGATTAGAGATAAGATCGCCAAATTAATGAAGAAGAAACAAATGGAGGAAAATAATGATGAAAGTTAAATTTTATGGAAAAGGTTATGAGTTTGAAATCGAGGGAGCGCCGGAAGAAATTAATGAAGAAATGAAAAAGTTAATTAGTGGTATGAATACAGTGATTAATTGTGTTTGCAAAAAGTGCAAATGTCATTGTCCGTGCGGATGTTATTGGAATTATTGTAATTTTTTTCAAAATATCACATGCGGATCAAATGGCCATTCTGTGTAAAATAAACAGAAAATGGCCTACATACATAAGCAGGCCGTTTTCTGTGAGGGTCAATGATGTACCACGAGCAACATATATATTATCATATTTGGCTACATTTTGCAAACCACTTAAAATAAATCATTTATAGGGAGTGTTTATATGAAGATCGAAATTACTGATCAACAATATAACAATCTAATGGCATTTCTTGATCGCGTTGAATTGAAGGGATTTAATGAGGTACAGGCATTTAATGAAATCATTGTTGCCTTAAGAAATCCGATTGTTGAACAACCTAATTTGGAACCTGAGAAACAAAATTAAATTGCTCAATGAATTGTGGGCGCTATGCAATTAGTGCCCACACTTGATCGGGCAATTAGAAAAAGGAGCGATTAATTTAATCGCTCCTTTTTATTTGGGAAAGGAGCGATTAAATTGGCTGGCGATCCGTTAAAGATTCTAATAACGGCGACACTAAATAAAGATGCATCAACTGAACAAATAAACAGGGTAATCAAAGAGATCGAAAAGAACATTTCGAGTATAAAATTAAATTTTGAAATTCCAAATGATCTTCAGAACAAAATACGTGGTTTTGTTGAAGCGATAGAAAAAATTAAAACTGCACAACAAGATTTTAATAGAGTAGTCAAAGAAGAGGTTCAATATTTTGAGAATTTGGATGGTACAATTACAAAAACAATACGCAAACATTTAGAAAGCGGAGAAATAATAACTAAAACAATTGAAAAACATAAAGAATCAGCAAAAGCAATTGAACAAGAACGAAGGGCGCTTGCTGATTTATTTAAAGAATATGAGAACCTAAGAGAGTTTCAAGGCAAACTCAAATCTACATCTATTACTTATGATGAAAAGGGTCAAAGAACTGGGGCGTCTTATATTTATTCCAATAGAGATAAGCTATTAAAGGTTGAAACAGACGCATTAAATAATATCATTAGGCATACAGTTATTGACCAAAAGGAAACTGAGAAGCTAAAACAAAAAAAGGCAGAATTACGTGCTGAACTAGTAAAGCTTGCCCAAGTGGGCCAGTTGTCGGCAGAGCAACTAGCCAATATTGCAAAACAAGTTAATCAGGCAAGAGATCTTACAGCACTTAAGCAAGCCCAAACATCACTAAAAGAAATCCAAAAGGTAAGCAAAGAAAGATTAAGGTTCCTTGAACTTGAACGAAAAGCCGATGCTATCGCTCAAAAAGAAGCAGATAAGCTGAGAATCAAAAAAGCACAATTACGTGCTGAATTAGTTAAACTTGCTCAGGTTGGACAGCTTTCGTCTCAACAATTGGCCAATGTTGCAAAACAAGTCAATACAGCATTTGACGACAAATCAATAAGAAAAGCACAAGAAGCATTAAAAGAAGCCCAAAAAGCCAGCCAAGAAAGACTTAAGTTTCTTCAACTTGAACGTCAGGTTATTGAAGAGCAAAACAGGAAACTTGCAGGCGCAACAAAACTTGGTGTATTTGGCGAACTCAGAAAAGATATTGTTACTGGAGAGGATATTAAGCGTGTGCTTCAATTATCTGAAGCATATCGCAATATGGAAATTCGTGCTGTTAGACTGAATCAGGTTACTGGTCAGTGGACAGCAACGTTAAGGTTAAGCGCAAGTGAAAACCTCAATCTTAAAGGAATAATTGATAGGACAACTGGTAGTATTTATGAACAAGAACGAGCCATTGCTGAAGCGGCGGCTAAAAATTTAGGAGTATTTAAGCAATTAGGTATTGCTCTTCAACGTGTGCCTGTCTGGATGGGTGCAATGACAGCATTCTATGGTCCAATTAGAGGGTTAAGGAATGCTGTTCGTGAAATTTTGGAAATTGATAAACAAATGACTGCATTAATGCGGGTTTCAAATGGAGAGATTGAAAGACAAAAAATACTAAGAGAATCAATTGAACTTGCAGATCGCTTAGGGAATAGGATTACTCAAATCAACGACGGCATTGAAAATTTCGCCCGTCAAGGCTTTAGGGGCGCAGGCTTAATTGCGATGACGGAAGCGGCCACGTTGTTTTCTAACATTTCGGATATGGATGTTGAAGAAGCGGCATCTGGTTTAACGGCTATTATTAAGGGGTTTCAGATGTTGCCCGAAGAAGTTATGAGAGCCGTCGATGCGATCAATGAAGTTGACAACAATTTTGCAATTACTTCTCAAGACATCGTTCAGGCAATGCAGAAATCAGTTGGTGCCGCCAATACGTTCAATGTCGAGATGGAAAAGTTAATTGGCTATATTACAGCAGTCGGCCAAGTTACTCGTGAAAGCGGCTCTGTTCTTGGCAACTTCCTAAAGACGATTTTCTCTAGAATTACAACAATGAAGGAAAGCGTTGAGATTCTTGCGTCTGTAGGCATTTCTGTAAAGGAAATTCGAGACGGTGTTGAAACAGTAAGGCCGGTTTCTGATATTTTAGACGAATTAGCTAAGAAGTGGAATAATCTAAATACTGAAACTCAACAAAATATTGCCTTGCAATTGGCTGGTCGTTGGCAATTGAGCCGCTTCTTGGTCCTAATGCAAAACTACGACGAAGCAATTAAAGCTACAACAACTGCTTTAAATTCACAAGGTTCTGCTTATCGCGAAAATGAAAATTATTTACAATCTCTCGAAGCCCGCATTAATAAGATGAAAAATGCTGGGACAGAACTCGCATTGGCATTATCTGAAGCTTTTATAAGTGATTCTATTGTTGTATTTACTGAGCAAGTAGCTAATTTGGCTCGTTCATTTAGTGATTTGATAAATCAGACTGGAGCATTTCCGATTGCTTTTGGTGCAATTGGTGGCGTTGCGGCTTTAGTTAGCAAAAACTTTAGAACACTGACTATCTCCGTACTTACATTAGGCAAAGGACTTCAATCATTAGGTGTATCTGCGAATACAGCCAAGGTTGCTCTCCGTGGATTGGCCGCTTCAACAGCGATTGGAGCCGCATTTGTTGCAATTGGATATATTCTTGAGAAACTAATTAATCGCTGGGGAGAATCAATAAGGCAGAATGAGTTATTTGCAGAAAAAGCACAAGAAAGCATTCAAAAGCTTAAAGATCAAGCAGATATTATTGATGATCTTGTAAACAAATACGAAAAATTAAAACCAAATGTAGACTCTAATGAGCAGGCGCACCAAGAACTTGTTCAAGTGATGAAGCAATTACAGGAGATTGCGCCACAATTAACCCGATCATTTAATTTAAATGCTAACGCGCTAGAATTGAATACGCAAGAAGCAAGGGCTTATGCTCAACAACTCAGAGAAATGAGTGAGGAGCAGAAGAAGTTGCTTCTTGCAAAAATAGATACTGAATTATTTGAATTAGATAAAGAACTAAACAAAGCAAATAAACGACTCCAAAAAGAGCAAAAGAATTACGAAGAAACATTAAAACAATATCATGAACTGCTTGCGATTTACGGAGCCGAAACCCCACAGCAATTTTATGATGCATGGGAAAGAGCGGTTGAACAGGGCGGTTTAGAAGGAAGAAATTTGGCAATTGATGAAGCGATATTCTCAAAACTTTATGAAAAAATACAAAAAACGAACATTAAAGAAATTCAAAATCAAATTGCTCAAATTCAAGAGCAAATAAGCAAACTTAATGAAAGCAAGAATGTTTTAAACGGCGTATCAGATTCAATTGATGGATTAACTAATTCAACATCTAATTTAGCAAATCAAACAAGCAGATCCATTCCATATTTTGATCAAGCGGGAAAATATCTTGGAACAGTAACAGATGAAGCAGAGCTACTAGCTAAGGGATATAAAATTCTTGATCGAGAAATGGAAAATTTAGAAGATGGGACATCCCAATTAGTTAGCTATGTTGTTGAGTTCTCAAATAGTCTAGAAGATCAGATAGAGAAAGTCGATGGGCTTTCTTCTTCTGCAAGTTTTCTTGCCGATGTATATAAGACTCTTAGTGAAGGCGAAGAACTTTCTCTTGATCAGATTATTAAATTAATATCTGAATATCCTGAACTTATTGGCTATCTTGATGACCACAATAACTTAATTAAAAACGAAGGAGAATTGCTGAACTGGGTAATTGACCTTCGTAGAAAGAAGCGTCTCGAAGAAATCCAAGCATTAATTGATGAAAACCAAGCAATTTATAATGCCCTTGAACAAAGGCGCCAATTATACAGAGAATTTTATATGCGTTGGGCTGGCCAAATGCCAGCCGATCAATTGAAGATTCAGGGCGAAAGTTATAAACTTACCCCAGAAGAAGAAGCACGACTTGAACATTTAGCTAATGAACTAAGACAGCTTCAAGCAATGGCTGAAGCCCTGTCAAAGCCGATAGATATTAAAAAATTAGGTGACAAACAACAAAAAGAACTTAATCCATTTGTTCCTGACGAATATGCGCGAGCGCTCGAAGAAGTAAATGTTCAAATGGCTATTTTAGAAGCTAAAAAGGCCAGAGTATCAGACAAAGAAGAAGAACTTATAACTTTGCTTCGTCAGGAAATTGAACTATATAAATTGCAACAAGATCTTGCTCATCGAGAAGCAGAGCGTTTACGTTCAGTTAATAAACAATTAGAAGATCGCAGGAAAAAACTTTCTCAAAACAGCCAAGAGTTCCATGATTTATCGGAAAAAATCTGGAATAATGAAAGCAAGATTTTATCTCTTCAACAAACATGGCGTCAACTTGAACGTCAGATTGTTGAAACAAATAAAACGATTGAAGAAGCCAATAAAAAACGAATTGAAAAACTACAAGACGATCAAGATAAATGGGTTAAGAGTGTTCAAAGTGCCGCCAAAGAAGCTATGGAAATTATTGAAGACTACTACAAAGAGCAAGAACGAAAAGCCAAAGAGTCTTTGGATCGGCAATTGGACGAATTTAATGAATTTATTGATAGTCAACTAAAGCTGCTTGATCGCCTTGAAGAGACAGAAGATTATCAGAAAGAGTTGGCAAAGAAACAGCAGGAGCGTGCAAGAATTGAAGCCAGAATAAATGAATTAATTCTTGATGATTCGTATAAGGCGCAAGCAGAACGTCGAGAACTTGAAGAAGAACTTGCAAAAATTATAGAAGAAATTGATGAATATCAGCTTGAGCGACAACGGAAGTTGAGAAGGCAGAATTTCCAAGATTTAAAAGACACAAAGAAAAAGCAAATTGAAGAAGAAAAGAGAGCAGTTGAAGAAACATGGAGAAACGCCCTTGCAACAGATCAATACTATCTATCGCTCCGCGAAAATCTTCTCAACAATAATGTTGCCGCTCTTCAGAATACGTTAATGTCGTTTGCTGATAATGTCTCCAATTATATGATTCACATTGGAGATGCGATTCAGCAAAATACAATTGATAAAATTATAGCCGCTCAACGAGAAATTGAACGGATAAAATCGCTAACGAGCACAATTCGTTCCAATCAACTTAGCGAAGAGCAAAAAATTATTTATCAAATGATGGCAAATTCTGCACAATGGCGCGATGCCGATGCGCAACGACGTGCAGAACTTCATGCGGCCAATGTGGAATTAGCTAAGAAAATAGGCGCAGTATTTAATGCGTCGGAAGGCAGATGGTATAAAAATGGAATACCACTTTATCATTCGGGTGGTGAGATCGGGACAAAGACGATTATTGGATCGCTCCTTGACAAGATTCTCAATAAGGGCGAAGTACCAATTATCGCCAAAAAGGGAGAGTTGGTACTAAGAGATCCGACTGTGGCCTATAAAAATCTCATCAAGTCTTTTGTAATACCACAAATTCGTCCAGCTGCGGTGGGTAGTACACAAAATATATATCAACTGACATTGCACGTTGAAAATATTAATGGCACACGACAGGATGTAGATCGTATATTCAGACTAATTGATGATGGGCTTAGAAGAATGGGTAAAAGATAAGGGAGGCAATCGTCTCCCTTATCTTATTCCCCTTGGGGGTGAACAAACTGATTCGTGAATCGCTTTATTTTATATATAATGGCGTTAGGAGTGAAGATTTGGGTCTAATCAATGTGAATTTAAATTCCGGCCTTATAAACGAACCATTTTATGGAAAGAGACAGGTAATAAAGGAGCGCATTCGTTGGAATCCCAGATCGTATTTAATTGATATTGAAGAAGAACCCTTAACGTTTAGTGTTAGTTTTGCATTCAAAGATGGATTCACGGAAGAACAAGCAAGAGAAGTGGCTAGAGTTTTGTTTTTAAAAAACTATGCGCCGCTTCAGTTCTCGTCAAATCTGAATAAAATTTATTATGGAATTTTTATTGGTGATGCTGAATTAGTTCATAATGGAGCACAGGAAGGCTATTTGGAATTACAGTTTGAATGCAATGCGCCATATGCCTTTACACCTGTTTATACGTCTTCTATATATGATTATTCTAACAATTCTGAAAGTGGAACGGAGTATATTTTTACTAATATTGGCGATTTACCAACAAAACCTCAAATAATTGTAGAGGTTGTAGACGGGGATTCATTTTCTATTGTAAACAACACTAATCGTGGTCAAAAACTTGAATTTACTGATTTGGCCAAAGGAGAGATTTTGACAATAGATTGTGAAGCCGAATCAATTGAATCGAGTCTGCCCGGCATATATAGATATGACAATATGTCTGAAGATAGTGAATTTCTTGAAATGGTAAGAGGCAACAATTACTTGCTGATAAGTGGAAAGGTTAAAATACAATGGAAATGGCAAAGTCCGCTGTTTTAGGCGAAAGTAGGTGATATTTTGCAGAATATTTATTTTGATTTGCCTATTGATGTGAAAATACCGAAGGCGAAATTGCAACTATGTAAAAACGACTTAAATCGAACAGTCATTGGCAACATAAAAGAAGCTTTTAACATAAATTATACCTACTCTTTAGGAAATATTTTCAAATTAACTTTCTGTGTTCCGTTTGAAGTTAATTATAGAAATAAAAATACGAAAAACAAAAATGAAAATGAATTACGAGAGCGAAGAATTATCAAATTTATAAGAGGAAATGAAGTTAAATATTGTATTATTTACAGAATTTCAAAGGTTTTTGATGGTGGTCAGCAATATAAGCAAATCGAGTGCTATGGTCTTGAGTACGAGTTAAATGACAAAATTGTAAACAATTTATCATTGGTTTCGAAAAATGCAACACAACAACTTAATGCCGTTTTATCGTTAACAAACTGGACAATTGGCTATGTAGATTCTCAGTTTGACATTAAGTATAGGGGACTGGATATCGCGTCCTCTACTGTTCTTGAAGCGGTTAAACAGATTGCTCAAACTTTCAATGCTTTGATCGTCTATGACAGTGTAAATCGAACAGTTTCTTTTTATGATTTCGAAAATTACGGACAATATAAAGGCGGCATTATAAAAAAGGGCAAAATCCTAAAAAACATAACGTATGAAACGGATACGGCAGAATATTGTACTCGCCTTGAAGTGTATGGGAAAAACGATATCAGCATAAATAGTGTCAATCCGACTGGTACTAACTATATTGAAGATTACAGTTCCATACTTCGTGGGTTTAAGCGGAATCCAGATAAAAGCGTGATTTCATCTGCTCCTGATATTTCGGATTCGTTGGCAAATGCATTGTTAGATTATCAGGAATTGGTGGAATCAAAGCGCGGCGAGTTTCAGAATCTGCTTGATCAGTTAAATGAAAAGACTGAAGACTTGATTGTTGCAGAAGGCCAACTTGTTGATTTGCAATCAGAATTGACAGTAATTGAAGACAATATTTCAACTGCTAACGCCACTGGTGGCAATCCTGCGCCATACATTACTCAAAAGAATGCAAAATTGCAGGAGATATCCAATAAACAATCTCAAATTAATTCATTAAAAAATCAAATTCAAACCATTAGAAATAGCATAAATCAATTGAAAGATCTTTTAGATGTGAACAATAATTTCACCCAAGATCAGTTAAAAGAATGGAATCAACACATTGTTGTTAAAGTATATCGAAACGAGTATATTGACGATCCTCAACAACTTCTTGAAGCGGCCAAAATGGAAATGGAAAAGATGCGGGAGCCGAAGATTGTTGTTGATATTGGGATTGTCAATCTGTTTGAAGTAATTACTGAATATAAAAATTGGGACAAAATGAATCTTGGCGATATCATAAAAATTGAAATTGAAGATATGGGCATCAAAATAAACGCCAAGATTATTGAAATGGATTTTGATGAAGATAATGCCGACATTAAATTAACAATTAGCAATGTCAGAGAAATTCTTAGCGATGAGGAGCGCGTAATTCGTGATCTTTATAAAACAGTCAGTACATCTACGACGTTTGAAATAAATAAATACAAATATCTTGATGCGGCTAGCAAGGCAAATGAAGTTTATCAAACGATAAATAACATTTGGGATGCAACCAAGCGCGAAATCATTGCAAGCAATAATGAAACGGTTGAAATTTCTCGAAAAGGGATTAGAACATATGACATAAATGACCCAATGAAGGTTAGCATTATGCAACATGGCGTTATTGCTGTTTCAAATGATGGTGGTAACACATGGAAAAACGCCATTACATGGCGCGGCATTGTAGCTGAGAGGCTATATGGTGTGATCACGGCTACCAATGATTTAACAATCCAAAATGAGGCAGGGACCGTAACAAT
>ERZ795042.660-NODE-660-length-25678-cov-5.171369_pt1 | contig 25678 bp, 23 predicted proteins | sample MGYA00375126_ERZ795042 | MGnify/ENA primary metagenome ERZ795042 (study PRJEB30171, sample SAMN05518105) | compost metagenome | isolation source: Feedstock adapted compost from Newby Island compost facility, Milpitas, CA | place: USA:Newby Island compost facility...
AGACGGTCTGCCCCGACTTCGCGCGGACGGAGGGCGTCAAGGTCGCCGTCATCGAGAAAGAGTCCGCGATCACGCCCAACCTGATCTCCGACATCGAGACGCAAGCCCAGGAGGTGGCCTACTTGGCTGCTGTCGCCGCGGGCAAGCTGACCAAGACCGGAACCGTCGCGGTGATCGTGTCCGGTGAGCCGCCAACTTGGAACTACATGACCGTCGGCTTTGCCGAGGGGCTCAAGGCGAGCAATCCAGATGCCAAGCTGATCTACTCGGTCATCGGCGAGGCTGCCTACCATGACGCCGCCGGCGCCAAGCGCGTCACCGAGCAGGCGCTGGCCAACGGCGCGGACATCGTCTTCGGCATGGGCGACGGCGCCTCCTTCGGGATGATCGAGGCGATCCGCGAGCACAACGAGGCGAACCCGGACAATAAGGCGTGGTTCATCGACGTGATCGGGGACAAGAGCGAGGACTACAGCGACATCCTGCTCACCTCCGTTCTGTTCGACTACTCCGGCATCTACGAGCAGATGATCAAGGACATCGAGGCGGGGACGTTCGGCAAGGTCTACACCATGGACGTGAAGAACGGCGGGGTTCGCCTCCTCGACCTGCCGGACGACGTGCCGCAGGACGTCAAGGACGCGGTCGCGACCGCCCAGCAGGACATCGTCGATGGCGAGATCGAAGTCTCGGCGATCGGCGATGCCGAAGGGATGAAGGCCAAGCTGCAGGAGCTTGGGTATACGTAAGCCGCCAGCCGGGTATGCCTTCGCCTTCGCGCGGAGGGAGCCCTGCTGGGATTGGGAACGGGGAGCGTGGCTCTGCTGAGCGGCGCTCCGGCGGGGGACGTTCTCCCAGGCGTCCTCCGCTCCCCAATCCCCATCAGGGGCTGAGGGCGAGGGCCAGTTTCCCCACTCCCCGTCTCCACGCTCGGATCTGGGAGCGGGATATGAGCGGCGATCGGTGCGGAGCAAAGCGACGATGAATTGGCCACGCATGAATTTGGCGGCCGGACCGGTGGAGGTGCCGCAGCAGACGCTGCGTGACCTGGCTCGGCCGGTCCTCTACCACTACGATCCGGCGTTCAAGGAGCTTTTCGCGCGGACCTGTGACCTGCTCAAGCGCGTCTACCGCACCCAGTACGAAGTTGTCATCCTCCAGGGCGAGGCGATTCTGGGACTGGAGGCGGCCGCGGCCAGCCTGATCTCGCCGGGCGACAAGGTGCTCAATCTCGTCTCCGGCGTCTTCGGTAAGTGGTTCCAGGACTTCATTGATAAGTACGGCGGCGAGACTATCGAGGTCGCCGTCCCGTACAACGAGGCGATCGATCCCGAGGACGTCCGCAAGGCGCTGCAAGCCAACCCAGGGATCAAGTACCTCTCCGTCGTGCATTCCGAGACGCCGTCCGGCACGCACAACCCGGTCAAGGAGATCGGCGCGGTCGCCAAAGAGTTCGGCGTCATCACGATGGTGGATACCGTCTCCGGCTTGGGCGGCGAGCTCCTGAGCCCGGAGGAATGGAACATTGATGTCGCTGTCGCCGGGCCGCAGAAGTGCTTGGGCGGTCTGCCGGGTCTCTCGCTGATGGCCATCAGCCCGGCGGCCTGGGAGGCGATGGAGCGCCGCCCGCAGCCGCTGCGCGGCTCGTACCTGTCCCTGCTCGACTGGAAGGCCGCTTGGCTGGAGCAGGGCCGCTTCCCGTACACGCCGTCGGTCAGCGACATCTACGCCCTCGAATCGACGCTACGGCAGACGCTGGAAGAGGGGATCGAGCGGACGGTCTGGCGGCACCAAACGATCGCACGCGCTTGCCGCGAGGCCGTCAAGGCGCTCGGGCTGAAGCTGTGGCCGGCGAGGGAAGAGATCGCCGCGTCCTGCGTCACTGCGGTGGCCATGCCGGAGGGCCTGACGGACGAGCAGATCCGCGGCACGATGCGCCACAAGTACGGCGTCATGATCTCGCCAGGTTACGGCGATTTGTTCGGCAAGCTCATCCGCCTTGGCCATATGGGGATGGCCGCGCATCCGACGACTCTGGCCGCGCAGCTCGCTATCTTCGAGCGCGCCCTCGCCGACCACGGTTGGCCGGTGCAGCTCGGCGCGGGAGTTGGCGCGGCAATGGCCGCGTTGGCGGATTGGGACGACGCGGCCGTGGGAGCGGCACAGACCGAGCCCGCGGCACATGCCTCCTCTTAGCGTGGGAGGAACCGGGGGAGTAGGCATCACTATGCCAATTACCGCGAAGGACAAGGTGGTCATCATCACCGGCGGCGTCGGTGAGATGGGCTCCTCGTTGGCCCGGCGCCTGGTCGAGGAAGGCGCCAAGGTCGTGATGGCGGACATTCAGGATGGCAGCGCCCTGGAAGCGGAGCTTCGCAAGAAGGGCGATGCGCTCTTCGTCCGCACTGATGTCACCTCGGAAGAAGACACCCAGCGGATGGCGGCCGAAGCCGAGCGTGCGTTCGGGCGAATCGACGTGCTGATCAACAACGCCGGCATCTTCACCGCCTGCCCGTGGGACCAACTGACCTACGACGAATGGCGGACCCGCATGCGCGTCAATGTCGACGGCACGTTCCTGGCGACAAAGGCGGTCGTGCCGGTCATGCGCAAGGCGGGCAAGGGCAAGATCATCAACATCGGGTCGGACACGGTCTGGATGGGCACGCCCGGCTTTGCTCACTACGTCGCGAGCAAGGGAGCGGTCTTGGCCTTCACGCGCGCGATCGCCAATGAGCTTGGCCGCGAGGGGATCACCGCCGTCTACGTCACGCCGACCTTGCTCGATACGCCGGGAACCCGCGCCGCATTCCCGCAGGGACACTTCGACTACGTGTTGAGCCACACGCCGATCGGTCGCTTCGAAAAGCCGGAAGACGTCAACGGCCTGATCGTCTTCCTGTGCTCGGATGAGGCGGATTTCATCAACGGCGCCGCCATCAACATCGGCGGCGGCATTTCGATGCATTGAGCATGCGGCCGATCGCCGCGAGCCGGCTTATGGCGGCCCGACACCGGCCCCTACCGCTTCGCTGTCCACCACCGGCGATTGGCGATCGGCAATTGATCTGACGGTTCAGGAGGAAGGACATGACGGGAGACGAGATCAAGACTGTTGCAGTGGTCGGAGCCGGCACGATGGGGCCGGGCATGGCGGCGACGTTCGCGCGTCATGGCTTCACGACCCGGCTCTTCGACATCAAGCCGGAGCAGATCGAGAAGGCGAAAGGGACGATCGACTTCGTCTACAAGACGCTCATCGGCGGCGGCTTCATGGCCGAGGTGGACGCTGAGGCTGGCAAGGGCCGCCTGACCATGACGACCGATCTCGCCGAGGCCGTCCGGGACGCGGACTTCGTCGTCGAGACCGTGCCGGAGAAGCTCGAGATCAAGCTGGATGTCTTCCGCCAGCTAGAAAGTCTCGTGCGGCCCGACACCGTGCTGGCATCGAACACCTCCGGCATTCCGATCACCAAGCTCGGCGAGGCGGTCCAGACGCCCGGCCGCGTCGTCGGCATGCACTGGTCGAACCCGCCGCACCTGATCCCGGTGATCGAGGTGATCAAGGGGGAGCGGACCGATCCGCAGACCGTGGAGACCACCGTCCGCGTCACCGAGCGGATCGGCATGGTTCCGGCTCGCGTTGACCGTGACGTGCCAGGCTTCGTCGAGAACCGCATCCTCTACGCGATCATGCGGGAGGCGCTTCACCTCCTCGATGAGGGCGTCGCCAGCGCCGAGGCGATCGACACCATCACGAAGTGGGGCATCGGCTACAAGCTGGCCGTGATCGGGCCGCTGGAGCTGCTCGACATGGCCGGGCTGGACATCTACACCGCCGTCGCGAGCTACCTCAACAAAGACCTCTCCAATAGCACCGGGATTAGCGAGACGGTCACGAAGAAGGTGGAGCAAGGCAGGCTCGGCATCAAGACGGGCGGCGGTCTCTTCGATTACACGCCGGAGAAGATCCAGGAGCTGCAGCAGCGGCGGGGCCGCCTGCTGGTCGCGACTCGCAAGGCGCTCATGGACGGCTCTGCCGGCTGACGGAATCGGCGAGCATTGTCGATCCCGCCGGGGCGCTGACCGAATGTTGCAGGAAGGAGAAGCGCGAGATGAACCGACGACGATTCGTCTCAATGTTGGCGCTCAGCCCGTTGCTCCCGGCGGCGGGTGCTCGCGCGCAGGGAACGCCCGCACCCGCCGGAGCGTTCAAGATCGGCGTGCTGAACCCGACGACCGGACAATTCGCGGTCTTTGGCGAGCAAGTCAACACCGGCATCCGGCTGTACTTCGATGGCATCGGCAACGCCGTGGACGGCACGGCGATCGAGCTAGTCTTCGCTGACACGGCGGGAGATCCGCAGCAGGCGCTCGATCAGGCGCGCCGGCTCGTACAGGAGGAGCGCGTAGATCTCCTGATGGGAACCGTCAACTCCGCGGTCGTGCCGCCGCTGGCGGACTTCGCCGGCCAGGAGCAGGTGCCGCTAGTGGTCACCGTCGGCGGCGCGCGCGTCGTGACCGGCCCGGACCGCAACCCGTTCGTATTCCGGACAGCGATGGCGAACGGGCAGCAGGACCGCGTCCTCGGCTGGTACACGGCCGAGCGCCTCGGTAAGCAACGGGCCGCGACCTTCGCCTGGGACTTCCTGGTCGGCGAGGAGCGCGTTGGCGGGTTCGCGGAAACTTTTGCGGCCGCGGGCGGCGAGGTCGTGGCTCAGCAGAAGCCGCCCCTGGGCACGACCGACTATGGCCCGTTCATCAGCCAGGTCGATCCCGGCAGCGTTGATGTGCTGTACGCCTTCTTCGCCGGCCCCGGCGCGCTCGCGTTCGTCCAGCAGCTGCGCGAATTCGGGCTGACGCCGGACCTGCAGGTTGTCGCGGCGGACTACTTCACGGCTGGCGTGCTGGATCAAATGGGTGAGGATGCGATTGGTCTCATACAGGCCGGCGCCTACACCCCGGCGCTGGAGACAGCGGAGAACCAAGCGTTCATCGAGGCCTACCAGGCCGCCGGCAATGAGGGACTGCCGGGCGTCTATGTCGAGGAGGGGTACACCTGCGCGCTGGTCATCGCGGAGGCGATCCGCGCCGCGGGCGGTGGCGGCAAGCAGGCGCTGCTCGATGCGCTCGCCGCGACGCAGGTCACTGGTCCGGCCGGGCCGCTCACCTTCGACGAGCGCGGTCAGGCGGTCCGCACCTGCTACATCACCCGCGTCGAGGAGACGGACGAGGGATTGGCGCAGGTGGTGCTGGAGACCGTCGAGAACGTGACGCAAGACTGGACGCCGTAAGGGCGGTGAGGGTCGCCGTGCCGCTTCCCTGGGCGGCGACCCTCTCACCCACGCTCGCGCCCGGCTCGGCGACCGGCGCGCCGAGCCGGGCGACGACAACGCTTCGACCGAGACAGCAGCTCTCCCAACCTCTCCCCACCCACTATGGCAGGGGAGAAGTGTGGGATGAGGGCCGGGGGTCAGGGTGCGATTCTGGATCTTTCAGACGTTGAATGGCTTGACGACAGGGGCGCTCCTCTTCTTCGTCGCGAGTGGGCTGACCGTCGTATTCGGGTTGATGCGGATTCTGAACCTTGCTCATGGCGCCCTCTTCCTCTTCGGTGGTTATGTCGGATTGACCGTGCGGGAAGAGACCGGAAGCTTTCTCCTGGCCTTGCTAGCCGGGGCGGTCGCGGCCGGGCTGCTCGGGCTGGCAATTCAGCAGGCATTCACGCGGACGCTGCTCCGCTCGCCCTTCAATCAGGTGCTGCTGACGCTCGGCATCGCCTTCATTCTGGGAAACGCGATTCTGTGGATCTGGGGGGGTGAGCCGCAGCGCATTCGGCCGCCGGAGGCGCTGCAGCGATCGCGCGAAGTCTTCGGCGTCTACTATCCGGTCTACCGCCTCTTCCTGATCGTCCTCGCGGGGCTGGCAGGAGTTCTCCTCTGGCTCTTATGGGAGCGGTCACGCCTCGGCGCGATCGTCCGCGCCTGCGTCGATGATCGCGCCATCGCCACCGCGATGGGTATCCGCGTCGACCGCGTCTTTGCGATCGTCTTCACCACCGGCGCCGCGTTGGCGGGCGCGACTGGTGTCCTCGGCGCGCCGGTTCTCGGCCTCTCGATCGGCCTCGAGTTCGACGTCCTGCTCCTCGCGGTCGTGGTGGTGGTGGTCGGCGGGATCGGGAGTCTGACCGGCGCCTTCGTCGGGAGCATGGCAGTCGGGCTGCTCGATGCCTTCGCCAAGGCGAAGTTCCCGGAGCTGAGCTACTTCACGATTTTCGCCCCGGTGATTCTCATCCTCCTGTTGCGGCCGACCGGTCTCTTCGGCCGTGCCTTGGAGTGAGGGGGACCGATGCGCGGGCGCGGAGAGCTCATCGTCTTGCTGGGGGCGGCGATTCTTGCCTGCGCGCCGCTCCTCTTCGGCGTCTATTGGACCAATCTCTTGACGCAGGCGATCATCTTCGGCGGCGCGGCGCTCGGGCTCGATATTCTCGTCGGGCGGACGGGGATGCCGTCGCTTGGGCACGGAGCGTTCTTCGGGCTTGCCGGCTACGGCGTGGCGCTTGGGGTGACGCGCTGGTCCTGGAACCCCTGGCTCGCCGCCGCTTTCGGCATCCTCGCGACAATCGCCATTGCCCTCGCCTTCGCGCCGCTCGCGGTCCGCGCGCGTGGGCTGACGTTCCTCACGGTCATGCTCGCCTTCGGGCAGGTTTGCTGGGGTTTGGCGACGCGCGGCGGCGAGTTTACCGGCGGCGAGAACGGCCTGCCCGGCATCCGCCGGCCGTCGCTCGGCCTCGACTTCTGGGATCTCGATTCGCCGGACGGCTTCTATCTCTTCACGCTCCTGGTGGCGACGATCCTGACGCTGGCGATCGCCCGGCTTGCGGCGAGTCCCGTGGGATTGAGCCTGCAGGGCATCCGGGACAACGACCGGCGCATGCTAGCGCTCGGCTATAACGTCGCCGCCCGAAGAGTGGTCGCGTTCGTGGTCGCGGCCGCGGCTGGGGCCGTCTATGGCGCGCTGAGTGCCTTCTTCAATGGCTTCGTCGGGCCCGGCTCGCTCGATTGGCGTCTCTCCGCGCAATTGCTCCTCTCGGTCGTGATCGGCGGAGCCGGATCACTGTGGGGGCCGTTTGCCGCCGGCGGCGCGCTTCACATCGTGCGGACCTACCTGACCGGCGAAACCCAGCGCTGGCCGATGGTGCTCGGCGCGCTGTACGTGATCGCCGTGCTCGTCTTGCCCGGCGGAATCGCCTCGATTGGCGGTGTGCTACGACGCCGGTGGCGCCGGCCGCGCCGCCAGGCTGCCTTGGAATCCGCGCCATGACCGAGTCCGCGCTGACCGTCGACAACTTGACCGTCCGCTTTGGCGGCATCGTCGCGTTGGCTGATGTCAGCCTCACCGTCCGGGCCGGCAGTCGTCACGGCATCCTCGGGCCGAATGGATCCGGCAAGACGACGCTCTTCAATGCGATCACCGGGATGATCATGCCGCAAAGCGGGAGAGTCTTGCTGGCCGGGCGGGAGATTACGCGGCTCGCTCCCCATGCCAGAGTGAGTCTCGGCCTGGCGCGAACCTTTCAGATCACGTCCCTTTTTCCGTCGCTCACCGCGCGGGAGAACGTCGTGCTCGCGGCCCTGCCCGCTCTCCGTCGCCACCGCGGCGCCTGGCGACCGGCGGCCGATCGTGAGGTGGCGGAGCGAGCGGACCGGTTGTTGACGGATCTCGGTCTCAGCCATCTCGCCGACCGTCCGGTCGTTTCGCTCGGCTATGGCGAGCAGCGGCAACTCGAGATCGCGGTCGCGCTCGCCACGAACCCGCGCGTGCTGCTGCTGGATGAGCCGACGGCGGGCCTGTCCGCGGCGGAGACGCGGACGGTGGTCTCGCTGATCCAGCGGTTGCCCGCCGACCTGACCATCGTCCTCATCGAGCACGATCTCGGCGTCGTCTTCGACTTGGCCGATCACCTGACCGTGCTTGCTCACGGCGAGAGGATTGCCGACGGTCCCGCGCGGTTCGTACGTGAAGATCCGGTCGTCAAGGAGGTCTACCTTGGCGGGTGACGGGCAGCCACTCGAGATCGAGGGCGTTCATGCCCATTACGGGCTGAGCCATGTCCTCCAGGGCGTCACGTTGACGGCCCTGCCCGGCATGGTCACCGCCATCGTCGGGCGCAACGGCGTCGGCAAGACGACCCTGATGGGCGCCATCATGGGCCTGGTACCGGTCTCTTCCGGCACGATCCGGTATGGGAGCGTCGAGTTGACGCACCGCCCGCCACACGACCGGCGGTCGCTCGGGCTCGCGCTTGTGCCGCAGGGGCGGCGCATCTTCCGCTCCCTGACCGTGGAAGAGCACCTGCACTTGGTGCCGCCGAGCTCCCAGGGATCATTCACCGCCGAGCGTCTTTACGACATCTTCCCGCGTTTACGGGAACGTCGTACCTCGCTTGCGCGGACGCTCTCCGGAGGCGAGCAGTCGATGCTGGCGATCGCTCGCGCGCTCACTGGCAATCCCTCGTTGTTGCTGATGGATGAGCCGACCGAGGGACTCGCGCCGCTGTTGGTTGAGACCGTGCGGGAGGTCGTCCAGCGCCTGCGCGAGCACGGCATTGGGGTGCTGCTGGTGGAGCAGAACCTGGCATTTGCCCATGCGGTCGCTGATCGCATCGCGGTCATGGATCGCGGCCAGATCCTCCACCTCTTCGAGAAGGCTCACATTCCCAGCGTTGATGAGCTCGGCCAGATGATGCTCGCGACGGCTGGCACGCCGGGCAGTGACCCTGCCTTGCGGAATCCGGGCGCGTACGACGCCGCATCGCGGAGCGCCAATTCATAGCGCCAGACGCGTCAGCGCTCCCCACGCGCATGTCGCCACGCTCATGGGGAGCGCTAATTTAGCCGATGAGCTAACGGCTACGGGCGGTCGTTCGGGTCGGTCGGATCGGTGCCGAAGACGAGCGCCTCGTCACCGTCGCTGGTGCCATCGCCGTCCGTGTCTGGGTTGTTGGGGTCCGTTCCGGCCGAGTTGACCTCCGCGCCGTCTTCGAGACCATCCCCGTCGGTATCGGCGTTGGTTGGATCGGTCTGGTGCTCGTTGACCTCGGCTCCGTCGTCCAAGCCGTCGCCATCGGTGTCAGCCTCGAACGGATCGGTCCCGCGCTGCTGCTCGTCCGCGTTCGTCAGGCCATCGCCATCCTCGTCCGCGTTGGGCACCAGCTCTGGCGTAGGCGTCGGCGATGCGGCGGCCGGGGACGCCTCCGGCTCGGGAGTCGGCGTCGCTTCTTCCTCGTCCTCATCCCCGCTGCTCGTCCGCTCGCCGGGGTTGAGGACACGCGCGCCGATGGCGACCACAACGTACGACGCCGGTCCATCGCCCGCGTTCGTGATCACCGGGCGCTCGAGGACCATCAGGCCTTGGCCAGCGTTGAGCTGAGTGCCGCCGACGTCGACAGTCCCCTCCGTCACGAGGATGATGGACTCTCGCTGGTGCGACGGATACGGCGCCGCCTCACCGGGCAGCAGGACATTCCGGATCAGCTCCATATCGCGCGTGCCCGGTGGGAATCGCTCGATCGGCTCGGTCTCGAAGACGACGGTGCCGCCCTCGATCTCGTCGGCGTCCGGCGGTAGGTAATCAATGATCCAGATGACGCTATTGTCGGTGACGGCGTACCGGGTGTAGGGATCGCCAGCCGACATGAAGTACGCCTCACCGGGCTCCAACCGCGCGCGCTTGAGGGTGACGTCGTTCCGGATCACGGTCGCGCCGGAGATCTGCAGCGTGAAGGAGACGTCTCCAACGAACGAGGCGGCATCCTCTTCGGACGGCGGCTCGATCTCGGTGACGCGCCAAATCGCCGGCTCCGTATCGAAGATCGCCAGCCCCTGGGCAATCACCTGCTCGCGCGTCGGGGGGAGATCCGCGGACGGCGCAGGTGACTCCGGCGTTGCTTCCTGCGCGCGAACGGCGACAGGAGCGCCGCGGGCGGTGAGGAGCGCGCCGAGCAGCGCCATGATCGTCAGGCCGATCAGCGCGCGGAGGGGATGGCGTGATCCGTTCGCATCGTACATCCCGTCTGCTCCTCCTCGTTTCTCGGTCCAATAGGCGCGTATTCGCTGCGTTTACGCCGCCAATGGGCAGGCAAACGCAGATGTGCACGGTACCACAGCTTGGCGGGAGCGGCAGCGCGGGGCCTCCGGCGGGTGCTCAATTTGGGCGCGAGGCAATTTGCCGCTAGACCGAATTGTGCAACCATGCACCACGTGCGTACAATTGGAGCCAGCCGCAACTGTTGTCAACGTAGAGGAGGAATGCGTCCACAGCCTGGGGTGAGTGGATCCTGAGTATCTCCTTTGCTCGGACCGTTGCGGCGCCGTGTTGTTCGGGGACTCGCTGGAGAGTCCTTAGGTGCGGCAGGGAGGCATGTCAGATGACCGACGAACGGATCTCTCGTCTGCTACAGGAGGCGACGCGGCTTCGCTATTCCCGGCGCCAGGTATTGCGGCGAGCTGTTGCGCTCGGACTATCCGTTCCGGCCGTCACCGCGGCGCTTGACCGCTCCGCCATCGCGGCGCCCGGGCCGCGTTTCGGACGCGCTCCGGCAGTCCTCCAGGGAACGAAGCTGACCATCCTGGCCGCGACCTACTTCGTCCCGGCCGCGCAAGACTTCTTCGTCCAGCAGGCTCAGCAGTGGGGCCAGGAAAACAACGTCGAGATGACGCTGGACTTCGTCAACTGGCCAGACCTCCAGCCGAAGATCGGTGCGGCGGTACAGGCCAAGTCCGGGCCGGACATCGTCGAGCTGTGGGACTCGTGGCCGTACCTCTACTACCAGTCGATGGTCGAGGTCAACGATCTCGCGAACAAGCTCGGCGAGGCGCAGGGCGGCTACTTCGACTGGGTGGTCAAGACCGCTGCCGTTGACGGCGAGTGGTATAGCATCCCGACTGGCAATTCGACCTCTGCGTTCGCCTATCGCATCAGCTATTTCCAGGAAGCCGGCGCGGAAGAATTCCCGCAGACGTGGGAAGAGCTGTTCGAGGTCGGTAAGAAGCTGAAGGCAATGGGCAAGCCGCTCGGTCAGGCGCTCGGCCACAGCCCCGGCGATCCGCCGTCCTTCGTGTATCCCTACATGTGGGCCTACGGCGCGATGGAAGTGGCCGAGGACGGCAAGACCGTCATGTTCAACCAGCCCGAGTTCGTCGAGGGGATGAAGATCTTCATCCAGGCGTGGAAGGACGCCTTCGACGAGACCGGTCTCTCCTGGGACGATAGCGTCAACAACAGCGCCTTCCTCTCTGACCAGATCTCGGCGACGCTGAACGGGAACAGCATCTACCTCGCCGCGCTCAAACCGGAGGAGGAAGGCGGCAAGCCCGAGATCGCCGAGGACATGAGCCACGCGGGCTATCCCGCTGGACCGGCCGGCCGGTTCAACAACCTGGGAAGCCGGTCGCTCGGCATCATGAGCTACTCCGGCAATGTCGAGGGCGCGAAGGCCTTCCTGGAGTGGTGGGCTTCGGAGGAGCAGTACCAGGCGTGGCTCGAGGTGTACGAGGGCTACATCATCCCGCCGACGCCGAAGTTCATCGAGCTGCCTGTCTACACGGAAGACCCGAAGCTGGCGCCGTACGCCGAGGTGGCTACCTATGCCCGCAACAAGGGCTATGCCGGACCGGCGAACCAGAACGCGGCGCGCGTCTTCGCGGAGTACATCATCGTCGATACCTTCGCCCGCGCGGTTCAGGAGGGAGATGCTGAAGCCGCGATCAAATGGGGCGCCGATCGGCTCGAGCGGATCTACGGCCGCTAACCGATAGCTGGACGCAGGCCGCATTGTGGCGCGGCTCCCGTTATCCCCTCAGCGGGATGAGCGGGAGTCGCGCCCGACCCGGCGCCGCATCCTCGGGCCAGGCCGATCGGCTCGCGGGGCGCGCCACGAGTGACGGGGAAATCGCATGGCTCTAGTCCGAACTCCAGTCGCCGCCGAGGCACTGCGGACCCCCCGGCGTCGGACGACTTTCATCCAGCGCGAGAGCACCCTCGCCTACCTGTACATGATCCCGGGATGGTCCATCCTCCTCCTCTTCATGGCCTATCCCTTCTTCCTCGGGATCTATCTCTCGATGACGGACCGGATGCTCGGTTGGCCCGGGGCCAATTTCATCGGCCTGGAGAACTACCGCATCCTGTGGAACGACTCCGTCTTCCAGCAGACCGTGCGGAACACGGCGATCTACGGCATCGGGACCGTGCCGTTCAAATTGCTGCTCGGTCTGGCCTTGGCGCTGCTGTTGAATCGGCCGTTCCGCTTGAGCCGGGCCGTGCGCGCTGGCTTGCTCTTGCCGTGGATCGTCCCGACCGCGCTCAGCAGCCTCGCGTGGCTGATGCTCTTCAATGGCGTTCTCAGCCCAATCTCCTGGGTGCTGAAGGACTTGGGCGTGATAGACCAGAACATCAACTTCCTCGGTAGCGCCTGGAACGCCCGAATCTCTCTCTGCATCGCGAATATCTGGCGCGGCATTCCGTTCTTCGCGATCACGATCCTCGCCGGGCTGCAGGCCGTTCCGAATGAGCTGCACGAGGCGGCCGCCCTCGACGGAGCGTCGAAGGTCCAGCGCTTCTTCTCGGTGACGTTGCCGGTCATCCGCTCGATCATCCTGATCGCGACGCTCTTCTCGATCATCTGGACGATCTCAGACTTCCAGCTCGTCTACGTCCTGACAAAGGGCGGACCGGCCAATACGACGCACGTCTTCGGCACCTACGCCTACCAGATCGGTATGGGCGCAACCGATCTCGGACAAGCGGCGGCGATCTCGCTCTACATGTTCCCCGCCCTTGCGCTCGGCGCCATCTTGCTCCTGCGCTACGTCCGCCGCGAGGACTAACGGCGGGCAGGCTGCGTACTGCCGGCGCGGCGTTCAGTGAACGGGCGAATGGCGACAGATGAGAGGTGATCCATGAACATCGTGGGCGAGAACCGGCTCTGGTCGCGCATCTGGCAGTTCTACGTGCCGCTTGCGCTCTTCGCCGTCTTCCTGCTCTTCCCGTTCTACTGGATGCTGGTGGTCTCGCTGAAGCCGAACACGGATCTCTTCGAAACGGACCTGAATCCGTTCTTGCTCTACAGCGTGACCCTCGATCACTACCGGTATCTCTTTGAGGAGACCGATTTCTGGACCTGGACGAAGAACACGATGGTCGTCACGGTCGGCGCGACCATCCTGTCCCTCGCCTGCAGCATTCTGATTGGGTACGCCCTTGGGCGATACCGCTTCCGCGGCGGCACCTTCCTCGGCGCCGCCGTTTTTCTTGCCTATCTCGTCCCGCCGACGCTGCTCTTCATCCCGCTGGCCGAGGTGATCTCGCGGTTCCAGCTTTATAACCGCTACTGGGCGCTGATCCTGACCTACCCGACGTTCCTGATTCCGTTCGCCAGCTGGCTCCTGATGGGCTACTTCCGCACCATCTCCCGGGAGCTGGAAGACGCGGCGCTGGTGGACGGGGCGAGCCGCATTCAAGCGATGTGGCAGATCGTGATGCCGCTGGCGCTGCCCGGCCTCCTTTCCGCCGGCATCTTCTGCTTCACCCTCGGCTGGAACGAGTTCCTCTACGCCCTCGTCTTCATGGGCTCCGGCGAGATGAAGACGATTCCGGTCGGGACGGTCAGCGACCTGATCCGTGCGGATGTCTACTTCTGGGGCTCGCTGATGGCAGCGGGCATCTTGGGCTCGGTCCCGGTCGCCGTTGCCTATTCCTTCTTCGTCGACCACTATGTGGCCGGGCTCACCGCGGGCGCGACGAAGGGCTAACCGCCGCTAGCCGGTGTAGCTGATGCGGTAGAGCACGCCGGCGTCGTCATCGGAGACGATCAGGCTGCCGTCGGCAGCGACGACGATACCGGCTGGCCGGCCCCACCGACTCCAATCTTCGAGCTGCCAGCCGGTGGCGAAGTCCATGACGGCAACGGGCTCGCCATCCTCGAAGTCGATACGGAGAATCTTCGGCGCGGCCGGTGGCTCGCGGTTCCACGATCCGTGCTGGACGACGAAGAGGTCACCCTGCATCTCCTCCGGGAGCGCGTCGCTGGTGGCGAAGGCGAGGCCCAAGGGAGCGGAGTGGGCCTGGATACCGATTGTCGGCGGCGTCACGTCGGAGCAATCGACCCCTGATTCTTGGGGAGTTCCGTCCGGCGGCATGCAGGCCGGCCAGCCGTAATTCGCGCCCTCGACGACGATTGTCACCAGGTCCGGCGGGATCTCGTTGCCCTGATTGTCCCGCTCGTTGACCGTCGCCCACAGCTGGTCCGTGTCCGGCTGGAAGGCGAGCCCGACCGGATTGCGCAGTCCCCAGGCGAAGATCTCGTAGCCGCTGCCGTCCGGGTTGTAGCGCAGGACCGCCGCGCGCCGCTCGTCGTCCTCGTCGCAGATATTGCAGGAGGAGCCGACGGCCAGGTACAGCTTGTCGTCTGGCCCAAAGGCAACCGTGCGTGTCGAGTGCCCGCCGACGGGGAGATTGGGAATGACCACCTCACCCTCGCCGACCGGTCCATCGGGGTCATAGGGGAAGCGCGCGACTTGGCTGGTCTCCCCAACGTACAGGTAGAGGATGCCATCAACCTCGTAGAGCGCGACGTTGGAGGGTGAGTCCAGCCCGGTGATCAGCGGCTCTGGCGGCGTCGCGCTCGGGACGATCGTGCCATTATCGTCGGCCTCGTAGCGGTAGATCGCGCCGTCGCCGCGACCGGCTACTAGCAGGTTGCCCTCGGGATCGATCGCCATAAAGCGGGGATCGTTCAGCCCGGTCGCCAGCAGCTCGATGGTGAAGCCAGGTGGGAGCATGACCGTCGTGCCTGGCGACTCCATACCGTCAGCGACGCTGATCTCTACAGCCACGAGATCCGGGTTCGCGGTCGCCTCGTCGTTGACCACCATGAGGGGCCAGCCCTCCTGGGCCTGCGCTCCGATGGTGGGCATCATGACGAGGGCCAAGGCGGCGATGAGCCCGATGCCGACGAGCCAGGATGAAACGGTCCTTCCGCTGCGCATGGGTACCGTCCTTTCCGGTCAGCGGGGCCGCGCTCGGCGCGCGGAGCTGTGCTGTTCCTCGGCATAGTGTACGAATCCGGACATACCTGGAATGACGCGCGGCGCAATCCAGGCTACCCTCGCGTTGCCGAATCAGGTAGAAGCGTGATGCTCGGCGGCCGCGGCGTCGGGCATGGGTGGCGGCGGCCACGCATCCGGAGCGGTGAGGTATTCGCGGATCTCGTCAGCGGAGACGGGCGGGCAGAAGAGGTTGCCCTGCGCTTGTTCGCAGCCAAGCGATCGCAGGAGCGCGAGCTGTTCGGGCGTCTCCACGCCTTCCGCCATCACCGTCAGACCGAGCCCGTGCGCGAGTCCGACGACTGCCTGCGCGATTGTCGTCGCCTCCTCGCTGCAGCCGAGCGCGGCTACCAGCGAGCGGTCGAGCTGCAACGTCTCGACCGGGAAACGGCGGAGGGAGTTCAGCGAGGAGCTGCCGGTGCCAAAGTCGTCGATGACGACGCGCACGCCGATTTTCTGGAGCGCCTGCAGCGCCGCCGCCGTTGCATCGGCATTCTTCATCGCCGATGTCTCGGCGACCTCGAGCCGGAGGCGCGCCGGTGGCAGATCGCTCTCCCGCAAAGCGCGCTCGACCTCGGCCACGAGCGAAGGATCGTAGAGCTGCTTGCCGGAGAGGTTGACGCTGAGCACGGGTGGATCAGGCAAGAGCCGGCTCCACTCCGCCGCTTCTCGACAGGCAGTCCGCAGCACCCAGGACCCGATCGCGCCGATCAGCCCGGTCTCCTCGGCGATCGGAATGAAGACGAGCGGCGAAACCCAGCCGCGCTCCGGATGCGCCCAACGCAGCAAGGCCTCAACGGCGATCGGGCGGCCGGTCGCCAGGTCGACTTTCGGCTGGTACTGCACGCGGAGCTCGCCGCGCTCCAGAGCCCGGCGAAGGTCGGCTTCGAGCGCCACGCGCTCCCGCGCCGCCTCGCCCATGCTCGCGTCGAAGAAGGCGAAGCGGTTGCGGCCGCCCTCTTTCGCCCGGTACAGCGCCGTGTCGGCGTCGCGCAAGACATCGGAGCCGCGATGGTGGTCGCGCGTCGGCCGAACGATGCCGATGCTCGTGGAGACAACTATTTCCTTCGAGCCGAGTAGCGTCACGGGCTCGGTCATCGACGCGATGATTCGCCGGGCAACTTGCGCCGCCTCATAGTCCTCGGTGATGTCTTCGAGGAGGATCGTGAACTCGTCGCCGCCGAGCCGTGCGACCGTGTCGGTGGGGCGCACCGAGGCTCGCAGCCGATTGGCGACCGCGACGAGCAGCTGGTCGCCGGCTTCATGACCAAGCGTGTCGTTGATCAGCTTGAAGCGGTCGAGGTCGAGGAAGAGGACGGCGATGGGCGGCGGCTCCCCGCCGGCGCGGTCAAAGGCCTCGTCCAGCCGGCGGAGGAACAGCGCGCGATTCGGCAGATCCGTCAGCGGATCGTGGAACGCCTGATGGGCGAGCCGCTCCTCGAGCCGCTTCCGCTCCGTGATGTCGTGCAGCGTCCCGACGATCCGGGCTGGCCTGCCGTCGCGCCCGAGGACGACTTCGCCGCGCGAGTGGAGGATGCGCTCTTCGCCGTCCGGCCGAATGATCCGGTGGTCAATCGCGTAGGCAGTCCCCGCGCGGGCGGCGTTGAGCGCGGCGGCGACGGCTGGGCGATCGTCAGGATGGACGAGCTTGAGATATGTCTCGACCGTGGCGGGAGTCGTGGGATCGAGGCCGAGGAGGTGGTACAGGGCGTCCGACCAACGTTGGTCATCTTTGCGCAAATCCCAGTCCAGGCTGCCGAGATCGGCTACCTCTTGCGCGGCGGCCAAGTTCGCCTCCGCTCGGCGGCGCATCGCGACATGGCGTTGCAGCGCCGCGTAGACGGAGGCCAACGGGAGGAGGAGCAGGAGGAGCGCCCAGGGATACGTATCGGCGACCGTCGCGGCGAGGAGCCCGATACCGAGCTGCGCCACGTATTGCACGTGCTCGACCGGCTGCGCCCCGAGCGTGAGGTCAGAGAAGACGCTGGGGAGAGACAGGCGCTCTTGATAGGCAATGATGCCGGCGAGGCCGATCCGATCGACGATGTACATGGCCATGCCGGCGACGATGGTGGGCGCCACGGGTGTCGGGAACGAGAAGTTCGCCTGCTCCGGCTCCCACTGAACCAGCCAGAGTGAGAGGCTGCCTGCCGCGACCTTGAGCGTCATGAACGAGAGATTGAAGATCTCCTGCGCCAGGTCCCACTGCCGCAACTCTCGTGGGAGCCACGCCGCGAGGGGGCGGAGCGCCATGGCGACCGTCGAGCCGACCACGGCGATCAGAATGGCGATGCCGGGCTCGAAGAGAAGAATCGCCGGGATCACGGCGACCGTCTCGACGGTGAACATCTCGCGGTGTCCCGCGTTGATGGGGAAGAGGAAGGCAAGCGCTACGCCGGTTGCCAGTGCCAGGGCGAGCGCGATCTGGCCGCTGCTTGGAAATTCAGCGGCGCTGACAAGGGCGAAGAAGGTGGAGAGCGCGGCAGCGGCGCTCGACGCAATGTAGACCTGGGTAATGCGCCTGAGCGGAGGTGGCTGCGGGTGATCTGCCATAATCCTCTTCGCGGCGACCCTCGTCAGCGGAGGGGCGACAAATTTGCCGCCGCGGCGCTGGCGCTAATGCCTGACCTTCACCGCTGCACGTAAATCAACGCCGACCACCGCAATTTCTAGGAATCGACTCTGTGTGCGGTCATCTTAACCTTTTCGGGTGATCGTGTCGAAGCCTTCACAGGCCGATTGTCATTCGCCAAGACGAAGAAGGGGGCACGGATTCACGGCCCCCTCGGTCGGAAGATCTCGAAACAGGATTCAGTCTCGCCCCACTAGGGGCCCGTCGTCACTAGCAGTTGCGGCACCAGTACGACGACTGGATCGACATCATCCCACCAGCGCTCGCCGCGTCCGCGCCGGTGCTCAACGCGATAGAAACGGCAACGAGCACCAGGCATGCTACCGTGAAGATGATGCGCTTCATGTCTGATCCCCCAGAATCTCTACACGTTCGTGGTATCAGCGAGTCATCGTGGGAGACCCACTGGAGTCATCACGTTTGACCTAGGCCGATGGTAGGCGGGATGCACCAGATTGCCCATGACCAATGGGGCTGATCGCCATTCGGGACGATACGCCCGAGCTATCCCCCAGATGGCATGGCCCGTTCGGGTGCAGGCGGGCCTGACGAGGGTCGCGTTGGCGCGATGCCATGCTGGCCACCGCGACAGCCATGCCGTCTCAAAGAACGCCGGGGATTGCCAGGAGGATCCGTTGCCGATGCCCGCCGCTACGCGGGAAAGGGGAGGTACCGGCGCCGCTTAGGTGAGCTGGCTCACGGCGAAGGCGACACAGAGGAGCAAGAGAAGCGCGGCGATCATGATCAGAATCGCGCTGCACGAGCGTGACGCCGAGGCGAGGTCGGCCTCATCGGTCGGCAGGTCGGGGAAATCGTTCGCCTCCTCGGAGGTTGGCCGGTTGTCCATCGGATCGTGTGTCACAGGCGGCGCATCTCAGCGGGACCGGGCGGGCTCACTCTGGGAGAGCCGCCAGACGTGGACGATCCGGGTGATCGCGGTGATGTGCGTCGCGACGGCGAGCACCCAGAGTGCCCAGAGCGGCTTGCCGATGATGAGGCAGACCGCGAGGAGGACGACGCGCTCGGGCCGAGCAAGGAGACCGACCGAGGCCTTCCAGCCGGCCGCTTCGGCTCGCGCGCGGGCATAGCTGATCAGCAGCGCGCCGACGGTCGAGATGAAGATGAGGATCGAGCCTGTCTTGGCGTCGTCGGTGTCCAATAGATAGATCAGCAGACCGAGGAAGACGACCGACTCCGAGTACCGATCGAGCGTCGAATCGAGGAAGCCGCCGAACCGGGTCGTTTGGCCGGAGGCGCGGGCGACGGCGCCATCGAGCATGTCAAAGGCGCTGGCGACGAGCAGCAGCGCGCCGCCCCATCGCGGCTCGCCGGCGGCGATCACCGCTGCCACGGCAGCGTTCAGCACGAGCCCGAGCACGGTCAGGAGGTTCGGCGTCAGGCCCAGACCAGCTAGCGCCCCGCCAAGGCCCAGGAGATAGCCGCGTACCCAGAGTCCGATCCGCTCCGAGATCACCGCGCGCCTCCGCGATCTGCCCAGCCGCTCATCCGAAATTCTGACGCCACTTGGCAGTGCCGGCGACGGCGGCGGCCTGCTCGTAGATGTCGAGCACGCGGGCGGCGATGCGTGGCCAGGCATAACGCGCGGCGGTTTGCTGCCCGGCGATGCTGAAGCGTGTCCGCAGCTCGCGATCCGCGAGGAGCCGCACGATCGCAAGCGCGAGCGCCGCCGGATTCCGCGGCTCGACGAGGAGCCCCTCGCGCTCGTGCGCGACGACTCCCGCGTAGCCCGAGATGTTCGTCGCGATCACCGGCTTGCCGCATGCCATGGCTTCCAGCAGCACCATCCCGAAGCTTTCACGCTCGATAGACGGGGCGCAGAACAGGTCGCAGCTCGCGTAGTAGCGGGGTAGCTCGCTGGCCGATACCTGCCCCACGAAATCGACGTTCGCCACGCCATACCGCCACATCGTGCCGTCGAACTTCTCCGGCTTGCCCGGGCCGACGACGACCAGCCGCGCCCGTGGGAACTGCTGGTGCACGAGGGGCATGGCGCGCAAGAGATAGGTGAATCCCTTGCGAGTCTCGTTGAAGCGGCCAACGAAGAGAATCCGTGGCGTCCCGTCCCGCGCCCAGGGGAACGGCTCGACGTCCGCGTGATAGGTCTTGAGGTCGATGCCGTTCGGAATGATGTCGTAGGGGCCGTCGAAATACTGGAGCATGAGGTCGCGCGCCGCCTCGGAGACGGCAATGCGGCCATCAAGCCGGCTCAGGACGAAGGAAAAATAGGGTTTGAAGGCGGAGTACCATGGATTCGAGGCGCGCGCGGCGTGGAAGGTAGCGACGTTGACCGCCTTCGAGTTGAAGAGCACCATGTAGGGCAGCACCGGCGTCAACGGCTCGTGCAAATGCACGACGTCGAAGCGCTCCCGCTGCAGAATCTCCTTGACCACGTTATAGAGCGTGACATCGAAGGTCAGGCGCGCCCGCGAGCCGTTGCCGGGGACGGTGAACGTCCGGCCGATGCCGTAGAAGCCGTCCCGGACCTCGATCCCGCCGTGGGACGAGCGCGGGGCGAGGATGACGACCTCGTGACCCATGCGCTCGAACTCGTTCCGCAAATGGGCGATGTGCCGGGAGACGCCGCCCGGATGGTGAAAGTCGTATGGCGTGACTTGCGCGATCTTCACGCGCGTCCCTCCGCGCGCGTTGCAAAGCGCGGGTTGCCGCCCGCCCGTCGTATCTCAGCGTGCACTTCGGCTGTGCCTACGGACCCGTCCACGTCCTGCTCATCCCGCGCCCTGGCGCGATGATAGCAGAGACGGCCGATCTCGGGCCGCCCTGCTGCGCGTCCATACGCGGCGTCTCGCGACGTTCGTATGCAGCGTGCCCGTGAATCCAAGCGCCGCCTCAGAGTGGCGTGGGAAGGTCTTCGGGCTGGTGAGGCGGCAGGGACCGGCGGTCGAGCAGGGCAAGCGCCGCGGAAGCCTCATCCCACTTCCCAGTTAGCTCCATGACGGCGTCCGCAAGGCGCCGCCGGGCGCCGGGAAGAGTCCGGTAGACCCGCGCTCCGTGGATCACCCGCCGCTTGCCCAGATCCTCGGCGTGTCCCCAGGCGACGAGCCAACCAGTCCGCACTGGGACCAATTCGACGAACCGGCTGTGGTCTTTCCAGACGTAGACGGGTGTTCCTAGCTTTGGTGCTTCCTCACTCATCGTCGCGTCAGCCCGACTCGATCCAGATCCGGAAGGTCGCTGCTGACGGCTCGGCCCTTGTGCCGCGAGACTCTACTGCGTCTTGCGGGGATCGAGCGCGTCGCGCAGCCCGTCCCCAATGTAATTGATCGAGAGCACGGTGAGGAAGATCATCAAGCCGGGGAAGATTGCCTCGTGCGGATAGAACTGGAATTTGTCCTTGGCCTCGTTGAGCATCGCGCCCCAGGTCGGCACATCGTAGGTGAAGCCGAGACCAAGGAACGAGAGCGCCGATTCGGTGATGATCGCCGCGCCCACGCCGAGCGTCGCCGCGACGATGATCGGGCTGAGCACGTTCGGCAGGATGTGCTTGAAGATCAGGCTGGAGCGAGACGCGCCCAGGGCCCGGGCGGCCTCGACGAACTCCTTCTCCCGCAGCGAGAGGAAGCTGGCGCGGACGAGGCGAGCGGTCGCCATCCAGTTGAGCGCGGCGATGACGACGACGATCAGGACGAACACGCCGAGATTGCCGTTGCCGAACCGGCGATCGAAGACGCTGTACATCTCCTCGCGGAAGAGGAAGCTGATCAGCAGCAACAGCGGCAGTTGCGGCAGGCTGATGAACATATCGGTGAAGCGCATGAGCGCGCTATCGAGGAAGCCGCCGAAGAAGCCCGCAATGGCGCCGATCGCTGTGCCGAAGCAGATCGTTACCAGCGCGGCGCAGATGCCGACGGCGAGCGAGATGCGGCCACCCCAGAGGATGCGGGCGAGCAGGTCCTGACCGAGGCTGTCGTTCCCGAACGGATGGCTCCAAGTTGGCGGCCCATCGGCGAGCATGAAATCGATCTGGTCGATTTCATAGGGATAGAGCGGTGTGCCGATGAATGTCGCCAGGAGGAAGCAGATGAAGACGACTAATCCGGCCATGGCCAGCCGGTGCCGGCGGAACTGACGCCAGGCATTGCCCCACAGCGTTCGATGCGGCCTCGCCGCGACTGCATCGAGCGTTCGACGAGGATCCGCAACGCTCACGGGGCGGCCGGCAACGGCAACGCCGCGTGGGCTCACTCCAAGCTCAATGTCCTGCGACATCGCCGCGCTCCTTCGCGATCAGCGTCGATCGCTCTGGAAGGCTTTACGGTACCGTTCCCCGGCCCGAACTGCATGTGGCTTCGCCTGGTGCCACCGCCAGGATCGGTTGCTCGGTTGGTTCGCTGGAGCGAGCGCCACGCCTCATGTCCCGCGCCTCACGAGTACTTGATCCGTGGATCGAGGACGGCATACAGGATGTCTGCCACGATGTTGAAGACCACGACCAAGATCGAAATCCCAAACGCCACGGCCATGACCGTCGGCACGTCTTTCTCGTAAATCCCGCTGATCAGGAGCGAGCCAATGCCAGGGATGCGGAAGATCTGCTCGGTGATGATCGCGCCGCCGAAGATCTCGGGGATCTGGATCGCGATGATCGTGACGACGGGGATCATCGCGTTGCGCAGCGCGTGACCGATGATCACCGAGCGCTCGCGCAATCCCTTTGCCCGCGCCGTGCGAACGTAGTCCTGGCCGATGACCTCGAGGACCGATGCGCGCACGAAACGCGTCAGTGACGCCGAGCCCGCGAGGCCGAGCACGGCGATCGGCATGATGGATTGCTTGACATTCGGCCAGAATCCCGTGGCGTTGACATCGTAGATGAACGGGAGCCAGCCGAGCTTGACCGAAAAGAGGACGATCAAGAGGATGCCGGTGAAGAAGGTCGGAAGGCTAAATCCGAGGAAGGCAAACGTCGTCGCGATCTGATCGAACACCGAATACTGCTTGAGCGCCGAGATGACGCCGACCGGGATCGCGATCAGAATCCCGACGACATACGCCGAGCCAACGATGCCGAGCGTGACGGGCAGGCGGCTCAGGACGTAGTCACGCACGTCAGAGCGCGAGGTATACGAGACGCCCCAGTTTCCTTGGAGGTACTGCCACGCCCACTTGGGATATTGGACGTGGATGGGATCGTCGATCCCCATCTGCTTGCGGATGCGCTGGCGAAGCTCAGGAGGAACGTTCGGGTTATTCGCGAAGCCGGCCAGCGGATCGCCGGGGGCCGTGGCGAGGATCGAATAGATCACCACGCTGATGGCCGCCAGTGTCACGATCGACATCAGCGTGCGGCGGATCAGATAGCGCCCCATGGCCGCCTCCTGCCTGGGGAATTGGAGCGTCCGGACTCACGAGCTTGGTGCCCTGCTCCGCGCGCTGCGGGACGAAACCGGACTCCCCCACGAGGCTTCCCGACGCTGATGGAAAGCTCTCCCCGAACCTGACCTACGGAATCGCATAAAGGCGCGCCAATGCTACGAGGGAAGCTCGGACACTGTCAAGAAAACATCTCGTGGTGAAAGATGGAGAGGGCGGCGCGGCCCGCGAACATCACTTACCTCAACAACAAACAGGCGGCAATGTAGCCGCCCTCGCCGCCCTACTTACCACTCAGCACCCAGCACGCAGCCCTCAGTACTTTGAGCTGAGAGCGTTGCTCTCCTGCTGCTCATTGCTATCCGTCAACAGCCGGGCGAGATCTGCCTCCGCGACCGGTCCAGTGCCCGGCTGACGATTAGCGATCCCGAGCGCCTCGGCACTCGTGATGACCAATCCGCGCTCTCGCAGCGCTGCCACGGCCCGCAGCAGGCCAGTCTCATCGAGCGGCAGAAGATCGATGAGCTCGCCCCACGAGGCGGCTCCAGCGCGCAGCGCCGCTAGCACTCGCCGCTCGGCCTCGTTCGCCGGACTGAGGTGCGGATCCACCCACGAGGCGACGACCAACGGAGCATGCGGCGGCGGCAAGATCGCGCGCAGGCGGCGCAGCACCTCCGCTCGCCGTAACGCTTCCAGCAGCGCCTTGCGCGCATCCAGTCCGGGGCCTATGGCTGGGGGGCGCACGCCGGGCTCCCAGGCGAAGCTCCCCTCTTCGGCGATCAGCAACCGGGTCAGCACCGCGACTGCCTGCTCCTGCACGCAGGCGGCGATTTGCGCGGGCGTGACCCAGCCCTTGGCAACGATGATCTCTCCCAGCGGGCGTGTCTCGCCTGGAGTCGCTTGAATCTCCAGCGCCTCGGCGAGCTGCCGGTCGTTGAGCAGCCCACGCTGCCGAAGCACGCGGCCCAAGCGCAACGCGAGTCTGGCCGAGGTGACGGTGACGAGGCTGCCTGAGACGAGGTACAGGCCCGCCTCTTCGCCCGAAGCCGCGACACGTAGGCGTCCGCTCGCCTTCCGAGCGACAAGGACCTGTAACAGACTGGCGACATCGAAGTCGCCCAGCACCCCGGCAACAGTCACCGTTTCGCTCCTCTCGCCTTCAGGCTCGCTCTGCTGGCCGAAAAATTCTGGCCGCGAACGGATCGTACTAGGACTGGAGAGCGCTGGATGACCTCCCGGCTCCCCCAAACGTCTCATTTCGATTCAGTCTCGGGGTAGCGAGAGAAGGAGATTAGAACCGGATCGAGGGATCTAGAGCTGTTCGAGGGAACGCGGCGCCGAGATTCGCTTAGTGGGCGGTGCGGGTGAACCGCTCGATCGCCGCGGAGAGCTCGGCGAGCATCTCCTCCTGGTCGGCGTGGTCGTGACCGCAGGTGCCGAGCACGCAGCCGCGAATATGGTCGTCCAAGACGAGCAGCCCGACCGCGCGCGCCGCCGAGATGATCGCGGAAAGCTGCGTCAATACATCAATGCAGTAGGCGTCCTGCTCGACCATGCGCTGCACGCCCCGGATCTGCCCCTCCAGGCGGCGGAGCCGGGTCAGGATCTTCTGCTTGTCCTTGGCGTACGAGGTCGAGCGGCGCCGTGGCTCTTCGCTCGACTCGGGTGCCTCATCCATGGTGTCGGGTTCGATCGTCTGTTCCATAGCTTTCATGATACCCCCGTGGGGTACATGGCGCAAGAGACTCCAGGTCCGAGGCGGCGTAGGCGCGGCTACAGGGAAGGCAAGAATCGGTTACCCTTCCGCGCGGAGATAGCCTTGGTTGTCAACAACGGGACTCAGCCATGCCCTTCCCTGAGACGTCAACGCTGATCGTCTTTCTGCTGGCCGCGCTTGCCCTGCTCGTGATACCGGGGCCGGCGGTGCTCTACATCGTCGCGCGCGGGATACAGCAAGGGCGGGCGGCAGGCGTCGCCTCGGCGCTCGGCGTCGCGACGGGGGGATTCCTACACGTCGTGGCGGCAACGGCCGGGCTCTCGGCGTTGCTCCTCTCCTCCGCGCTGGCTTTCTCGGCGGTGAAGTATCTCGGCGCCGCCTATCTGCTCTATCTCGGAATCCGCACGCTGCTCACGAGGGGGTCAGGGCCGGAGGCAGACGCGGAACCGCCAGCGCGGTTGCGTCGCATTTACGTGCAAGGAGTGATCGTCAACGCGCTGAACCCGAAGGTCGCGCTTTTCTTCTTCGCGTTCCTGCCGCAATTCGTCGATCCGGACCGGGGGAGCGTGACGGCGCAGCTGTTCTTCTTCGGCAGCCTGCTCGTCCTAATCGGCGTCTGCACCGACAGCGCCTATGGCTTGCTCGCCGGGTCCGCCGGGCAGTGGCTGAAAGCGCGGCCGCACCTCGTGCGTCGTCAGCGCACGATATCGGGCCTGATTTACATCGGCCTCGGGGTGACGGCCGCGCTCTCCGGAACGCGCAAGTCCTGATCGCTCGCGCTTAGGCGATCTTGCGGCGCGAGGTGATGACGCCGGTGTTCATGCCGACGAGATTCAGCCCGCCGAAGAAGCGCGCGTGCTCGATCTTGAC
>ERZ795042.663-NODE-663-length-25591-cov-25.775963_pt1 | contig 25591 bp, 21 predicted proteins | sample MGYA00375126_ERZ795042 | MGnify/ENA primary metagenome ERZ795042 (study PRJEB30171, sample SAMN05518105) | compost metagenome | isolation source: Feedstock adapted compost from Newby Island compost facility, Milpitas, CA | place: USA:Newby Island compost facility...
GCCCGGTACCTCCCCGAGGAGCTGGGCGAGGTCCGCTTCTACGAGCCGGGAGCGCTCGGGGTCGAGCCGACGCTCGGGCGCTGGAAGGAGCAACGGTAGCCGAAGGCCGCGGCGGAGGAGAGCGCTCCCGCTCGTTCCGGGCTACTCGGTGAGACGGCGGTAGAGGGCAGGGAGCCGGCTCGGGAGGGTCTCGATGTCGGCGACGACCTCGTACCCCATGTCCTGGCACATCGTCTTCAGGTAGTCATGCCCCGCTCGGTCGACGGTGAGGGCGAACGGGATGATCCCCTCCCGCTTCGCTTCGTTCAGCGCCTGCTTCGTGTCGTGGATGGCGTACTCCTTCTCCGTTCGGTCCCGGCCGTACCCGTGATCCTGGGGACGCCCGTCGCTGAGCAGGAAGAGGATCCGCACCTTCGCGTTCGTCTGCAGGAGCTTGTAGGTCGCGTGCCGAATCGCCGGCCCCATCCGCGTCGAACGGATGGGCGCGATCTTGTCCAGCCGCCGTTTGATTCGGTCGTCGAAGGTCTCGTCGAAGTCCTTAATGACGAAGAACTCGACGTTCTCCCGCCCGTAGCCGCTGAAGCCGTAGATGCCGTACTGGTCGCCGATCGTCTCGAGCGCCGTCATGAGGAGGACGGTGGACTCCTTCTCGACGTCGATGATGCGCTTTGGCGGGGTGGCGAGCTCCTGCCGCCGCTTGCTCACCCACCAGCTCAGATAGCGGCGCGGGTCGTCGTCGAAGTCGTCGTCGAAGCGCTTGTCCCGCTTCTGGATCTCCTCGTCGGTGCTGGCCGACATATCGATGAGGAAGGCCACCGCGACGTCGCGCTCGATCTTGTTCCGGCGCCAGTACACCTTGTCGCTCGGGTTGGCGCCCACGCGGTGTTCGACCATCCACTCCACCGCCGCGTCGAGGTCGAAGTCCTCACCGTCGGGGAGGCGCTTGATCTTCCGGAACATCTCCGGCTTCATCAGCTCGAACTGCTTCCGGGTCTGGGCCACGAGCCCTGCGTGCTCCCGGAGCGTGTTCTCGTAGAATTCGGTGCTCCCCTCCTCGAGCTTCCTCTCCTTCACCGCGCACCAGCGGGGCTTGTAGTCCTGCGCGCGGAAGTCCCACTCGTCGTAGTAGAAGACGGTGACGACCGGCTCGAGCGGCTGTTCGTCCTCCCCGGCTCCTGTGCTCTGGTCGCTCATCGGGCGACCGTCGCCGTCCTGGCGATCCGTCGTAGGCGTCCCTGCCTCCTTCTGCAGGTTGGAGAGGAAGAGGCCCGTGGTCTGTTGCAGGTCGCCTTCGGAGAGGCTCTCGAGCTCGATCTCGACGCTCTTCTCGAGGAGCTGCTGGAGCATCTCCGGCGTGAGCTGGGCGCTGCTCTCGCCGCTCTGGCCCGTCTTCGCGTCCTCGCGCAGCTTCATGAGGAGCTGCACGAGCTCGGGCTTGAACTCGCCGCGGAAGTCGGGGTCGGGTGGGCTCTCATACTCCATCTCGCCCTCGCCGACATCGCCGAGCTCCGGCTGCCCGCCGGCCTCGCCCAGCTCGCCCGCCTGCATCTCGGCGGCGGGCACGGTGTCGCTCGGCTCCACCTGCTCCCATTCCAGCTCTTCGAGCACGTTGGGGAGCGAAACGGCGAGGCGGTAGAGGCGGGCGGTGGCCTCGGCGGCATCTTCGACGGTCGCCTCCGGCCGCTGGAGCTCGCGCAGGATGGCGAGCGCGTCGGCCATCACCTGCGCATGGGCTCGGGGCCAGAGAACGGCGTCGAGGCCGTCCAGGCTGAAGCGGATCAGGTTCTCCACGAACGCCTGCCGCAGCGGCATCGTCCGGACGTCCGGCCGGGCGGCGAGCTCGTCCCGTTGGATGCGCCGGAGGGCGGAGCGGATCCCCCCGTACTCGCGCTTGATCGCGGCGTCGATGCGCATGTCTTCGGCCACCGTGTACAGGTCGCTCGCGAGCTGCCGGTCGCCGAAGAGGTCGAAGAACCGCTCCATGTCGGTGAGCGCCTGGTCGCCGTTGCGCGAGGCCGGAACGGGAGTCGTCCGCTCGAAGATGCGCGGCGGGCGGTCGAAGCGGAAGTCGAAGCTCCCGAATTCGAGGTGCGCGGCTTGGTGAGTCGCGAAGACCTTGTAGGCGGCGAAGTTCTCCTCCTTCGTCGGATACCGCTCCATCACCTCGGGGAGGAAGATCGTGGTGCCCTCGGTGCTCGAGCGGCGCTCGTCGACCCACCCGATCCCCTTCTCCGCCAGGGCGGCGGTGTTCTGGATGAGCACGTTCCTGCCGGTGAGCGCCTTGCAGTAGAGGCGGAGGACCTCCCCGACGCGGCTCAGGTCGACGCGGGCGGAGAGCCGCTCCAGCATCTCCTCGCTGCGGGCGGAATGGAGCCGGAAGTACGCCTCGCCGCCGTCGTGGCTCGTGCGGAGGATCTGGAGGCCGGCGGCGTGCCAGGCGTCGAGGTCTTCGAAGCGGATCTGTTCGAGGACGTGCGGGACGTTGGCGATGAACTCGAGCGCGGCCTCTGGCGAGTACGGCGCCAGCTGCTCCGCGAGCTCGATCACTCGATGGTGCTGGTCGGGCTCGAGCTGCGCGAACCCCTCCGCTGCCATCTCGAGGTACTGGAAGACGGAGCGGTTCTGACTGCGGGCCACCTGTGCGGCGAGCGTGAGGAAGCGCTCCCGCACGGGCTGGTGCACCTTCTCGAGCAGCGCCGGGCCCCGCTCCACGTACAACCGGGCGTCGGCCCAGCTCGTCTGCGCCAGCTCGATCGCGTACGTGAGGAACGGCAGGCGGTCCTCGTCCGGCAGCCGGCGGAGCGCAGCTGGCATGAGCGAGAGACAGCCGCTCGCGAGCTCATAGCTGTGCCGCGCGAGCTCGTCCAGGAAGATCATCAGCCGAGTGAGGTGGCTCAGCCTGAGCTCCGGGAGGAGCTTCGCGGTCGTCTCGAAGTACTGTCCCGCGAGGCTCGCGCTCTTCCAGTTCCCCTTGTACAGCCGCCGGCCGAGCTCCGCCCACTGGTGCACGTGCTCCTCGCCGACGGCGGCGAGGGCGTCAGGCGCGGCGCGGAAGAACGCGACGGCGAGCGGCACGGAGTCGGCAGCGATGGCCGCGCCCTCGCGGCCGATGAGCTCGACGACTTCGCCGCCGGTCCCTGCCGGCAGCCTGGCGCTGGCACGGAAGAACTCGTCCGCAGCCTCGAACGACCGCAGGTTCAAGCGGGCGAGCGCGGCGCCCGCCTCCGCCCATCGTTCGAGCGCTGCGCGGTCGAGCCAGGTGGCGAGATGGGCAGCAGCCTGCCGGAACGACTCGACCACCGGTCCCGGGAGCCCCTCGAGCAGGGCCGCGTGCCGTTCGATGACCTCCTCGGGGACGCTCATCAGCTTCCTTCCGATCCTCCGCCGCTGCTGGTCTGCAATTCGAGTGACGACGCGGCGAACGTGCGTGTGGGGTCCTTGTAATCGTAGAAGACCACTTCGTCGGTTGTCGTGTCCCACACCGCGCAGGAGAGTTGGAACCCGTTCCGGGGGTCGCGCGGCTCGCCGGCGGAGCCGGGGTTGATGACGAGGACCCTGCCGAAGCGCTGCGCCATCTTGAAGTGGGTGTGGCCGACGACGAGCGTGTCGCAGTCGAGCTCGGCAACGCGCGCCCAGATCGACTCGTGCGGGTAGTGGTACTCGTCGTACGGGGGCCACGGAGACCCGTGCGTCATGAGCACCTTCTTCCCGTCCAGCTCCAGCTCGAGGCGGTACGGCTGCGCCGCCAGCCACTCGAGCAGGTCGCGGCGGACCTTCGGCGAGCTGCGCAGCCGCTCGCCCGCGGGCCCGAGCAGCACCTCTTCGTGGTTGCCAAGGACGACGTAGGCGCCGAGATCACGCAGGAGGGCAACGACCTCGTTCGACCACCGGTACTGGTACACCATGTCCCCGGCGCAGAGGAGGGCATCGACCGGGGCCATGAGTTCGAGCGCCCGCTCCAGCCCGGCGATGTTGCAGTGGATGTCGGAGACGATGCCGACCCTCATTCGAAGATCGAGGTCACGACCTCCTCGATGCTGCGCTGCACCTCGTGGTCGTCGGTCAGTGCCCAGGTCACGGCCACCTGGCAGGCGCGCCGCGGCGGGATCCCCTTCGCGATGAGCTTCCCCGCGTAGATGAGGAGGCGGGTGCTCACTCCCTCCCCGAGCCCGTGCTCTTTCAGGTTCCGCACCTTCTCGCCGAGCCGGGCGAGGTCACGCGCGGTCTGGGCGTCGACGCCCGACTCATGGGCGATGATCTCCGCCTCCTGGTCGCGCGGCGGGTAGTCGAACTCGATGGCGATGAACCGCTGCCGGGTGGAGTGCTTCAGGTCCTTGAGGGCGCTCTGGTAGCCAGGGTTGTAGGAGATGACGAGGAGGAAGCCCTCGGCGGCCTCGATGATCTGTCCGAGCTTCTCTATCGGTAGGAGGCGGCGGTAGTCCGTGAGCGGATGGATGAGCACGGTCGTGTCCTTCCGTGCTTCGACGATCTCGTCCAGGTAGCAGATGGCCCCGCTCTTCACGGCGCGGGTGAGGGGGCCGTCGATCCAGCGCGTGCCGTCGACGTCGAGGAGGTACCGACCGACGAGGTCCGAAGCGGTGAGGTCCTCGTGGCATGCGACGGTGACGAGCGGGACGCGGTGCTCTCGTGCTTCTCCGTCGGCCGGGGAGATCTTCGTGATGGGGCGGCCGAGCCGGTACGCCATGTACTCCACGAACCGGGTCTTGCCGCAGCCGGTTGGCCCCTTGAGGAGCACGGGGATGTGCTGTTCGTACGCGGCCTCGAAGAGCTCGACTTCATCCCCGATGGGCAGGTAGTACGGCTCCTCACTGACCGTGTACTCCTCGATGGCGAAGATCGCCGCCCCGCCATGTGCCGCCTCCGTCACGTTCTCACCTCCCGATCTCGGCCTTCACCCGGTTGCGGAGCGCCTCCCACGCCTCCTGGAAGCGCTGCCGGAGCTCCGCGAGCGTCCCGTTGTTCTCGATGACGACGTCGGCGCGGCGGATCCGCTCTTCGTTCGAAAGCTGCGAGCGAATGCGCGCCCAGGCCGCCTCCTCGTCCAGCCCGTTCCGGCTCCGCAGCCGTGACACGGCGATCGAGGGATCAACGACCACGACCCAGATCTCGTCGACGAGGTCCTCCCACCCTGCTTCGAGCAGGACCGCCGCCTCCAGAACGGCGAGCTCGTTTCCCGCCACTTCGAGCTCGGCCAGCTCCTCGCTCGCGAGGCGGCGGATGGCGGGCCAGACGATGTCGGTCAGCCGCCGAAGCTCGTCCGGCTTCCCGAACACCTTGCTCCCGAGCACGCGCCGGTCGATGGTCCCGTCCGGTGCGACGATCTCCTCGCCGAACGCGTCGATGACTTTCCGGTAGGTCTCCGTCCCAGGCTCGTAGCTCCGGTGCCCGAGGACGTCCGCGTCGATGACCGGCACGCCCCGCTCGCGGAAGAGCTGGGCGACGGTGGACTTCCCGCTGGCGATCCCTCCGGTGAGGCCGACGACGTACAAGTGACGACTCCTCGGGCAAGAACATCGACGGCTGCCGCACTCGCATGCGGCGGGGCCGTCTCGCCCCATCTTACCCGGTTGCGCTTCCCCCGTCGCCGACCTGAACGAACCGCGCCCGCGCGCGCGGGGCCGGCCGCTGGCAGGTCGGACAGTGGTAGAGGATGTCGATCCCGTGCCCGCAGGCGTTGTCGACGAGCACCAGGTCGTGCTCGGTGTACCGCTCGCCCCAGGCGGCCATGGCGGCTACCACGACGCCGAGCGCATGGCCCTTCTCCGTCAGCACGTATTCCGCGCGCGGCGGGTGGTCGGAGTAGAAGCGGCGCGTGACGATCCCCTCGTCCTCGAGCACCTTGAGGCGGGCTGACAGCACCGACGTGCTGATCCCTTCGACCGAAGCGCGAAGCTCGCTGAACCGCCGTCGCCCGCGCAGGAGGTCGCGCACGATCAGCAGCGTCCACGGATCGCCCACGATCTTCAGCGTCGCCGCGATCGGGCAGCGGACCGAGCGTCGCGGCAAGCCTGGCATGTTGCAGATTGAAACTCAGTTCGCTACAAAGAGCAAGACCGTTTCACGAAGCGAGGGACCCCATGACCGCACGCGTCGACGAACTTCTGAGCCGAGTCCTCGAGGGTCACCGTCCGAGCGATGAGGAAGCGCTGGACCTCGCGACGTTCGACGACCTGCCCGCGCTCATGGAGGTCGCCTCGCGGCTCCGCGATGCCGGGCACGGGAACCTCGTCTCCTATTCGCGCAAGGTTTTCATTCCCCTGACGAAGCTCTGCCGGGACGTCTGCCACTACTGCACCTTCGCCCAGCCGCCGAAACGTGGCGAGCGCGCCTACATGCGGGCGGATGAAGTGCTCGCCATCGCCCGCGCGGGCGCCGCGGCTGGCTGCAAGGAGGCGCTCTTTACCCTGGGCGACAAGCCGGAACTCCGTTACAAGGTCGCCCGCGAGGAGCTGCGGGAGCTAGGGTACGGGTCGACCATCGAGTACCTCGCGGCGATGGCGAAGCTGGTGCTGGAGGAGACGGGGCTGCTCCCGCACGCGAACCCCGGCGTCATGACCCGTGACGAGATCGCGCTCCTGCGCACGGTCTCCGTCTCCCAGGGAATCATGCTGGAGACCGCATCGGAGCGCCTCTCGCGGCGAGGCGGCCCGCACTTCGGCTCGCCGGACAAGGTGCCGGCGGTCCGGCTCGCGACGATCCGTGCGGCCGGGGAGCTCTCCGTTCCCTTCACGAGCGGCATCCTCATCGGCATCGGGGAGACGAGGCGGGAGCGCATCGAAGCCCTGCTCGAGCTGCGGCGGCTGCACGACGAGTTCGGTCACATCCAGGAGGTCATCATCCAGAACTTCCGGGCGAAGCCCGGAACGAAGATGGCGAACGCGCCCGAGCCCTCGCTCGAGGAGCTTCTCTGGAGCATCGCGGTCGCACGCATCGTGTTCGGGCCCGAGATGAACATCCAGGCTCCCCCGAACCTGAGCCCCGGCGTCTACCAGCGGCTCGTTGGCGCCGGTCTGAACGACTGGGGGGGTGTCTCTCCCGTGACCATCGACCACGTGAACCCAGAAGCACCGTGGCCGCACCTCGAGGAGCTGCGGCGGAAAACGGCGGAGGCGGGGAAGCTGCTCGTCGAGCGGCTCGCTGTCTACCCAAGGTACGCTATCGCCAGCGACCGCTGGCAAGACCCGGAGATGCGGCCGCACGTGCTTCGCAACATCGACACCGACGGGTTCGCGCGCATGGAAGAGTGGTCGCCAGGCCGTCGCACCGAGCTGCCCCCGGGTTACAGGTGGGGGCCATGGCGAGCGCCGGGCTCGGACGTGCTGCGGCCCGCGCCTGAGGTGCTCCGGGCCATCGAGCGCGCTCGCGACGGCGAGGAGCTCGGTGAGGAGGAGGTCGCGCGGCTCTTCCGCGCCCGCGGGGCGGACTTCGTCGCGGTGTGCGAGGCGGCGGACGAGCTGCGGAAGGCAGTGAACGGCGACGTCGTCACCTACGTCGTCAACCGGAACATCAACTACACGAACGTATGCTACTTCCGCTGCCAGTTCTGCGCCTTCTCCAAGGGGAAGCTGAGCGAGAACCTCCGCGGCGCCCCATATGACCTCGAGCTCTCGGAGATCGTCCGGCGCGCGCGGGAGGCGTGGGAGCGGGGCGGTACGGAAGTGTGCATGCAGGGGGGTATCCATCCGGAGTACACGGGGGACACGTACCTCCGCATCGCCCGTGCGGTGAAGGAGGCCGTCCCAGGGATCCACATCCATGCCTTCTCGCCGCTGGAGGTCTGGCAAGGGGCCGCGACGCTCGGGATCTCGGTGGCCGAGTTCCTCGAGCGGCTGAAGGAGGCCGGGCTCGGCACGCTGCCGGGCACGGCGGCGGAGATCCTCGACGACGAGGTGCGGGCGGTGATCTGCCCGGACAAGATCACCACCGAGCAGTGGCGGGAAGTCGTGGAGACCGCCCATCGTCACGGGATCCCGACCACGTCGACGATCATGTTCGGCCACGTCGAGCGGCCGGAGCACTGGGCGCGCCACCTGCTGCTCTTGCGCCGCATCCAGGAGCGCACTGGCGGGATCACGGAATTCGTCCCGCTCCCGTTCGTCCACATGGAGGCGCCGATCTACCTCAAAGGGCGGTCGCGGCGCGGCCCGACGTTCCGGGAGGCAGTGCTGATGCACGCGGTGGCGCGGCTCGTCCTCCACCCGCACATCCGCAACATCCAGGTGTCCTGGGTGAAGATGGGGCCGGAAGGCGTGAAGGCGTGCCTCCACGCCGGCGCCAACGACGTCGGCGGCACGCTCATGAACGAGAGCATCTCCCGTGCGGCGGGCACCGAGCACGGGCAGGAGATGCCTCCCGAGCGGATGGAGGAGCTGATTCGCTCCATCGGACGTATCCCCCGCCAGCGGACGACGACGTACGGGGAACCGTCGGCAGAGCAGGTGCGGCGGAGCTTCGCGGCGCCGCCGCTGGCGCCGATCGTGCTCACGCCGGCGAAGAAGTACGCGCGTGCCCGGGACGCCGAGACCGCGCGGCCGCGCCCCTGATCTTCAGCCGCGGGGGGCCCAGCTCACCACGCCGATAGGGAGCGGATTAGGGTCGAGGTACAGACGCCCTTGCCGCTCCACGAGTACCTCGCGCAGCACCGCCTCGAGACGGCGGTCGGCCTCGCTGTTCTCTTGCACCCAGAGCCGCATTCGTGCGGTGGACCGAGCGGTCTCGAAATCGGGGAAGCCGACCGGTTCCCGCTCGGTCATGCGCACCTCCGGCAGCGCCCCTTTCGCGAGAAGCAGGACGAGGAACTCCGGCAGGGCGGGGAGCCGAGCTCTCGGCTCCCCGTGGACCGGCTCCCACAACGGCGCGAAGAGGTCGCTCGGCGCCACGGCCGCGAACACGGCGACGCAGAGCCGGCGCGCCGCCCGCTCCGCAGCTTCGAGGAAGGCGCCGATCTCCTCGATGTCGTAGCCGACGTGTGACATCAGGGCCACGTCTCCGCGGGGAGGGTCGTCCATCGGCCAGGCGGAAGGGACGACGGTCACGTTCGTGATCTGATGCTCCCGCATCCCTTCTTCGAGCACCGCCCGCATGCTCGGAGAGGGTTCGATGGCCACCACCTGCCTGCAGGCGAGCGCGAGCGGGAGGGCGTAGCGGCCGCCACCCGCTCCGATGTCGAGGAGGACGTCGTCCGGGCGAAGCAAGCTCCGCAGCACCTCGAGCGTCTGGTCGTCGCGTCGGCGGGGGTCCGCGCGAAAGGCCTGCGCCACCGGGGCGTAAAAGTCCTCCCGCTCCGGTCCGGGTCGGACCCGGTCCACCTGCGCGCGGTTCTCCTCGACCTGCGCCTTCCACTTCGCGAGGACGGAGTCCAGCGGAGGGACGATGCCTGGCTCGAGCGGGAAGTAGCGCATCTCGTGGGCGATGATAGGCTGCCCCTGATACGCTCTGCATCAACCGAAACCGACGTTCTGGGGGGTAGCCGTGGCCACGAAGGATCCGCGAGAGCCGTTCTGGCGCATCTCCGTGCAGGAGGCGAAGGAGAAGCTCGATGCGGGCACCGCCGTCATGATCGACGTGCGGGAGCCCCACGAGTACGCGCAAGTTCATGCGAAGGGCGTGCGCCTCATCCCGGTCAACACCGTGATGCAGAAGATTGACGAGATCAAGCAGATTGCTGGCGACAAAAAGGAAATATTGTTCATCTGCAAGTCGGGCCAGCGGAGCGCACTCGCGGCGGAATTCGTCACCGCGGCTGGCCTCGAAGGATACGAGCTTTATAACGTCGAAGGCGGCACGGATGCCTGGGTGGAGGCGGGGCTGCCAACCGGGGACTGAGGGTGCTCGTACGGTGAAGGTTGGGATCTGAGGGGCGGAAGACCGGAATAGCTTGACCTGAATGACGGGTCATTTCTAGGATTCCGCTCGAGCGGCTCCGCGTGTCCACGTTGTTGGCGCGCGCAGGAGAACCGTCCGAGGAGGGAAGCAGGATGAGTCCGTTCGGGAAGCGGAAGTGGTGGAAGCTGCTCGCTTTCGCCGCCACCGGCCTTCTTCTCGTCGGCCTCGCCGCCTGCGGCGGCGATGACGAGGAGGAAGGCGGTGAGGCCGGCGGCGCAGGGGAGCCCGGCTTCCACACGGTCACCATCGAACCTGGCCAGCCGATCAAGATCGGCATCTCGTCCGTCCTTTCGGGCGACCTCGAGTCGCTCGGCCTTCCCATCGCTCAGGCAGCAGAGCTAACAGGCAAGGACGTCGAGATCGAGGGCTTCACCATCGAGTTCGTGCGGCGCGACGATTAGTGCTCCGCCGAGGGGGGCGTGAGCGCCGCCACGGAGCTCATCGAGGAAGGCGTGGTTGCCGTGGTCGGGCCCATCTGCAGCTCGAGCGTCGTGGCCGCGCAGCCGGAGTACGAGCGGGCAGGCGTGACCCACATCTCGCCGTCCTCCACGGCGGTGGTCGTGGTGGAGCCGGCCCGCGGCACGCCCTTCAAGACCACGCTTCGCATCCCCGCGAACGACGCCCTTCAGGGGCGCGCCCAGGCGCGGTTCGCCTACGAGGTGCTGGGAGCCCGGACCGCGTACATCGTCCACGACACGGACGTTTACGGGACCGGTCTCGCCGACGTCTTCGAGCGGGAGTTCAAAGCGCTCGGCGGCAAGATCGTCGGTCGCCAAGGGTACGAGAAGCGGACGACGGACTTCAGCGCTGTCGTGACGGCGATCCAAGAGGCGAACCCGGACCTCGTTTACCACTCCGGCTTCTACGCGGAGGCGACGCCGTTCATCCAGCAGCTGCGGCGCGTGAACAAGGACGTCCTCTTCCTTTCGGGCGATGGCGTCCGCGACGACGAGTTCCTGCGGGGCGCTGGCGCGGACGCGGAGGGTGCGTACGTCTCGCAGCCGTCGCCGCCGGCGCCTGGCCCGGCGTACGAGGAGTTTGCCCGCCGCTACCAGGAGGAGTATGGCGAGGATCCCGCCGATAGCCCCTTCACGGCGGAGGCGTATGACGCTGCCACCGTCATCATCGAGGCCCTGAAGAAAGTGGCGCGGAAGGAGGGGGAGAACCTCGTCATCGACCTCGGCGAGCTGAACGAGGCGATCCGTGCGACTGAGATCGAAGGAGCCTCCGGGGCGGTCAAGTTCGGCGAGAACGGCGACAACGTCGCCAAGGAGGATATCAAGATCTCCTTCTACGTCGTCCGGAACGGGAGGTTCGAACCGGTGGAGAGCTGACACCGGGAGCCTGATGTCGTAGCGTACGTGAACCGGGAGAGGCGCCCCTAGGGGCGCCTCTCCGCTGCCGGAGGGGGTTCTGCGTGTTCCTCGCTTCGACGGGGTTCTGGATCGATCAGCTCGTGAACGGCCTAACGGTCGGGAGCATGTACGCGCTCATCGCCCTCGGCTACACGATGGTGTACGGCGTCCTGAAGATGATCAACTTCGCCCATGGCGAAGTGTTCATGCTCGGCTCCTACGCCGGCTTCGGCGTGCTCGTCGCCCTCGGGGGCGAGGAGATCTCCGGCCCGATGGTCGCCGTCGCCATCCTCCTTGCCATGCTCGCGGCCGCGCTCGCTTCGTCGGGCGCCTCGGTCGTGCTCGAACGCGTCGCCTATCGACCGCTGCGGAACGCGCCCCGTCTCGCCCCGCTCATCAGCGCGATTGGGGCGTCTATCTTCCTGCAGTTCCTCGTGCTCGATGTCACGAGCGCGAAGGCGAGCTTCTACCCGCGCCTCTTCCCGTCCGGCGGTCTGGAGTTCGGGGAGGTTCGCGTCACGTACCTGCAGCTCTTCCTCCTGCTCAGTTCGATCCTCATGATGCTGTTCCTCTACACGGTCGTGCAGCGCACCGCGATGGGGCGAGCGATCCGCGCGGTGGCGGAGAACCGCACGAACGCGGCGCTCATGGGGGTCGACGTCGATCGCGCCATCGTGACGGTCTTCGTCCTCGGGGCGGCGATGGCGGGCGTCGCCGGCGTGCTCTGGGGGCTGTTCTTCCTCCAGATCCGCGGTTCGATGGGCTTCCTTCCCGGGATCAAGGCGTTCACGGCCGCCGTTCTCGGCGGCATCGGCAGCATCCCGGGGGCGATGGTCGGCGGGTACTTCCTGGGGCTCACGGAGACCATCGGGAGGGAAGCACTCAGCGCGATCCCGGGCGTCGATCTTCCGAACGAGTGGCGGGACGTGATCGCGTTCTCGCTCCTCGTGCTCGTCCTCCTCTTCCGGCCCACGGGCATCTTCGGTGAGCTGGTGGGCCGCCGTGCGTGAGCTCCTGGGCGCAGTGCGGGCGCGCGTCCCGAGCCGCGGGCAGCTCACCGGCCCGCTCCTCGTCGGCGTGTTCGCTGCCGTACCGCTCATCCCCTTCTTCACCGACTCCTGGCTGCGGGTCTTCTTCCTGGTTGGCCTCTACGTCGTGCTCGGGCTCGGCCTGAACATCGTCGTCGGGTTCGCCGGCTTGCTCGACCTCGGCTACGTGGCCTTCTTCGCGACGGGAGCGTACTTGCTCGGCATCCTGACGTCTCCCCAATCCCCGATCGACCTGCACCTCGGCTTCTGGTACGTCCTCCCTCTGGCGCTCGTGCTCGGGGCGCTGGTGGGCCTCCTGCTCGGGCTCCCCGTGCTCCCGCTCCGGGGAGACTACCTGGCGATCGTCACGCTCGGCTTCGGGGAGATCATCCGCATCCTGCTCGTCAATATGCGCGACATCACGAACGGGAGCCAGGGGCTCGCGGCCATCGAGAAACCCCCGGTTCCGGGCTGGCAGGAGATCGACGAGCCCTGGCAGTGGTACTACTTCGTCCTCCTCCTCGCGGTCGTCGTCGCGTTCATCTCGGCACGGCTCCGAGACGCCCGCATCGGCCGCGCGTGGGAAGCGATCAGGGAGGACGAGGACGTCGCGGCCGCGATGGGCATCAACACGGTCAAGTACAAGCTGCTCGCGTTCGCAACCGGCGCGGCCATCGGCTCGGTAGGAGGGGTGCTGTTCGCCTCCTTCATCGGCTTCATCAACCCGACCTCCTTCACGCTGCAGGTCTCCATCAACGTCCTCGCGGTCGTCATCATCGGCGGGATGGGGAGCACCTGGGGTGTCGTGCTCGGGGCATTCATCCTCATCGGCGTCCCCGAACTCCTCCAGTTCCGGGAAACCGCGGACGCGCTGGAGCGCATCGGGTGGTTGCGCGGGATCGTGAACGCTCCGTTTGCGGCCATCGATGCCGTGGCCCCGTTTGACGTCTGGCAGGTGCCGGAAGCGTCGGAGTGGGGACGGCTCGTCGCCGACAAGCGGTTCATCCTCTACGGGGCGCTCCTCGTGGCCGTGATGGTCCTGCGGCCGACAGGCATCTTCCCCTCCCGTCGCCGGAAGCTCGAGTTCGAACACCCGCTTCCCGCCGAGACTGCGGAGGCCCTCGCTGCAGGGGGAGGAGGAGGGTCGTCGTGAGCGAGCGGCCGTTGCTCGAGGTTCGCGACCTCAGCATCAACTTCGCGGGGCTGCGTGCGCTCGACGGCGTCAGCCTCGCGGTGCCGAAAGGCCAGATCCGTGGCCTCATCGGGCCCAACGGGGCCGGGAAGACGACATTGTTCAACTGCATCACCGGCTTCTACCGCCCCACGAGCGGCGAGATCTGGCTGGACGGTGTGCGCATCGACGGCGTGCCGATGCACGAAATCTCGGCGCTGGGCGTGTCGCGGACGTTCCAGAACATCCGGCTCTTCGCCAACATGACGGTGATCGAGAACGTGCTCGTGGGCGCGCATCGCCGAATCCGCGTCGCGGGACCGGAGCACGTCCATCCGCGGCGCCGGTTCCAGTACCGGGCCCTCGAGGTCGCAGCGGAGCTCACGCGGGTTCCGGGCGCAGCGGCGAGCGGCATCATCGAGCTGGCAGGGGCCATCTTCCGGCCGCCCTACGTCCGGCGCGAGGAGGCCCGCGCGGTGCAGGAGGCGCGCGAGCTGCTCGCGGCCGTCGGGCTGGCAGGGCGGGAGAACGACATCGCCTACAACCTGCCGTACGGCGATCAGCGGCGGCTGGAGCTGGCGCGCGCACTCGCGTCGCGCCCGCGGCTCCTCCTCCTGGACGAACCGACGGCCGGGATGAACCCCGGGGAGAGCCTCGCCATGGTCGAGCTCATCCGGCGCGTCCGGGACGAGTTCGGGCTCACGATCATCCTCATCGAGCACCAGATGCGCGTCGTCATGGGCGTATGCGAGGAGATCACCGTCCTGGATTACGGGCGGAAGATCAGCGAGGGGCTGCCCGCGCACGTCCAGCGCGATCCGGCAGTGATCGAGGCGTACCTGGGATCGCGCTTCGCTCATCAGCACGCGGAGGGGACGGATGCCGCTTCTCAGCGTTGAGCGGCTCGTCGCGGGTTACGGCGCCATCGTTGCCGTGAAGGGGATCTCGCTCTCCGTCGAGGAGGGGGAGATCGTCACGCTCATCGGATCGAACGGGGCGGGAAAGTCGACCACCCTTCGCACCATCTCCGGCCTGATCCGGCCGCGCGAGGGGGACATCAGGTTCCTTGGGCAGTCCATCGTCGGCGTCCCGCCGCACCGCATCGTGGGGATGGGCATCGCTCACGTGCCCGAGGGACGAGGCATCTTCGGGACGCTCACGGTCGAGGAGAACCTCTTCCTGGGCGCTCATCGCCGCCTGCGCGACCCGTCGGTCAAGGACGACCTGGAGCGGGTCTACCAGCTTTTTCCGCGGCTGCGGGAGCGTCGCAAGCAAATCGCCGGAACCCTTTCGGGGGGCGAGCAGCAGATGCTGGCCATCGGGCGGGGACTCATGGCTCGGCCGCGCGTGCTGCTGCTCGACGAGCCCTCGATGGGCCTCGCTCCGGTGCTCGTGGACGCGATCTTCGACACGATCGCCGAGATTCGCGCGCAGGGCACCCCGATCCTGCTCGTGGAGCAGAACGCCGCCGCCGCACTCTCCATCGCGGACCGGGGCTACGTGATCGAGTCCGGCCGCATCGTGCTCGAAGGGACGGGAAAGGAGCTGGCGCAGAACGACGACGTGCGGCGAGCCTATCTCGGCGAGCTCTGAGGCTCCTGCCTTCGCTCAGATCACTTCCTTCTTCTTGAGCGCCTCGATCTCCTCCCAGCTGTACCCCAGCTCGAGCAGGACCTCCTCCGTGTGCTGTCCGAGCTCCGGTGCCGTGCGTTTCGGGCGAGGGGGCGTCTTCGTCATTCGGATTGGGGTGGAGACGACCTTCACCGGACCGAGCGTCGGGTGGTGGAGCTCGGTGACGTACTCGTTGGCGGCAACCTGGGGCTCGGCAACGGCGGCGGCGTAGTCGTTGACAGGACCGCAGGGAATGTCGGCCGCCTTCAGCCGGCGCAGCCACTCGTCGCGGGGGGCCTGTGCGAACGCCGCGTCCAGCTCCGCGAGCAGCTCCGCCCCGTTGCACCAGCGATCGCCGGGCGTGGCGAAGCGTGGGTTCTCGAGCAGGTCCGGGCGCTCCAGCACCCGGCAGAGGGGCTCCCACCACTTCGGGTCGAGGATGCCGAGCACGAGGTACTGGTCGTCGGCGCAACGGTAGTACGTGAAGAGCGGATTCTGGCGCTGTGGTGACGGCGCCTGCTTCCCCGTGCGAAGGAACCCCTGGAGCGGGAGGTTCTGGAGCGCGAGCTGGGAACCGAGCAGGGAGACGTCAACGTGCTGGCCGACGCCGTGGAGCTCGCGCGCGACGATGGCTGCCGTGATGCCGAGCGCGAAGATGATCGCCCCGACCTGGTCGGCCAGGCCCCCGATGAGCGACACTGGCGGGTTTCCCGGGCCCCCCGCCTGGGCAATCATGATGCCGCCCATCGCCTGGCCGATGATGTCGAACGAGGGCTCCTCCGCCTGCGGGCCGAGCGGGCCGAACCCCGACGCGCTCGCCGTGATGATGCGGGGGTTGTACGCGGAGAGCGTGTCGTAGTCGAGCCCGAGACGCTTCATCACGCCGGGCCGGAAGTTATCGCACACCACGTCGACGGTCGGCACGAGCCGGTAGATGATCTCCCGTCCCTCCGGCTTTCGCACGTCCACCGTGATGGAGCGCTTGTTCCGGTTGTGGGCCTCGAAGTAGGTGCACCAGCCGTCCGGCTGCCTCCCCAGGCTGCGGCCGAGATCGCCGTTCGTGCGCTCCTCGACCTTGATGACGTCCGCGCCCATGTCGGAGAGCAGCACCGTGGCGTACGGCCCTTGCTGGAAACGGGTGAAGTCGAGGATGCGGATGCCCTCGAGCGGTCCGGCGCTCATCGTGACCCTCCCTCTCCTGCTCGCGGGCATCGTACCGCAGTGGCACCGCCCCTGGTACGCTGCGCGGGCGAGGTGATCTCGCCTGGAGGTGAGCGATGCGCGTCGGACTGATGGTCGAAGGCCAGAACGGCCTCACGTGGGAACGCTGGTCCCACATCCTCGCGCTGGCCGAGCGGCTCGGGTTCCCGACGGTGTTCCGCTCCGACCACTTCTTCATCGGGCCCCAGCGAGATTCGCTCGAGGCGTACCTCTCCTTCGTCGTGGCCGCGAGAGAAACGCGGAGCCTCCGCTTCGGTCCGCTGGTGACCCCGGTCACCTTCAGGCACCCGGTGAACGTGGCGCGAATGGCGGCGCAGATCCAGAACCTGAGCGGTGGCCGCTTCGTGCTCGGGCTGGGAGCGGGGTGGAACGAAGCGGAGCACCGGGCATACGGGATCCCGTTCCCGCCGATCGGCGAGCGGTTCGACCGCCTCGAAGAGGCGATTCGGGTCACGAAGCTGCTCTGGACGGAGAGTGATGCCCACTTCGAGGGGCGGTTCTACCGGCTAGAGGGAGCGAACATGCTGCCGAAACCGAATCCGGTCCCTCCGTTGCTCATCGGCGGCGGCGGGGAGCGCCGGACGCTCCGCTTGGTGGCGCGATACGCCGACGAGTGGAACGCCGTGAACCTCTCCCCTGATGCCTACCGGGCGAAACTCGCCGTTCTCGAGCGCCACTGTGAAGCCGAGCAGCGGGACCCGGCGAGTATCCGGAAATCGATGATGGCCTTCGCCATCATCGGCCCGGACCAGCGGGCGCTCGATCATGCGACGGAGACGATCATGACGATGTTCGGCGCCCCGGCGGGGACGTCGCTCGAGCAGTTCCGCGCGGCGGCCCGCGCCCGGGGCCTCATTGTGGGCGGGACCGACGAAGTGGTCGACCGCCTCGGCCAGCTCGCGGAGCTCGGAGTCGAGGAGGTGCAGCTCCAGCACTTCGACTTCGACTCCGACGAGGTGCCGGAGTACATCGCCGCGGAGATCGTCCCCCGCGTGCGCGACCTGTAGTCCCTGCGGCCGTCTCAGCGCGCGTCGCTCGGGACGCCGGGAGGGGGCGGCGGTTCCACCGGTTCCACCCTCGCGCGCACGTCGGCGACCCAGGCGCCGTCCGGGTTGGCGAACACCGGGTTCAGGTCGATCTCCACGACTTCCGGTACGTCCTCGACGAGCTTCCCCAAGCGCACGATGACGTCGGCGAGCGCGTCGAGGTCGGCGGGAGGCCGCCCGCGTGCGCCTTCGAGGAGGGGGTACCCGCGGAGCTCGCGCAGCATTCGCCGGGCCTCGTCCGCGTCGACCGGCGCCAGGCGGAGGGTGAGGTCGCGGAAGACCTCGGCGAAGATCCCGCCGGTCGCCGTCACGACGAGGGGCCCGAACTCCCGGTCGAAGATGCCGCCGACGAGGATTTCGGTTCCGGTGAGATGGGGCTGGACCGCGAAGCGGATGGGAGCGAGTCCTTCAGCCGAGAGCTGCTCGAGCATCCTCTGCGCAGCCGCCTCTACCTCGTCCGGAGTGCGCAGGTTCACGCTGACGGCCTGGTGCTCCGTCTTGTGGACGAGCCCCGGCGCTACGGCCTTGACCACGTACGGTCCTGGTCCCAGGTGTGTCGCCGCCGCGGCCGCTGCCTCCGGCGAATTGACGATGCGGCACGGGGCCGTCGGGATGCCGTAGCAGTCGAGGAGGCGGAGCGTGTCCTCCAGCTCCAGCCAGCCCCCTCCTCTCCCGAGCGCCTGGGCGACGATCGCGATCGCTTCCGTCCTCCGCACAGGCAGGGCGGGCGGCTGCGGCTCCGGTGCGCGCCGCCACTCGGCGTACTCCGCCGCGCGGGCGAGCGCCCGCACGGCCGCCTCCGGGAAGGTGTACGTGGGGATTCCCGCCCGCCGCAGGCTGGGAGGCGGACCGCCGGCCATCATGAACACGGCGAGGAGCGGCTTCGCCGCGTCGCGCGCCGAGTCCGCCAGCGCGACGAGACGCCGCGCTACCTCCTCGGGGTCGCCTTCGAGCGGCGGGAGGTAGATGGCGACGACGGCATCCACGTCCCCGCAATCGATGAGGGTGCGGAGCGCGTGCTCAAAGTGCTCCGCCCGCGCGGGCGCGGTGAGGTCGATCGGGTTCGCGGTCGTCGCCTCCGGCAGGAGGCCGGACTTCAGCGCTGCGATCGTCGCCTCGGACAGCACGGGGAGCTGCAGCCCTGCTGCCTCTGCCGCATCGGCCGCGAGGATGGCAGGCCCGCCCACGTTCGTGACGATCCCCACCCGCTTGCCGCGCGGCAGCGGCTGGTGCGTGAGCAGGGCGGCGACGTCGAACATCTCTTCGAGGGTGTCGGTGCGGATCACGCCCGACTGGCGGAAGAGTGCGTCCACGCGAACGTCGGCCGCGGCGAGCAGCGCCCCGGTGTGCGAAGCCGCCGCACGGGCGCCGGCGGGCGAGCGCCCCGCCTTCGTGGCCACGATCGGCTTCCGCCGCGCAACGCGCCGCGCGATGCGGCCGAACTTCCGCGGGTTCCCGAAGGACTCCACGTACAGGAGGATCGTGTCGGTGTTCGGGTCCGTCTCCCAGTAGTGCAGGAGATCGTTCGCGGAGATGTCCGCCTTGTTCCCGAGCGAGACGAAACTCGACAGCCCGAGCTCCAGCGTCGAGGCGTAGTCGATGATGGCGAGGCCGAGGGCGCCGCTCTGCGAGGCGAACCCGATGCGCCCTGGGCGCGGCGGAATCGGCCCGAACGTCCCGTTCAGCCGGACCCCCGCATCGGTATTGATGACGCCCATGCAGTTCGGTCCGACGAGCCTCATCCCGTACCGGCGGCAGACTCGCAGCAGCTCCTCCTGCCGCTGCCGGCCTTCCTCCCCCAGCTCCGCGAAGCCCGAGGAGATCACCACGAGGGCGCGGACTCCCTGGCGGCCGCATTCGTCGGCCACGGCCGCTACTGCGGGCGCGGGCACGACGACGATGGCCAGGTCAACGGGCTCGGGGACGCTGGCGATGGACGGGTACGCGAGCACGGATTGGACGACGTGCGCGTTCCGGTTCACGGGGAAGACGGGGCCAGTGAAGCCGAAGTCGAGGAGGTTGCGGAAGAGCTCGCCGCCCACCGTCCCCCGTTCGCGCGAAGCTCCGATGACGGCGACCGAACGGGGACGGAGGATGGCGGTGAGGGCAGCCACGGCCGCGGACTGCTCCCGCCGCTCGAAGCGCGCGATCGCCTCCTGCGTGAAGGAGGTCGGCATCGTGAACTCGATCTCGTCCTCCGTCGGGCGCAGCTGGAGCGGGAAGCCCGACTGCTCGAGGACGTCGAGCATCTGGTAGTTCTCGGCGAGCATCACCCCCTCGAACGTCGGGATCCCGTTCACGGCCGCGACCTGCGCGAGGTGAGCGAGGAGGAGCGTCCCGAGTCCACGGCCCTGGAACCGGTCCGAGACGGCGAACCCCACCTCGGCCCGGTCGGGCCCCGTGCGCACGTACGAGGCCACGCCGACGACCTCGCCGGCTGGACCGAACGTCGCCAACAGCGTGCAGCGATTGACGTAATCGACGTCGCATTCCGTTCGTGTGCGCTCTTCGAGCCCCTTGAAGCCGGCCGAGAAGAACCGGAGGTGCCGGGAACGGGGACTGAGTGATCGGTAGAACGCCGCGACCGCAGGCGCGTCCTCAGGCCGTGCGGCGCGGACGTGGACGGTCGTACCGTCGCGAAGGACGACGTCTGTTTCCCGGTATGGCCGGACCGTGGACATCGCAACCGCTCCTGGAGGAAGTGTCCCCGACTAGCCTCACGGTACCACGCGAGTACCACCTGCTCCCGGGCTTGGGAATGGGCTGCGCTCACCGTGAGCGGGGGCCCGAGTCGTGGGGACTCCCGGCGAAGAGAATCTGGCCGTGTCGCTGGCGGCCTGAAGGGAGTACCCTCTTCTCTGGACGCCCCCGTAGCTCAGCGGATAGAGCAGTGGTTTCCTAAACCACGTGCGCAGGTTCGACTCCTGCCGGGGGTACCATCTCGTGCTTGGTCTCACCGGGCGGCGGCCCGTACGCTAATGCGCGATGGAGCAGCCCGACCCACGACTCGATCTCTCCCGCTGGGTTCCGGACGAGTTCCCGCCGCAAGGTCAGTGGCGCGCCCTCGTCCGGCTCGCCGCGGCGGTTCGCCGCACGATCGACATCCTCGCGGACACCGAGGCCGACGAAGCCGCGCTCGAGGCGGCGGCCGAACAGGTCGAGGCGGTGAACGCGCGACTCTCTGCCCTCCCGCGCGGACGGCGGCTCTGGGGGTTCGCGGAGTCGGCGACGAGCGGGAGCCCGAAGGCGATGTTCGACAACAGCCCCGTCATCGGACTCGCCAACCCGGTCGCGCCGCCCCTCTCCCTCCGCGTGGAGGATGGACGTGTCGTCGGCACGGGCACGTTCGGACAGGCGTACGAAGGGCCGCCCGGCCACGTACACGGCGGCTGGGTCGCTGCCGCCTTCGATGAGGTGCTGGGGATGGCGCAGACGCTCAGCGGCCGTCCGGGGATGACCGGCACGCTCACGGTGCGGTACCGGAACCCAACCCCTCTCCACCAGCAGCTTCGGTTCGAGGCGTGGATCGAACGGGTGGAGGGCCGGAAGATCTTCGCCCGCGGGACCCTCCACGCGGGGGACACGCTCTGCGCGGAGGCAGAAGGGATTTTCGTGAGTGTCGACTGGGAGCGCTTCCGCGCCCTCGCCGACCGCCGCTCCCCGGCCCCCGATGCCCGCGGAGGGAGTTCGGGTGAGCGGTGAGGCTCCCGGGGCGCCCGGCTCTCCGTTCCGGGACCCCCGCGTCAACCCGGCCCGGTGGACTCCTCCCCGGTTCCCGGAGGACCCGCGCTGGGGCGCCCTCCTCGCCGTGGCGGCTGAACTCCGGGCGGTGCTGGACATCCTCGCCGACACCCAAGCCGATGCCGACACGCTGGAGGAGGCAGCGGGCCTCGTCGCGCGCGCCCGCGCCCTCCTCTCCCGCGCGCCGCGCGGGCGCCGGCAGTGGCAGCTGCCGGAAGTGGCGGGCGAACTCTCCCGCGCCAACTTCGACGACAGTCCGCTCTCGGGTCTCGCGAACCCTATCGCTCCGCCGGTTCGCTTCCGCATCGGTTCGGATGCAGTCGAGGGTGAGGTGTCCTTCAGCCGCGCCTACGAGGGACCGCCGGGGCACGTACATGGCGGGTGGATCGCCGCCACGTTCGATGAGCTCCTCGGCGTGACGCAGACGCTGAGCGGCCGGGCCGGGGTGACGGGCTCCCTCGCGGTCCGGTACCGGCGGCCGGTCCCGCTCGGCCGGGTGGCGAGGCTGCGCGGATGGATCGACCGTGTGCACGGCCGGCGCATCCACACTCGCGGCGAGCTCCGTAGCGACGGCGACGTTTGCGCCGAAGGGGAAGCGGTCTTCGTGGTGCTCGATTGGGAGCGGTACCGCTCCCTCGATGGCGAGCGGGGCCGGGGCAACCGCTTCAGCTAGGCTCGATGCGCACCTCGTAGGCGCCGCGCTCCGTAGGCGAGATGCCGACGCTCGCCGCGCCGAGGCGGCCGAGGAGCCACGCGTTCGTCACGAGGTGCATCGTGCGTTCGCTCGTTGTGAACCGGCTCGGGCCCGAGGCGAGGGCGCATGGCAGCAGGAGCTGGTCTGCCAGGTGCGGGTCCACCGCCGCCTCCGTGGCGTGGAACGCGATAAGGTCGGCGCAGGCTCGGCGGGCGACCTCCTCGGCGGGAAGCCCCCGCTCGCCGAGAGCGCTGAACCCCGCGCGGCCGCCGTCGTACTGCGCGACGAGGGTGAGCGCGGCGCCAGGCGAGCTTGCGTCGGGCCGTTGCCGTTCGATTCGCACGGGAACGCCGAGCGGCGCGAGGGTATCGATGCAGGTTCGAGCCATCCGGTCGAGGACGTGCGGCGCGAGCTTCGAGCTGAGGGCGTAGCCGCGGACCGACCGCAGCAGGCCCCGCTCGGTCCGAACGAGGGGCCGGAACGCTACCGGCCCCGTCACCCGGGCGCGAACGCGGCCGCCTCCTGCCGGGTACCAGCCTGGGCGGGCCAGCTCCAGCTCGGTGCGGAGCCCCATCTCGCGGAGCGCGTCCGCCCAGACGCTCTCGAGGTAGTCGAACGGCGGACTCCAGGGAACGTGCGTGCCGCCGCGGACCTCGACCTCGCTCGCCCCATCCGCGAAGGCGAGGGCAAGAAGCACCGTCTGCAGCAGGAGTGTGGCGGCACCTGCGCTGCCGCCACGCCGCGCCGCCCCGATGTCGAACGCGTACCTCCCGGCCCGCGGCGGGCGCCGGGGGCGGAAGAAGAGCTCCGTGGAGCCGAGCGAGGCGCCGGAGACCTCAGCGTCGACGATCGCCGCGCAAGCACGCACCGTTGCCAGGTGCTGCGCCGCCAGTCCCGGGTTCCGGCGGCGGGCTCGGATGCGCACGACGCGGATGGGGACGGCTCGAATCGCGCTCAGTGCGAGGGCGGTGCGTAGGATCTGCCCGCCCCCTTCGCCGTACGAACCGTCGATCTCGACGACGTCCACGGCCCGATTATCCCGCCTCGCCGCCGTGCCCTCTGACCGTCCGTTCCGCTCGGAGGTAGAGCAGGTCACGCGGTCGGATGCGGAGGAACCAGAGCGCCAGGGCGGCAGCGATGACCACGGGTACGACGAGGACAGCGTGCACGAGGACCGCGTAGGCGGCGCTCGCGCTCCGACCGACACCGTACTGGGAGAGCACGGCTGTGACCGACAGCTCGTACGGCCCGACGCTCGCTTGCGTGAGCGGGACGGCGACCACGGTGTTCGCGACGACGACCACGACGAGGAGCGCTCCTGCGGAGGCGTCGATGCCGAGCGCCTGCGCCACGAAGAAGTAGACGAGCGTCTCGCACGTCCAGCCGAGCATCGAGAAGAGGAAGGCGAGGGCGGCGAGGCGCGGCCGGGCGAGGGTCCGCAAGCCTCGCGCGAAGGCGTTCAGCTGCCGCCGCACGGCGCCGGAGATCCCCGCTGACTCGGTGGGCGGCGCGTTCGTCGAATCGGCGCGCCGCCCAACGACGACGGCAGCGAGCAACGCCAGGAGAACGAGCCCGGCGTAGGCGAGGGTAGCGAGGTTCACCGCTCTCCCTGCCCCTGCCACGGTCGCCGATGCCAGCAGGAGGGCGAACGTAACGAAGTCGAGGAGCCGTTCTGCCGCCAACGTCCCGAGCACGGTCATCCGCGCGACCCCGCGCCGGCCGAGGATCTGTACGCGCGCGAGGTCTCCCGCCCGGAGGGGCGCGGCGGCGTTCAACCCGAGGCTGAGCACGAGGATGGCAGTGAGGGTGAGCACGCCCTCGCGGCAGTCGTCCGCAAGCAGCGCTCGCCACCGGGCGCCCCGGAAGACGTCCGACAGGAGGTTGAACGCGACGGCGAGCAGGAGCCACTCGGCCTGCGCCCCGGAGACCGCGCGCCCGAACTCGTCCGGGTCGATGAGCAGCCAGAGCACGAGGAGCAGCAGCGCGGTGAGCGCCAGCTGCACGAACCAGGCGAACGTCGCGCGGAGGAACGGCATCGGGCGCCGGGTCCCTTACTCCTTCGCAAATGCTCGCCGGAGCGCGGGGATGTCCGACCGCGCCCGGACGGCGGCGGTGGCGTAGACCCGGAGCACCTCGTCGGCGAGGTGCGACCAGGCGTACCGTCGTGCTGCCGCCCGCGCTCCCTCCGAGAGCTTCGTCCACAGGGTCCCGTCGAGGAGCAGCCGGCAGACCGCCTCGGCGAGCGCGTGCGGGTCAGCCGGGGGAACGAGGAGGCCGCCTTCGCCGTCGCGCACGACCGTGCGGTAGCCGGGGTTCGCAGCTGCGACGACCGGCGTTCCTGCTGCCATCGCTTCGACGAGTACGAGCCCGAAGCTCTCGTTCCCCGTCGCCGGCGCGCAGAAGACCGCGGCGGACCGGTACAGTTCGGGCAGCTCGCACTCGTTGGCGGGACCGCGGAAGACGACGGCCTCACTGACACCGAGCTGCGCTGCCAGTTGCCTGGCGCGCCCCTCGAGCGGCCCGCTCCCGACGATCTCGAGCCGGACGTCCGGCACGCGGCGCCGGATCTCGGGCATGGCGCGCAGCAGCACGAGGAGGCCTTTCCTCGGCTCGAGCCGGCTGACGAAGAGCACGGTGGGCGAAGAAGGGGTCTGCCGGGGACCTGCGTCGAACCGCTCGAGCTCGATGCCGTTCGGAATCAGCTCGTACTGGCCGGGAATGAACTGGGACACGGTGCGCAGCGCTGCCGGCGACACCGCGATCCGGCCGTGGAGCCGGCGGGCGAGCGGGCGGAGCAGCGGAGACGCGAGCAGGTAGAGGAGGTGGGGCCGCTCCCGTGTGAGATGGAACGTGCCGACGTTCACCGCGCGCGAGAAGAGGAGCGACGCGAAGCAGGCCATCGGCACGAACGGCTCATGGAGATGGAGGATGTCGCACGGGTGCTCGCGGAGGACCGCTCGCATCGCCCAACCGTCGCGGGGGTCGATGCCGAGGTTCGCGATCGAGCCGGCAACCGGGATCGGAACGCTCGAACCCACCGGAACGATGTCGACGCCGGCGGGAAGCCGGTCGCGGTTCCGGGCCGGCCCGGCGACGAAGACGGCCGCGCCACGCCGTTGGAGCTCCCGCGCCAGGCCGAGCACGTGCGTGTTCACCCCGCCCGCCACCGACAGGTCGTACGGCGTGACGAACCCCAGTCGTAGCCCGGAGAGGTTCCGGAAGTCGACCCGAACTTCGCTCGATGACTGGAGCGCCGTCACGTCGCCACCGTTGTACGCGTTTCCTCGCTTCCGCGCTATCGAAGCCCCTTCCGTCGATCCTGGTGACGAGGTTCGGTAGCCTCGAACCGTGCCTACCCCGGAGCGCGTCGGGCGGTTGCGCACCGTAGCCGAGCAGCGGCAAGGGGGAATCGTCGTCTTTCAGGACATCCATGACCCGCACAACGCGGAGGCGGCGCTCCGTTCGCTGGACGGCTTCGGGTTCCAGTACGCCTGGTTCATCTTCGAGCAGGAGCAGCCGTTCGACCCGCGCCGGGTCGGGAAGTCGAGCTCCGCTTCGGCGAACAAGTGGCTCGAGTACAAGGTGTTCTACTCGACCACCACGGCGCTTCGCACCCTCCGTGAGCTCGGCTACGAAGTCGTCGCCACCGTACCGGCGCCGGATGCGGAGCCGCTCTTTGAGGCGAAGTTCCTCCGCCGGGAGATCGCGCTCCTGTTCGGCAACGAGCACCGCGGGCTGACGGAGGAGGCGATCGCCGGTGCCGACCGCCGCATCGTGATCCCCATGGCTGGGATGGTGCGCAGCCTGAACCTCTCGGT
>ERZ795042.665-NODE-665-length-25566-cov-11.740896_pt1 | contig 25566 bp, 34 predicted proteins | sample MGYA00375126_ERZ795042 | MGnify/ENA primary metagenome ERZ795042 (study PRJEB30171, sample SAMN05518105) | compost metagenome | isolation source: Feedstock adapted compost from Newby Island compost facility, Milpitas, CA | place: USA:Newby Island compost facility...
GCGCCAAATTTTCATTACAAGCCCTTAGACTTTAAAGTTTGGTGGTACAAGTATATTGGAAGAGGTATGAAAACAAATAAAACACTAACGGCAGAACAACTAAAGGAAATGCTAGAACATTGCTTACGTAGCATTAGACCAAGAGTAAAAGTTATTGTTGCTGGATCGAGAAGCTTTAACGACTATACTCTTTTAGAAAAAGAATTAACTGAGTTTCTTGGCGATATGACGCCGGATGAATATGAGATTGTCAGTGGAACAGCTAGGGGTGCAGATAGTCTTGGTGAGAAATTCGCAAGAGAAAAAGGATGCCGATTAACACGGATGCCAGCAGATTGGGATCGTTATGGTAGAAGCGCGGGATACAGAAGGAACGAACAAATGGCAAAGTATGCTGATATGTGCATTTGTTTTTGGGATGGTCAAAGCAGAGGAACAAAACACATGATTGATCTAGCGAAGAAATATGGATTGAGGTTGAAAGTGGTTAAATTTCAATAAAAATGAGGTGGTTATATGAGTAGCACAAACCGAAGCAAAGTTAGAAGCGTACATATTTGTTATCATGCTGCTAAGGCTGAATTACTTTGGCGGAAAGAAAAGAAAGAAATTTTGGGATGAGAATATGCCGAAATACGTTTTTGTACACAATCGGAGAATGTCTTTTGCGGAAGACGGCAAAACAGACTCAATTGAATACATGCACGCAGTATGACAAAAAGGGTATCGTTCAAAATTTACGCAACAATTAATGGAAAAGTATTATACAACAAAAGAAGCTTATGAAGTTGCAATTTTTGCTGAAGAAGAGACAGGATTGCCACATGAAGCAAGAGAGATTAATGAAGGGTGATGAAATTATGAAAGAGTGTGTGGTATGTAAAGAAAAAATATTTCAAGATGATAATGGTAAATGGTATATGGTAATAGAGACTGGCGATTGGGATTATTATTACGATAGATTTAAATATGTGGAAATAGAAATAAAATATTGTTATAACTGTGGAAAGAAATATGTATAAAATTGTAATTTTATTGGAATAATGGAGGATGATAGATTGAGCGAAGAGTTACTTGGAAGTCTTGAAATAAATCGTATCTATCAAATGGATTGTTTAGAAGGTATGAAACTATTACCAGATAATTGTATAGATTTAACGGTAACATCACCGCCATATGATAATTTACGTGCATATAATGGTTATACATTTGATTTTGAGAATACGGCAAAAGAATTATATAGAGTGACAAAAGACGGCGGTGTGGTAGTTTGGGTAGTAGGAGATGCTACGATTAAAGGTAGTGAGACTGGAACAAGTTTTAAACAAGCATTGTATTTTAAGGATGTTTGCGGTTTTAATTTGCATGATACAATGATTTACGAAAAAGAAAAAATAGTTCCATTAGACCCTAAGAATAATAGATATTATCAGGCATTTGAATATATGTTTGTATTAAGCAAAGGCAAACCAAAAACTTGCAATTACATAAGGATACCTTGTAAACATGCTGGAAAGAAAGCAGTTGCATCACAAAGAAATCCAGATGGAAGTTTAAGAGAAGATAGAAAAATAAAAAATAAAAATCATATTGTTAATGATACTAAGATTAAGGGGAATATATGGACTTATGCAAATAAAGCAATAAAAGGACATCCTGCTCCATTTCCCGAACAATTAGCGGAAGATCATATTTTATCTTGGTCTAATGAAGGAGACATAGTTTTAGATCCATTCATGGGTAGTGGAACAACTGCTAAAATGGCTAAAATAAATAAAAGAAAATATATCGGATTTGAAATTTCATCTGAATACATACGAATTGCAAATTTAAGATTAGAAAGTATTAACGAAGATTATCCAATCAAATAGGAATTTTAACATAATTGTATATCCTATTATCATAACAAAAATAAACATAAGAAAAGAGGTGATTACGTACTGATTAATTATGTTGTAAAACAAATTAAATTTTCATTAGCGAGAGATTATATAAAAAAACACCATTATTCTCATGGATGTCACAATGGCGCAAGTCCTTGCTTTGGACTATTTGACAATGATGATTTGATTGGCGTATTAATGTTTGCAACTCCGTGCAGTGAAGCAGTTAGGGCTAGTGTTTTTGGTAGCGAATATAAAGATCGTGTTACAGAATTACATAGACTACATATTCTTGATGTTACACCTAAAAACACAGAAAGTTGGTTCATTGCTAGATGTTTAAAAGAATTAAAAAGGGTAAAGCCACATATTTGGGCAGTATTATCATTTGCGGATACAACAGAGGGTCACGAAGGAGTAATTTACAAGGCAACTAATGCTTTTAGATTAGGTTCAACTGGAAAAGCAAAATTTTATATTGATCCTAATGGAAGACTGAGGCATCCAAGACAGAATGGGATAAATATTACAGATAAAGTAGCTGAAAATATGGGATGGAAGCCTGTAATTAGGGGAGCAAAAAATAGATATATGTGGTTATTGCCAGATAGTAAAAAACATAAGAAAGAATTGTTGAAATTATGTGATACATATATAAAACGTCATTTAGAAATTAAAAACTAAATAAAATGTTTCTTTTAATTGAAGGGATGGTAATAAAATAAATAAAATATACAACTCAAAATCGGATTATAGTGTTGAAAGCACCTCCTTAAAATGGCAAATGAAGATAAAGAAGGGACGTAAAATGCAAACTAACAAAGTACCAAAATTAACGATTGAAGAAAAACAAAATTTCAGTAAACTTCCTCTATCAGAAAAAGTGAAGTTGACAAAACAAAGCATTTTGAACGAATTGGAGGAAACCCAAGGGATTTCTCCTAAGACCGTTAATATAGGTACAAACTACCTGCTAGAAATTATAGATCAGTTTTTATATTACAAAGAACAATCTGAAATCTATTTCGACCTCTATTGTAAGCAAAAAATGAAAATTCACGAATTAGAAAAACAAATAAAGGAGGTTGCCCAATAATGGAAAAGGAAGTCGTTGAAAAACTCAAGGAAATACGCTTCAAACACATTTTGAATGATCCAGAAGTTCAACTCGCTATTGAAGTCCTAAAACGAAAAGGCTTGTCTTTGCTAGACATCGAAAAAGCATATGTCTACATGCTTAAGGAGGCAGAGCTTTGTGACCTTCAAAGATAAAAACGGAAATCCAATTAATATTGGCGATACGGTTATTATCGATGGTCATGCGTTTGATGTCGAAATCAACCCTTTCACAAATGAAGTAGTTGTTGATGGTGAAACTGGTCAAGTTCTATTAAAAGATGTTCATGAAATATGTGAAGTTTGTAATGATGAAGATTACATCATAGCTTTGCGGGACGGCGATTGATAGTGAATGCCACGAAAGTATTTGCATATTGCTGGATTTGCAATAAAGAGTACGACGTATCGCGATGGTCAGGCAAAAAATACGGCGTAAAATGTACGGACTGCGGTGGATATGTAATAAGCCCATCAGGGAAGATCAAATTTCGGATTGTCGATGATTGTACCAAACCCCCAGAACCTGTCTTAAAGGTGGTTACTCAGTGAACATACTCAATCTTTCGAGCTTCAATGTTCTTGAAGTGAAGGAAACAGAATTAGTGCCATCGAAGAGGGGTTGATTTAACCCCTTTTTTCAACACACTAATCCGAATACCCGAAAATTAATAAAAAATATTGGAGGCATTGAAAATGGCGCGTCCTATTCCAAATACAACATATGTAGGATTGAAACCAGAGGCTGAATATTTTTTAAAGGAAAACAAGGCAATAATTGCAACGACTTATACAGGATACTTAGATGACGAAGGAGAAATTGCATTTTGTATTTACAAAACATATGATGGAAACGCTTTTGCAGAAGTATTTCAGCAAGAAATTTGGGAATATGGGCCAAATATTTTCACTTGTTTAATTGATCTACGTAAGCCAACAGAACTTTTGTTTAAATGGACAAAGGAAGAAATGGAAAGATGAAGAATATGAATAGAATATAAAGACATTTATCAGACCACTAAGGAGAGATCAAAATGTCATTGCTCAAAGAAGCCATTTGTTTAGCCGCCACATTACATGACGGCCAAACAGACAAAGGTGGTAAACCATACATTCTTCATCCTCTAAGAATCATGCTAAAATGCGAAACAAATGATGAGCGGATTGTGGCCATATTACATGATGTTGTTGAAGACACAGAATTAACAATTGAAAAGTTATACGAAATGGGTTTCCCAGATCATATTGTCGATGCCGTAGATTGCTTGACTAAACGAAAGAAGGAAACATATGACGAATACATTGAACGCATAGGTAAAAATGAATTGGCAAGAAAGGTTAAAATGCTTGATTTAGAAGACAATATGGATTTGTCACGGCTGAAAAAGGTAACAGAAAAGGATCTTGAGCGATTGAAAAAATACACAAAAGCACTTGCAAAGTTAAAGGAAAAAGAGAGGCGTTATTAAATGGAAAAAGATTGAATTTATATCTTGTCGCCGTAAAACCTCTAGCTTTAGTTATGGGGATATAAGGCGACAAGATGTTAGATAATATTGACATATATAACATTTTTGTGGTACAATTTATTGGGTGAAAAATTATGTCAAGGAAAGTTAAATCTAATAATAATATAGTTCATGATTGCAAATATCATGTTGTTTTTTGTCCCAAATATCGACGTAAAGTATTGGTGAATGAAGTTGAAGGGCGTCTCAAGAGTTTATTTTTTGAGAAGATTAAAGAGTTAAATGCAGACATTGTTGAAATGGAAATTATGCCTGATCATGTTCGCTTGCTTATTAGGTGCGATCCGCAATTTGGTATTCATAGAGTGGTGAAACATTTAAAAGGACATTCTTCTAGAATTTTAAGACAAGAATTTCGACACTTAAAAAGTAGATTGCCCTCACTATGGACTAATTCTTATTTTGTTGCTACAGTTGGCTCTGTTTCATTAGATGTTGTAAAGAGCTATATAGAGAATCAGAAATTAAGAGGCGAATGAATAAGTATGATGACATTTCACAAAGCTTATAGATTCCGTATTTATCCCAACAAACAACAACAGGAATTAATCAATAAAACTTTTGGGTGCTGTCGTTTTGTCTATAATTATTTCCTTTCCAGACGTAAAGAGGTTTATGAAAAAGAAAATAAAACATTGGTCTATAGTGCATGTTCTGCTGAATTAACAAATCTTAAAAAACAGTTGACTTGGCTTAAAGAAGTAGACTCTACAGCATTGCAAACTGAACTAAAACATTTAGATGAAGCATACAAGAGATTTTTTAAAGAGAAGGTTGGATATCCCAAATTTAAATCTAAGAAAAATCCTGTTCAATCCTACACGTCAAAAAATAATAACACTATATTTATTCAAGATAATAAAATTCGTATTCCCAAATTGGGTTTGGTCAAATTTGCGAAATCACGTGAGATTAGAGGTCGCATTCTCTCGGTAACCATTCGTTGTAATCCAACAGGTAAATATTTTGTATCTGTGCTTGTTGAAGAAGATATTCAACCCTTGAATCCAAATGAAAATAAAATTGGTATTGATCTTGGTATTAAATCATTTGCTGTTTTGTCCAACGGTAAAGTAATTGAGAATCCAAAATACCTTTCTAAATATGAAAAACAATTGATCCGTTGGCAACGCATTTTGTCGCGTCGCTCCAAGGGAGGCCGCAGATGGGAAAAGGCTCGTTTGAAAGTTGCCAAAATACATGAAAAAATTGCCAATTGTCGCCTCGATTTTCTTCACAAGCTATCTACCAAACTGATTCACGAAAACCAAGTGATCTGTCTTGAAGATTTGCGAGTGAAGAATATGATGCAAAATGGCAATTTGGCTAAATCTATTGGAGATGTTTCGTGGTCTAAGTTTCGTGATATGCTAGAATATAAAGCAAAATGGTATGGGCGTACTGTTGTATTAGTTGATACCTTCTATGCTTCAAGTCAGATTTGTTCATTTTGTGGAGAAAAGAATATTGAAATAAAGGATTTGTCAGTTAGAGAGTGGTCTTGTTCCAAGTGTGGTACTGAACATAATCGAGATGTAAATGCGGCTGTAAATATTCTCAAAGAAGGATTGAATTTGTTGGCTTCTTGAGCCAACTTAACCGTGGGACACACGGGGATAGCTTGGTAAATTTCACTCCGTTGGGAGTGACCACCCAAGAATCCCCTGCCTTTAGGCATGGGGAGTGTCAAAGGAAATCAAAAATGAGCAAAAACGACAAAAGAAGTTGACAGAAGCTTAAAAAATAATATAAAATAATGTTGCCTTCTTCATATATTTGTCGGAAAGGTATACATACAAGGGTCAAAAATATGACCATTGTAGTGTATATCTTTTTCGTTTTTTAGGTTATAATAATAATAGCAAATATATGAGGAGGAAATAAGAATGAAAAAGGATAGGAAGGAACTTGAGCAAAAACTGAACAATGTGATTGATGAAATCAAATACAACAAAAGAAAAATTAGAGATGTGAACAATTATTTGCACAATCACAAACTTGGTGGGTTTATTAATGAAGTAATTAGGACTCCAACACTTCTTTCTGAAATGGATGCAGAGATTTTGTGTCTGCTTACATTGGCAGTATTTATGGTTAGTGGAAATGAAAATATCCGTCCAGAAAACTATTTTACCGATAACGAAATTGAAACATCAAAAAAGTACGAAGCCAACGTTCAAAATGATGTAAAGTTGCCGATTGAATTGAATAATGTGCTACAAATTGACTATGATCGATATCTTACCTTTATTCCAATGGTTGAAATTGTAAAATGGGTCAACTCAAAAATCGTCCATTATGATTTCAGTCATCAAAGAAGCCCAGATTGGAAAAAGGGAAAAGATGGCGTTGTTCCGATTCCACAAACAAACAAAAAGTCTGTTGCTGAAATTGCTAAACTCATGGAAGAAGATAGATATTTTACCGACACCATTAGGTTGAATGTCTATTCAGATGAAGCAGATCCCATTTCTTATGATTCAAAAAAGAAAACACTCATCATTAATGAAGGAGCAAAAGTGTCTGTTCTTGATGGACAACATCGTATTGAAGGTGCAATCATGGCTTACAGCAATAACCCCGATTTGTCCCTTGTAGAAGAACTGTCGATTAGGGTCTATGATACAGAAACAGCAGCGAGATTTTTTGGCCAAATTTCTAAAGTTAATCCTGTTCCAAAGGAACGAATTGAAGAACTTGATCGTAAATTGGTGGCCTTTGCTTCTGTGGATAAATTGAAGCATAATCCGCATTTGAAAGGACGAATTGCTTCAGGCAGTCGTGTTAGAGATATTGCTGGACATTTGACAACTGAATCAATTTTGGCTCATGCTATTGATCAAATGTTTGAACCAACAACTCTTCCTCAAGCAAATGCAGTTGGTACGTATCTTTCCGATTTCTTTAGTTATTTGTTTGCCGAATTTGAAAATCAAATTAATGATAAAAAATCGATTTATGGACACCATAGGATGTTTGCTGGATATATTGTACTTGCAAAAAAAATGAAAGATAATAACATTGAACTTTCAGAGTTGGGCAAGATTGTAAAATCGATCAATCCAGACGAAAATGAAGAGTTGAAAGAAGTAGTGACGTATAGTAGAGGCACGCCAGATCGACTTTTGAAAAGGGTAATTGAATACTTTGAAAAAATTGATGTTAAAAATCTCATTTAAAAAGTGGTGATATGCAAATGTCGAACAGGTTATATGAAGGTGGTTTCTATAACGAAGAACAGAAAAAAAGGTATTTGAATGTTTTGCCAAGTGAAGAATCGGCAGAAGTTGTTGCACGAATTCTGAGCAGAGCAAAACCACTTGAAGAACAATTTGGTCAAGATCTCTATAATTTTACACTAGATCAGATTGAGAAATTTCTTTACTACCTTGAACCTTCTACAATGAATGCAAGCAGATCGAATTACTATATCGTTCAGAATTATATTCGATGGGGAATTGAGCAGGATTTGCGTGATAACAATTTGAATCCGCTCGATCTCGTCGGAGGAACAAAGTATTTTAAAAAGTTTCTTGATAAGAACAGAAAAACTCTTTATAGAAAAGATGAAATTGATAAGATCGTTGATGGCTGTGTAAATGCACAAGATGCAGTAATAATTCAACTAATATTTGAAGGAGCATTCGGAACAAAAGATTTTGATGAATTGTTGAATCTAACTAAAGATAGTATTATTTCTGAAAGGGGACTGTTGCTTAAGGACGGAAGTTCGGAAAGAGTTCTTAATGTATCGGAAAAATGTATCAATCTTGTACAAAAAGCACTACAAGAAACACGTTATTACAAGAAAAATGGCAACCCCAAAGAAACATTGAAATCGAAACCAGATGCAGAATTGATTCAAAATGATTATGTGCTCAGAAATGTTAAAACGCGCACAAAGCACAATGAAAAAGCAGATTCGTTTTTGATTCGCCGAAGACTTGATACTATTAGAGAATTTTTTGATTTGAAGATTTTTACGGCATATACAATTCGAAATTCAGGAATGTTGTGGATGGCCAAACAACTGTATGATAAGTACGGACAACTTGGGAAAAATCAATATGAAGAAATTTGTGAAAGATTCAATATTAAAAAGGTCCATTCAAAAGGGTATCAGGTATACAACTACCACAGATATAAAGAAGATTTTCTTAACGTGGAAACAATCAAAGAGATTTATAATGAAGAGTGATTACACTCTTCAAAATTTTTCATTATAAAATAAAGCAATAAAAAATCAAATTGTAAAATGGCAATATTTTCCTTGACGAATGGAATTGGACGGAATATTATTTTAAATAAAAATATGCTAGATAAATGTTGTTTAGATTCAGTTGAGATTTTTTGGTTACTCATATATAATATACTCACATCAATTCACGAACATATGTTCTTATTAATAAGGTGGTGATCGCCAAAAAGTCAAACTTTTGAAGTGACGCCATTCTTGTTTGATAATAATGAAGGAGGAATATCAATGTATGGCATCGCAGTGGAATATCAAGATAGTTACAATGTGCATGTGTATTATGGTAAAAAAAATGATGTAATATCATTTTTAAAGAAGAAGACTGGCGAGAATGTTTATGGATCGTTTTACCAAACGCGTTCCGATATGATAAATCAACTTTCGTATTTGCAAGAAGAAAAGGGTTCTGCAATTAAAATACATAAATTAACAGATGAAAATGTTGCATAGCCCTTCTTTCTTCTTTTTTGGGTCTTGAAAAATAAAAATATACAAAACGAAAATCTTATGGTATAATATATGCCGAACTACAACGCCCATAGTGGCGTTGAGGAAAATACATATAGGGAGATGATTGAATGTCAGAAACAAAAGAAAGGCAAATTGTAAAAATCAATAAGAAACATGGCGGCAAAGAATTTCGAAGTTTCTTTCATTTCGTTGGAAAAGTAAAGCATGTGCGCAAACGAGATGAAGGATCAAACAGTTGGGTAGATGTTCCATTTGTTGAAGAAGGTATTAGCGAAAAAAATATGAAGCCGTATAAAAAACTACAGTTAATTGTTGAAACTGCGCCAACTAATGAACTTAAGGTAGAACTATTTGGGATGGAACAGGATTATGTTTATCCGTTCAGTTCTAAACATCAGCAAGTGGCAAAAGTAGGGTGGTCTGATAGGTATAACAAAGAAAAATATCCAGACGAAACATATCACTTAATTTCAAAGCCCGATTGGGATAAGATTGATGAATATGCAAAAGTACTAGAGAAGGATGTTTGGGTTGAAGTCAAGGGACATTATGAACCACAAGAATTTACTAGCGAAGATGGAAAACAGAGTTTATTTGTACGCAGAGTAATCAATGAACTAAAAATAGTCCATGATGGGCAGGAAATTAAACAAGGACGAGATAAAATTACATATGTAACGGATTTTGCTAATCCCGAATTTACAGAAGTCAATTACTTTTCCATGCAAGTTGGCATTCGAAGCACATACCAAGATGAAAATACCGGCGACACAAAGGTAAATGGCGTTTATTTAATGTACGGGAAAGATCGTTCTGAACCAGTTGATGTTGAACTGATGGTTTATCAAAAAGAAACTCCAAAAGGGAAGCGTTCGCTTGCCGATGCTTTTGCAACTTTAGAATATGGAGACTTCATTGAGGTCTTCGGAAGAGATAATAACAGGGCTGAATTTGAATATAGGCCAGTTGAAGTTATTGTTGAAGATGATCCGTTCGCGGACATCGATGAATCTCAAAAACAAATTCGTTATGAGCGTGTTGCTCTTGGCACAAAGAAAGGACTTGAAATTACAGGGGTTGTTGCCGGAACACTGATTAGAAATTTTCTAACAGAAGAAGAAATGACAAAATCGGCACAAGTAACGACGGAATCTCCGTTTGAGCAAAATAATGAAGATCCATTTGCCCAATACAGCAAGCCGCTAGATGTTAATGACGATGATCTGCCTTTTTAATAATAAAACAATAAAGGAGAGATATTGATTTGAGTCTACAATCTCTAATTCGAAAGAATGTTCCGACCGTTGCTTTGCACTCCATTAAATCAATGGTTGCTGGTGGTTATAAATCGGGGAAAACAAGGCTGTGGAAAGAAGTAACTGAATTGCACTATAAAAATCCGGCAGAAGAAACCGTATTGCTTGCCTTCGAAGCCGGTTATGAAACATGGGAATTAGAGAGCATCATCCCAATTCACGAACAAGGCAACGACGTTGAACAATGGGAATTCTTTAGAAATGTAGTTGTCAAAGAACTTGTTAAGGCGGCGGCAAATGGAGATAAAAAAATTAAATTAATTGGTTGGGATACAGTTGACCGAGCAATTGATGCGGCTACAGCATGGATTCTGCATAGGGAATCTAGACGACATGGGAAACAGTTCACTTCATTGCAGGATATTTCTGAGCAAACTAATGATAATGGTTGGATTCTGCTATACGAAGAACTTAAGAAACAGGTAGATGCGCTCGATAACGCCGGTTACGGCCAAATGTTCTTGGCTTGGACAAAAGAGAAGGAAACAACGCTTTATAACGGATTGAAGTACAATTCGCTTGATTTAATGATGAATAGCAAGGCACGGCAAGTGTTCGAATCGCAATCTAGTTTCATTTGCACGCTATTTAATGAAGTAAAGATTATGGACAAAGAAGGCAATATTTTAGAAGAAAACATTAAAGACAAAAAGGGTAGAGAAAGGGCTACAAACTTTCATCAAACAAAAGTGGTTATGCTGTTCAGGCCAAATGAATATGTTTCTGTTGCTGGTGGCCGATATGTTAATTTGCCTGAAGAACCAGTTGATTACAGCGCAGAAGCATTTTTAAAAACATTTGAAGAAGCAGTTAAAGGACAATTGAAAAAAACAAAAACAGATATTGAGCAACTTCAAATTCAAGAAGAACAGAAAAGACTAGAGAAAGGTAAAGAATATGCAGAGAAAGTGCAAAATGAAGTATCTACTGATGATTTGATTAGGCAAATTGATGAAAAACTAAAAGAAATTCCTTCAAATGTAGATCGAAAGGTAATTGCCGAAAAATTTAAAGAAATTTTGGGCGATGTTAATTACAAAAAAGCAACTGATGTAGGTGCTTTACGAGAAGTTGTTGAATATTTAAATTCTCTGTGATGTATAAATGGGAGAGCACGGTGTCCGTTAAACGGACATCGGGGTGTGTTAAATGCTCATATTCCGGCAGGCGGGGGCCGGAAAATAAATATATAAAAGGAGAAATTATGAAGAACGCCATTATTGCTTCTGTAGTTCTTATTCTACTCGTTGTTTTAACTATTCCAGTAGGAGGAAGTACAGAAGCACATAATACGGAAAGCCTTGTCGCTTTTGTTGTCAACGATCAAAGTGCCACTGAATTTATTGCTGAAGAAAATGCGAATGCTGAATATGGAAACGAAACAAATGAAGAAGAGTTTGAACGCCCTTATATTCCCGGTATTCCGCTTGATGATGAACTTCTTGATTACATTTGGAAGCGATCTTTAGAAGTCAATTTGGCTTACGAATTGATTTTGGCAATTATTGCTGTCGAATCAAATTTCAATACTGAAGCACGTTCAGCGACTTCCGATTCTGGTTTGGCGCAAATAAATAATGCAAATGTTGAGTGGTTATCTGAACTAGCAGGAATTGAAGATGTAGACCCAATGAACCCATATCATTCGATAGATATGATGATTGCTCTGTTGAATTACGAAAGAGAATATTATTACAGTCTTGAACTACCTGAAGAAGATGTTTATTGGTGTTTAATCATTACGTATAACATGGGGCGCGGCAATGCATTGAAATACATGCGACAAAATGGATATGAATATGGTTATGCAAAAAAAGTTGATGAAATGAAACGAAAATTTGAGCGAGAAGCCATTTATAAGGAGGACGCAGTATGAACCGTCTTCGAATTGCTTTTACTGGATGGGCAGGATCAGGAAAAACAACTGCTGCAAAGTATTTGGCAGAAAAGTTTGAAGGAGACGTTTTAAGTTTTGCTTATCCAATCAAATATATTGATCGGTATGTCTTTGGAACAACAATAAAAAATAGAGAAAGACTTCAAAAAATCGGAGAATTCTTTAGGGAATTTGATCCCGATATTTGGGTAAAACATTTAATTGATACTGCGGATTTATTTAAAGAAAAACATTTATTTGTAGATGATTTAAGGCGTGAAAATGAATATGAAGCATTGTTAAAGAATAATTTTAAAATTGTTCGAATTGTGGCAGACGAAGATTTGCGCATAAAACGGTTAATGGAACGCGATGGACATTGTGATGTTTCTGTACTGTACAACGAAAGCGAATCTGGCGTAGCAAGTATTCCATTTTTTGAAATCGAAAATAGTGGAACGTTAGAAGAATTTTATAAAAAGCTTGATACATATGTAGGTGAGTTCTGTTGAAGAAAAGAATTGCAGTTGATATGGATGGTGTAATAGCGAATCTACATGATGTATGGTTGAAAATTTACAATTCTGACTACAACGATAATCTGCGCAAAGAAGATATTACGCTTTGGAATTGGCATGTATTGTGCAAGCCAGAATGCGGAGAGAAATTATATAGATATCTTGACAATCCTGATTTATTTAGGAATTTGCCTGTGATTGAAGGTAGTCAAGAAGTATTAAAAGAGCTTTCTAGTAAGTACGATATATTTATTTGTAGTGCTCCTTATAATATAAATAATGTGCTTCCAAAAGTTGAATGGTTGCGTAAAAACTTTCCCTTTTTAAATGAAAAGAATTTTGTATTTACAAGGAATAAAGGTATATTAAATGCTGATTTTTTAATAGACGATAATCCTGACAATTTTATTGATTTTAGAGGAGAAGGTTTGCTATTTGATGCTCCTCACAATAGGGAAGAAACAAAATATAGACGTGTGAAAAACTGGTTCGAAATAAAGGAGTATTTTTCCGATTTAAATAAGAACATATATATTAAAATTGGTAATAGCAATGTTTTAAAACCTGTTTCTCTAATTTGACTTTGTATTGAAGGAATATTTGGGGTCTAATCAAAATCGGATTATCGTTTTGAAAGTGGAGTTTACAAATGATTGGCGGGACGTATGATGGTCGATTTTAGTCCGTTGTTGATTGGGTTGATTGCTTTGTTTACGCCGCTTTACGGTTTGGTTATATCACTCATTTTGGGGAAATGGAGGTTTCCTGTAGATGACGACGAGGACGTTTAAGTTTCGAGCGTAGGACACGGTAGGTAAGAAATGGATATGGATAACGGGTTTTGAAACAAAGGAAACATCTATAAGCGATGGGTTGTTTCACGACGGCGATTATGTCGGAAGAGAAGGAATAATCGTTACACATTTTCAACACAATAATCCGAATACCCAAAGTTTTTAATAGGAGGCAAATATGAAAACAATCATTCAGTCGTTGCAATCGCTTGGAACTGGGTTCATTGTTGGTGCTATTTTTGCTATTGTTAAATTACCCGTCCCAGCACCAGCAGTTATTGAAGGTGTAGCCGGGATTCTTGGTATCACATTGGGATATCTTTTAATTAAAAAGATTTTTGGGTGATGATTCTAGATCGCAATGAAAATAAAATACGTGTTTTTCTAGAGAAAGCATAATAATATGTCGAACCATGCGATTTCCAAGGAAATAAAGGGAGTGTTCCATTTGATCATCAAGATTCATTGCAAAGGTTAAGAGCAAGGCAACAATTAGCGGAAAGGGGTATGTTGTTTACGACGAAATGACGGAATGTCCATTTGTAGTTGATTCAAGCATCATTGAACTGTAGAGGGGTATTCAAAATGGCACGTCCAACAAAATGCATGTATTGCGGTATTAAGGATGAAGAGGAAAAAATCATAGTAGGCAGAAAACGTGCCCATGAAAAATGCAGAAGAGAAAAAGAAATTGAAAAACAGGAATGGGATGCACTTTATGAATACATAAGGAACCTAACCGGATGTGTTCAGGTTCCTCCGCGCAACATAAAAAGGTTGCACGAAATAAAACAAAAGTATAAAATAACATATGGAACGATATTAGATGGTTTCAAAATTGCTGAAAACAAGATTGTGTGGTTTATGAATAATGTGCGACATGGAGGTAATAGTGCAGAAGACATTAATGCCTATATTACGGTTATGTTAAATTCAGGACTTAATGAAGCCGTTAGACAAAAAAGAGAAATAGAAAATAGAGAGCGGATCAATGAAATGCTAATGAAGCAAACTGTCGATATAGATATGTCAACCAATATGGTGGCGTTTAAAACTAACAAGAAAGACGATAGAGACATTAGTGATTGGCTAGACTAGGGGTGGGAACATTGTCCGAAACTAAAACCGAATTTGTAAAGTTACATGGCTATGAATACATTAGGGATTTCGTTGATCCGAGTGGTGTGCATGAAGCATTATTTGTTGGTCATTTATGGAAAAATCCTTCGCTTTATCCTAGATATAATGTTCATAAAATCGAAAAAACCACATTTACAAAAGATGTGTTTTATTTCTTCTATCGTTTAGGCAAAGAGATGTATGATAGCGGGATTAGAAAATTTGATCGGACTTCTACATATTCATTCTTAACATCTAAACCATCTGAAAAAAATAAAAAGTCATTGTTTGATTGGTACAACGATTACGGCGGGTATGATGTTATTGAAAAATTGATGAGTCAATGTGATCCAGATAAAGGAAACGATGAGTATCACTTTTCGGAAGTTCAGAAATATGAGAGTTTGAGGTTTTTTCAAAGAGAGGGTTTAATTGATGTCCAAAACGCTCAGTTGGTTAACAAACTAACAAGAATGAATTTGACACAATTAAATCAGTATATGAAACATAAATTTAAAGCCGCGTTTTCCCAAGTTAATGCCGGCGAAGTTGTTGAATATTATTTGGGCGATAATTTAGACGAAACAATTAAAGAATTAAAGCAAGGTGAGCAAGTTGGTATTCCGCTATTTGATTCGCCGAGACTAACGAGAAAGATTAATGGTCAAAAACTGGGGAACTTAAATTACCTAGTTTTATCTTCTGGAGTGGGTAAATCGAGTGCACTATTGGAAAAATTTGTCCTTAGCATTTATGAAAATAACGAAAAGGCTATTATATTTGCGAACGAAGAAGGTATAAAGCGCTGGAGGTCAAAATTATTGGTAACAGTCGCTTCGCGGATACTCAAAAAGCCGCTTTCGCGCGACCTAGTTACAAAGGGCGGATTTGGAGAAGACGTTGAAAAGGTGTTGTATGAAGCAAAAGAATGGATTGAATCTCACAGAAAAGATAATATCCTCTTCATAAATCTAAAAAAATATAGGATTCAGGATGTAATTGATCGTATTGAGTTATATAGGGCAAAGGGTTATAAGCACATTTACTTCGATACATTTAAACCGGAAGTTACTACAAACGATGATCGATGGCTTGCGTTTTCAAATTCTGCTCAACAACTTTACGATTGCATTAAAGAAGAGGCGAATAACTGTTTCTGTTTGGCTACAGTTCAATTAAAGATTGGCAAGGAGTATAGGTATCTTGATTTGGATTGCATCGGAAAGTCAATGGAAATAACAGAAGTAGCCGCAGTAGTAATGATCGGAAGACTTATGTTTGATGACGAATATAGAGAAGAAGGAAGCAAATACAGGCTCAAACCTTATAACTGGAAGAAAGATGAGTTTTCTCAAAAATGGTATAAAGAGCCATATCAATTAGATCCAGAAAAACGATACATAATTCTTTTCCTTGCTAAAAATCGAGAAGGGAGCGAAGACGAGCAAATCGTTTTTGAAGTAAATTACGACTTTAATGTTTGGAAAGAAGTTGCATACGTTCAGGTGCCATATAATGCTAGATAGTGGGGGAGGTGTCTTTGAAAGATCTTATTAAACGTATTATTGAAGAAGATCGTATTCCTGATATCTTAGAAAAAGCCGAATGTGACAATATAAGGCTTGTTGGAAATCGATATGAAGCACAACTTCCCCCAAAATTTTCTTCTGATAACCGTCGTTCGGTTCAAATATATCTTAATGAAGATAGCATAGTTTGCAAAATTAGATCGAGGCCATTTACGGGAAGCAGCATTTTTGATTTGATTTCTTATCTGGTTTTTGATTGTACCACTGAAGAAGAAATGAGAAAATGCTTCCCCAAATCAAAAAACTGGATATGCAATATTCTTGGCTATGAAGAGTACATAGACCAATTTTATGAGTTTTTTAAACCAAAACCAGATCCATTGGGCTGGCTCGACAAAATATTAAAACAAGAAAAAAGGATCAATTATAATGTTGCTCCAAATTGTGTTTACGGCGAATCAATTTTAGATAATTTTATAATGGTTCCCTACAGTGGGTTTATTGATGAAGGAATAAGCATCGAAACGCAAAAAAGGTATCAGATAGGACTAGATATTCATTCAGAACGAGTAATTTTTCCGATTCGAAATTCTTCTGGTGAAATTGTATCAATAAAGGGTAGGTACATTGGTAAAAATAAAAACACGCCAAAGTATATGTACTTAATAAATTTCAACAAATCAATTGAACTATATAACTGGCATTTAGCAGTCGAACATATACTGAGCAAAAAAGAAGTTATTATCTTTGAAGGGGAAAAATCAGTTTGGAAAGCGACTCAATGGGGATTCGACAATTGTGTTGCGCTTGGAGGCGGAGACATTAGCGAATATCAGGCAAAAATGATATTAGATTTAGGATTAGATATTTCAATATGTTTAGCATTTGATAAAGATGTCGAAGTCAAGAATATAAAACAACGGGCAAAAGTATTTGGATACACAAATTCAATATACATTCTTTACGATGATATGAATTTATTTTCTGCTGAAGAAAAGCACTCTCCAACCGATTTAGGGGAAGAAAAATTTAGAATACTTTATGATCGCAGACTAAAGCATAAGTTTGTGTGACATTTGGAGGAGTTACAATGAATATTTGGGATCAAGATGAAGTTGTGTGCACTAATGGTTGTGACAAAACGTGGAAATGGAATAATGAATCAAAACTATAATCAAGGAGACTTAAATGGTTTTAGAAAATTGGCTTGACATGATTCAACAAGCATGGTATATAAATAAACAAATAAAAAACACCGGAGATGATGGACTGTGATTGTTGAAAAACTTCTGCCAACTGATTCGTTAGACGAAGCGGAATATATTAAATTTAAGGAATCACACAACCTATTGGGGATTACGGGGGAGAAGATTTATAAAATTGTAAATGGAATTATTGATGGTCAAATCGGCCTTGAACCATACATCATAGATGACTACGGAAGAGCAAATGTAGCGGCTATAATTTCCTTAAAAAGCGAATTATATAAAACTACATAAAGGTGATGTTTGATGACCTATTCCCCGGAAGAACGCGAAACAACAATTGTCTGTACGGACGCAGAAAAAGAATGGACGGTATATACATTGATGCCATCTGTTATCAGAAAAATAAAGCGGTTGGGTATCCAGCCCATAAAAGTTGGAAGTGATGGTGCACACTATTTTCGATTAAATTTTGAGCAAATATCATTCCGATCAGGCAAAAGAAAAATTAGCGAAGAACAACGCAAAAAAGCATCTGATAGAATGAAAAGAATGCATGAGAAAAGAAAAGGGAAATAAAGTGGAGGCTTACATATGCGCGAAGTTGAAAACATCGGCTTTCTGGCCAATCGAATTATCGAAGAAGCTGAAACGATTAATGATTTGGTTGCAGATGGCGATTACCAAGAGGCATTGGGAATCAGTTCTGACATTGTTCATTTTGCAAAACAGTTGCATAGACGGATATCTAGATTGAGTAAACGTGCCGGATATGATGATTATTACTAATACATATGAAAAAAGGGGTTGTGCAATCTGAAATGGCGACAACGGGTGCCTCAAATGGAGTATAGTCCATTTGATAGCACAATCAACAAATTGGCGGCGATTCATGGAATCGCCGATGTAAACAGTTTTTTAAAACCAAGTTCGACACATATCAATAACCCATATTTGCTTTGGAATGCAAATGTAGGTACAGATCGAATTGTTCAAGCAGTTCAAGAAAATCAGAAAATTGTAATTGTAAGTGACGTAGATACAGATGGTGTTTCTGCTACAGCAATTGTATATAACTACCTAAAAAAACACCAAGCCAATGTTTCGTTTATTCATGCCCAACGAAAAGATGGTCATGGGCTACATACTGTAATTGATAAAGTTCCTGAAGATACAGATGTTTTGATTGTACTGGATAGTTCATCTAACAACTGGAAGGAGTGTCGAGAACTAAAATCAAAGGGTATTGATATTATAATCATTGATCACCATCAAATTGAGACGCCTAATTATTACAGCGTTCTAATTAATCCACAACAGGAGGCCTGTCAGTATCCAAATAAAGAAATTTCAGGAGCCGCATTAGCATGGCAAATTTGCAGAATGCTTGATGATAAAATGAATAGAAATTTTGCCGATGAATTAATTGACTTAGCGGCAATTGGACTCATTGCCGACACCATGTGTATGCGGACGATGGAAAATAGGGCGATTGTTAATTTGGGTCTGGAAATGATCAATAATCTTGGTCTAAAAACAATTATTCGATCACAGGAACTTGCATACAAAAAGTTAGGCACAATCGATATTGGATATAAAGTGGTTAGTCTATTAAACGCCGCTGCTCGGATGAACAAACTTGAACTTTCTCTAGAGCTTCTAACAACTAATGACGAAGAAAGAGCATCAGAAATTACTAAGCAAATAAAAAAGTTAAATACCGAGCGGAAATCTGTTCAATCTGAGTATATTGAACATATTGTTAAAAAAATTGATCCGTCACAAAAAATCATTATTTATTTTGACCACAACAAAGAAATTAGTAAGTCTTTTGCTGGTCTAATAGCCGGACAAATAGCAAATACATATATGCGACCGTGCTTAATTATGTCTCCCGATGAAAGCCAAGGTAAAACATATGCCGGAAGCTATCGTTCATTTGGAGATTTTGATTTAAAAGCGTTTTTCGAATCAATTCCCCTTGTTGAATCAACCGGTGGCCATGCAGGTGCTGGCGGGATAAATGTCAAGAATGAAAATCTTGATCAATTTGTAAAAATGGTCGAAAAGCGCAGTAAATATCTCGATTTTGAAGATGTTATTGAGTATGATCTTGAATTTGACGCAGATGAGATAAACGAACAATTGATTTATGAAATTAATGAGTTTTATCGAATTTCAGGACGCAATTTTCCAATCGGTAAATTTTTAGTAAAGAATATCTTTGTTATCGATACGAAAGTTAAAGGCAAGGGAGAAGATACTGTAGAAGTAGTGTCTGAAAATCTAAGTCTAATGAAATTTAAAACTACACGAGATTTTGCAGACAAATTTCCAATCTTCTCTGTTGTAGATGTTGTAGGAACGTTAGGTATAAATGAGTGGTTTAATTTTAAAGAGAAAAAAGTAATTAAAACCAACCAAATGATTTTAGATGACTTTAGAATTAGATAAATAAATAAAGGGAGAGATGCATATGTATTACGCAATTGCAACAAATGAAAATGGTAAGTTGTTTCTAATCGATAATCTTTCTGATGATCGTCTAGAAGCAAGGATTAAAGCAGAGCAATATTGCACAGCAAACGATTTGACTCTTGATGGAGTGTATAAGTATGGAAATGCTCATGCAGGAGGCGGAATTCTCTATAAATTTCAAGAGCATCGAAAACGCCATGGAGAGTTGCCGGAAAGGTATTTTGAAGTATGGTGATAATTTTTGAATTTGAGCAAATAACGCCTTCAATCCATGAGAGTAGTTATTGTTAAAAATAAAGAAGATTATGCAGAAGACAAAGATTCAAAGATTACTGCTCTTGAAGATGTAGTTAAAAACATATTAAAAATGGCTGGCTAACAGCCTTAACCGTGGGACACACGGGGATAGCTTGGTAAATTTCACTCCGTTGGGAGTGACTACCCAAGAATCACCTACCTTTAGGCATGGGGAGTGTCAAGCAGAAGAACAATTTGATATTGCAGATGAGTTTTCGATAATGTCAGTCCCGACAATGCTTTTTTATAAAAATGGCTCATTAATTAACAAAACAATCGGTGTTACAAGCAAAGAAAGAATCAATCAAATGTTTGAGTGATAAGGAGAGATAGAATGGCTGAACTAACCGGACTACAAGAAAAAATCTTTCTTGACCGATACACAATCAAAGACAATAATGGTCGAAACGCAAAAATTGGAGATACTGTCATGGTGCTTATATCCGAAGGAGAACAAGCCCATGTTCAAGACAAATCTGCTGGTGAAGTAGTGAAGTTGCTGAATGATAGTGCGATTATTAGGCTAAGAAATGGAGAAGAAAAAGAGTTCCCTTACACATCCTTTTCAATTTGTCTTGAAACAGAACCAAAACATATGTGGCAGCGACTTGCCAAATCTATTAGTTCTGTAGAAAGCGAATCTAATAGGGAGTATTGGGAAAAAGAATTTTATAATGCTCTTAAAGATTGGAAACTTGTCCCCGGTGGACGCATTGCCGCAGGTGCAGGAGCTAGCGATGAATTAACATTATTCAACTGTTATGTTATCCCTTCGCCACATGATAGTCGTGAAGGTATTATGAAGACACTAACGCAAATGACTGAAATTATGAGCCGTGGCGGTGGTGTTGGGATTAACCTTTCAACTTTGCGTCCGAAACGAGCTATTGTAAAAGGTGTTAACGGAACATCTAGCGGATCTGTTTCTTGGGGGGCACTATATTCATTTGCGACTGGCCTAATTGAGCAGGGTGGCTCTCGTCGTGGAGCACTTATGCTAATGATTAACGACTGGCATCCAGATTTGTTAGACTTTATTACTGCGAAACAAAAAGCTGGTGTTATCACAAATGCTAATATGTCAGTTTGTATTAGCAATGACTTTATGGATGCTGTTGATAAAGATGCAGACTGGAATTTAGTGTTCCCAGATACAACCTTTGAAAAGTATGATTCTGAATGGGACGGCGATCTTAAAAAATGGAGGAATAAAGGTTATCCAGTTGTTCATTATAAAACACTAAAAGCACGTGACATTTGGAATACAATCATCGAATCGGCATGGAAATCTGCCGAACCGGGCGTCGTGTTCATGGAGTACTACAACGACATCTCAAATAGTTGGTACTTTAACCCGATTATCTGTACAAATCCGTGTGGAGAGCAAGGATTGCCGGCGTGGGGTGTCTGCAACCTGTCGGCCATTAACCTGAGCAAATTCTACGACAAAAAGAACAATGATGTTCTTTGGGACGAATTAAAGAAAACAATTTGTGTTGCTGTGCGATTCCTAGACGATGTAATTGATGCAACACCATACCACTTTGAAGAAAATAGACAAAATCAAATGAAAGAACGCCGTGTTGGTCTTGGCGTAATGGGTTTGGCAGAACTTCTAATTAAACTAAAGATTCGTTATGGTTCGGACGAATCACTACAATTCATTGATAAGCTTTTCCAATTCATTGCTGTAAATGCCTATAAAGCATCTATTGATATTGCTGAAGAGAAAGGTTCATTCCCAGCATTCAACAGAGAAAAACATCTTTTCAATGAAGAATCGGGCAAGCAAACGTTCGCTGGTCGCATTTATGATCTGCTAGATGATGAATACAAAAAGAAGTTTGACAAAACAGGAATTCGCAACGTTACTGTGTTAACTGTCGCTCCAACTGGATCGACTGGTACAATGGTTAACACTTCAACAGGAATTGAGCCATACTTTGCATTTGAATATTATCGCCAATCTCGACTTGGTGTTGATAAACAATATGTTGGGATTGCTAAAGAATGGATGGATGAAAATCCCGGAAAGCCATTGCCGGACTATTTCGTAACTGCAATGGATTTGAGCGCCGAAGATCATGTTCGCGTTCAAGCAACGATTCAAAAATGGATCGATAGTTCAATTTCAAAGACTGCTAATGCGCCTTCGACATTCACTGTTGAAGACACGAAAAGACTCTATGAATATGCCTACAAGCTTGGTTGCAAGGGAGTTACGATCTACCGAGATGGTAGTAGAGACAAACAGGTTCTAATTACGGAAAAGAAAGATGAAACCAAAAAGAACGAAAAGCAAGAAAAGAACATCGTTAAGAAACGTAAACATGTACTAAATGGAAAGACATACAAATTCAAAACGCCAGTCGGAACAACATACGTAACCATTAATTCTGACGACAAAAATGTTCCGATTGAAGTGATGGTCAATGTAGGCAAGGCAGGATCAGCAGTTACAGCAATGGCCGAAGCTGTTGGTCGCACATCCTCATTGTTCTTGCGATTTGGTGTTCTCCCCAACAATGATAATGCACGCCTTCTAATTGAACATCTAGAAGGAATTGGTGGCGGAGAACAAGTTGCAGGATTTGGTGTGAAAAAAGCCGATTCTGTGCCTGATGCAATCGCACGTGCACTTAAAGAGTTCCTTAGTGACAACAATAAAGAAGAAAATTATGAAAACAAAAAGGGGATTGAAGAATCTTCGTCAACCAATAAAAACATGGACATTTGTCCCCAATGTAGCAATTTCTCAATGGTAAATGAAGAAGGTTGCAAACATTGTATTAATTGTGGTTATAGCCGTTGCAGTTAAAGGAGATGTTTTAAATGATAAAGATTAAAATCAAGTACTTTACAGATATCAACAAAATTGAACGAATTCCGATTGGTGACTGGATTGATCTACGTGCCGCAGAAACAGTCGAAATGAAGCAAGGAGAATTTAAATTGATTCCCCTTGGAATTGCAATGAAACTCCCGTTGGGATACGAAGCACATGTTGTACCACGTAGTTCAACCTTTAAAAATTGGGGTATTATTCAAGTGAACTCAATGGGGATTATTGATAATTCATATTCTGGAAACAACGACCAATGGTTTTTCCCGGCATTAGCAATGCGAGATACCGTAATCAACAAAAATGATAGAATTTGTCAATTCAGAATCATGAAAGTTCAACCACAAGTTCAATTCATGGAAGTCGAAAAACTAGATGATGTTAATCGTGGAGGACACGGTTCCACAGGCAAATCGTAAAATTTAATATAGGGGATAGTGGTTGGGGAGTGACTACTATCCCTTCTTTTTAAGAAAGGGATGCATTTATGGAGTTGTTTCTTTATCTTCTTCGGTGGCAATTATCAACACCGATCATTTATCTTTGTATCAGAAAATTGCCGTTTAAACCATTAACTAAAACCATAATTGCTAATTTAATTGGCGGTTTGATTTTCTTTTGGGTTGATAAATGGATTTTCAGTTAGGAGGACTTTATGGAACTAGAGAAAATTAATGTTTTAGACAAAGGTTACGTTCGCCTTGTTGATGTAATGGGGTCTGACCTTACTGTCGTGAATGCCGCTCGTGTCAGCTACGATAAACAATCGTTTGAACTTAGCGAACGTGATATTCGGCTTATCAAGTTCTTGATTCGTGAGGGCCATACATCGCCATTTCGTCACGCCATTATGCAATTTGAAATTTATGCTCCCCTTATGGTGGCTAGACAGTGGTGGAAATACGTAGTAGGATCTGACCATGTAATGGACGCTTGGAACGAATCGAGCCGTCGTTATATTACTGAAGAGCCAACATTTTATGTTCCAAATGCACTTCAATGGCGTTCTGCTCCAGAAAACAGCAAGCAAGGAAGCGGTGATCCGGTTGATCCTTACATTGGCGAAAAATTTACTGAAGCCATTGAAGAATATATTAAAGAAGGAGAACGTCTTTATGAATCTGCTTTAAAACAAGGCATTTGCGCCGAACAAGCGCGTTTGTTCTTGCCAGCATATGGCATGTATGTTCGTTGGTATTGGACGGCCTCGTTGCAAAGTGTACTTCATTTTCTTGACCAGCGTTTAAGCCATGATGCTCAAAAAGAAATCCAAGAGTATGCTAAAGCAGTTTATCAATTTGTCAAAGAGTATTTTCCTGTTACTGCTGAAGAATGGATTAAAAAATAAATATATACAAAACTAATTAAGTGTGATATAATGGTCGCGGGAGAAATCCTGTGACCATTTTTTTGGAGGCGATGACGGAATGAGTAAGTGGCGTGTTGTACGCGATGAAAACGGAAACGCAATTACGCTTGAATGTGATGGTGAGCCTGTGTTCCATATCTACACAACGATGCTTGCAAACCAACGTGCGGACGAGATTGTACGAATGCTGAACGATTACGAACGGCTCCGGGCGACGTTGGAGAAGACCGTAAACTGCTCGACACCAACGGAACCGAATCGATTGCCGGGACGGGAAATGTGAGATGTGAAAGGAGCGAATGAACTATGTACATCGTTCTCGTTGAACATCAAAATGCAGGAAAAAGATATGTGTTCGATTGCACGGCGTTAAGTGACATCGTTCGATTGGGAGATACCGTTATTTGTGAAACCATCCGGGGGAAGCAAACAGGAAAAGCCGTTACAAACCCGATTCGGGTGGAATCTAACGACGGTTCGCTTGCAAGCCTGTTCAAGTTATGCGGCGCGTATTTGCCAATCAAGCGAATTGTTGGAATAGAGCGACAAAAAGAACTGACCGCAGCCGAGAAAGAGCGCATTGCTAAAGAATGGCTGAGAGAACGTCTGGGATGGAAGAGCGATCCGCTCGACCAGACGAACGAATTGCCGCTTTGAAAGGAGCGAACGCCAATGAGTGAATACCTGAGCAAGAAAGCGGTGTTGGAGTGGTTGCAGCAAGAACAACGGGACGAAGGTTGGCTTGACCAGACTAAACACGGATTCTTTTGGGTTGAGCGTGAAATCGAATCCGGCGCATTTGATGCGGATGAATCCAAAGGCACTTGGAAAGCGACCGCTGAAGTCCTTGGGCGCGAAAACGCACAGATGAACAGCGAAGTCCAGCGTCTGCGGGCGGCGTTGGTGAAAGTCGTGAACCGTTTGGAGTGGTGGGTTAAAAAGTTCGGTTGTGCGGATGTGCCGGGCATT
>ERZ795042.670-NODE-670-length-25466-cov-5.595648_pt1 | contig 25466 bp, 24 predicted proteins | sample MGYA00375126_ERZ795042 | MGnify/ENA primary metagenome ERZ795042 (study PRJEB30171, sample SAMN05518105) | compost metagenome | isolation source: Feedstock adapted compost from Newby Island compost facility, Milpitas, CA | place: USA:Newby Island compost facility...
TTGTATAAAGAGAATTTAATAATGTTAATAGAATTTAAAAAGGACATACCGACGTCAATCTCAAAGATGATACCATATTTTCATAATCGTATTCCTTTTGCGAGGTGATTATGTGATAATATAATAACAAAGTAAATAGTTTCGTTCAGATTAATTATACTTTTACAAGAATGAGGTATTTTTATGTTCCAATCAGTGCGACAAAAGAAAATATTTGAGGAGATCTTGGATCAGATTAAAGAAATGTTGGCAAATGAACAGTTGGTGGTCGGTCAGAAAATTCCTCCTGAGACGCTGTTGGCAGAAATGTTGAATGTCAGCCGTTCTTCTCTGCGTGAAGCTTTAAGGGTGTTGAATGTTCTGGGGATTATTGAGGCGAAAACCGGAGAAGGGACGGTCATCCGTCATACCGATCCCGAGAACTTAAAAAACTTGTTGACATTGGTAGCCGTTTCCCAGGGCATCAATACTTTAGAATTGTATGAAGCGCGGCGAGCCATCGAAGTAGAGGCTGCTGGTTTGGCGGCCGTCCGCCGAACCGAGGAAAATTTGCAAAAGATGCATTTAGCTTTATTAGAGATGGACAAATCGAACAATGCGGATTCGTCTCAGTTTGACTATGTGTTTCACAGAGAAATTGTCAACGCGACGCGAAATAATACGATGATCATGTTGATCAGTTTTATTTCCGGGTTGATGGGTGAACAGATTACGGATACTCGGAAACAATTGTCGCCATATCAAGATATAATGGTAAAAATTCAAGAACAGCATTGGGAAATCTATAAAGGCATTAGGGACAAAAATCCCGAATGGGCTCGTGAAAAAATGCATGAACACTTGCTTTTAGCCCAAAAATTGCTTAATTTTAATCCTCGCAATAAAAAGTCGTTAATGCAAAGTGATACCACTTACAAACTGCAGTGAAAGGGTGAGGGCAAATTATGACGGAACAATCAAGAAAGCTAGATGTATCTGACGTGAAGCGCGAGCATGAAAAATGGATAGAAGAAGTTTATGGCCCTTTTACTGAGAAACACCCGGAAACAAAACCAGAATTCAAGACATTGTCAGGTATTCCGATCAAACCAGTGTACACGCCGGAAGATGTTGCGGAGTTGGATTACAACCGCGATCTCGGATTTCCAGGACAATATCCATTTACGCGCGGTGTTTATCCGACGATGTACAGAGGCCGTGTGTGGACCCACCGGCAAATTGCCGGTTTTGGTACATCGGAAGATACGAACCAGCGTTTCCGATTTCTTATCGAACAAGGGCAGACAGGGCTCAGTGTCGATTTTGACCATCCAACCCTGATTGGCTTAAATTCCGATGATCCCGCCGCATTAGGTGAGGTCGGTATGGTCGGGGTCGCCATTGATTCGATTGAAGATATGGAACGCTTGTTTGAAGGCATTGACATTAGTCAGGTCAGTACGTCGATGACCATTAATTTCCCTGCGCCTGTTATCTTTTCGATGTATTTGGCTATGGCCCGCCGTCGTGGGATTCCATGGAACCAATTGGCCGGCACGTTGCAGTTTGATCTGCTAAAAGAGTACATCGCACAGAAGACGTTTGTCTTTCCTCCAAAAGCCGCATTGCAACTGACACAAGATGTAATCAAATTTACTTCTGAACATGTTCCGCGTTGGAATCCTGTCAACATATGCGGATACCATACGCGGGATGCGGGCGGCAATGCGATCCAAGAACTTGCATTTACATTAGCCGCAGCGATGACTTATGTGGATACTGCCTTGGAAGCTGGTTTAAAGGTCGATGATTTTGCGCCGAGATTGTCTTTCTTCTTCATTTCACAAATTGATTTTCTGGAAGAGATTGCGAAATTCAGAGCGGCAAGGCGGATGTGGGCGAGAATTATGAAAGAAAAATACGGTGCCCAGAAGCCAGAATCTTGTCGGTTACGTTTCCACTGTCAGACGGCAGGTTCTTCATTGACAGCAAAACAACCATTGAACAACATTATACGTACGGCAATTGAAGCTTTGGCTGCTGTTTTGGGTGGCGCCCAATCGCTTCATACAAATGGAATGGATGAGGCGTTGTCGATCCCGTCGGAAGAAGCGATGCAGATTGCATTAAGAACTCAACAAATCATCGTAGAAGAAACGGGCGTGATTAACACCATTGATCCGTTAGGTGGTTCTTATTTCATCGAATCATTGACTGCTCAGCTGGAAAAGAAAGCATACGAATATTTGCAAGAAATTGAACGCAGAGGCGGATTTGTTGCTTTTATCGAACAAGGTTATTTCGAGCAAGAAATTGCGGCATCGTCTTATAAGTTGGAACAAGAAAAAAGTTCAGGAGAGCGGACGGTTGTCGGCGTGAATAAGTATGTCATTGAAAATGAGAAATTGAACATCAACATCATGAAAGTGGACCCGGAAGTTGAAAGACGTCAAATCCAGAGACTCAACGAATTGAAAATCCGTCGTGACAATGCAAAAGTATCGAGAATGCTGAGTGAAATTAAGGAAGCCGCCGAGAAGAAAAAGCCCTTGACGCCATTGTTTATTGAAGCGGTGGACAATCTGGCGACGGAAGGTGAAATCATGGGTGTCCTAAAAGAGGTGTTTGGCGAATATGTCGATCCCGGTGTCTTTTAAAAACTTCAAAGGAATAAGTCAGGTTTATACTTATTTTCGGAATTGGAGTGGTATGAATGGAGAACGAAAGACCAATTAAGGTTCTGGTTTCAAAAGCTGGTCTAGACGGTCATGACCGAGGGGCGAAAGTTATTGCCAGGGCGTTGATGGATGCCGGGATGGAAGTGATTTATGGCGGGTTGAGGCAAACACCTGAACAGATTGTGGTCACCGCGTTGCAAGAAGATGTGGACGTGATTGGTGTTAGTTTACTTTCAGGAGCCCATATGATTGTGTTTCCTAAAATCCTCGAATTGATGAAGGAACAGCAAATCGATGATAAGTTGCTGATTGGTGGAGGGACGATTTTGCCCGACGAGATCGAAAAATTAAAAGAGATGGGTGTCGATGAGTTGTTTGGACCAGATACACCAATCGATTATATCGTTAAAAGGGTCAAGGAATTAGTGCAAGAAAAAAGAATGAAAGAAATGACGGAGTAAAATACTACGGCACGAGTATAAAGTCTCATGCTACAACCATGATAGTGAACCGGTCCTCATTACTTTGTCTGACAATCATATAAAACGTCAATGTGCGGGTAGTAAAGAGTTAGAGGAGAATCATCCATGAAGAAAATAAATGTCAATGAGTATCTGACGCGCTTTAGAAACAAGGATGTCGTTGCCCTTGGAAAAATTCTCAAGGAAGTTGAGGATCAAACAGCGCTCGGTTATGAGTTCCTCAAAACTGTAAACTCAGGTCGTGGTAAAGGGCATATTGTTGGCATTACTGGTCCTCCAGGGGCCGGGAAGAGCACTTTGGTCAATCAATTAGCTAAACATTGGGGCGAACACGGTAAAGAAATTGCGATTATTGCCGTTGATCCAACCAGCCCTTTCAGTGGTGGGGCGCTATTGGGTGACCGAATAAGAATGGTGGATTTGCTTAAGTATGAAAATATTTTTATTAAAAGTTTGGCGACACGTGGAAACTTGGGCGGATTAACGGCCAGCACGTCAGATATCGTCCAGCTGTTCGACGCGTTTGGTAAAGAAATTATCATTATCGAGACAGTTGGTGTCGGTCAAGTAGAGCTTGATATCATGAACATTTCGGACACTGTTATTTTAGTAAATGTTCCTGGACTTGGAGACAGTATTCAAACGATGAAAGGAGGCATTATGGAAATTGCTGACTTGTATGCCATCAATCAGGCGGATCGCCCGGGAGCTGATGATAGTGTCAGGGATCTAAAAATGATGATTGCTGAGTTCAAGAAAGCGGACTGGGTGCCGACAGTGACAAAAACGATTGCTGTTCAAGGTACTGGAGTGGCTGATTTGGCCAAAGAAGTGGAACGGCATCGTGCATACTTGCAAAATTCCGGTATGTGGTCCGAAAAACGCAAGGCACGCAATACGAAACGATTGTTGGATCAAGTGGAAAAAATCTTTCAACAAAAACTGAATGATGCCATTGCATCAGATAAATCACTGGAACAAATCGTGGCCAAAGTGGCGGCGGGAGAAACGGATCCGTACACATCGGCCGAACAACTCTTCAAAAGTTTGTTTCGCTGAATTTGATATCTACACAAGGAGGAATTATGATGACGCAATCCAATGAAAAACTTTTTAACCAAGAAGCTGTTGAGAAAATCGAACAGGAAAAAAAGCGGTGGTACGAACAGTTGGTGAAAACCGGCTCAGACGATGAATCGTACAAGACGGATTCAGGCATCCCAATCAAACTTCTTTACACACCGGATGATGTGAAAGATCTGGATTATTTGAAAGATCTTGGTTTTTCAGGGGAAGCACCTTTTGTTCGCGGCGTTTACCCAAATATGTACAGAGGTAGATTGTTTACGATTCGCCAAATTGCTGGATACGGAACTCCGGAAGATACGAACCAGCGGTTTAAGTTTCTTTTGGAAAATGGAGCGACCGGAACGAGCGTCGTATTTGACTTGCCGACCATTCGCGGTTACGATTCGGACGATCCGAAAGCAGAGGGACATGTCGGTGCAGCGGGCGTGGCCATCGACTCCATTGAAGACATGGAAGCTTTGTATGACGGCATTCCTATCGACAAGATTTCTTCCAACATCGTGACTCACTTGCCGAGTACAACGGTGGTATTGTTGGCGATGTTTGTCGCCGTTGCGGAAAAAAGAGGAATTCCTTTAGAACAGTTGTCGGGTACCACGCAAAATGACTTTCTCATGGAAACGACGGTTGGAAGTTCGCTGGAAGTGTTGCCGCCTCGTGCGTCTTTTCGCCTGCAATGTGATGCGATTGAATATGCGAGTAAAATGCTTCCGCGTTGGAACCCGGTTAGCTACAATGGGTATAACTTGCGTGAAGCCGGTACGACAGCGGTTCAAGAAGTGGCATGTGCCATCGCCAACGCAATTGCGACCACTGAAGAACTGATCCGCAGAGGGAATAATGTCGATCAATTTGCCAAACGCCTGTCATTCTTCTGGAACTTGTACAACGACTTTTTTGAAGAAATTGCAAAATGCCGGGCATCTCGCCTTGTATGGCAGGATGTCATGAAAAATCGTTTCGGGGCAAAAGAACCTCGTTCGCAGATGTTGCGTTTTCATGTGCAAACGGCAGGCCTTGCTTTGACAAAGGTTGAACCGTTAAACAACATCATTCGTTCTACCATTCATGCATTGGCAGCCGTTTTGGGTGGTGCGCAATCATTACACGTCGATTCTTATGATGAAGCATATTCGGCGCCAACCGAACAAGCTGCCCTCTTGTCGATTCGTACCCAGCAGATTATTCAAGTTGAAACCAATGTCGTCAATACGGTTGATCCTTTGGCCGGTTCTTTTTACGTCGAGTACTTGACGAAAGAAATGGCCAAACGAATTAAAGACTACATTCAATTACTCGAGTCGAAAGGCGGAATCGTGTCCGCAGTGGAAAGTGGATGGTTGCACCGTGAAATTGCCGAATATGCATATCAGCAACAACAAGATATTGAGAGCGGCAAGAAAAAGATAGTGGGCTTGAACTATTTCCCATCCAATCAAAAGGAAACTGAGATCGAAGTATTCAGGTATCCCGAACAAGCGGAAGCAATCCAAAAAGAAAAACTGGCAAAGCTGCGTGCCAAACGTGACAACGCAAAATTGGAGAAAGCATTGAATGAACTGCGCACAAAATGTCATGAAGATGTGAACTTGATGCCGTATATCAAAGAAGCGGTTAAAGCACATGCCACATTGGGTGAGATTCAAAATATATTCCGGCAAGAGTTTGGACTGTGGCAATTTCCGTTGGTATAAGTGTATTTTCAAAACATTTTAATGATGGTGGGAACTGATTGGTTATGAGCAGAAAGATTAAAGTTGTCATGGCAAAACTAGGATTGGACATCCATTGGCGTGGTGCTTTGGTTGTGTCCAAGATGTTGCGAGACCGTGGCTTGGAAGTGGTTTTTCTAGGGAACCAGTTTCCGGAACAGATTGTTGAAGCTGCGATTCAAGAAGGGGCAGATGTCGTCGGGCTAAGTACATTAGGCGGTAATCATATGTCGTTAGGGCCAAAAGTCGTTCAGTTGTTGAGGGAAAAAGGGTTGGATGATGTTTTGGTGATTATGGGAGGGGTCATTCCGGAAGAGGATCACCCCAAACTCATGGAAGCCGGCATTGCCAAAGTGTTTGGTCCAGAAACACCGATTGACGATATTGATTCGTTTATCCGCGAACGGGTTCCGACGTATAACCAATTGTTTTCTGACGTTTGATTTGCGACACGGTGTCAGAGGCTGTATTTTTAAAATACAGCCTCTGATTATACAGGAAAAATGAAATAAAATTAATAAAATTAGGGTGATAGTATGCCGACGAATCCTGTATACGGCATTGTGACCAGTCAGCCTGAGATGGCCAAAAAAACCGGAGATTTGTCCGTGATCATGTACGAAATCAAAGATGTATTAGGCGTTCACCGGGCACCCATACCGAACACCATTAGCATGGTCAGCTGTTTTGCAGATAACCAGTGGATTAAGGAACATCCCGAATATGTTGCTGTATCCAAAGATGGAATGAAAGCAACGCGGAAAGAAAAGTATTTTGATTGGGATTGCCTGTGCCCGTCGAGAGACGACTGGAAAGAAAAAATGTTAGATCTTATTAAAATGGCGGATCAAAAAGGTGATGTCAGGCTGGACGACATCGGGTTTCCGCGCGAAAATTTTTGTTGGTGTGAAGTGTGTCAAGAGAAATGGGAAAAATCGGGTATTGATAATTGGGAAATGTGGCGGAGTAGCGTGATCACGGAATTTGTCAAAACTTGCCGAGAAGCGACCGAAAATCGATTATTTATGACGCTTTACCCCGATCCAATCAAGGAACACCATTTCTTTCGCTTCGGCATTGACGTAGACGCCGTGTCCGATTACATTGATTATTTTGTTGTGCCGATTTACGACCTTCATTACAGTGTGACGTATTGGCTGGAAACGTTGGCCTGGGGTTTTAAAGATTTGTTGAAAAAACCGTTTTTCATTGAATTGTATGCTTGCGATATTGAGCCGAAGAAGTTGGCCAAAGCAACCCAGGTGGCCCAACATTATGCGGACGGGGTTTTGTTTGCGTATGCCAGGAAAATCGAGGATGTGACGTCTATTTTGAGACTGTTGGATGAGATGTAGGCGATATACGAACGGGGTGAGTGTATGACAAATCAATCTAAGCTGTCTTATTCTCGCTTTTGTAATCTTATGAGGAAGGCCAAAGTGGAAGAACTTAGAGGTTCCAAATTACAATTTACATTTGGAAATAAACGTCTGACCGTTGTAGTTGTAGATGTTGAAGAAGATCAAGAACAGAAATTTGCGGGCAATATCGTAAAATCACTTTGAAAATAAGTTAAGACAATGAAGGTTGTTGGGCTTGTAGAGTTCCTGTAGGAATTATCTACAAGCAATTTTTGTAAATGAAACCAAGATATTTTACATCATGCTATGATGTTTTGTATCGTCACACATATTAAGAAATGTCTAATTATATATAAATACTAATTTCGTTACACATAATTGACTTTATTATTTTATCGCTTGATAATGTCAATAGAAACAAGATACAAAATACCGAATAATTACAAGAGAATTGGAGAGGTGATGAATGAACATTATCCATGAAAAAGAAGCAAAGGCAAACGTGTTTGCAGGTCAATTTGCCAGAACGATTCGTCATATGACAGCAAGCTTAGGTTCCAAAAATATTTGGATGGGAATTATTGAATATGAACCATATTGTACAAGCAATATGCACGCCCATGCAGGGCAAGAAGAAATCTTTTATTGTATCCAAGGGCAAGGAGAGGTCATAGTTGACGGAGAGACGCGTGAATTAAAGCCTGGGACGTGTGTGTATGTTCCGCCGAAAGCAAAGCATCAAATCATAAACAAGTCTTCTGGAATTTTAAAAGTTTTATCGGCGGTTTCGCCTCCATTTAGTGATGAACAATTCGCGAAGGATCACCAACTGAGAGATGATTGATAAAAGAATGATCCAACGTTGTAGTTGGGAGGAGAAAAATATTGTCTAGACTAGTAGGAGTTGACGTAGGAGGTACGTTCACCGATTTATTTTACGTAAACGAAGAAACTGGAGAAATACAAACACTTAAAGTTCCTTCCACCCCTTGGGAACCGAGCGAGGGGATCATTAATGCGTTGTTGACGGGCCAAATTCCTATTGAATCGGTAGACATGTTTTTACACGGCACTACGATTGCAACAAATGCAATTATTCAACGTCGGGGTTGTAAAGCAGCTCTAATTACTACTACAGGGTTTAAGGATGTATTGGAATTAGGCCGTCGCGATCGTCCAAACTTGTATGGATTAAAAGGAGTGCAAAACCCGTTAATTCCAAGAAACTTGAGATTTGAAGTCCAGGAAAGAATGAATTATAAAGGGGAAGTGATTGTTCCTCTAGATGTGGAATCACTGCGGAAAATCGGACTTTCTTTGCTCGATTTAGAGATTGAAACTGTTATCATCAGTTTTTTACATTCTTATGTAAACGCTGCCCATGAAAAAAAAGCTGGCGAAGTGTTGAAAGAGATTAACCCGGACTGGTACATTGTATTGTCTTCGGAAGTGTTAAACGAATATTACGAATTCGAGCGGACAAGTACAGCGGTAATTGAAGGGTATTTGCGCCCGCTGGTTTCGAATTACGCTAAGCAGTTAACGTCCAAATTGAAAAGAAACAATTATAAAAATCCTATTTCGATCATTCAATCAAATGGTGGTGTTCTGTCCATTGATTTGTTGACGAGAAATGCCTCGAACATTATTTGTTCAGGACCTGCCGCCGGTGTGATAGCAGCTACCTATGTGGCAAAACAAGCTGGTTTTGAAAACATTATTACAGGCGACATGGGCGGAACAAGTTTTGATGTTTCGTTAGTGATCAACGGCGTACCTAAGGTGACCGAACAGATTAACCTTGATTTTAGGCTTCCGTTGCGAAAATCCCTCATCGACATACAGGCCATCGGTGCCGGTGGCGGAAGCATAGCATGGATTGATCGAGGTGGAATTTTGAACGTTGGCCCGCAAAGCGCAGGAGCGGACCCTGGTCCTGTATGTTACGGTCGGGGCGGGACGGAACCAACGGTAACCGATGCTCAGGTGGTATTAGGTCGAATTGACGCTGAAAATCCCATTGGATTCGATGGAGCGTTAAACAAGAAGTTGGCTGAAGAAGCCATTATCGAAAAAATCGCAAAACCGTTAGGAATAGGCTTATACGAAGCTGCTGATGCGATTTTAAAAGTTGTCAATAACTCGATGAGCGGCCGTATGCGGGCAATTACGATTGAAAAAGGGTACGATCCGCGTGAAATGACGTTCGTTGCCTTTGGAGGAGCGGGTCCATTGCATGCAGCATCGCTCATCAAAGAAGTTGGAATTAAACGGGCCTTAATTCCGCTGTATCCCGGTGTTATTTGCGCGTTGGGATGTGTTATTGCAGATGTCAAGCACGATTTTGCACAGACGATTAACTTGTCGCAAAACGAATGGCAAATTGAATCTTTGCAAAAAGTCGTTGATGAAAAAGTAAAAGTGGGGACCGAACTGCTTCAAAAAGAACAAATCGATTTTGAAGCGATTGAAGTCGAACTTTTTGCTGACATGTCATATGAAGGTCAAGTCCACACGATAAGGGTTTCATTGCCCTATCCGTTGGAAAACATTTTGTCTATTATCGAAAACTTTCAAAAAACATACAAAGAGTTGTATAAACATACGCTTGAAAATATTCCTATAAGGTTGATAAACCTGAAGGTCTCGGTTGTAGGAAAAAGAAAGCCCATACAATTGAAATATCATCCAGTCACATCAGACGATACGAGTTTATCGGAGGCTTTACTTTCGACGAGAGATGTGTACTTTATGACCAAATTTTATCAAACGCCAATCTATGATCGTCAGCGACTTCCGATAAAACAAAAAATTGCTGGCCCTGCGATTTTTGTGCAAAACGATACGACGATTGTATTGGAGCCCGAAATGGATGCGTATGTAGATGAGTTTGGAAATTTAATCATGGAGGTCCGACATGGTTGATCAGATAACATTGTCGGTTATCAAGGGTGCTTTGGAACAGGCTACGTATGATATGGATATTGTGTTAATTCGTTCGGCTATGTCTCCTATTATAGCGGAAACGAACGACATGGCCAATGGGATATATCATCCGGTTACAGGCGAAACAATTGCCCAAGGCAGTCTCGGACTTCCGGTGTTTTTGTCGAATATGCAATTTAGAGTTCAATCGGTGCTTCGCATGAACATCGATTTTAAGCCAGGTGACATTATCTTTACGAATGATCCGTATTTGGGTGGGACCCATTTACAGGATGCGCAGTTTATTCGTCCTGTTTTTTACGATGGCGAATTGTTTTGCTTCTTGTCAAATACGGGACATTTTATGGATATCGGAGGAGGAACTCCAGGTGGGTGGGCTCCGAAAGCTACAGAAATATATCAAGAAGGCATCATTGTACCGCCCGTAAAGTTATACCAAGAAGGAAAACTAAATGAAGACTTATTAAATTTCTTTCTAAGAAATGTGCGTTTGCCCGAGCAAATTCGAGGCGATATGGAAGCGATGAAAAATGCTCTCGAGTTAGGCGAAGCGCGATTGATTCAAATAATCGAGCGGTATGGAAAAGATGCCGTAATGACGAGTTTGAATGAATTGATTGTCCGTTCCGAAAAACAGATGGAATCTTACATTGAAGAAATACCAGACGGAGTCTATACATTTGAAGATTATTTGGATAATGACGGAATTATCGACAAGCCATTAAAAATTAAATTGACAATTACTGTAAAAGGTTCAAAAATGAACTTTGATTTTACGGGTACCGACCCTCATGCCATCGGGCCAATGAACTTGTCTCGAGCAACATCAATATGTGGATGTTATATCGCATTGAAGCATATTTTTCCTGATGTACCCATTAATGGCGGAACGTTTAAACCGGTTACGATTCAAATACCGGAAAATACATTGCTCGATGCAAAACCGCCGCGTTCGGTGAGCGGGTATCTCGAAGTTCTCGGAAGAGTAATTGACGTTACATTTGGAGCTTTGTCGCAGGCGATTCCGGATAAAGTGCCGGCTGCGTTTTTTGGGACCATCGGTGTCATGAATATTGCTGGCGTACATCCGGAAACAAAAAAATATTTTGTTGGAACATTTCCTTATCCAGGTGGATACGGCGCGTTTTGTGACAGTGATGGATTATTAAACGCTACACCTCCTCAAAGCATGGCCAATTTTATGTCCATAGAATCGGCAGAGCATCGTTTCCCGATAATGTTTGAGTATTACAAAATTAGAGAGGGTTCAGCAGGTCATGGTACGCATAGAGGAGGTCCGGGAACGAGTTTTGCAATTCGTTCATTGTCGGATGATCTGGTTGTCTCAATATTGGGCGATAGAATGGAACACGCTCCGTTTGGCATTGTAGGGGGACAGCCTGGAAAACCGAATCGCGTTGTCTTCCATTTAAAAGATGGCGATGTCGTTGTATCAAAAATCGACAAGCAACCGCTGCGAAAAGGAGAGTGGGTAGAGGCCCATTCGCCGGGCGGAGGTGGACATGGTGATCCAAAGAAACGGTCGTCAAAACGCGTATTAGAAGATTTAAATCATGGCCTCATTACAGAAGAAGAAGCAAAAGAAATTTATGGTTTGAATTTTGAAAAGAAGCAAACAAAGCATGGGTATGTCTATTATGAATTATTGCAAAAGCAGGAGGTTAACAACTGATGGATGACCATGGTTTTGTAATGCCGGAAGAAATCAAAATATTGCAAGAAAGTGTTAGAAAATTTATCAGAAAAGAAATTATACCCAGAGAGCAACAAATTGATTGGGATGCGCCTTATTTTCCGCCTGACATGCTGCAAGAAGTCCAGAAATTGGGTCGAAAATTAGGTATCTGGTATATGGATGCGCCAGAAGAATACGGCGGTTCCGGTTTGAGCGTATTTGCTCAAGCGGTCATTGCCGAGGAAGCATCGCAACATCGTATGGGTGCGTATAACCCGGCTGGGGGCGCTTTTGGTTATGAATTGCCGAATGTCATTTTTAAGGGAACAAAAGAACAAATTACGAAATATGCAGTTCCTACGATTCAATCGGGACGGGCTGCATTTGTGGCAATCACAGAGCCGAGTGGGGGGTCGGATCCGGCGCGAGCCATTCAAACGAGAGCTGTGAAAGACGGAAACAAATGGATTCTAAATGGGAATAAGATCTTTATTTCGGCTGTTGATTTGGCTGATTGGGGTATCGTGTTTGCCCGGACGTCGGAGGGTCGAAACGGAATTACGGCTTTTATCGTAGAAAAGAATACGCCAGGATTTTCATATTCGCCCATTCCGGTAATACGGCCTTGGTACCCGAATGAATTAGTGTTTGACAATTGTGTCATCGACGATGATAACCGTTTAGGAAATGTAGGGGAAGGCTTTAAGATTGCTGAAGAGTGGTTGATGAAAGGTCGGATCACGTACGCAGCCGGGTGTATTGGAATCGCGGTAGCGGCGTTGAGAATGGCGACAGAATATGTGAAACAAAGAGTGACTTTTCGTACACCATTGTCTGAAAAACAGGCAATTCAATGGATGATTGCAGATTCTGAAGTGGAAATTCGCGCTGCCCGTTGGTTGACGTGGGAAGCAGCTTGGAAAGCTGACCGTGGTGAGCCGTTCAAACATGAAGCTTCCATCGCAAAATTGTACGCCACTGAGATGGCCAACCGAGTCGTGGACCGGTGTGTGCAAATGTTCGGTGGCTTGGGGGTAAGCAAAGAGCTGCCTTTAGAGCGCTGGTATAGAGAAATACGGATTAAACGAATTGGCGAGGGTGCATCGGAAGTTCATCGTTTGGTCATTGCCCGGAATCTATTGATGGACAAGTAGGCGAAAGGAGATTTTGCATGGCCATATTGTTTGAAGTTGAAAACCGCATTGCGACCATTACGATTAATCGCCCTCATGTGATGAATGCAATGGATCCGGAAACGTATCAAGAGTTGTCGCAAGCATGGATTGAGGTGCGAGATAATCCTGACATTTGGGTCGCCATCATTACCGGCGCCGGTGACAAGGCATTCAGCAGTGGAGCCGATTTGAAGAAGACAGTCACAAGAAGACCAGAAGCGTGGGAACTGTTTCTCACGCAAAAAGAACAAATTCTCAATCGTGGTTTAGAAGTTTGGAAGCCAGTAATTGCAGCGGTGAATGGCTATTGTTTAGGTGGTGGCATGACGTTATTACTAGCGACCGATATACGGATTGCATCACCGAACGCTGTATTTGGCTTGTCTGAAGTGAAAAGAGGAATTATCCCTGCCAACGGCGGGACGCAACGAGCATTAAGACAGTTGCCATATCCTATTGCCATGGAAGTTTTGTTGACCGGCCGAAATTTCACTGCTGAAGAAGCGCTACGATATGGGTTGATTAACGAAATTGTCCAACAACAAGAATTAATGAATCGGGCTCGGCAAATCGCAGAACAAATCGTTGAAAATGCTCCATTGGCAGTCCGTTCCATCAAAGAGTTGGCAATTCGTTCCCAGTATTTATCATTACAAGATGGATTGCGGATGGAACAATTGTTCGAAAGTTTTCTTCGGGGAACGGAGGATGCTGTGGAAGGACTAAAAGCTTTTGCTGAGAAGAGAAAACCTCACTTTAAAGGAAAATGATTGGGAACAGTTACTTTTTGGCAAGGAGTGCATGGCATGTCAAATTCACATCCTTTAAGTGGTGTTAAAGTGCTGGATCTCGGTCAAATTTACAATGCGCCTTATTGCACGTTATTGCTGGCGTATATGGGGGCGGAAGTGATCAAACTGGAACCCCCCAACGGCGGTGAACATTTGAGGAAAAGACTGGGAAAAGAAGGTGCGCAATTTCCGTTTCTGATGTTGAACAACAACAAGAAGAGTATCACGTTGAATTTAAAAGACGAGAAGGGAAAGAAAATCTTTAGAAAACTGGTAAAGAAAGTTGATGTGGTTGTTGAAAATTTTTCTAACGGTGTGATGGAACGGTTGGGATTGGGGTACGAACAGTTAAAAGAAATTAATCCTTCCATTATATATGCATCTGGGAAAGGGTATGGTTCTACCGGTCCGTATAAAGAATTTCCGGCTATGGATTTAACAATTCAGGCCTTATCTGGAATTATGAGTATCACCGGATTTGAAGACCGGCCTCCAGTAAAAGCTGGGCCGGCGATGGCAGACTTTTTTGGAGGCATTCATTTGTTTGCCGGTGTAGTAACCGCCTTGTACAAAAAGGCGGTTACTGGACAAGGCGACAAAGTCGAAGTTGCCATGTATGACACGATTTATCCTTCATTAGCATCAAGCCTAGGATACTATTTTGGAAAAAAAGAAGTGCCGCCTAGGACCGGAAATCGTCATGGCGGTTTAGCCGAATCCCCATATAACGTATATAAGACTTCCGACGGTTACCTGGCCATCATATGTCTGAATAATAAACATTGGACAAATTTATTGCGTGTGATGGGGAGAGAGGATTTAATAGATGATCCGAGATATGATTCCATACCAAAACGTATTGCTCGAATGGACGAGTTGGATCAACTGATTGAGTCATGGACCAAAGAACATCCTAAATGGGAATTGGCAAACAAGTTATTAAATAATCATGTGCCTTGTGCTCCAGTGCAAGATTTAGATGAAATCCACCGGGATGAACAATATCGGGTAAGAAAAATGATCATTGACATAGAACATCCTGTTTATGGAAAAATTACAGTTCCTGGGAACCCAATTAAAATTGAAAGTCAAAATGATTTTGAAATCATTCCTACTCCGCAGTTGGGACAACATAATTGGGAAATTTATCATGACTGGCTTGGGATTTCAGAAGAAGAATTTCATGAATTAAAGGAACAAAATGTCATTTAAATTAGGGGATGGAGGTACCAAATGGGATCAATTTCAGAAAAATATTGCATCATAGGCGTCGGACATACATCCTTTGGTAAACATCCGGGTAGAAGTACGATTGACTTGAATGTAGAAGCAATAAGAAATGCGATAGAAGATGCGGGAATCGATAAGAACGATATCGACGCAGTTCTATGCAAATATCCCACATCAAAACATAGCATGATGTACAGTACGATGGTGGCGCAAGCGATCGGAATTGTGCCTAAAGTGACAGGTGTTATTGACATGGGCGGATCGACCAATATTAATTTAATTCAATATTCCATTACTGCAATGGAATTAGGACAATGTACGACGGCTGTCATCTCTTTTGCCGATAATCCGTTGACCGGTTCCCGTGGCGCATATACTCATCCTTGGGGTAATGATGGAGGGTTGTACGGTTGGTTTGGTACACCGCCTGCATACGCCATGATTGCTCAACGTCATATGGAATTATATGGAACAAGATGTGAAGATTTGGCGGAGATTGCCGTTGCGGCCCATAAGCACGCATCTTTGAACCCGAATGCACAAATGAGAAAAACGATAACGATCGAAGATCATCAAAACAGCAGATATATTGCAAAACCTTTGCGTTTATATGATTGTTGTCTGGTTTCTGACGGTGGGGCGGCAGTAATTGTTACAAGCGTTGAAAACGCAAGAAGATTGGGAATTAAAAAACCAATTACCATTTTGGGTCTTGGTCAGTCCCATCCCTCTTGGGAGTTACATTTACGCGAAGAGATTACGATTAGTGGCGCGAAACAGTCCGGTGAAATGGCCTTCCGCATGGCGGGAGTTACCCCAGATGAAATTGATGTCGCACAAATTTACGATTGTTTTACGATTGTCGTTTTGATAACGATTGAAGATTATGGATTTTGTAAAAAAGGGGAAGGAGGTGAGTTTGTAAGAAATGGAAGAATTCAATTAGGAGGAGAATTGCCAATCAATACATCCGGGGGGTTGTTATCAGAAACCGGAATGCCTGGGATGCAGTTGATTATTGAAGCGGTACGTCAACTACGAGGGGAGTGCGGTGAACGACAAGTACCTGATGCCAAGTTGGCTTTGGTTAGTAACCAAGGAGGAATTATGACAACCCATTCAACCATGATTCTAGGGCGGTGAGAAAGTGTCTACACAGGGAAACATTCATAACTTGTTACCTGAAATAAATGAAGTCAATAAACCCTTTTATGACAATTTAAATCAAGGTAAATTGTCTGGTTTGCATTGTAAACGTTGCGGGAATACGTTTTTACCGCCTTCAGTGTATTGTCCTCGTTGTTTGTCGGATCAACTTGAGTGGGTATTGCTTTCAGGAGAGGGAGAAATATACAGCTGGGTGGAATATCATTACGCGTATCACGAATATTTCAAAGATAAACTTCCGTATGTCGTTGCCATTGTACAACTGAAAGAAGGTCCACGTATTGTATCAAATATTGTTGATTATGACTTAGAAAAATTAAAAGTCGGCGCACCTGTCAAGGCGGTTTTTCAGAACTCGATTGTCAATCAACGACTTGTTCAATTTAAACTTACTAATTCCATATAAAACTTGTTAGAGGTGATGCAAATGGTTTTGAAAAAAACCCGGTGGAAGATTATAACTTTCTTCTTGTTAAGTGTTGCTTTGTTATTTATTGGTTGCGGGAGCAACACGACATCGAGTTCACAAGAACCGCAAGAACAACAAACATCCGACGATAGCAATGCTTCTGCCGATGATGTCATTAAAATTGGTGTGATTCAACCCTTTTCAGGGCCCAATGCGAAAGCTGGTGAAGAAACATACAAAGGGAATGAACTGGCTGTTGATGAGATCAACGCCGACGGGGGCATTAATGGGAAGAAAGTCGTGTTAGTAAAAGGTGATGCGACAAATGCACAACAAGCCATTTCGGAAGTGGAACGGTTGATTACAGAAGAAAAAGTCGACATTTTAACTGGGACATATCTTAGTGCGGTTGCTTATGCCGGAACACAAGTGGCCTTTAAAAATAACGTCTTGTGGTGGGAAACGAATGCGTTGGCGCCGGATATTACACAACAAGGGTACGATAACGTCATACGTATTGGTATGAACGATAACACCATTGCTTCGGTGGCCATTAATGCGATCAAAGATGTCGTTGCACCTGCTCTTGGAAAAGATGTAAGCGATTTAAAGGTGGTAATTGTTCACGAACAAAACATTTACGGAACGTCCATTGGTCAAAAAGAGGAAGAACAATTGACGGCATTGGGAACTACAGTATTGAACCGGATTCCTTATGATCCGGCGGCCGCTGACTTGACAGATGTTGTCAACAAGGCGAGAGAAGGAAATCCAGACATTTTATTGAGAACTGGATACATCAACGACGGAATTCTTCTGTACAAGACCATGCGAGAATTGGGATGGAAGCCCTCGGTAATTATGGGTGTAAGCGATGAATCGACGTACTTGTTGGAAGGTCTCGGAGCAGAGACTTTGGAAGGAATTTTGAGCATTTGTTACCCGCAATATGATATGAGTGAAAATTATGCGCCGGGTGTCCGTGATTTTGTTCAAAAATACAAAGAAAAATACAATACAGATCCGATTATGCCACAAACATTGGTGTCTTATGGCGGGACAAAAATATTGTTTGATATTTTGAAAGAAGTTGATTCTACTGATGTGCAAAAAATTCGAGAAAAAGCGTTGCAAATGGATGTGCCAATCGGTGGTACGTATCCGACCGGATTTGGCGTAAAGTTAGATCCAAAAACATTGGATAATACAAGAGCCTATCCCGTGTTGGCTCAGTGGCAGGATGGTAAAGTCGTAACCATTTATCCGAAAGAAGCGGTTGAAGGAGATAAAGGTATAAAATTGCCGTTGGCTGGTTGGTAATTTGAACGAGGTAAGGGTTTCGTTAACTTCATACGAAACCCTTACCCTAAAGAAATTATAGTTGATCGGAGGAAAATCATGACGCAAATTATCCTGTCAGGATTATTGTTGGGGGGAATATATTCTATAGTCAGTTATGGATTAACCCTTGTATTTGGTGTAATCCGTATCATCAATTTCGCGCATGGATCTTTGTTAATGGTAGGAATGTTCTTCGCGTATTATTTGACAAAAACTTTGAATATAAACGTATATTTAACTTTGCTCATCGTTGTCCCTTGCATGTTTCTGTTTGGGTATGTGATACAAAAGTACTTGATTTCACACGTGCTCAATGAACCTATCATGCAACTTTTCTTGACTTTTGGTTTGTTGTTATTATTGGAAAACGTTGCTTTAGCAATCACGAGAGGAGATTATTTTAGTCTAAATTTAAATATGAGCACAGTAAAAATTGGCGATGCTGTAATGGATTGGGCACGCATGATCATATTCCTGGCGTCGATTCTTATTGCTGTGATTTTAATGGTGTTTTTGCATTTTACGAACATTGGAATAAAAATTCGTGCCGTCAGTCAAAATCGATATGCTGCGAAATTGATTGGAATAAAATTAGAAAGGATTTATCCCTTAACATTTGGTTTAGGTTGCGCCGTGTTGGGTATTGCGAGTGTATTGTTAGTGCCGGTATATACAATATTCCCCCATGTTGGTTTTAGTTTTGTGATAGTCGCTTTTGCGGTCGTTGTTTTGGGAGGATTGGGCAGCATTCCGGGTGTTTTGGTGGGCGGGATGATCATTGGTTTACTTGAAAGCTTGACAGGTTATTTGTTGTCTCCCGATTTGAAACAATTAACGTGGTACATCATTTTTATCGCTGTATTATTATTTAAACCTGCCGGTATTTTTGGTGTGGTTGGATCTGAGGAGGTCGGTCTTAAGTGAACGCTCTCCGGTTAGATATGAAAAAAATAATTGGCATTTTTGGGCTTGCGATTCTAGCTGTAATCCCACTTTTTTTTAACAAAGGTTATTTTTTAACTATTATATTTCAAGCTTATTTATTTGCTGCGTTGGCGTCAAGCTGGAATATCATTGGTGGTTTAGGAGGTCAAATTTCATTTGGACATGCCGTCTTTTTTGGGGTAGGTGCCTATACGACGGCAATATTATTCCATGATTTTCGCCTCAGTCCTTGGATTTCGATGTGGATTGGAGCTTTCATTTCGTGCTTGATAGGGATTGTCATTGCTTTTCCAACATTTCGTCTGCGTGGCCCATTCTTTTCCATCGCCACATTGATCATTAACGAGTTGGTGCTTCTTCTTGCCTTGTATTTTGAAGATTTGACAGGAGGGTCTCAAGGAATAATCATTCCTTATCAGCCTTCTTTTTCAAACTTGATTTTTGAAAACACGATGGCGTATGTTTACATCACGTTCGGTTTCCTACTGATTACTGTTGCGATTTCGTTTTTCATCTTAAAAAGTAAATTGGGTTATTATTTGCAGGCAATTCGGGAAGATCAAGATGCGGCAAGAATATTAGGTATAAGTCCCTTCTGGACGAAGATGAGCGGTTTTTTGATTAGTGTGTGGCTTACTTCCATGGGCGGTTCAATCTATGCCATGTATATTCGTTTCATTGAACCGAAATACATTTTTTCAGTTACGGAAATCGGGGTGATGTTTGCGTTGATGTGCATGATTGGCGGTATGGGTACTATTGCTGGACCTATTATAGGAGCTTTGATTATTGTGCCTATTGATATGCTGTTGAGAGGTACATTGGGGGGGACCATTCCAGGGTTGAACATTGTTGTTTTCAGTGTGATACTTATTCTTTTTTCACTCTTTTTCAGACAAGGAATTGTCGGTGTAGTGAATGAAAAGGTTCCTTTAATCGATAAAGTTAAGCCGCAGATCTTGCGGAAAAATGAGGTGTAAACTGATGTTAAAGGTGGTTGGTTTATCAAAATCATTTGGCAGTATTAGAGTAATAGAGTCATTTAGTATGGAGGTCGGTTCAAACAAAATCGTAGGCATTATTGGTCCAAATGGTGCTGGAAAAACGACAATTTTTAACATGATTACAGGCTACATCAAGCCGGACAAAGGTAACATTTGGATCGATGAACAGGAAGTGACAAATCAATCTCCAGAAAAGATTAATCGTTATGGCGTGGCCAGAACATTTCAGATTGTAAGACCTTTTGAAAACATGACCGTATTGGAGAATGTGATGGTCGGCGCTTTCGCGAACACGTCCAAAGTCCGTGTAGCGCAAGAAATTGCTATGGAAACGTTGGAATTAGTTGGATTGCAACACAAAGCATATGAAAAAGCTGGAAAAATCAGCTTGCCGGAAAGGAAGCAACTGGAATTAGCGCGGGCAATGGCGACGAGGCCGCGGTATTTATTCCTGGATGAAGTTTTTTCTGGTCTAAACCCCAAAGAAATAAATGACATTATTGTATTAATAAAAAATATAAAAGAACAGAAAAAAATATCCATAATATTTATTGAACACAACGTAAAAGTGATTTCTAGTATTTCGGACAAAGTATATGTATTACATCATGGGGTGGTGATAGCCGAAGGTGACCCGATAACCGTGTTAAAGAATAAAGAAGTCATTACTGCGTATTTGGGGGTAGAGTAAGTTGCCAATTTTAGAAGTCAAAAATATTGATGTCAATTACGGCGACTTGCAAGTCATTTTTAATCTTTCGCTTTCAATTGAACCTTCAGGCATTACTTCGATTGTAGGTGCGAACGGAGCGGGGAAATCGACTTTAATGAATTGTATCATGGGCACAATTAAGCCGAAGAAAGGTGAGATTTTCTTTCGCGGAGAGAATATTTCGAAATGCGACACTTCTGAAATTGTTGATAAAGGAATGGTCTTAGTGCCGGAAGGAAGAGGACTGTTTCCTTTCTTAACAGTGAAAGAAAATTTAATTTTAGGTGCAGTATCTAAGAGAGCGAAAGAAAAACTTGACGAAAATTTAGAACGCGTCTTTACCATTTTTCCGCGATTGAAAGAACGATTGAAACAAAGAGCCGGGTCGCTCAGCGGTGGCGAACAGCAAATGTGTTCGTTAGGACGGGCGTTGATGGCCGAACCTGAAGTGATCTTATTGGATGAACCTTCGTTGGGTTTAGCTCCGATTATTGTACAAATGATGTTTGAAACGATAGAACACCTGGCCAAATCTGGGTATACGATTGTTCTTGTGGAGCAAAACGTGGCGAAAGCGTTAAAGATTTCAAAGAAAGCCTATGTGATACAGGATGGCACCATTGTTATGGAAGGAACAGGTGAAGATTTGTTGAACGATGATGGTTTGAGAAAAGCTTATCTAGGGATGTAAATGATATCTCCTTGTAGAGGGTTCAGATGGATAGGAGGTAGTAATTAAATGCAAAAAGTTATGTATAAAGAAATGTTTAATGAAAAAATTGAATCCATGCCGCTGGACGAATTAAAACAACTACAAGAAAAGAAATTCATCAAGCAATTCCAATATGTAATGAGACACTCTCACTTTTACCAAAAAAAGTTCAAAGAAATCGGTTTAGATATAAACGATATTCGTTCTTTGGATGATATCCATAAAATTCCTTTTACTACAAAGCATGAGTTAAGGACGGCGCTACTAGAGCAACCTCCTGTGTTAGGAAGCAATCAGACAACATCCGAAGAACAGTTAAATCGGATTCATGCTTCCAGTGGGACGACGGGCCGGCCGACCTATGTAGGTTTTACAAAATATGATAAAGAGTTGTCAGACGAAAGTTGTGCCCGTGCATTTTGGGCGGCTGGCATTCGCCCGGACGACATTGTGGCTCATTGTTGGAATTACAGTATGTTTGTCGGTGGCCTTGCGGATCATATGGGTTGCGAATACACAGGGGCTACTATGGTACCGGTTGGTATCGGCAATTCTCAAAGACTGGTAAGAATGATCCAGGAACTGGGGATTACGGCCATTAATGCAACACCATCTTACGTTATGTATTTAGCCGATGTGGTAAAAAGTGAACTCGGAATTGATCCAAGCGAAACATCGATTAAAAAAATTGTCGTCGGTGGAGAACCAGGCGGATCCATTCCGGCTACCCGTAAATTAATTCAAGAAACATGGAATGCTACATGCTGTGAAGTGGCGGGAATGGTTGATATTCACCCGATTATTTCTGCGGAATGTCAGCATCAACAAGGTATGCATTTTCTGATTGGAGATTTGGTTTATCCGGAATTGATCGACCCGGATACAGGACGGTTAATGGAGATCAAAACAGGCATTCGAGGTGAGATTGTTTATACCCATCTGGATAGGGAAGCGAATCCATTAATTCGCTATCGAACACACGACATTATCGAAGTGTTGGGGGAGGACTGCGAATGCGGGAGAACGGGTTTCCGCTTTAAGATTGTAGGGCGAAGTGATGACATGTTGATTGTAAAAGGTGTTAATGTTTATCCGAGTGCTATTGAAGATGTATTAAGAAATATGGAGGGAATGACCGGTCAATTTGCCATTCTACTGGAAAAAGAAGGTGTGCAACAAGATCGACTGAAAATTATTGCAGAGTATAAATCCAGTTATGGAAACAATTTAGTACTATTAAAGGAAAACGTTGAAAAACGAATTCAAAGTGTATTGCAGTTTAAAGCGGAACTTATGTTGGTGCCTGAGGATAGTTTGCCGAAATTTCAACATAAAGCAAAACGCATCTATCGTCTATATCAGGGTGAAACGGTGCGTTTGGTTAAACCGCTCTAGTTTTGCCTTACAATCGGCAAATGGGGTGTCGTGACTTGAAATTTTATGTTGAATTGGCAACTAAAGTTGTCAAAGAAATCCAATTTATCATAAATCAAGAAATCATTTTGGTCGACACACGGGGCATCATCATAGCTGCGACAGACGAAAAGCGTATTGGAACTTTTCATGAAGGGGCATACAGAGTTTTACATACGAAAGAGAAGTTATACATTGATGAGGTGTTGTCTAAGAAATTGTCGGGAACGAAACCGGGTATCAATATGCCGATTATGTATAAAGAAGAGGTTGTAGGTGTCATCGGAATCAGTGGAGATCCGAAGACAGTGGAGCCATATGCAGAGTTGATTCGGAGAATGACGGAATTGATTATTATGCATGAATACGATATGCAACAAATCATAAGAGAAGCATTTCAGTTGGAACAATTGGAAAAAAAATATAAGACGCTTGAATCATTCTTTTACGATTGGATTCAACATGAAAAAATCGATGCAATTCTCCTTAATAAAGGAAAAGCATTAGGGATTGGCATGGATTTGCCATATCGTTGTATTTTGTTTCAAACGTCGGTTGCAGATCAAAACAAAGACAGCAAGTCCGCGGCATATTACAAAATGTTGGAGTGGTACGAGCATTTTTACCCGAAAAATGATAACGATGTGTTGATACCGTTGGATAATGGCGTTCGATTCGTGTTGTTAAAATCAGCCCACGTGGACATTCCACGGGAACAATTGGAAGTGCAATTAAACGAGTGGAGACAGTTTTTCTTTAATTCATATGGAATCCTGTTACACATTGGGGTCAGTCAATCAACGCAAGCACAATTAATATCTTTTGTGTATAAAGAAGCATTAAAAGCATTGCACATATCGGAACAGATTAATCAAATCGTTTTTTATGAAGATCTAACTTTAGAGTTGTTGTTAGAAGATATACCATTGGAAACACAAAAAGAATATATACAAAAAACAAATATATTAAAACTTTATGACGAAGATTTGATTCATACGTTGTCAGTTTTTTTTCAAAATAATAACTCCATTAAAGAAACAGCCAAGAGTCTTTATGTACACGTCAATACGTTGCATTACCGTTTGCAACAAATAAAAAAGATAACGGGAATTGATCCCAAAGATACAAAAGGTACCGTGATATTATATTTAGCGTTAAATTTTTTTGGGAAATTATACAACAAATATCAATTTACAACTAACCACAATAATAACATAAGGAGGAATTCTGTATGAAAAAAGTTGTGTTAGTTGGTGGTGTGCGTACAGCGATCGGTTCTTTTGGAGGATCTTTAAAAGACAAAACTCCATCTGATTTAGGCGCTGTTGTGACAAAAGAGGTAATAAGAAGAAGTGGTTTGTCCCCGGAAAATATTGATGAGGTTATCTTTGGTTGCGTAGGTCAAATTGGTGAAGATGCTTATATCGCGCGGACTTCTGCAATAAAAGCAGGATTGCCGAAAGAAGTGACTGCTTTGTCAGTCAACAGGCTTTGTGCTTCTGGATTACAATCGATTATTTCGGGAGTTATGACAATACAAACGGGAATGGCCGATGTGGTTGTTGCTGGTGGAGTAGAATGCATGAGCCGACTGCCTTTTCTTGATTATTATCGCCGCTGGGGGCATAAAAGTGGTGCCGTACAAATCGATGATTCTTTAAACGTTATTTTGTCCGATCCTTTCCATAAGTACGCCATGGGTGTTACAGCGGAAAATCTTGTAGAAAAATATCGTATATCCCGGGAAGAACAAGATCAATTTGCGTATGAAAGCCAACGAAAGGCGATAGCAGCCATTGATCGAGGCGCTTTTAAAGAACAAATCGTTCCCGTGGAAATCAATGTTGGAAAAGGAAAAACAGCAATTTTCGATACGGACGAATATCCGAGAAGAGATACAACCGTTGAAAAGTTGTCTACCTTAAAGCCGGTGTTTAAAGCGGGCGGTACTGTGACGGCGGGTAATTCTTCTGGCATAAATGACGGCGCATCTGCCGTTCTGTTGATGAGTGAAGACGCGGCATCGAAGAATGGGGTTAAGCCGATATTGTCTGTCAGATCATTTGCGTTTTCTGGTGTAGAACCGGAAATTATGGGCATTGGTCCGATTCCTGCCGTTCGAAAAGCTTTGCAGTTGGCCGGTTTGACGATGGACGACATCGGTTTGATCGAATCGAATGAAGCTTTTGCTGTCCAATGTTTGGTTGTCATGAAAGAATTGGGCATGCCGAAAGAAATCGTAAATGTCAACGGTGGTGCGATTGCTTTGGGGCATCCTGTCGGTGCCACGGGAAATATTTTGACGGTCAAGTTGATGTATGAAATGTTGAATCGAGATGTTAAGTATGGTTTGGTCACGTTATGTATTGGCGGCGGTCAAGGTTGTGCCGTTATTTTTGAAAAAGAATGCTAATTCATATAGTTACATGGGAGCATGATGGTTTATGGCTTTGTATGATGATCTATGTCGTATCATTGGCGAAAAACAGCGAGTCAGCATCAATGAAACGATTCTTGAACAGCACAGTGGCGATTTAACGTACCACACAGCAAGTTTGCCCGATGTCGTCGTATATCCGAAAGACAGTTTTGAAGTCAGCAAATTACTGGTTTATGCGAATGAA
>ERZ795042.676-NODE-676-length-25313-cov-6.638926_pt1 | contig 25313 bp, 19 predicted proteins | sample MGYA00375126_ERZ795042 | MGnify/ENA primary metagenome ERZ795042 (study PRJEB30171, sample SAMN05518105) | compost metagenome | isolation source: Feedstock adapted compost from Newby Island compost facility, Milpitas, CA | place: USA:Newby Island compost facility...
CCACCAGTGTTTCATGTAAGGATGCTCCCTGGCTGTCACGTGAATTTTCTGCCAGCGGGTGAGGTGATCCTCAATCTTCTTGCCGGTTTGGGGATCGGCATAACGGAAGAATTGCAGGAGGTGCGGATCTTCGAGATCGAAAAATACCGAACCCAGTTCACCATTGAGTTCGAACGTGTTGTAGTTCTTTCGGCCGCGGGCATAACGGGTGCTTTCAAAGGTTCCCAGCGAGCCATTTTCAAAAATCGCCAGGAACATACAGGCATCGTCAATTTCTACTTTTTCCACCTTTCCCGTTTCTGCGTGGACACGCTCTTTGACAAACGTCTCCGTGTAAGCGACCACCTTCTTGATCGGACCGTTGAGCCATTCGGCAGTATCGATCGAATGTGCGAGAAGATCGCCCGTCACACCCGATCCTGCCACACGCGCATCGAGTCTCCACAGAGCCAGCCCGCCCTGAGGCACTTTCTGCGAAATCGTATAGTCCTGGTTATAGGTCGCCCTGTAATGGAAGGGCCGACCGATCCGCCCTTCATCGATGATCTGCTTGGCAAGTGCGATCGCCGGGACGCGCCGATAATTGAAACACACCATATTGGGCACGCCGGCCTTTTCCACCGCGGCCACCATTTCTTCGGCCTCGCGGGCATTCATCGCTAGAGGTTTCTCACAGACTACGATCTTGCCGGCTTCGGCCGCGGCAATCACACAGTCGTGGTGCATGTTGTTAGGCACACACACATCGATCAGATCGATATCGTCCCGTTCGATCAGCTTCCGCCAGTCAGTCTCGATCGACTCGTATCCCCAGCGTTTAGCGAACGCTTCCAATTCGTCCTTATGGCGGCCATACACAGCCTTCAGGACCGGCTTGTGTTCCCGATCAAAAAAGTGAGGAACCTGCAACCAGGCGTTGGAATGCGCCTTTCCCATAAATCCGCAACCCAGCATGCCGATCCTCAGTTCCTTTGCCATCGTCTTTCCTCCTTTTGGCAAATGTTCAGTAAAGCTGACACGCTCTTTGTTTTTTGCCGTTACCTCTGCAAATTCATCCTGGCGGAGAGGCTCACTCTTCCTCGTACCAGCCGTGAAGATCTCGCACCTGAATCATCACCCGCAAAATGTCGTTCCAGGTTTGCGGATTCATCATGACGGCATTGGGAAACATGCAGCCATCCCAGCATATATGCCGCATTCGCTTGGTGAGCTGTCCGTTTTCATCGCGCAGCCAATATCCGGCCGCTTTCGGAATATCGAGCTTTCCGTTGGGATCAGTCGCCAGACAGTGCCGCCCCGTTTTGTCGTGAGAGCCAGACCCGTGGACGGTGGCATCATTCTGGGCAATATGGAGATCTATCGTCCATGGGCGCAAAGCGTCTGTAAGTTGTTTGTATGCGGCATAAAACCGATCCTGATCCTTCCAGTCAAAGTCCTGCGGAAGTAACGCGTCCTCGGGCGCGTTGTAGCCAAGAAGATACAAAAGAGTGTGCGCCATATCGGCCTGGAACCCAAGGACATCCGGGCGATCCACCATTTCCAAAAGCTGGATCATTCGCCGCCAACTGTGCATGCCGCCCCAGCAGATCTCCCCTTCCGCTGCCAGCTTCTCGCCGTGATCCGCCGCAATATCACAGGCCTGGCGGAATGTCTCGGCTATGCGACGCTGATTCCCTTCCGGATCCCTGAGCCACTCGGTCACGCTGCATGCGGAATCAATGCGCACGACCCCATAAGGGCGCACCCCGATTTCTCGCAAGACCATCGCTACCCGACAGCCCTTGCGAACCTGCTCCAGAAACTTCTTCCGCTCGCTTTCGTCGCCCATCGCGGAACCGCCTCCCGTGGGAGGCCAAATCGGCGCGACAACCGTGCCAATCTTCAGATTCCGTCGGGCAGCTTTCTCTGCAAGCTCCTTGATGGCGTCATCGCTCTTGACCGTGGAATCAATATCAATATGGGGGAGGTAAAGGAAAAGGTCGAATCCATCAAACTTGATTCCGTCCACTTCAGCCGCCGCAGTGAGATCGAGCATCGTATCAAGGTCAATCGGCGGCTCACCCCCATCGCCTTTTCCGACAACACCCGGCCAGGCCGCATTGTGAAGCTTAGGAAAATTATGACGCTCTCCCGAAGCCATGATCCCTCCTTTGCAAAGGAAAAGTAACGGCCAAACCCCACACAACATGGCCCGTCACCATACAGGATGAACAGGCCACCCGCGCGCCGCTGAACGGCGTGATTGATTCTAAAAATCCCCTACCAAAACCGCAAGCCACCAGCGCACGGATTTTCAGCGCTTCAGCCACTCAAATCTCCTGGCTCGTGCCAGGCAAGGGCGGAGCATAGCGTCCTTCCTTGTCCGCCCGAATAGGCGGCTCTGACTCGAAGGTCAGCTTGTCGATGTCCGCGACGTACTGGAAATTGGAGTTCCAGGCCTGCTCCCAGGTCACATACTGACCGGTATGCGCGGCCATGCGTCCCATGAGTGTCGCCATATTGGCCTCGGCCGCCCGTCTCGCCTCGTTATGAGGTTGATCCTGCCTGATGGCATCGAGCAGCACCTGCCATTCGGCATGGTAGGGATTCGCATCACGCTCCGGATACCGCCAGATCTCTTCGCTGGCCACCATCTTCTGGCTTTTGTACAGCTTGGGTTTGGGATCTGACAAATCCGTCATAATCACCGCAGATCCCTTTGTGCCGTGTGCATAGTCTGAATAGGTGGACCAGCAATTTTGCATGTGACGAGAAAACGCAAACAGTTTTGTCCCATCGGCAAACGTGTACTCGACGGTGTAATGATCAAAAAGGTTGCCGGCCTCGGGATAGCATCGTCCTCCCATGGCCTGCGCCTCTACAGGCCATGCCCCCTTGACCCAGCACGCGACATCCACATTGTGGCAGTGCCAATCCACAAAAAATCCGCCACTGACCCAGTTGAAGCACACCGCGTGACGAATTTGAAACTCGATCTCGTTCGCGCCGGGCGGAAGTCGCGGTGTGAACACCGGACCGTGCACACGGTAGATCCGCAAGGTGTGAATCTCTCCAATAACACCGTCGTGAATTCTCTTGATGGCCTCCTGCCGGGCCTTGGAATGCCGCCACATAAAGCCAACGCCCACCTTGAGATTCTTCTTCTCAGATTCTTCCGCAGCCTTCATCAGGCGGCGAGTGGCAGGGGCGTCCACGCCAAACGACTTTTCCATGAAGACGTTGACCCCTTTTTGCACCGCGTATTCAAAGTGAACCGGTCGAAACGCTGCGTGCGTCGCAAGAATGACAACATCGCCTGGGCGAAGGCAATCAATCGCATGCCGATAGGCGTCAAATCCATGAAACCGACGCTCCGGTGGAACATCCACTTTATCGGGGAATTTACTTTGAAGGTTCTGCAGGCTTCCTTCCAAACGATCTGCAAACAGATCCGCCATCGCCACCAGCTTCACCGGGCCTCCCGTTGTCGAGAAAGCATCTCCCACAGCCCCAGTTCCCCGGCCGCCACAGCCCACCAGGGCCAGTTGAATGGTGTTATTCTCACCCACATGGTGTCCATAGATAAGACCGCCCTTTACCAGCGAAACGGCCGACAGCAGGGCACCGCTTTGGACTAGGAATTCTCGTCGAGACTTTGTCATTTTGCCATGGCGAGCATCAGACATGGTTCCCTCCCTTCCTCAAAACGGACCACCAGCTTTTCCAATGTCCGGCACCCTAATGCCGCCGCCAATTTATCACGCACGCCGGGTGTTCACAAGCGCCGCGGCGCTGGCCGATGTCATACCAAGACACGGGCGGTAAACAGGTTAAGTTCTGTTCGTGAATCTCATCTTGGCTAGCCCGCGTCCCGCCTGCGTCAGCGGACCGGGCGTACTGCGTAGGTTTCCCTTTTTCCTACGCTGAGATTGCCTCTCCCGACAATGTCCGCCAGAATGGATGAGACGAATCAGAGTGTTTCGGATTGAATTTTAAGTGTCCCCTGGCGAAGCACCATTGAATAAGCCGCTGGACACCTGGGGCCCTGCTCGGTCAAATGCAAGAGTAAAAGTTCACCCGCATTCGCAAGGAGTTGCTTCAATCCCATGATGTACGGTGCGTCTCTGCTCGTACTATTCTGCTGCGGCGTGGACGTCGGCTGGCAACCTTCCGGGGATGGTGGCATCGAGTACATCATTCAGATATCGCCCGAAGAACTGCAAAACCTTCGCCCCGGCGATATCCTTGCTGCCAGTGATGTGCCGCCGAATCTGCCACCCATCACGACATATCGGGTCGTTGTGGGCAGCGGTCCCCTACCTCGCAAACTTCCCGAAGCCGCACCGTTGTCGAGCTCCCAGGAACTTCCCTCGGCGGCCCACGCCGATCGTCCGCCAGGTGCAAGCCCCGGCCCGAGAGCCACCCCGCCGAGTTCACTCCCAGGCCCGATTGCCACCGCACAGTCTGCTGTGGCTCTCATGCCGACCGAGAATGAAAGTCCAAACGGTGAGAATAGCCAAGCAGATGATGGCTCCCGTCCGAGTGCCGGTCCCGCTAAAAGCCAACCGCCGGACGGGGCCGATGCCTCCCCGCCAGATCAATCCGCCCAAGAACCCACTGAATCCGTCTCATCGCAGGAAAATAAGGCTCACACGGCGGCAAGTCAAAGCGCGAGGGCAGCTACCACGATCGATGCCCGCTGGGCGTTTCTTCTCGTGGCCGCCACGGCAACGACAACTGCCGGCATGTGCTTTGTTTCCTGGATTGCATGGGATTACCGGAAAAAATATCTTTCTTTACTCCAGCAATGTCACACCGAACAGGCAGGCGTGGCTGGCGAGTTGGCTTCAGTCTCGGAGTCACCCGGGAACTCGAACTCGCAACGGCATTCCCCGCCGGAAACTGAGATCCAGTGAGAGCCGCGGCCGAGTATCAACCAGCGAGTCCCCCACCAGGCAACAAGGTGTTGCGTGACGGTCCAGCCTCCTGAAGTGCCCGTAGGATGTCTCTCTGCGTGTACCAGCCGGTGAAGATAATCGGTTCGTTCGGTCGATCAGCCGGGAAAATCGCGATCACTGGCACCTGCTGAAAGCCCAGCCACTTGAGGAACTGAGTCACCTCCGGGGCTTCGTGCGTCCAATCTGCCTTGAGCAGGACCACGCGGTTCTCGCGGAGAGCCTCGCGCACCGGTCGGGAATTAAGAACTGTCGCTTCCAGCGTCTTGCAGGTTAAACACCAGTCCGCCGTGCAATCAACGAGCACAGTAAATCCGCCGCTTTTTCCTGGGCCGCTACCGTTCGATGGATTGGCCACTAACGAATTCTGCGAGTGCGGGCCCGATTCCCGCAGAGCAAGCTCCTGGACTCTTTCGCGAAAACGGACTTCCATGACCCGCAGCAACCCACCAATTCGCCCCTCCTTAACCGGAATCCCAGGAAACAGGAGCAGCCACGCCAGGGCAACAAATCCCACCGCACCGACCCAGGCCCGAACCTTTCGCAAAGTAATGCCCGTCATGGCCGCACGCTCGACCCACCAGCATGCTGCCCAAATTGCGAAGAGCAGGCCCACAGTGGGCACAATGTAAGGCCAGTCCAGAAAAGTCAGAATGAACAAGACCGTCCCCAGCAGCACAAATCCCATGATCCGTTCGAAGACCTCCATCCACGGACCGGGCTTTGGCAGAAACCGGATGAGCTCCGGGAACAAGCCAACGACCAGATAAGGACTCGCCATGCCAAGCCCGACACTCATGAAAACGAGAAAGACCGTCAGCGGCGGTTGGGTGAAGGCCCACGCCAGTGCCGATCCCATAAAGGGACCGGTACAGGGCGTCGCCAAAAACGTCGTGAACACACCCTTGAAGAATGCCCCCAATACTCCCTCTTTTTCAGCGAGCTCCGCCGCTCGTCCCGAACCAACGAAACCGGGAATCGGAATCGTCCAAATCCCCAGAAAAGCGAGCGCCATGGCAAAGACCACCGCCGCCATGACTACGTTAAAGCCCGCCAAACGGAACAGATGGCCCCATCCGAACTGAAGAGTGATCGCCAGCCCTGCGAGGAGGGCAAAAACGCTCAACAAACCGATGCTGTACCAAACATTCAGCCAGAATGCCTTCCAGCGACTTTCCCCGGCCTGCTGCATGAAGGCAAACAACTTGAGGCCGATAACGGGAAGCACGCATGGCATAACATTGAGCAAAATCCCTCCCAGAAAACCAGCCGCCATCTGCAAAATTAGGTACCAGATGGAAGACGACTGATTAAACAGGGTGATCTTGAGCTGTTCAGGATTGAACTCTGGCCCAACCAACTGCTTGAATCGCTCAATAGAAAACGGCTGCCACGGGAGCAATTGCTCTCCCTCCAAAGTGCCTGTCTCTTTTTGGCCCTGTGATCCGGTCGTCTCCCGTGCCTGCTCAAGACCGCCTGGTGTGCCTTCCCCTGTGCCGCCCTGGGTTGCCGCTGTCTGAAGCCTTCTGGCCAGCTCTGTGAGAATGCGTTCTTCGATCGGGGGATTCTCTGTGTACTTCGCCGAGAATCGTTGGGTCCTCGGCGGCAAACACGAATTCGCGTCACACGGTTGAGCAAGAAAACTCCCTTCCACAACGAGGTTTTTTAAATCTCCCGCCTCATGAGCCACCTCCAGTTCCCCGGCCCAGTGAACGGTTCCCTCGTGGCTTTCCACCACGATATCGGGGAAAGCCGCCTCCCGATGAGTCTCGGGATCTGGAAATACCACCATACGACCTGCCAATCGTACCCCTTCGGGCCCCAAGACCGAGATCTTTGTCGGCACCGGGCCCCCCGGACCCTGCGTGAGGGAATAGATATGCCACCCTGGCTCGACAACCGCTTTGACGAGCAGGACTGGCTTGTCGACCCCAGGCAACCGAGTGACATAAGCCTCGACTTTGACCTTTTGCGTTGAGCCCCCGCCGGCAAAAAAACTGCCCGAAAAGCCGTCTTCAGCGCGTGCGGGCAGGAGTCCCCACCCCAGCACCAGGTGGAGTGCAACGAGAAAAAGGCCCCACCACCGCCACTTCAATCGTGACAAACGGTGGCCCACACCGGGCACCTTTTTTCCACAAACACGCGTTTCTTCTTGGCCGAATATTTCGTCCCGTCGGATGTTTTTCGAGTCATGAAATCCCGTCGAAATGCTGTCGCGTCGCTGAAGACTCATGTTCCCGTGTTCTGGATACCTGTTTTCGCGAAAAGCGCGGTCCGTGCACCAAATCATTGAATTCCCTCGAGGACAAAGAAGTGACTCGTCGGCTATCCCAGTACAGTGTATTCTACCGCGGTCACCTAGCCATCGGCGCCAACCTGATAGCGATGGATGCGCCAACGTGGATCAGGGTTACCTTCATTCCGTCGCCCTATATACCCCAAATTCGCACACTGTTCCAGTTTTCCAAACACGGGCCAGGCCTGTTTCCTCGGCCGATTTTCCCGCCCGCTTGGTTTTCTTGTGGTTTTCTTGGCCGTTGACGCAACTCACCCAGGTTTCTACGATACAAGAGCAATCTGAAAACAGCTATTCAGCGGGCCTGGTAATGGCGTAAGGAGAGTTCGTGTGAAGCTCGTTCTGGCAGTTCTCCAGCCTCCGAAACTCGAGTCGGTTCGCGGAGCCCTCGAGAGGATTGAAGTGACGCGCCTGACTGTGTGCGACGCGCAGGGGTTCGGTCGTCAGCGAGGACATACCGACACTTACCGGGGCCATGAATACAAGGCGAAACTTTTGCGAAAAATCGCCCTCGAGATCGTGGTGAACGACGATTTTCTCGAACGCACCGTCAATACAATCGTGCAGGTCGCGCGAACCGGCCACGAAGGCGCCATCGGGGATGGAAAAATTTTTGTTCTCCCCGTCGAAGAGGCGATTCAAATCGAGGACGGACTCCGCGGGCCGGGTGCAGTGTGACAGGCCCTCCCCCTTGGCAGGAACGGTTTCTTCCTTCCGTATCCCATGGACGACCGCAGACAGTGTCCTGGCGAGAATGCATGGACGTCACACAGTGCCGCTAACGGAGCCGTTTATCCAGGTTGGAGCCACGGCCTCCGGTAAGTTAACCGGCTTTCGGAACGGTGCGGCGTATGGACGAACGGAACATTCCCGAGCCAGGAAAGTTACTTGACCTGTCCAGCGAGCCTGGTACCGGCCAGAGGCCCAGTCAGCTCCCCGGTCGGTCCTTTCTCGGCATCCATTTTCGCTGCTGCGGAATTTACGCCCGGATTTACCTCAACCGTCACGGCACCGCGTATGAAGGGCGGTGTCCCCGCTGTCTCCGTCCGGTCAGGATCGAAATCTCTCCAGACGGCGTCGATTCCCGATTTTTCACGGCGTATTGATCGCTGGCTGCTCGTGAACTTTGGTGGACTCTCCACCACCCGTCGTGTCTTCTCGTCTCCCTGTCCACCGAACAACAGTCATCCGGAAGGTGCCAGCCGATTGCTGGCCGGTCTTCATTACGTTGACGCGGCTGGAGGAGTCGTCTTACCTCCTAAATCCCGCGGACGAAGTGCGTCACCTCTATGCTGATTGCTTAATCTTCACCGACCACAACCTGCACACCGGTCCTTCTGAACCCCCTGTTGTGGTACCCAAATGTGCCCAATACAATCGGGAATTTGCGGGATCGGCGATAATGAGTTCACAGGCCGGCACCGGAGCGAGCAGCAGCGCATTGGTCGACCAAAGGCAGATCTTCCGGCGTGCATCGCTCGACGCGGATCTTCTGTACAGGGAACGGGTATCATCAAACCAGCGACACGGAATCTCAAAACGGGCTGTTACTGGGGCATTGAATCATTTTCCCATTTCATCCATCAGTGATACTTTCAGACAACCACGTGAGGGACAGTCAGCATGGCGAAAAAGAACCTTGTTGTCGCCCAAAGTGGCGGACCAACACCGGTCATCAATAACAGTTTGCGGGGAATCATCGAGGCCGCCCGAGACCTGGACGCCATCGGAACAGTTTACGGGGCTCGGCATGGGATTGAAGGCGTCCTCAAAGAAGAGTTGATCAATTTGTCGTCGCAGCCCGCCGAGGAAATCGCCCTTCTGCGCTACACACCTGTTGCCGGATCGATCGGTACCTGCCGATACAAATTGAAACCGGAACAAACAGAGGATTTCCAGCGGGTCATCGATGTTTTCCGCGCCCATAATGTCGGCTACTTTCTCTATATCGGCGGTAACGACTCGATGGACACCGCTCAGAAAATCGCCGATTTGGCACAGTCCAAAGGGCTGGACCTGGTCGCGGTGGGCGTTCCGAAAACAATCGATAACGACGTAGGGGACAGTGAGTTCCAGCTCGTTGATCACACTCCGGGATATGGGTCCACGGCCAAATACTGGACTCATATGGTCCAGTATGCCAATGAGGAAAATGCCGGCTCTTGCCCGGCCGACCCGGTTCTCGTTATGCAGGCAATGGGGCGAAAAATTGGCTTTATCCCCGCAGCCGCGCGATTGGCAGACCCCAACCGCGAAATGCCCCTGTTGATTTATCTTGCGGAATGTTCATGCCCTTTGGAGAAAATCGCAGACGAAGTCAACGACATGCTGAAAAAGCGGGGTCGTTGCATGATCGTCATCAGCGAAGGCTTCGAGGTGGGTGACCTCGGTGAGATAAAGGATGCTTTCGGCCACACCTCGTATAGTTCCAGCAAGCTGACAGTCTGTCAAATCCTGGTCAACTATTTGAATGAAAAAGGACTTCCCACCAAAGGGGCCGCGCGCGGCAACGTCCCGGGCACGGACCAGAGGCATTCGATGGCCTACGCCTCCACCGTGGACCTGGAAGAGGCTTACAAGGTCGGCCAGCAGGCGGCGCTTCTGGCGGCCCGGGGAGAATCCGGGTTTATGGCCACCATCCTTCGGAATCCAGGCCCTGTATACACGGTCCGCTACGACAAAGTGCCCCTGAAAGTGGTGGCCAACAGCGAACGCAAATTCCCCAAACAGTGGATCGCCCCGAGCGGAAACGATGTTACCGACGACTTTATTCGTTACGCCCGGCCGCTGATTGGCGATGATATGCTCACTCTCCCCATGATCGATGGCAGGCAGCGACTCACTCGCCTTCAACCCATTTTCGCCGAGAAGAAATTGCCGTCTTACATTCCTCAGGCCGACCGGGCCCGAAAAAGCTGACGCTTTTGCGGAGGAAAAGAACCATTGAGACCACGTGCCAACATCTTTTGAGCAGCAGGGAGTGACATGATCTCGTTTACCCGACAAAAAGATTTTCTCGTAGGTATTGATTCGGACGGTTGCGCATTTGACACGATGGAATTGAAACACAAGGAGTGTTTCATTCCAAACATCATTTACTACTACAACCTTCAGGGTGCAAGCAAATACGCTCGCGAAGTTGCAGAATTCGTCAATCTGTATTCAAAAAGCCGGGGAATAAATCGTTTTCCGGCACTCATAGAGACCCTCGAACGTCTCCGTCGCAGGCCGGAAGTAAAAGCACGTCAGGTGCCGATTCGAGTTCCGGAATCACTGAAGGAATGGATAAAAAAGGAAAAAAAGCTAGGCAATCCGGCGCTCGAGGAAGCCGTCAAGGCGACCGGTGATGAAGACCTGAAGCAGGCCCTTGAATGGTCGCGAGCTGTGAATCGAACCGTTGAGTGGATGGTCAAGGGCGTGCCCCCGTTCCCCTACGTTCGAGAGAGTCTCGAACGACTTTGTCAGGTGGCCGACATTATCGTGGTCTCCGCCACTCCGGAAGAAGCACTCAAACGGGAGTGGGCGGAGCACGGATTGGACCAATACGTGCGGGCCATTCTCGGCCAGGAAAGCGGCACGAAAAAAGATTTTCTCGCACTGGGCAGCCAGTACCCGCCAGGGCATACGCTTATGGTGGGCGATGCCCCCGGAGACCAGAAAGCAGCAGAGGCCAACTCGGCACTCTTCTTCCCAATCAACCCCGGTAAAGAAGAGCAGAGCTGGGAGGAATTCTTCAAACGGGGAATTGATCACTTCATTAACGGAACCTTTGGCGGCGAGTATCAATCCCAACTGATCGCGGACTTTGATCGCGCTTTACCAGCGAATCCACCCTGGATTGAAGAACCGGACGCATGACGCGTGTCTAAACAGAGCTGTTTATTTCCCAAAACTAAACGACAAAAGGTTGCTCAGTAATCGATAAATAGGTTACAGTTGATTCTTGTTGTATTCAGCAAGAATTCACCGAAATCTCAGCGAGGACGCGAAGATGAGCGATTTGTGCGACATTGCGGTCATTGGGCTGGAAGTCATGGGCCGTAACCTGGCCCTGAACATCGAAAGTCGCGGCTACAAAGTCGCCGTGTACAATCGCACCACCGAAAAAATGGAAAAATTTATTGAGGGTCCGGCGAAGGGCAAACATATCGTGGGTTGCCGGACGCTGGAAGAACTCGTCAAAGCGCTTGCCCGGCCCCGCAAGGTCATGATGATGGTCAAAGCCGGCCCTGCCGTGGATGATCTCATTGAGCACCTCATTCCCCTTCTGGAACCCGGAGATATTCTGATCGACGGTGGTAACACCCATTTCGCTGACACGGAGCGCCGCACCCAGTACGTGGAATCCAAAGGCCTTCTCTACATTGGAACTGGCGTGTCGGGCGGCGAAGAAGGCGCGCTCAAAGGGCCCAGTCTCATGCCAGGCGGCAGCGAAAAAGCCTGGCCTTTCGTCAAACCCATCTTTCAGGCCATCGCAGCCAAAGTCGGCCCCAACAAGGATATTCCCTGCTGCGATTGGGTGGGACCGCGCGGCGCCGGTCACTATGTCAAAATGGTCCATAACGGGATCGAATATGGCGACATGCAGTTGATCGCCGAAGCCTACTGGCTCCTCAAACATGCCCTCGGCGCCTCCAACGAAGAATTGTACGACATTTTCGATCAATGGAATCGGGGAGAACTTAACAGCTATCTCATCGAAATTACTCGCGATATTTTCAGCGTTATTGACAAAGAAACCGGTCAGTATCTTGTGGACCTGATCCTCGATAAAGCAGGCGCTAAGGGCACCGGTAAATGGATGAGCCAGGACGCCCTCGACCTCGGAATTCCCAGCACTCTGGTCACAGAAGCGGTCCACGCACGAAATCTTTCGGCACTGAAATCCGAACGCGTTCGCGCCGCGGAAATCTTGCATGGTCCCAAGGGCGGGCGATACGACGGGGACCGACAGGCCTTCATTGAAGAAATCCGGCAGGCGCTCTACGCATCCAAGATCGTCAGTTACGCGCAGGGATTCGTTCAGCTCCGCGAGGCGGCCAGGGAATACAAATGGCCGCTCAACTTCGGCAGTATTGCCATGCTCTGGCGAGGCGGTTGCATCATCCGCGCTGTATTCCTCGAACGCATCAAGGAGGCATTTGACGAGAATCCCCAACTGGAAAACCTCCTCCTGGCGCCTTATTTCCGCCAGGCAGTGGAAAAGGCCCAGCCGGCGTGGCGGCACGTCGTAACAGTTGCCGTGCAATTGGGGATCCCGATCCCCGCGTTTGCCACTGCCCTGACCTATTATGACGGCTACCGATCCGCCGTGTTGCCAGCCAATCTGATCCAGGCTCAAAGGGATTACTTTGGAGCCCACACTTACGAGCGCATCGACAAGCCCGGAGAGGGCCCCTTCCATACCGATTGGCTTTCTGAACGCAAAACACCGAAGGAAAGTACATAGTCTCCGCTAACCTCTTTTGACCAGCGAAAATTGAAAAAAGCAGGAGTGATCCTATGACTACTGCTGAATACCTGGAAGATCTTTTCGGACTTCATGGTCAGGTCGCCGTCGTCATCGGCGGCGCCGGTGAACTGGGTGGAGCCCTCTGCGAGGGAATCATGCGGGCAGGCGCCCACGTCGTCGTGGCCGATCTCTCCGAGGAGGCCTGTCAGAAGCGTGTTGAGAAACTAAAACAGTTTGGAGACCGTGTAAGCTATTGTCTGGTTGACGTAACCAACCGGCGCTCCATTGAAGATCTCCTGGAATTTGCCTTAAAAATCAAGGGACGCGTGGAAATCCTGGTCAATTGTGCGGGAATCAACGCGGGAAGTTCTTTTCTGGATGCCAGTCCCGAAATGTGGGACAAAATAATGGCCGTCAATCTGAAAGGCGTGTTCGAGGCCTGCCAGGTCTTTATCCGCCACATGCTTTCCGCCGGAGGCGGTTCGATTTTGAACATTGGATCGGTCACATCGTTCCTGCCTTTGTCAAAAGTATTCGCCTACGCCGCGTCTAAGGCTGGTGTGGTCAATCTGACAAAGAACATAGCCAACGAATTCGGTGATAAAGGAATCCGTGTCAATGCGATTTGCCCCGGATTCTTTCCGGCAGAGCAAAATCGTAAACTTCTCGACGAAGAGCGTGTGCGGAATATCATCAGCGGCACGCCAATGCATCGCTTCGGGGAACCGCATGAACTCATCGGAGCGGCCCTGCTTCTACTTTCGCCCAAAGCCGGAAGCTACATCACTGGCGCCGCTTTCTATGTGGATGGCGGGTTCACCGCCGCATGGTTCTAAACAGCTTCATGAGCGTTCCCGCCGGAAATAACACCAACCCGACCTTGTGACGAATTGCCGTTGCGCCCAGGTAGCGCACGTAAAGTCTGCGCTGCCGTTTTATTTAGCCACCATTATCCGAATAACTGACCTTCACAACCTCTGCCAACTTGCGATGCTATGCGGGGCGGCTCAGGCTGAAAATAGGTAACAGCAGTGACAACCCGATCGTTCCCACCACAACCCCCATCACGATGATCATGGCCGGTTCAATCAGACTGGTCACTGTCTTAATCATAGTTTCCAGTTCCTGTTCATAGAACTCTGCCGTCCTTTCCAGTACGACATCGAGATTCCCCGTTTCTTCTCCCGCTGCGACCATCTGAACCAGTGACCGAGGGAATATCGCATACTGTTTCATACAGTCACACATTCGCCGTCCCTCGATGAGGCCGTCTTTGATACTCAGCCACGCCCTTCGGACAACGGTGTTCTCCGCGATCTCGGCAGCAAGCTCAATCGCGTCGAGCACAGATATGCCTGAAGCCAAAAGCGTGCCCAATGTTCGTACACTGCGCGACAGCGCGACTTTCCTTGTCACGGCACCCAGCATTGGTACGTGCAGTTTAAATACATCGAACCATTCGCGACCTTTCTTTGTTTTCCGAAAAATGTAACCCGCTGTTGCCAAACCTCCAGCGGCGGCGATGAGAACTGGCCCATATTTCACCGCAAAATCTGAAAGTGCCAGCATGGCAACGGTGATTTTGGGGAGCTTGGCATGGCGCGACTCAAAAACTGGAACAAACTTGGGAAGCACAAACGTTAGTAGAAATGCTGTCACCGCAATCGACATAATCAGCATAATGGCCGGATATATCATTGCCGATCGGATTTTGGCTCTCGTCTCATATTCCGCCTGCATATAACCGGCCGCCCGACGCAGCATGCTCCCCAGCGATCCGGTTTTCTCGCCGGCTTTGGCAAGGGCCACAAACGTGGCGCTGAACACCCGGGGAAACTGCGCAACGGCATATGAAAAGTCCTGGCCTGCCTCCACGCTTTCCTTCACTTTTCGCAAGACAGCGCGCATTGCCGAGTTTCTTTCTTCCTCAATGGCCGCGGCCAGGGCGGGGGCAAGCGTTACACCGGACTCCACAAGGATGGCCAACTGCTGCGTCGTCGATATAAGATCCCGAGACCGCACCCTAATGAGCGGCGAAACCTCATCCTCGTCGTCATCTTCCACCGGTCCAGCGCGCGCAATTTGAGTACCGCTCTCATTCAGCCGTTGGGCAACTCTTTTTATGGCATCCACCTGGCTGGAGGTTTTAGAAGATATTTGTGACGTGATGGCTGAATCGGATTGCACTCTCATATATTGTAACCTTCGCCAACCGATCTTTTTCGAGCACCACCCTTAGAAGCAATACACCCCGTCTACGCCGTCTTGTACTCGGTTCTCGCTCCCTATCGATTCGCTCGACCGTCCTGTCGGGCGGCTTGGCATTCTCATCCGCCGGCTCCAGCATCGGCAAGCTCGACGATATCCCCAACCGCGTGCAGCACCTCTTCGATCGTGGTGAGCCCCTCCTGCACTTTCCGAAATCCATCCTGGCGAATATTCACCATACCGTTCGCTTCGGCTGCCTTGCGAATCTGATGCGCGCTCGCCCCCGCGACGATCATGTCCCGAATTTCGTCCGTAATGATTAATAGCTCGTGTATCCCGATTCTTCCTTTGTAGCCTGTGTTACGACAATTCTTGCAGCCGACCCCCTTATAAAACACTTCGCACTGGCACCCCATTCGCTCCAGGGCACGTCTTAACGGGCGCGGTGGCTCGTAGGAATGACGGCACTTCGTGCAAATACGCCGCAATAGTCGCTGCGCCAATACTGCATTGAGTGCTGCCGAAATCAGATAACTTTCGATACCCATATTGGCAAGCCGCGTGATGGCGGATGCCGCGTCGTTGGTGTGCAGCGTGCTGAACACGAGATGGCCGGTCAATGCCGCCTGAATTGCCGTGCGGGCCGTTTCCTCGTCCCGGATCTCTCCCACCATGATCACGTCCGGATCCTGGCGGAGCAGCGTGCGCAACGCCTTGGAAAATGTTAACCCAATTTTCTCCTGAACCTGGAATTGATTCACTAACGGCAAATGATATTCAATAGGATCCTCGACAGTACAAATATTGTTTTCCATCGATGAGATCGCATTGAGACAGGCGTACAGTGTGGTGGACTTACCACTTCCTGTGGGACCGGTTGCAAGAATAATTCCATTTGGTGCGCGTATTGCCACCTTCAACTGGTTGAGGATATCCTCCGAAAATCCCAGATCCTCCAGATTCAAAGACACCCCCCGAGTATCCAGAATTCTTATAACTGTCTTTTCGCCCCGCTGCCCCGGAAATGTGTTCACCCGGAGGTCAATCTTCCGCCCTTCCAGCATGACGTTCACGCGGCCGTCCTGGGGAAGGCGGCGCTCACTGATGTCCATGCCCGCCATGATCTTGATACGGCTACTGATGGGTGCAGCCAAATGCGCGGGAAGCTCCAGTGCCTTTTGCAAACGTCCATCAACCCGATAGCGCACCCTGACACACCGTTCCGCAGGTTCAATGTGAATATCGCTTGCGCCTTCTTTCACGGCATTAAAGATAATATAGTTGACTAGCCTGATAACCGGTGACTGGCCGGCGATCTCGGCGAGATTGCCGATATCTTCGATGGCGTCCTCAATGAGCGTGACGTCAGCGGTCTCCGCGTCGTCGATAATATCGTCAATAACGAGGACGCTTGAATTGGGAAGCGAGGCTATCATCCGCCGGATGTCGCGCTGCGTCGCTACGACCGGATTGACACGAAGGCCCGTCAAATACTCAATTTCCTGCAGCAGGAAAAGATTTGACGGCTCGTGGACCGCCACCGTCAACTCATCTCTGATGCGAAAAAGCGGCAGAATACAGTTATTCTCAATATAGTCGCGTGGGAAGAGATCGACCACCTTCGGGTCGAAATAGCGGAGCTCTAGTCGCACGAAGGGCAGACCATGTTCCTCCGCCAGACATTCTGCAATCTGTTCCTCAGTGCAATAACCGAGACTTAACAGAATTTCGCCGAGTAGCCGCGACCGCCCTGTGAGACGCTGCTGCTCGAGCGCCTCTTCCAACTGCTCCGGCTGGAGGTATCCCTTCTCGATAAGAATGTCGCCGAGCCGCTTCTGTCGCCTTTTGCCGACGATATCTGTCATATCCCGTCGCCGTCTCTGTTTTTCATCTCTGTATCATCTCCCGGTGTCATCTCGATTCACAGAATATTGAGAGCGTGCCCGGGCGTCTTTACGGTCTCGCATCCCTTACACGTTCTCTTGAACCGTCCACCTAAAACTTTTCACCGCGTCTACAAGGGAGTCAAAGACCTGTATTCTCTGATCAATTTTCGTCAGACGGAGAATTTGTCGGTTAATTGCGTTGCTCGTGGCCAGCTTGAGCCCGCCCCCCTTTGCAACGAGGGAGTCATCCAAATCGAGTAGCGCTGTCAGCCCAGCACTGTCCATCACCTCCGTACTATCGAGTTCCAGCACGATGTGCACAAATCCAAGTCGGTCGCACGTATCCATGAGCGCCGGCACCTGCCCCTCGGTGAGTTCGTCCGGTGCGTGAACGACAGCCACGTTGCCGAATATTTCGTGTGAAAAATTCATTTCTATCCGACCCCCTCAATTACCGGGTACTATTCCTCGCACACCACTATCGACTTGTGAAGACCCAATAGCCGTTCCGCTCAACTTGTTCCAATGTGTGCTTCCGCAGCCGACTCGCTCCCATACTCCGCACTTTGCAATATTTTCGTAGCCTCCTCTACCAGTTCCCTGGGACTGAACGGCTTGGACAGCACACGGGTGATCCCCAATCGCGCTCTCAGATCCTCCTGGTCCAATTCGAATCCTTTACCGGTCAGAAGAATAAAGGGAATATGCTGGGTCGCTGGATTCTCGCGCACTCGCTTCGCGAGCTCGAGCCCATCCAATATGGGCATTTGATAATCGCTAACGATCAGGTCCGGGGCGGCTTCCTGAATCACGGCCCACGCTACCTCACCATTTTGTGCGAGCTTTACTGAAAAACCGACCTTTCTCAGTTTGAATTCTACCGCCCGCAAAATGGGTAGTTCGTCGTCGCACAATAAAATTAGTTTCGTCACGCTTGCTTCCTCCTACCCTGTATCAGCTCCCCACACTCACAGCTCGGCCAACAGAGCCACTCACTGCCACGGCACGTGGGATTTCAACAACGAAGGTTGAGCCCTTTCCCAACTCGCTGCGGACAGTGATTCGCCCTCCGTGGACATCTTCAACGATGTGTTTGGTCAGCGGCAACCCGAGTCCCGTCCCTGGCGCCATATTTTTATGTGACTCTACACGGTAAAACCGTTCAAATACACGCTGACAGTCCTCGGGACTTAGTCCCACGCCTGTATCCTCCACCTCGAAAGCGGCATACTCCTCTTCCATCCGACTCCGCAGAACCACTTTGCCACCATCGGGCGTATATTTAATTGCGTTAGATAGTAAATTGATGGCTGCCTGCAACAGAAGATCGCGGTCGGCAACCACGCCCAAATAAAGCGGACTCAGCTCACACTGAAAATCGATGTGCTTTTGTTCTGCATGCGGACGCATCACCCGCGCTGCATCCTCGAGAATTTCGTTGAGCGAATAGTTTTGCTTTTTCACCTTCATAATTCCGGCTTCAATCCGGGCCAGGTTGAGAAGATTCTCAATCAGGCGTTGTAGCCTTTCTATCTGGGATTCGATTGTCGTTACGAACTCATCACGCGTGGTTTCGTCCACGTCTTCATCCGCCAGAAGCTCCACGTACGCTCGGATTCCGGCAAGAGGCGCTTTCATCTCGTGGCTAACCGCCGATACAAACTCCGCGTGACGCTTTCGCAAATTCGTTAAAGAACTGGTGTCTTCCAGAACAATCGCCAGACTTGGCAGCGACGATTCCTGTCCGTCGGGACGCCATTCCCGCACAAGGACGCGGAAGTGAAAACGGTGGTCGTCGCCGTCATTTCCCTCCCAATCGAACTGTGTGTCACGGATCTTCAGTCTGCGGATCCGCGCCATCAGTTCCTGGAACAGCTCATTTCCCACGCATGATCGTCCGTCATCAGTGTCCAACTCTTTAAGCCCCAAAAACTCCCTCGCCGCAGAGTTCGCTACTTCCACACGGTCAAAACCATTAACAACCAGTACGGGGTCCGGAAGCAGGTCGAGGACGGACGCAATTTGTCGGGCCACCATTGTGGCTTTTTGAGCTCGAATTTCAGCCACGGCCTGGGCCTGTGTAAGACCCTCAATTAACTCGCCGAGCTGCTCAATTCGCCGCGTCAATTGCCTGCCAATATCGTCGTAACCCTTTGGAAATTCCAAAGTTACACCTGGTTCTAGAACAGTTTTTCCGGCGACCACCGACTCCAAACGCCGGACTAATTCCTCCAGCCATCGTCGCGTGGTTTCCCGTTCCTTTGAGGACACGGTTGACTTCAGCACAACGGCCGTCCCAAAGAGTGTTACGGCCGCTGCCGCGACCCACGGCTCCCACCCACCCGTTCCAAGGCCAAGAGTCAACACGGCGATCGACAGGGCCGATATTCCTCCCAAACAGCACAGATTTCTGAAGAGAGTACCCATCTGTTGTCGCGTCATAGCGTGTGTCGATCCTTTCAGCGGAACAGTGAGCCGGTGTCTCAACGGAGTGGCCTGCCCTCGCTGTCGACTTTCATGGTGCACCTCCCCCTCAAGGAACCATAGGTTGCACCTGGCGGGATGTCCAATCACAATGGCAGCAAAGGTAGGACCGACACGCGATCCTCCATTGGAAGAGAGTAGAGGAGAAAAGTTATTTTCAATACGCTGCGAATAACTGGAACAATCGGACTAGTCAATACGATTAGTACCTACGGCTTGTTTACTTGGTGTTTTAAATTTGGAACGGTGAGAAGAGCCAACGTCATTCGGGAGCCGATGTGCCCGCATCGGCTGCCGGCATTGAAGCTGCGCCACGACTATCGTAGAAAAGTGACCTCGCCCACGCCGTTTTGACCTTTATGTCCTGCGCAACCATCTCCCGGCGGTTCATGCGCTCTTCAGTTAGCGTCCTGGGCGTTGTCTGAGCGCCTACCTTCACACCCGAACTGCCTTGGTTTGCCAAGAAGCCGCTTCGGCATCCGGGAGCAATCAGTAGAGACACCACCAAAAGAGAGATATATATCCACGAACAGCGTCGGCATTGCAAGAACTTATTCGACGGATCTTTTTTCATTAACTCAGTCATCCCAGTGACTCAGTTTTTTTCACCGTGTCGGAGACTCTACCACCGTCCGCGCCCCACTCTTCCCCCTCGCAAGCTGGTCCCGGAGGGCTATTGCCTCGACATTGTTCGGATCGAATCGCACAGCCAGTTCTGCCAGCTTTTGCGCCCTCGCGTAATCCCCCTGAGCACAGGCCACCCGGGCCTTCTCCACCCATCTTCGCGACGCGGCGTGATTCCCAAGAGGATTCATGTTGTCTGCGACGACTCGTTGCCGCCGTCGCCACAAATCACTCGCACTTTGGCCCTCTGACGCCACCTCATAGTCACCCACAATATGAGGAGTTATGAGCACGATGATTTCCTGTTTCGTGGTTGTTTCCACCCGATTTCGAAACGCGGCCCCGATAATGGGAAGATTACCCAGAAACGGAATCTGAGAGGACGTCGTCTGGAGGTCTTCCCTCATAAGGCCGCCGATGATTACCGTTGCTCCGTCGGGAACGAGAATATTGGTTGTCACCTGAGTCGTGTCCTTGTTCGGTACGGTGAAGTTGTTGGTGATCTGAACTGCTCCGGTAGATACCTCCGGGTGGACCTCCATCCGTATCAATCCGTCGTTGGAGATAAAAGGCCGTATAACAAGCTGTGCCCCTACTTTCAGAAAGTCCACTGTCTGGGAAGCTGAGGTCTCTGTGATCGTTGTACTCACATAGCCAAGCTCTTTACCGATGAGTATTTCAGCTCTATGTTTATTGAGGACAAGCAGCCGCGGCGTGGCAATAACGTTTGTGTCACCGAGCGACTCCAATGCATTGATAAACGCCCCGAGGCTTGCATCCAGATAGGCCAACTTCAGGCCACTATTTTCGAATTTAACGTCCGACAGGTCATTTGGCAAAAAACCCCATCCAAACTTGATGTATCCCTTATTCCGGAGAAGCTCAAAGCTGATTCCGAACTGGTCTTTGTCATCAAGATTCACACTTAAAATCATCGCCTCGATGGCGACCTGCCGTGGGCGCACATCCACCTCGGCCACAATTCTGTCGATCTCCTGAAGGACTTTCTCATAGTCACGCACAATAACGACGTCTGATCCGGCATAGCTGTCTCCGCCGGCGTCCGACGGATTGGGCGCTATGCCCTTTTCCGCTGCGCTGGACACCGTGACAAGACCAATATCTGCGCTCACCAAGGGTTTAATCAGCGATTCCAATTCCTTTGCGGAAACATAGTTTGGCCTGTAAATCCGCGTTGATATCTGGTCGCTCAACTGTTCCAGGAGCTTTATCTCCTGGGAGGTTCCCACATAAATGACTTTGTTATCTTCATACCAGACAAATCCCGCCGCTTTGAGCACCGCCAAAAGTGCCTCTCGTGGCGTCAGATCGTTCAGAGAAAGGCTGAGCTTCCCCTGAACACTGTTGGAGAGCAGAACGTTTATTCCAGCTTCTTTCGCCAGCGTGTGAATTGTATCGCGAATATCGGCTTCCCGTAACTCGATCTGCGTTTTATTGTTGTGATCGAGCGACTTCGTGTTGTCATTTCCGGCCGGAGAAGATTCCAGAATCGGCGGGGGTGGCGCGATGACCTCCAGATTGCCCGGTCCTCCAGAACTGGGAGCACCTCCTTGATCCGTGACGAGCAGCCCGGGGAAAGGGGACAAAGTCGTGTCATTTTCCTTTGACGTTCTACCACACGGGACGACCGATGATTGTTCTAGTGAATCATCCCCCAATTCGACAGGAATCTGACGAACAGCCACCTCTACTCCGTCTGATTGATGCTCCGCCTCTGGGGCCAACCAAGAGACGGAAACCACTCCCTCCTGGGATGCTGAAGTTGCTGGAGTACCCCTCGGTATTTCTCTTTTCATCAAGGCTGTACTATTCCCCGGGACCTCGGTATTCGAATTTCCGAAGGGTACAGGTAATCCAAATCGCCCAGGGGCGGTGCGCGATTCTGAAGAATTGTCGCTACGATCTTGAGCTGGCTGATGTTGTCTATCCAACGACGCCTCGCGGAAGTCACCGGCCCGCTCGACCGCGATCAGGGCATTCCCTTGATGAGATGATTGTGCCTTCTTTCCATCTACGGTCTCTTGGGGTCCGCTCTGGCTTTTCAGGTCAACCGGCGAACGAAACGCTGACTGCGAGGACCTGAAATGCGATACGAATAAGGCCGCTAGCCATATCCCCAGAGCACATACGGTTAATATTTCCAGGACGCGGCGAACAACTTTCATGAATCATCCATGATCGTATGGACTACAGAAGAAGTTTTACTTCTTGCTTTCGCTTCCCTGCGCGATGTCGCGTGACTATCTTACGTAATAAGATTGCCTCTTCTTTACAACTGCGAACGGTCTGGGATTATTCCCAGTCGTGCGATATTATATTCAAAGGTGTTTCCGTTAACTCTGAATACAACTCTGTCGTCATATACTCGTACAACCTGTACCCGACATTCGGTTCCGCCATGCCGCAACGTAAATTCGCTGCCTTCTTCCACGTATTTGCTGTCGAGAATGACCCACCGGCGTTTGGGAGTAATCACAACTCCCGTACAACGTATCATCGACCGGACCGCCGCGGCCAACCCATCTGCTGTCTCCTGAGCCTTTTCCCAGGCACCACTGTTTACCATCACTACGGCAGCGAACGGATCTCGCAGATCGGCAGGAATCGCGAGCTCCGATCGATGAGTGCTCTGCCATTTTACCAGCTCTCTCCATTTTCCGTCTGACTCTAACACGGCCTCTGACTTCACATTTTGACTTGTTTGACTTATTTGAATTATTTGACTCGTCGCCGAACTTGTAATTGGAAGTAGTGACGCGGACGTCGCCAAAGCTCCACCATTTCCAGCCGTGGACCGGCGTGCGAGCATTTTAGGCCCCCACAGGGCGAGCGCCACCACGCACAAAATGCCCAGCAACGTCGCTTTGGCTGGATGTTTTTTGATTTCCCTCCTTATCCTTTTCGCCAAACCACCCATTTCAGCCCCCCTTTGCTCGCTCGTGCGCGCTGGAAAACCGGTCATTCATATCGGACATCCGACCTATTTTTCCTAAATCAATTATCCCGATTTCTCGGAATAGACGCTAAACTCCAAGACGCAGCGAACTTCGTCATTTTCCTCGCTTAATTTGGTCAACTCGCAATGCTTAACGACAACCGGATAGCCATTGCGTGGAAACTCAGCAAGCCAGGCTACAATGGCCGTTGAACTACCGACCAGCTCGAATCGCATGTCGCACCATTGAAGCCAACCAAGGGATTGCCACTCTTTGGGGGAGTATTTCAGCAGCCGGAGGTGGCGCCGCTGCAACGACTCTCCCAAGGAGGAAACCATTTGGGGCACTTCCTCTGGACGTACCTGACCCGACTCCCATTCTTTCAGGAATGTTTCCACCTCCGCGAGAGAGCGTTCGCTTACACTCCCAGGCGACCGACCGGATAACTCCTGGGCGCGAAGTTGCAACCTTTGTATTTCACCCTTAACGTTCTGCGTCATGCTGCTGAGAAAAAGCAGCGAGAGCACCAGCCCGATACCCAACAGGATGACGCCGCCGGGTAGTATTAACTCTCGGGAGTTCAGCTCCAGTTTTGTCATAGATCTACCACCGGCAGTTTGTGCCTCCAGATCCCCGGTTAATTCTCACGGCCTGTTTTGGATTTCTTTTTTAATTTCGCGATGACGAGGCAGTCTGTATACAGCATAAGGCAATCGACATTCGCAACTAAACTGTATTATGCGCTTGTGATCCTGCCCCGTTACTTCATCAATATTTTGCAGATCTATTTCATCGAAAATTCCGCTGCTACGCAAATTTTCCATGAACCTCTGGACATCTTGCACCGCAGCAGCTTGGCCAGTAATTGTGACGCGGTACACAGAATTCTCGAGGTTGTCCAATGATTCTCGAAGTTGGCGCTGAATCTGATCAGGCGTCTGGGCATTCTCTTCAACCGCTGCGATATTGAGCGACACATTTCTCTGCTGCGGCCGTTCGAGCTCTATCTGAATTCGTTCCAGTCGGTCATCCGGTGGCACGGCGAGAAAGATACGGTACATAAGCCAGCCCACGGGCACCCCACCTCGTATCACCGACACATCGTTAGCTTTGGCCAAGCCCTTCGCGAGTCGGTCCTTTATTTCCTGTTCCTCTTGACAGGCCTTTTCCAATACAGGCAGCCCGACACGAAGCGATTCCCGTAACTTTAGCAACTCAGCCAGTTCCCAGGCCTGCCGAATAACGCCAACCGTGCCTGCAAGGAGAATGACTCCTATTCCGCACAGACTCAGCAGCACTCGGCGGCGTTTTTCCAGCGATGCCCGATAGGCTGCCGGAAGAAAGTCGAGCTCGATCTTACTGGCGACCGACATTGTGACTACCTGACTTCACATGGGAGCACCGGCTGTTTCCTCCGTGCTCACCTTGTCCCGAGATTCGCGCTGGGGTCTTCCCGAGTGAAGCGACAACCCCAAAGCGATATCCCACCCGGCTGACTCTCCAATTCTCGAGCTATACTTTATGGCACGGAAGCAGTCCAGAATATCGACCGGAATTTCGAAAAATCGGCTTACCAGTTCCTGGAGTTCAGCAGTCGCCTCCCCACCTGAAAGCACAATTCTCTCCGCGGGTTCACCGCGAAACGTCACATTGCAGTAGCGGAAGCAACGCGATAGCTCGTCCAGCCAGCGGTTCCACACGGGTCGCAAAGTGTCGCGCACGGTGGCCACAACTTCGGGATCACGATGTCCCGCTCGTCGCTCACCGTAACTGCGGCGCAGCGATCGCGCCGAGTCTTCCGGAATATGGAATTGCCGTGCCATCGTGAGGTCAAACTCTCTTCCCCCGAGAGGAAAATACTTTGCAAAAAGGAGGCGTTCGTTTCGCACAGTGACCACGAGAGTGGCACGATTGCCAATGTGGACAAACATCATTGTCTGCTTCTGATCACTCTGACGTCGATACTGGCGTGCGGCTGCCCGTACCAGTGCCAGCGGTTCGGCATCGATGGCAACGGGCAATAATTTCGCCTGTTCTGCGATGCGCAATTTACGTTCCATGGCAGCGCGCTTGGCAACTATCAGTACCAGCTCTTGCCGCTGCAACTCTCCTTGCTGAACCACGCCCGCTGGAAGAAAACGAACTTCGACGTCGTCAAGCTCCAGGTTGGCTCGATTGCGGGCTTCTTCCAGTACCACGTCGGCAATGCTTTTGCCGGGCAATGGCGACACGCGAATGCTTTGAACGGTGATCTCGTCGAAACCGAGCCCCAAAACGACTCGTCTGCCTCGAAAACGCCCACGCTTCAACAGATCCTGGATACATTGCGCAAGAATGCTTTCCGCCGCCTGCTGATCGCTGGGCAGGCGTGGAACATCAACTTCGGCAACTTCCAGTACCTCGCTGCGAGTGCCGTTCAGTTGCACCGCTTTTATTGTGCACGTGCCGATGTCGAGGCCAATCGGACTCGCG
>ERZ795042.688-NODE-688-length-25155-cov-219.183865_pt1 | contig 25155 bp, 24 predicted proteins | sample MGYA00375126_ERZ795042 | MGnify/ENA primary metagenome ERZ795042 (study PRJEB30171, sample SAMN05518105) | compost metagenome | isolation source: Feedstock adapted compost from Newby Island compost facility, Milpitas, CA | place: USA:Newby Island compost...
TACGTGAGTGATCCTTTTTCCTTCGGTAACATTTTTAAATGAGTTGACACGGGGAGAGCCGGGCAATTTTCCGCTTGATCAAAATGTGCCAATTTCGTTAAGGTGAAGATGAGAGAAAAATGAAATTTTTGGGTCGTTCGTCTGAATTGGGCACCATCGAATCGGACAGGCCGTGGCGCCGATGGATACGCGGATCTTCCGCGCGTTGCGATCCGGGGAGGAGCGAACAGGAAATGCGTTTGCTGAAGAGGCCGGTTTTCGTCTCGGTACTGTTGTTTGTTGTCTACGCCATTCTGATGGTGATCTATTTCCAGTACACGGTTCCCATCCGGGTGCCGCCGGAATACGCCGGAACCCCCGTCGACCCGGCCGTATACCTGACACCCGAACGGATCCGGCGTATGGAGACTTACTTTTCATTGTATTTCCCATACAAGTTCATCCAGCTGGCGTGGTCCTGGTTCATCCTGTGGCTGCTGGTCGCCGGCGGCGGGGCCTCCCGAATGCGGGCGATACTCGAAAAGATACGGCTTCCGCGTTTCCTGCTGTTTCTCGTCCATGTGATGTTTGTCGTTATTGTTTATCACCTGGGACGCATGGTCGCCGCATTTATCCATTACCTGACGCTATACGACTCGGGAATCGGTACGCGTCACCCGCTCAGTTGGCTTCTTGCCTACCTGAACGCGATGGTTCCCGCGCTTGCCGAAGACTACGTGTACCTTCTGGTCCCGACCGCCATCGTCTGGTGGATCATGTCCCGCGGCGGGCGCTGGAAGTTGAAGCTGGCGTTGGTCCTAGTCCCGCTCCTTATGATTTACCATTTTGTCTATCCCGTGTATCTCCGCTATACCACGCCGGTCCGGCCGCTTCCGGACGAACAGCTGGAACAGAAAATTCTCGAATTTGCCGATCGCGCGGGGATCGAGTTGGAAGGGGTGTATGTCACGGGGGAGGTCATTGTGGTCGATATGAACGCGAGAATGGATTACGCCCCCGGTATGCCGACGCGCGTGGTCATGGACGAAACGATGCTCCGGGAGACGAACGAAGAAGGCCTGTTTCTCGTCGTCGCCCATGAATTGGGGCATTACGCAGGAAGGCATTTGATCACGCTTAGCACCTGGGATTCGATCCTGCACATGGCCAAGGTCTTGGCCAGCGCGTGGCTGTACGAGCGGTTCGTGAGAAGATGGGGAACGCGCTTCGGCGTTCGCAAATTGACGGATTTGTCCGGCATTGCCATGTTTATCGCGATATTCCTTTTCATGACCATGGTTTTCAAACCGGTGGAAGCCGCGGTAACACGCCATTATGAACGAGATGCGGACCGGTATGCGGCCGAGATTTATCCTTATCCGGAAGTCGCGATTGAGTCCGTTCAAAAAATGGTGGTCCTGCAGGGCTCGCATCCGCACCCGCCGTTGCTTGACCGATTGCTCAGCATCCACCCGAGCTATATGGAACGGTTGATCTTCGCGTATGAAAAGCTGAAGGAGCAGGGCAAGGAATAAGAAACGGGGGGCGCGTTTGGGGCGTCTGATGCTCGCGGTGGATTTCGAGAGGGAACGGGGCGGAAAACAAGCCTGCGGGAATGGAGAGATGGAGGATCTTGCGAAGAACGACCCTGGTGGCGCCGTTGCTGCTGTTTGCTTTGTACGCCGTCCTGATGGGCGTTTACTTCCGGTACACGGCACCCGTCAAGGTTCCGGCGGAATACGCCGGAACCGTCGCCGACCCGGCCATGTACATGACGAAAGGGCAACTGGAAAGCATCGAGTCGATGCGTCCGTGGCTCCGCTGGTTTTTCTTCGTCACTCCTCCTTTGCAGTGGCTGGCGCTGTGGCTGCTTCTCGCCAGCGGGACAGCGGCCCGGTGGCGGGAGGCCCTGGAGCGGGCTCGCCTGCCGCTTGCGATCCGGTACCCCGTTTTTGTGTTTTGCGTGTGGTCGGTGTCGTCTCTTGCGGTTTTGCCGCTCCGTTTCGCAAGCTACCGGGTATCCTACGCCCACGGCGTGGCGACGCAGTCCGTGCCGGGCTGGCTGCGGGACTGGGCCGTGTCGTTCCTGCTGGACTATGCGACGGTGCTGGCGGCTCTCGGCGCCGCACAGTGGCTCATGTCCCGGGGAGGGGGATGGAAAGGGAAGCTTTGGCTGCTGTCCGTCCCGTTCATCGCGTTCTACATGTACATCCAGCCGGTGTTCATCAGTCCCCTGTTCACCGACATCCGGCCCATGTCGGACGAGCGGCTGGAGCGAAGCATCCTGGAGCTGGCGCGGCGCGCGGACATCCGCGCCGACCGGGTGTTCGAGGCGGAGATGTCCTCCAAGACCAACGCGGTGAACGCGGAGATCCGCGGTCTGGGCTCCACGCTGCGCATCGTGGTGTGGGATACGGCGCTGGAGCAGCTGGACGAAGAAGAGTTGCTGCAGGTCATGGCCCATGAGATCGGACATTATGTGAAACGCCATCTGGAATGGGCGGCGGCGGGATACGCGCTGTGGTCGCTGGTGCTGATTGCGGCCGTCGGCGCGCTGTATGAACGCCTGGCCGCAAGCCGGGGAGCGTGTTGGGGCATCCGCCGCCCTTCCGACATGACCGGCGTTCCCCTGATTCTGCTCCTGGTGTCGATGGCGCTGTTCGTCTGCCAGCCGGCGGCCAACGCCATATCCCGGGAATCGGAGAAGTCGGCGGATCTTTACGCCCTGGAACTGACCGGCAACGCGGAAGCCGAAATCGCCTTCATTTGGAAAACGGCCGCGACATCGCTGTCGGATCCGCATCCGCCGCTTCTGTCCCGATTGTACGGGACCCATCCCAGCGACCTGGAACGGATCGCCATGGCGCTCCGGTTTTCGGAGAAGCAGTCCGGGAAAGGCCTGCCCGGGAATGATCGGCCCGGAAAGGATGAGCCCTGGGAGGAACGCCGCGGGGGATGAAAGTCAAATGGAAGTGGATTTGTATGTCGTTCACGGCGTGCGCAGCGCTCCCCATTTCCTGGAGGGCTTCCGAACGGTCCTGCACCGCAGGCTGGAGGAAGCCGGCCATGCCGTCCGGTCGGAGACGCTGTTCCCCTACGGGGACTGGAACCGTTCGCCGGCCGCGCAGCTGCGCGAGGCCGCCCGGGACCTGTTCCTTGCGGAACGGGACGCGAGGCGTTCCGTCGGCGGCCGGCGCGTTCTGGAACGGATCCGGGAAGGCGGCTGGCCGTCCGAAGGGCGCCGGATCGTGCTGGCCGGCCACAGCGCCGGCGGGGTCGCCGCGGCGCGGGCGGCGGAACTCATGATGCTGGAGGGGGCGTCGGCGCCGCCCCTTGTGGTGATGATCGGGTCGCCCCGCTTCCGGATCTCCGCCCCGCTCAGGGAATGGACGCTTCGCGTCTGCGCCGGCGCGCCGGGCCGCCGGGGCGTCTTCCGGCCCCGCGACGGGATCGTCCGCATCGCCGCCTTCGGCGGCCTTGCCTGGCCGTCCCGCACGCGCAGCCGGACGGAAGAGACGGTGTTCGTGCCCATCGTCGGGGGGCACACCGACTATTTCCGCGACCGGGAGCCCTGGACGGACGCGGGCGGTCGCACAAATCTGGAGCTGACCCTGGACGCTGTCCGGTCCTGGCTGACGGCCAGGGGGTTATGAACGGGAAACGGGATGCGGCTCACGGCGGGTTTTTCAAACTTTTTCCGTACGGGTGTGAAATAGATTACTTCCTGTTCCATAGGAATGGATTAGCATCGGAGGTGAGAAAAACGATCCGGAGGAGGTATGGATCATGAGCTGGCTGGCTCCCTTTGGCAAGGATGTGGAGAAGCGCTTCGATCTGCTCAAGGAGGAATTCAACCGCCTGTTCGACCGGTTCCTGGAAGACGGCCTGTGGAGATTCGATCAAAAGACGGACGGCTTCCTTCCGGTCATCAACTTCAAGGAAAAAGACAGGGAATACGTGGTCGAGGCGGAACTTCCCGGCGTGGAACCGGACGAGGTCGAAATCGAAGTGGCGGGGAATCTCCTGACCATCCGCGGCGAGAAAAAGATCGAAAAAGAAGAGAAGGACGACAACATCCACACCATCGAACGGAGATACGGCGCCTTCAAGCGCACGATCCAGCTGCCCGACAACGCCCTGGTGGACGGGATCGAGGCCAGAAGCAAAAACGGAGTGCTGTACATCCGCATTCCGAAAAGCAAGGAAAGCGCGGCGGTCAAGAAAATCAAGGTCCGGAAGAAAGACGACTGACCGCGCCGGGACGGGGCTTGACGCCCCCTTTTTTTTGAATATGAAAAGGAAATGGAAATTCCTATAAAAACAAGGATGGAAATTGACGATAAAAAAATGAAGGAGAAATTTACTGTTACAGGAGGCAAGACCATGTCGCACCAGAACGCCGGACGAGCGCGTGTGAAGGAGATCTTGCACAGGGCCTTGGTTGGCCTGCCGGAACTGGCTTCAAGTTTGTTGAAAGACATGCGGCTCATCAACAAACTTTACAGTTCGTATGCCGTTATTTTGGTGATTCTGGTGATTGTAAGCGCTTTTAACCTGATCGGCATCAACCAGATCGGAAACCGGACCAAGGAACTGTACGAGGAACGCCTGACGGCGGCCACCCAGATTCTGCACCTGGCCAGCGAATTCCACGCCGCGAACGCGGCGACGGCTTCCATGGTGTTGCAATCCGCGGACGACGCACGGGCCCGCCTGGCGGATGTGGAGTCCCGGAATGAACAGATCGCCGGCCAGCTGGCGGTTTTGGCGGAGGACATGGACCGGTACGCCATCCATCCCGAGGATTTCTCATCGTTCCAAATCGTGTGGGACAACTATCTGAAGGACTGGGAACAGATCAAGGCAGGGGTGGAAGCCGGCAACAGCCGGATGGGGGACGTCACCGGCCTCGAACTGGCCAGAAGTTATTATACAAGGAACATGTATAACAAAGTGGAAGTGCTCAACAATTTCCTGGATCAATGGGTCGACGCCAATACGGCTTTGGCCGAAGAGGCGTACCGGGCCGTGCTCGGCCAGCGCAACGCGCAAATCGCCACGCAAGTCATCCTGGTCGTGGCGGCGTTGCTGCTCACCGGTTTGGTGGGATGGGCCGTGGCGCAATCCATCCTGAAGCCGCTGAACGCGGTGGTAAGCGCCGCGGGGGAAATGGCCAAGGGAAGGCTCCGCCAGCGGGTGGAACTGGGACGGACGGACGAGCTGGGTTACCTGGCCGAGTCGTTCAACCGGATGGCGGAGAAAATCCGCGGTCTGATCCAGGAAGTGAAAAACGCGGGGGACAGGGTGTCCGGCACTTCCCGCGAGCTGTTCCAGATTTGCGAGAAAACGGAACAGGTGTCCCGCGACGTGGCCCAGGAAATCGAACGAATTGCGGATGGCGCCCAAAGCCAGATGAGAACGGCGGAGGAAAGCGCCCGGGCGGTGAACGAAATGGCCCAGGGCGTGCAGCAAATCGCGGAAGCCTCCGGAGAAGTGACGGAGCTGGCCCAGGCGGCCCATATGGAAGCGAAGGCCGGAACCGAAGCGGTGCAAAACGCCGTGCGCCAGATCGAGGCGGTCCGGAACACGGTGGAAGGCTCGGCGGCCTTTATCCGCAAGCTGGATGAGCGTTCCGGGGAGATCGGCCGGATCGTGGAAATGATCACCGACATCGCGGCGCAGACGAACCTTCTGGCCCTCAACGCGTCCATCGAGGCGGCCCGCGCCGGGGAACACGGCCGCGGCTTCGCGGTGGTGGCCACGGAAGTGCGGAAGCTGTCGGAACGGTCCAGGGAATCCGCCAATCAGATCAGCGTCCTGATCCAGGACATTCGCAGCGACATGGAACAGGCCGTGGAAGCGATGAACCGGGGGACGCGGGAAGTGCAGGAAGGCGTCGCCGTGGTGAAAAAAGCCGGGGAGGCGTTCGAAAAGATCGCCGAATCCGTCGACCGCGTGTTCGGCAAGATCGAGGGCGTCACGGCGGTGGTGGAAGAGCTGTCCGCGAGCACGGAGGAAGTGGCGGCCTCGGCGGACGAAAGCGCCCGCATCGCGAAGGACGCTTCCGACAACACGCAAAAGGTGGCGGACGCCACCAGGGATCAGCTGTCTGCCATCGGCCAGATCGCCTCGTCGGCCGGCAATCTGTTCCAGATGGCGCGAAATCTGCAGGAAGCCATCTCAAGATTTGAGGTGTAAACCGCATTCCGCGGCGCCGGGGGCCGCTTCCTCCTCCGCGCGGCTGATTTCGTCCAGGGCGGCAACGGTGTCCCGGTACTTGTTGCGCAGGTGCAGGAGCATGTCCGGCACGTTGCGGAACTTCCGGCACGTGCGCACCGTGCCCGGGCGGAACGCGTCACCGTCCCGGGCCAGCACGCCCTGCCGGACCATTTCCCGCAGCGCCCGGCGCACCGCACGGCGCGTGCCCCGGCGGTCCCGCAGCTCGGGCACGGCAAAGGCGCCCGGCGGCAAACGCTCCAACCGGACGTTCACCGCATGCTCGGCTTCTTCCGCGGTGAAACGCTCCGGTGTTTCTTTTTCCTCGAGCAGAAAATCGCACAGCAGCTGGCTCACGGTGATCGGCCGAACGGCCCGGATCTGCGTGAACGCATCGAATTCCTCCCGCCAGGGAGCGAAGCGCACGTAGACGGACAGCCGCCGTCCGGCGTACGGGTCGTAGGAGATGCCGATGAGCGACCGCGCCTGCGCCAGCGCCTGAAGGCGCGGAAGCGCCATCCGGAACCGCTTCACGTACCCGGTGTCGCTGAGGCGACCTTCCGGCGTCATGAACAGGGAAGCTCCTCCCCGGATCTCCCGTTCCAGCGCTTCCAGCTGGGCGTGGATCACGCTCCGCTGGCGGGCGCGGAACTCCGACCGGTAAGGCTCGCGCAGATCGAGCAGCGAAGCGGATTGTTGCGCCGCCTGCAGAACGCGGGGCGACCACAGGTCCTTCAGCTTCGCCCCGGCCGGCGCTCCGACGCGGCGAAGCGCCTCGTCCGTGAACACTTCCGCCGCCGGCAGATTGCCGTGCAGGCGCAGGGTGTCATAGGCGTAGCTGATCAGCGGCCGCGAAAGGGGCATGTTCTCGATCGGCCTTGCTCCCAACAGATAGAAGAGGCCCCCCAGATTGAGGCGATTCACCAGCCGCAGGAGACCGGGAGCGCGCGTGACCAGGAAGCCCGGCTCAAACAGCCGCTTCGACGCCACGAAGCACAGGGGATGCCGCAACGGGTTGCGCAGCGCGAGGCAGGGCGGAATGAGCATGCCGTCGATGTCGTGCAGATGGTTGGAAATGATCAGCTCGCTTTTCCGGTTGCCGGGGATGCGCCCGAACACCCGAAGACGGCAGGTGACCGACAGGACCGCGACCAGCCCGAAGGCGACGAGCAGCCTCAGGACAAGCACGCCGACCGGCAGCCGGACGGGCCGGCCCACGCGGAGCGCGGCGATGCCTCCCGCCAGAATGGCGCCCCCCGTGAGGATGAACAGGATGCGGTACCCCAGCGGGAGGTTGTGGGAGTATTGGCTGAGCACCCAGCCGCCGACGGAGGGAGCGAGGACGGTGGGCAGGGTGGTGGCCATTTCCCAGAAGCCGAGATCCCGCGCCGCGTTGTTGGGATTGGGCAGCTTGTCGATGGCAAGGGCCCAGCCCGTGGAGGTGTAGGCGCCGTAGCCGATGCCGAAAAACAGCGCGAGGATCGCCAGCCAGATCGGTTCCTTCCACGTCTCTTCGCCCAGCAGGGCGAACCCCACGGCGGCGCCGGCCATCGGGACGCTGGCTGCGGCGACGAGATTGCGGCGGACCGTGCGGTCCGACACGCGCCCGATGTACAGGCTGGCGAAGGCCGCGCCGCCCAGGGCGAGCACGGCGACGTAGGACGTCTGCCGCGCCGCGTTCTGCACCTGCAGCACGTCGGTGAAGAAATAGAACACGAAGGTCATGAGGAGCATCATGCCGAAGGAGACGAAGCCCTGCGCCCAGAACACCCGGATGAAATCCCGGCTGCGTCCGAGCGGGGGGCGGGAAAGGTCGACGACGACGCCCTTTTCCCGGTCCGCGTCCGATGCGCCGGGAATGCGACGTTCGGCTGCCTCCTCGTGAACCTGCAGGGCGGTCAGAAGCAGTCCCGCCGCCAGGACGGCCGCCATGGCGAGCACCGCCCGTTCGCCCATCAGGCCGGAGAAGATCAGCCCCGCTACGTTGCCGAGGAGCACCGCCGCCCCGCGCACGCCCGCCGCGCTGCCCCGCGTCTCCGGCGGAACCGATTCGGACCAGAGGGCCTGGTAACCCGCGATCGCCACGCCGCCGCCCACCATGGCCAGCAGCAGGAAGGGCGTGTAGATCTCCAGCGCAGGGGAAACGGACATGCCGAGCAGTCCGGCCACGTTCAGGCCGCCGCCCGCCAGCATGAACGCCTTGCGCCCGATCCCGCGGATCCGCCAGCGGTCGGACCAGATGCCGGCGGCCGGCGGCACGATCATGGCGATCAGCGAGCTGATCGCGGCGAGGCGGGCCAGCGTGGAGGTATGGTTCGCATAATCCAGCCTGAGCAACGCTTCCGGAACCACAATGGTCATGAGGGCCGCGTTCTGGAAGCTGACAGAAAAAGCGTATACATTGACAAAGCCTACGCCGCGCCTCTCCGCCGTGATTTCCCGCATCCGGAAATCCTCCTTCGAAGACCCGTGCGCAAGTTCTTGGAAGTTTTTTAAATTTATTTTATATCATTTCGGCTTTGGGGCACAGGGGTGCCGCGGCGGGCGGCCGCGTCGGCAAATAAAACAAGAAGCCGCCCGTGAAGGCGGCCTCATGTTTCGGATGCGGCCGCGGACGGCGCGGCCCGTTCGAGTTCCCTCAGGACGTTGCGGAAATCCGGAGGGGTTCCGGGGTCGATCCGGTCTTTCAGCCCCGCGTCGGCCAAAGTCCGGAGCTTCTCCCGCGCGGCAAGGGACATCTGGGCGGGGATGCCGAGGGAATCCAGCGTCCGGATCACTTCCTCCATCTCCGCCACCCGGCGTTCGGCGTGGATGGCCGACCGGGTGAGCAGGAAGTGGGCTGTCTCCTCCAGGGACCTCTGCCGCAGGGTTTCTTCCAGAGACGCCAGGATGTCGGACGAGACGCCGTACTTCTCGCTGGCCTGCACGGTTTCGAGCAGCAGCATGGCGAAGCCCTTCATGAACACGCTGCGGAACATCTTGCGGGCGGAGGCGCTCCCGGCGCGCGGCCCGGCATAGGTCAACCTCATGCCGTACTTCTGGCCGAACCTGAGGAACGCTTCCGCGCCGTCGCCGCTGACCAGGATCGGGACCCGGTGCTTGTGCGGCGGCACCGACCCCATGACGGCCGCGTCGGCAAACAGGGCGCCCGTGCCGGAGATGACGGCGGCGATGTTTTCCTTGGTCATCGGCGACGCGGAGTTGAGGTCGACGTACAGGTGGCGCGGCTTGAGGAAGCGGGCGGCTTCCCGGGCGACGGGTTCCGACACCTTGGCGTTCGTGGCGTTGAGGATCAGGTCGCAGGAGGCGACGAGTTCCTCCAGGGAAGATTTCAATTCCACTCCCAGGCGTCCCGCGCGTTCCCGCACCAGCGGGCCCAGCGAAGGATGGTCCATGCCGGCGTCAAAGGCGCGGATGTCCGCAAGTCCTTCGGAGCGCAGCCCTTCCGCGATGGAGGACGCCGCCTCCCCGAAACCGATGAATCCCAGAACGGGAGCCGCCATGTCAACTCCTCCTTGCGAGATAGTCCTCCACTGTATCGTAATACACCACGTTCTCCCGTTCCAGCACCTGGCGAAGATTGTAATAGTCCAGGCTCAGCTCGCCGCGCCCGATTTTTTCCATGGTGCCTTCTTCTTTCTGCACTCTCTTCCGGGATGCCTCAAGGGCGGCCTGCACGTCCCTTCGCTTCACCACGACGACGCCGTCGTCGTCGCCCAGGATCAGGTCGCCGGGGTCCACCGCGACACCTCCGCACACCACCGGGGCGTTGACCCATCCGCCCCGCGATTTGGTGGTGCCCAGCGAATGGACGCCCCTCGCCCACACGGGAAAACCGAGCTCGCGGATTTGCCGGACGTCGCGTATGCCGCTGTCGATGACGACGCCGGCAACCCCCCGTTTCATCAAAGCCCGGACGATCAGCTCGCCGATCATGCCGTAGAGGTTGTCGCCGCCCGTGGCCGTGACGACCAGCACGTCCCCGGGGCGGACCACCTCGATGGCCGCGTGGATCATGAGATTGTCCCCGGATTGGCAGGTGACGGTGACGGCGGGGCCGCACACCGCGCTGCCGGGGGCGACGGGTTTGAGCGCGGGGTCCATCAGCCCGATTCGGCCCTGCGCCTCGTATACCGTGGACACGCCGATGTCCCGGAAGGCTTCGACGATCTTCGCATCCGGCCGCTCAATGTTGCGGATCACGTACTTTTCCATCAGATCAGTTCCTCCCCTACCAGCGGGAAAAACCGGCTGAACGCTTCGGCGTATTTGTAGCGGCCGATCCCCGAACATCTGCGGGCGTGGTTGCCGCGAAGCGCCGCCTTCGCCGCGTAGTAGTCGATGAGGTGTCCCTGCGCCTTGAAGCAGTTCATCGCCGCCCATTTTTGTTCGTAGGTCTCCGTGATGTCGACGATGACGTCCGGCTTGAAGGCGCTGATTTCGGGTTGGTGCGGTTCAAAGCCGAAGATCTTGGCCTGCTTGGCCGTCTGGGTGCCTTCCATGCGCACGCCGTTCGAAGTGGACAGCACGGAGGCTTCGAACACGTACCGCGAGACGGTCTCGTGGTCGGGATTGAACGCGTCCTTCGGGCCGTGGGTCAGGATGATGTGGGGCCGCACTTCCCGGATCTTGCGGACGAGCCGGTCCATCCGTTCCGGCGTGATCGTCATGTGGTAATCCTCGAAGTCCCAGATTTCGTAATGTTCCACGCCAAGCGCTTTCGCCGCGGCTTCGATTTCGCTCCGCCGGATCGCCTTGACGTTTTCCAGCGTCTGGCTTTCCAGGTTCCACAGGTCGTTGGATTCGCCCCTGGCGCCGTAGCTCAGGATGACCAGATGGACGTTGGCGCCGTGCTTGACATATTTCGCGATGGTGCCGCCGCCTCTCCACACGAAGTCCGCCGCATGCGCGCTGACTACCAGAAGATTCGTATTGGGATCGATCATGGCCGATTTCTCCTTGTCTCCTTATGATTCCACCAGATAAGAGGTGTTTTCCGCCGTCATTCTGCGGATTTCATCCTTGCGGAAGCCGCCTTCCAGAAGCTTGCCGACGAAGTCCATCAGCCCTTCGTCGGGATACGGCCCAGCCGGCTGTCCGAGGTCGGTGGACAGGATGCAGCGCTCGGGGCCGACGTGGCGGATCTGTTCGCAGACCGATTCCCAGGTGTCCTTGCCTGTATTCGGCGTGGTGTAGCAATGTTCCATGAAGGCTCCCAGTTCCGCCAGTTCCTTCTGCTCTTCTTTGGTGAGCCGCAGGGAAGGGAAGTTGGGGTGCGTGACGACGACTTTGCGGATGCCGCGGCGCAGCGCTTCCTTCACCAGCACCAGCACTTCTTCTTTCCCCAGATGGCCGGTGGCCAGGATCAGCCCGTGGCCGGCGATCACCTCCAGCACCTCGGAAGCGGCCTTCGTCAGGCGGCCGTCCTCGAGGATGCGGATGGTGGGGAGCGGCTTGCCCAGGCGTTCGTATTCCATCCTCAGCTGCGCCCAGTGCGGCAACTTGTCCGGCGGGCTGCGCCGGATGTGCTCCTGTTCGTTCGCCGAATCGAAGGTAGGCATCCAGACGATTTTCGCCCCGTCGCGCGCCGCCATCTCCACGGCGACGGGGTTGAGTCCGCCCGAGGTGTTGTTCAGGCAGAGACCGCCCACGGCGTTGTAGCCGGGACGGAAGGCGTTGAGGAGCCTGGCCCGTTCCGCCGTGCAGAAATAGTGGTTTTTGATGCCGTGGCCTTTCATGCCGATGCGCATGAGCCGGTCGGCCATCTCCAGGTCGTCCAGCTTCCGCGGCAGGACGTCGGGGCCGGTGTGCACATGGAGATCGTATGCGCCGGCGAGAATATCTTCGTGCATCGTGCAGCAACACCACCCAGGAAGTATGGTTTCTCAAAATTGTTTAACAATAATGAGTATCATCTTGAGTATACTTCTTGTTTTTTCAGTCTGTCAATACGGCAGACGGCGCTTGATCTTGTTCATTCGGCAGCGGCCCGGCACCGGCGGGCGCCGGCGGTCCGGTCCGGGCGGCGTTTCATCGGGTGCGGACGCATGTCCGGCGGCGTGCGACGGTGTCGGGATTGGGGCGATGATTGATGCCCGTCCGGAAACGGAGCGGCTGATCCCGAGAAAGCTGCGGGAAGAAGACGAGGAGGATCTTTTCCGGTACGCGTCCGACCCCGAAATCCATAATGAAAACGCGGGGCGATTCGCCCCGCGTCAGACGGTGGAGGGTTTTTTTTCTTTTGGGCAAGTTCCGGTCCACATGGTCGGAAAACAGCGGCTTGAACCCTTCCTCTTCATGATGGAGGATGACGTTGTCTCGGGAGACTATACCACCTCTTTAGAATAAAGGTTTCGGCAACCCGCCGTATCAAAATAACCTTCGCTCCATAAAAACAGGCTGTCGAAACTCCTCGATGGATCGACAGCCCGAAAATCAGACCAGCAAAGAGTGGTGTTCGTGAATGGTCTTGCGGATGTTGCCCACGTGCCGGCGGATCCGCTCTTCCGCCAGGGCGGGATCGCGCGCCTTGAGCGCTTCCAGGATTTGCCGGTGTTCCTCCAGCGAATCCCGGTTCCGTCCCGGCACGAGCACCGTGCGAAGATGGTAGCGGAGGAGCTGGGTCTTGATGACATTGACCAGTTCCGCCGCCTGCCGGTTTTCCGAAGCGTCGTAGATGATTTGGTGGAACTTCCGGTTCAGGTTCGAATATTCGTCCAGCCGGTTGTTTTTCAGGTGATCTTCCATCTGCAGGTACACTTCCTCCAGCTCGCGGAGCTTCCCGTCCGTGATGGAGGCCGCCGCCCGGCGGGCCAGGAGTCCTTCCAGCACTTCCCGGATTTCCAGATAGTTCAGAATTTCGTCCAGGGTGTGGGATTTGACCGTTGCGCCCTTGTTTTCCTCAATTTCCACCAGATTTTCCCGTTCCAGCTTCAGGAGGGCTTTCTTGACCGTGTTGCGGCTGACGCCGATCAGGCTGGACAGGTCGCTTTCGTTGAGTTTCTGCGACGGACGGTAGGTGCCGTCGAGGATTTTGTCCTTGATGAACTGATAGGCGTATTCCATTGGTCTCGTCATGGCCGTTTTCCCCATTTTTTCAACATTTAATTTTATTTATATCATTGACATGCAAATGGATTCAACGGCAAGAATGAAGATGCTTCGGCGCGCCGTGCCGGAAAGTTTCTCCCGGCGGACGCGGGCCGTTCACAAAATGGTCACCATTCCGTGCAAAAAAATGCTGTCCTGCGGTTCGCAAACCGTTGAAAAACGGACACAAAAGCACGTTGACGCTTTCAAACATGTTGTTTTATATTATTGTTAAACAAAATTGTTTACATTAAACGAGGAGAGGGTGCCCATGGCCGAACATCCGGCGGAACCGATTTTTGACATCGCCCATCTGGGGCATGTCGAGCTGCTCACCCCGAAATTCGAGGAAAGCCGCAGGTTCTTCCTGGACGTGATCGGGCTGCAGGAAGTCGAAAGAAGGGGCGATTCGTCCTATCTCCGCTGCTGGGGCGACTGGGAAAAGTACAGTTTGAAGCTCACCGCCGCTCCCCAGGCGGGCATCGCCCATGTGGCGCTGAGGACAATGAGCCCGCAGGCGCTGGAGCGGAGGGTTCAGGCCATCGAAGCCGCCGGATACGGCGGGAAGTGGACCGAAGGGGACTTCGGCCACGGACGGTCTTACCAGTACCGCGGACCCGATGGACACCTGATGGAACTCTACTATGAGACGGAATTTTACGAAGCTCCGGAACATCTGCGTCCGACGCTGAAGAACCAGCCGCAGAAATTCACCGGGCACGGCGCCGCCGTCAAGACGCTGGACCACATCAACCTGTTCTCCTCCAATCCGACCGCCGACGGCGAATTCGTCGAAAAAGTGCTCGGCCTGCGCAAGTCCGAGGAAATCGTGCTGGACGACGGGCGGCACGGCGCGGTCTGGTACCGGGCGACCAACAAATCTTACGACATCGTGTATTCCCTGGACGCGACAGGATCGAAGGGACGGCTGCACCACATTTCCTTCGCGGTGGAATCCAACGACTACATCTGGCGGGCCGCCAACCTGTTCGTCGATGCAGGCGCGTACATCGAGTTCGCGCCGGCGAAGCACGCCATCAACCAGACCTATTTCGTGTACGTCATTGAACCGGGCGGCAACCGGGTGGAAATCTGCGCCGGCGGTTACCTGATTTTCGCCCCGGACTGGAAGCCGATCACCTGGACGCAGACGGAACGGGCCCGAGGCCAGGCGTGGGGCAACAAGACGGTGGAAACGTTCCACACGTATGGCACCCCCGTGGTCGGCGATCCGGTGGTGTGAAGGCGACCGCGATCACATCCCTTTTCCGGATAAAGGAATCCCCCCGACAAAGACACAAGGCCGCGCGGACGCATGCCGTCCGCGCGGTCTTGTGCTTCAGGGGAGGATCGAAATCAGATCAGGATCTGGTAGTTCTCTTCGATGACCCGCCTTACGCTGGCGATGTGGTGTCTGACCGCTTCCTCGATCCGGTCGGGATCGCGGCTTTTCAGGGCCTCCAGAATCCGCTCGTGCTCCCGGTAGGATTCCAGGTTCCGGCCGGGAACCAGAATGGTGCGGAAATGGTAGCGGTTGAGCTGCGTCCTGATGATGTTGATCATCTCCACCGCCTGCCGGTTCGTGGAAGCGCCGTAGATGATCGAATGGAACTCGCGGTTTTTCGCGGAATATTCCTCGAATTGATGTTGTTCCAGATGGGCGCGCATTTCCGCCAGAATGTTTTCCAGCCTGCGGATGTCGTCCGCCGTGATGTGCCGGGCTACGTTGCGGGCGACGATGGCCTCCAGCGCCTCCCGGATCTCCAGGTAGTTGACGATTTCCTCGAGGGTAAAGGATTTGATGGTCGCTCCTTTGTTGTCCTCGATCTCCACCAGGTTTTCCCGCTCCAGCATGAGCAGGGCTTTCTTGATGGTGTTCCGGCTCACGCCGATTTCTTCCGCCAGCTGGCTCTCCACCAGCTTCTGGGTCGGCTTGTACGTGCCGTCCAGGATGCGGTCTTTGATGAGCCGGTACGCGGTTTCAGACTGTTTTCCCATATCGGTGTCCCTCGCTTGCGACGTAATGCGGGATCAGTGGTGCGTCATCTGCGGCAGCCATAGCGTGAGCTGGGGCACATAGGTCAGCAGGAACAGCACCAGGATCGCCACGATGACGAAAGGCACGATGGCCCGTATGAGCTTCTCCAGCTTGACTTCGCCCACCGCGGAGGCGATGAACAGCCCCGCGCCCACCGGAGGCGTCAGAAGCCCGATGGTGGCGTTGAGGCAGAGCACCACCCCGAAGTGGACCGGATGGATGCCGTATGCGTGGACGAGCGGCATGAAGATGGGCAGCAGGATGACCATGACCGCCAGCTCGTCGATGAAGATGCCCGTAATGAGCAGAAACAGGTTGACCAGCAGCAGGAACATCCACGGCTCGGCCGCGATCGCCCCGATCGCTTCCACGGCTTTTTGCGGAACCTGTTCAAAGGCCAGAATCCATCCGAACACGCTCGCCATGGCCATGAGCATCGTCACGGTGGCCGTGGCGACGGCGGCGTTGGCGAGGATGCGCGGGAAATCCCGCAGCTTCAGTTTCCGGTAGACGAACATGCCGAACAGGATCGCCAGCACGCAGGCCACGCCGGCCGATTCCGTCGCCGTGAACGCGCCGGACATCGTGCCGCCGATGATGACGAGAGGCACGGTAAGCGCCGGCACCACCCTCAGGAAACTGGCGAGCACGGATTTAAGCGACGCTCTTTCCGCGCGCGGGTAGTTGTGCCAATAGCCCAGCAAGGCGATGAGCCCCGCGAGGGAAAGCGCCAGGATGATACCCGGAATGATCCCGGCGATGAACATTTGGCTGATGGAAGTTCCGGAACCCACCCCGTAGATGATGAACAGCATGCTCGGCGGAATGATGGGGCCAAGCAGCGCCGCGGAGGCCGTGGTGGCGGCGGCGAGCTCCCGCCGGTAGCCTTCCTTTTCCATCTGCGGGATCATCACGCGGCTCATCATCGCCGTCTGGGCGGTCGCCGAACCGATGATGGAGGCGAGAAACATGTTGGCCATGACGTTCACGTACGCCAGCCCGCCGCGAAAATGTCCCACCGCCTTGCGGGAAAAGTCGATGAGCCGCTCCGTGATCCCCGACGCGTTCATCAGCTCGCCGGCCAGCATGAACAGCGGAATCGCCAGCAGGCTGAAGCTCTGGACGCCGGAGAACAGCCGTTGCGGAATGTTGAGAAACAGGCCGTGCTGCGCGCTGAGCAGGATATAGGCCACGCTGGTGAGGCCCAGCACCAGGGCAATCGGAATCCGCATGAGCAGCAGCACGATGAAGACGAGCAGCGCGATGGCCATCAGGCTTCCTCCCTGCCGGCGCGGACGAGCAGATCAAGGGCATGCACCGCCATGCCCGCAAAGCCGACGGGCACCGCCAGATAGGGATAAAACATGGCGAACCCGAGCGACGGCGAGATTTGCAGAAACATGGAGGGCAGGCTCAGCCAGCGGACCGAAAGATGGATGATGAAGACGGCGAACGCCAGGATCAGCGTCCAGCCGAGGTACAGCACCACCCGGCGGGCGCCCGGGGAGAGCCGGTCGAAAAGAAAAGTAACGGCAGCGGCCTGCTGCCGTTTGATGCCCATGCTCCCTCCGATGAAGGTCACCCACACCAGGGTGTAGATGGCCAGTTCCTCCGGCCAGTGAAGCGGATGGTTGAGCACGTACCGGAACATCACCTGGGCAAAGATGGAGACGAGCATCACCGCCATCAGGATGATCACCAGCACGCGTTCCACCTGGAAAATGGCGTTGCTGAGTTGGTGCAGCAGCTTCATGACGGGCCTCCTTACAAGCCTCGCGGCAAGCCGTCAGGTTGTCATTTTTTGTTTTGTTCGATAAAGGCTTTGATGACGGCGTTCTTCTCGGCGTACGCGTCGTGGATTTCCCGGGCGACTTGCAGGAACGGGGCGATGTCCGGCAGCGTGGTGACCGTAAGTCCTTTGGCCTTCGCTTCCTCCACGCGGGACGACTCCAGTTCGATCCCTTTTTGCACGCCCCATTCCACGGCCGCGAGCATCGCTTCCGTGACGATCTGCTGATCTTCCGCGTCCAGTTTGTCGAACACGATCTTGCTGCCGATGGCCACTTCCGGGAATGTCATGTGGTTGGTCAGGATCAGGTATTTGCTGATTTCATAATACTTTTGCGACAGGAGCGCGTCCAGGTCCACGTCGATGCCGTCGATGACGCCCGTCTGGAGCGAGGTGTACACTTCCGGCAGCGGCATCGGCGTCGGTCCCGCGCCGATCTTGTTCCAGAATTCCTGGAACACCGGGCTGCCCGGGACGCGCAGCTTCTTGCCCTTCAGGTCGTCCAGCGTCTTGACTTCGGTGTTCTTCATGAGCACGTGACGGTTGCCGGCAAAAAACACGTCGAAACCGACCAGGCCCTGGGCCTCGAGATCCTTCATCATCTGCTTCGCCGCTTCGCTTTGACGCGCTTCGGCTGCTTCCGACAGGTTCTCGAACATGAACGGCATGAACCATCCGTTCATCGATTCGGAACGGCTGCTCATGTAGCCGTTGCTGATGAGGGCGAAATCAAGGGTGCCCGTTTCCACCTGCTGCACCATTTCCGCTTCGGTGCCGAGCTGTCTGGAAGGGTAGATGTCGACGGTCATCCGGCCGCCGCTTCTGGCTTCCAGTTCTTCCTTGAACTTTTCCGCCGTCATGTGCTTGACGTGGGTGTCGTTGGCTTCGTGGCCCAGCTTGAATTTGTAGTTCGGTTTTTGCGCCGCGGGAGACGACGGCTGTTGGGTCTGTTGCTGCTGGGTCGACGGGGAAGAAGAAGGCGTCGAAGCGGATTGCGAACCGCCGCCGGACCCTCCGCCGCACGCCGCCAGGAGGGAAAGCGTTAACATGAGCACCAGGCCGACAACCAGTTTTTTCACGGCTTTGTCACCCCGTTCATAGTTGATGAGTTCATTTTTGTTGAACAATTTTGTTGCAACTAATTATATTGCAACATGGGTCACCTGTCAATGAAAAAAACACGCCGTTCATCTTGATCCTAACATGCCCGTGACGGATGACGAACCGCATTGCGGCTTTGACGCGGAACCGATACAATTTTCTTGATATGGAACCGGATGTGCAGCGAATCCATAAACCGGAAACGGCAAACCGGCAACCATCCGGGGGATTAATCCGAAATAAAGCCGATGAGGGAAAACCGGGGATTCCCGAAAACGCTCCAAACGGGGGATGGTCATGCGCAAGGCGTACTGGAAGGAAGCCGTGGTCTACCAGATTTATCCCCGCAGTTTCATGGACTCCAACGGCGACGGCATCGGCGATCTGCGGGGCATTCTGTCGAAGCTGGATTACATCCGGGAGCTGGGCGCCAACGTCATCTGGCTCTGCCCGGTGTACAAATCGCCAAACGACGACAACGGGTACGACATCAGCGATTACCGCGCCATCATGGACGAATTCGGCACGATGGCGGACTGGGAGGAACTGCTCGCCGGCATCCACCGGCGGGGCATGAAACTGATGATGGACCTGGTCGTCAACCACACCTCCGACGAGCATCCCTGGTTTATCGCGTCCCGTTCTTCCAGGGACAACCCCTATCGCGACTATTACATCTGGCGCCCCGGAAAGGACGGCCGGGAGCCGAACAACTGGCTCTCCTTCTTCGGCGGATCGGCCTGGGAATACGACGAACGCACGGGCGAGTACTATTTGCACCTTTTTTCCCGCAAGCAGCCCGACCTCAACTGGGAAAACCCCCGCGTGCGGCAGGAAGTCTACGACATCATGCGATTTTGGCTGGACAAGGGCGTGGACGGGTTCCGCATGGATGTCATCAACTGCATCTCCAAAACGCCCGGCCTGCCGAGCGTCGGGGGAGCCCGTTACGCCTGGGGAGGCGAGCATTTCCTGAACGGGCCGAGGGTCCATGAGTTCCTGCAGGAAATGCACCGGGAAGTGCTGTCCCGTTACGATGTCATGACCGTGGGCGAAACGCCGGGGGTCACCGTGGAACAAGCCCGGCTGTACACGGGGGAGGATCGGAACGAACTTCAGATGGTGTTCCAGTTCGAACACATGGATCTCGACGCCGGTCCGGGCGGCAAATGGGACCTGAAGCCGTGGACCCTGCGGGAATTCCGGGCCGTCATGCACAAATGGCAGGCAGGCCTTGCGGGCGTCGGCTGGAACGCGCTGTACCTGAACAACCACGACCAGCCGCGGATGGTGTCGCGCTTCGGGGACGACGGCAAGTACCGCAAGGAATCGGCAAAACTTCTGGCCACCCTGCTGCACACGCTGCAGGGGACGCCATTCATCTACCAGGGCGAAGAACTGGGCATGACCAACGTCAAGTTCGGTTCCATCGAGGATTATCGGGACATTGAAACGCTGAACATGTACCGGGAGTACACCCTGGAGCGCGGCCTGCCGGCGGACTGGGTGCTCAGGCTGATCCACGCGAAAGGGCGGGACAACGCCAGAACGCCCATGCAATGGGACGACTCGCAGGCCGCCGGCTTCACGTCCGGGACGCCCTGGATCAAGGTGAATCCCAACTATCCCGCGATCAACGTCAAAGAGTCTCTCGCCGATCCCGATTCGATCTTCCATTATTACAAAAAACTGATTCGCCTGCGCAGGGAACACGACATTGTGGTCTACGGCAGGTACGATCTCATCCTGGAGGACCATCCGCAGATCTACGCCTACACCCGCACGCTGGGGCGGGAGCAGTGGCTTGTCATGCTCAATTTCTCCAGGCGGGAAGCGCGGTTCGAACTGCCCGGGCATTTGCGCCATTCGGGCCGCCGGCTCATGATCGCCAACTACGCCGATGCCGACGAACGGGAACCCATCGACCGGCTGGAGCTCAGGCCTTACGAGGCGCGGGTGTACCGGCTGCTTCGGTGAAGGGACGTCCGGTCCGGCGCTTTCCCCGGGAAGGAGAAAACGAAGGGCGGCGCCGCAAGAAACGACGCCGCCCTTTGTGTTTTTTCCGGGTCGTGTTCCGCCTGCCGCGGACCCGCGTCCGACGTTCTCGACGGTCCGCTCAGGAGAGCGGGAACTGCAGCGGATTCCATTCGCGCAGTTCCAGCGTGCGCGCGCCTTCGGCCACCACCGGATCGGCTTCGGCGAGGCGCCGGGCTTCCTCGGGGGATTCGGCGCGGTAGATGACCATGCCGCCTTTTCCATCCATGAACGGTCCGGCCATGACCACCTTGTTTTCCTTGTACAGCCGGTTGAGATAGTCGAGATGGGCCGGGCGCACCCTGGCGTTCAATTCCGCGTCGACGATGGTGAGGATGGCCACATAGTGCATGGTTGACTGGATCTCCTTTCCGGCGGCGCAAGGGCTTTTTGAGCCCGGGCCGCTTTTCGCGTTGGTGGCGCTTCTTGCATTGTACACGATGGAGCGGCCCGGGGGAAGTCCGAATCAGGGCGCTGCCGGAGGATCTTTATGCGATCGGCCGTCAGGACTCGTTCCCCGCCTGGCAGACGGCTTCGCCCGGCTGTCCGTGTCTCTGCCGGGAGGCACGGGCGGCTTTGGTTTTCATTCCGGCCAGCACGACGGCCAGTCCGGCGGCCGCGATGCCCGCGGCGGCGAGGAACGCCGCCCGGAATCCGGCCAGGGGAATCGCATCGGCCGCGCCGCCGGCCGGGCTCTCCGCGGCGGTGACAACCGCGGCCGCCGCATGGGCCGGGTCCAACCCGCCGTCCGTCTGCAGGCGGGCCAACGCCACCAGGGCCGCCAGGCCGATTGCCGTGCCGATCTGCGGCGCGGTGTTCCACAGGCCGGAAGCCAGGCCGTGCCGTTCCGGATCCACGGCAGCGGTCACCGCGGCGGCGCCCGCCACGATGACGCAGGAAACGCCCAGACCGACAAAGAGCAGTCCGGGAACCGCCGTACTCCAGTAATCGCCTTGCGCAGACAAGCGCGACAGCGTCAGCATGCCGGCGCCGAAAAAAACCATGCCGCCGGCCAGCACCGCCTTTGGCCCGAATCTGCCGACGGCTCGGCCGGCAAGCGGCGAAGCCAGAAGCACCACGCCTTCCTGCGGCAGAAAGGCAAACCCCGTCTTCAGCGGGTCGAAGCCGAGCATTTCCTGCAAATAAAGGGTGAGCAGGAAAATCGACGTCCCCATGATCGCGCCGAACGCGCCCCCGGCGGCCAGCGTCCCCGCAAAAGTCCGGCTGCGAAACAGCGCAAGGGGCACCAGGGGCGACGCGCGACGGGCTTCGATCATGAGAAAGGCGAAAAGCAGGGCAATCGACAAGGCCAAAGCGCTCCAGGTCCAAACGGTTTCCGCTCCCGCGCCCGCGCCGGCCGACGAGCAGGCGTAAACGAGGAGCGCCAGGCCCGCCGTGGCCGTGACGGCGCCGGGGACGTCCAGGGGCTGCCTCAGCCCGCCGCTTTCCCGCAGCACGCTGGGCGCGAGGAAGGCCAACGCAGCTCCAACGGGCACGTTCACGAAAAACACCCAGCGCCAACCCAACGCGGACGTCAGCACTCCCCCCAGCACAAGGCCGAGGGTGAACCCGAGGGAGGACACGGTACCGAGGATGCCGAGGGCCCGGTGGCGCGCTTTCCCTTCCGGATAATGGGCCGCCAGCAGCGCCAGAACGGCGGGCGCCGCAAGTGCGGCGCCCAGCCCTTGCGCGGCCCGGGCGGCGATCAGCACGGCGCCGTCGGGCGCGAAGCCGCCCAGGGCTGAAGCCGCCGCAAACAGCGCCATGCCGGCCGTCAGCATCCGCCGCCGTCCGAACAGGTCTCCCAGGCGCCCGCCCGGCAGGAGAAAGCCGCCGAAGGCCAGCGCGTACGCCGTCACCGTCCATTGCAGCCGATGGGGCGGGAGACCGAACTCTTCCCGGATGCTGGGGAGGGCCACATGCACGATGGACGTGTCCAGCAGGATCATCAGCTGCGCCGCGCCCAGCACCCACAGGACGCCGCCGGAAGCAACCCTTCGAATGCGGCTCATGGACCGGCCTCCTTTCCGTCGTCAATGGATCGTCTTGACCAGTCCGCCGTCGATGACCACATGCGCGCCCGTGATCATCGACGCCAGCGGGGAAGCGAGAAACACCACGAGACGGGCCACCTCTTCCGGTTCCGCGAAACGCCCGAGGGTAATGCCGAAGAGGGAGGCCAGTTCCCGCGTGTCGGCGGGCGCGCCGTCCCACATGGCCGTCCGCGTCGGACCCGGCGCCACGGTGTTGACCCGCACCCCGCGCGGGCCGAATTCTTCCGCCAGGCTCCGCGACAGATTGGTCACGGCGGCCTTGACGGCGCTGTACGCGGGGATCGGAGGCGCCGGCTGAATGGCGTTCATCGTGGAAATGTTCACGATGGCCCCGCCCCTTTGCATGAGCAGCGGCAGCGCCGCCCGGGTCGTCCGCACGACGCTCATCAGGTTGACCTGCACCATTTCGTCCCATTCCTCGTCGGTGATGGCGAGGAACCCCGCGCCCCGGCGCGGGTCGGTCGCGCCGATGTTGTTGACCAGGATGTCCGCAGCGCCGAACCGGCTTTTCGCTTCATCCGCCAGCCGTGCGGCGCCCTCTGCGGTGGCGGCGTTGGCCGCCACGGGAATCACCCGTCCCGTCTGCGCGAGCTCCATCAGCTCCCGCGACGGCCGGCGCGCCGAGGCCAAGACCTGCGCCCCCGTTTCCACAAGTTCCCGGACCACAGCCAGGCCGATGCCGCGGCTGGCGCCCGTCACCAATGCGACTTTATCTTTCAGGGAAATCTCCATAAGCATCACCCCGGACCATCATAAGGCAACTGGTAATCTTTTAAAAGTACGCATTTAAATGGTACAAAGTACGGTGAGCCGTACCCGGTTCCCCGCACCGGACAAGGTACCGCGGACCGTACCGTGCGTCTCGTGACAAACCGGGGCGGGCAGGCGCTTTCGTCCAACCCGTGCGAAAAAAATGCCAACCAGGACGCGCGGTCGTGTTAAGATGGTGCATGAGAGAGGAGGGCGCGACGTGCCGGAAGGAACGAGGACCGGATATTCCAAAGAGGGGATTTTGGCGGCGCTGCGGGCCGCCGGAGGCAAATGGAAGCCGCTTATCCTTTTCATCCTGTACCATGAAGGCACCAAGAGATTCGGAGAACTGCGCCGCCTGCTGCCGGAGGTGACCCAGGGCACCCTGACGAGCCAACTTCGGGAAATGGAACGGGACGGCCTGGTCCGGCGGACGGTCTACCCGGAAATTCCGCCGCGGGTGGAATATGAGCTGACCGACCACGGAAAAACCCTCGCCCCCATTCTGAAATCGATGTGCGACTGGGGATTCCGGCATCTCGAACACCTGGCTTCCCTGCGGAACGAGAGCGAAAAGGCGTAACGGATTGATGCGGAAAAAACGCCGTGGTAACATATGGGGATCTTTTCCCGAGAACATCCTGTTTTTTCCGTTTTCATCGGATTCAGCGCATCCGGGAAAAAAATACATCCGTCCAAAGGAGGCAGATCCGTGTCCATTTCCTACCGAATCAACGAGGAAGTCCGCGCGGAGGACGTGGCGGATGTGTTCAGAAGCTCCGGCATCCGTCGTCCGGTGGATGACCTCGCCCGCATCCGCACCATGCTCGAGCATGCCAATCTGACGCTCACCGCCTGGGACGGCGGGAAGCTGGTCGGGATCGCCAGGGCCTTGACGGACTTTGTCTATTGCTGCTATCTTTCCGATCTCGCGGTGCGGAAGGAATATCAGAAACAGGGCATCGGAAAGGAACTTGTCCGGCTCCTCAGAGAGCGGCTGGGAGAAAAGGTCGCCATCATCCTCGTATCCGCGCCGGAAGCGGTGGACTACTACCCCCGCATCGGCTTCGACAAATGCGACAGGGCGTTTCTCATTCCGAGGACGCACTGATGAAGCAGTCTGACGTTAACCGGACCGGGCGTTTGGCGCGACCGGGTTCGTCTGGAGAGACCGGGTACGTCTGGCGCGACCGGATGCGTCTGGAAAGACCGGGTACGTCTGGCGATGACCGAACCGGACGTTGGCGGTTACCGGATCGCGCGTCTGGCGGCGGCCGGTCTCCCAACGGGACGCGCCGTTTGCGGCCCTACCGCCGCCGACGCGGTGTGGAGACAAGACGGGGTGGACTTCCGGATGAAAGCAAAAAAGAAGGTTTCATTCAAAACAACAGCCGTCACCCTGCTGATTGCGGCGGCGGCCCTTGCGACGGCGTATGTCCTCTGGCAGTACGCGTTTCCCCACCGATATTCGGCCGTCCATCAAGGCCTGATGATTCGCCTGGGCGCTGAAAACGAAGAAGAAGTGAAGCCGGTGACCGTCCGCTTCGACGGCAACATTCGTTGGAGCCTGTTCGGCGCGCACACCTTCAGGGGCCTTTTCGAAGTCGAAAACGACCCGATTCCCGTTCCCCCAAATGCCCGCCGGATCGAGATCCGGTTCGGAAAGGGAGATTTTTGGCCGATCGTATACACCGTCTATGCCGCCGAAGAGAATCGTCCGTTTTCCGCCGGCATCCGCCTGTACTCCTACGGCGGCCTATACGCCGGGCGCGATCTCCGCGAATTCGCCGTCGCGAAATACGAAGACGAAGAAATCACCGATGACGGCGAGCGACGGAGTTCTTGGGACGCGAACTCGGGGCTCTTGATCGTCGTGCCGGCCGAAACCCGGGAGGAGGCGCTGGAACGGGCCCGGCGCCTGATGGGCCGCTATCTGCGGGGATACCCGCTGGGCTGACGAACCCGCGTTCAGTTCAGGGGCACCAATATGACGGCTGGGAGCATGTGAGGCGATTTACGGAGCGGCTGCTCCATCCCGGCGCCGTTTTCACACGCGGCGGCTGACCGGCCGGGAGTTTCGGTTCTGCCAGCGGGGGATTGACGAA
>ERZ795042.690-NODE-690-length-25103-cov-280.090267_pt1 | contig 25103 bp, 22 predicted proteins | sample MGYA00375126_ERZ795042 | MGnify/ENA primary metagenome ERZ795042 (study PRJEB30171, sample SAMN05518105) | compost metagenome | isolation source: Feedstock adapted compost from Newby Island compost facility, Milpitas, CA | place: USA:Newby Island compost...
GCGGCGGTCTTCTTCTTGATCGCGGCCCATTCTTCGTCTGCCATGAACTTCGCCCATTGCGCCTTCATGGTCGCGACGTCCGGCCACTCGAGGAGGTACACGAACTCGAGCTTCCCCTCGTGCTCGGATTCCCACATCGCGAGGATCTCGAAGCCGTGGCGGCGCATGATGCGCACGGCGTGGTCGCGGAAGCGCTCGTGGAATACCTGGCGGTTCTCCCGCGGGATCTCGTAGATGCGGAGCTGCTGCACCGGTGCGCAGTCCACCGGGGAGTCGTCGGCACGCGCCGGCGTCGCGCCGGTGCCCATCGTGAGCACGACGGCGAGCGGCAGGGCGAATGAAACCGCGGGCGATCGTCTCATCGCAGTCGTCTCCTTACGATCCTCGACCCTGATCGTCACGAACGGATGCGTCGTCGCGGCGAATTTTCTTCCTGACGGCCGGCGAATGCACTCCGTCGAAATGGGGACCCGTCGTTTGGGTTAGCATCCGGCGGCAGGGGAGACCTCAAGTTGCGGCCAGGATATACGGACATCGACTTCATGCGCCGGGCACTCGAGCTCGCCGCGCAGGCGGAGGCGAGCGGCGAAGTGCCGGTGGGCGCGGTGCTCGTGCGCGGCGACGAGATCGTCGCGGAAGGCTTCAACCGCCCGATCGCCACGTGCGATCCGACGGCTCATGCGGAGATCGAGGCCTTGCGGGCGGGCGGTCGGAAGCTCGGCACGTACCGCCTCACGGACACCACGCTCTACGTGACGCTCGAGCCCTGCATCATGTGCGCGTCGGCGATCGTGCACGCGCGGGTGCGCCGCGTGGTGTTCGGCGCGTGGGACCCGCGCGCCGGCGCGGCGGGAAGCATCATCGACGTCTTCGGGCTGCGCGCCCTCAATCACCGGGTGGACGTGTTCGGCGGCGTGCTGATGGAGGAGTGCGGCGCAGTCCTCTCGCGCTTCTTCGAAGCCCGCCGCGGCTCGCGTGAGCCGCGCGACTGAGCCTCAGCCTGTCGTGGGAACCGCGGCGGCCTGCGCGGTAGTCGTCGGCTCGGCGGGCGGCTCCTCAGGTGCAGGCGCAGGCGGAGGTTCGGGCGGCACGATTTCGACGCGCGTTTCGCGGTCGACGACCATCTCCGAAGGCCGCCACTCGAGCAGGGTGAGGAAGCGCTGCACGCGGTCGACGTACTGCACCGGCTCCCAGCCGCGCGCGTAGCCGCGCTTGACGCGCGTGAACCACTTCTCCTGCGCGAGGAGGGGCAGGTGCTCGCGCACGTCGGCCCACGAGTCCGGATTCTTTCCCTGGATCTGCGTGATGATGCGGGCGTCCTCCAGATGCCCGAAGCCGACGTTGTACGCGGCGACCGCGAGCCAGGTGCGATCCGGCTCGGGGATGCGCTCGGGAATCTTGTTGCGCACCGTGACGAAATAGCGCGCGCCCGCGAAGATGCTCTCCCGCGCGTCGGTCCGGTCGTTCACGCCGAGCTCCGCTGCCGTCGTGGCGGTGAGCATCATCACGCCCGAAGCGCCGTTGGGGCTCACGGCCAGCGGATTCCACTTGGATTCCTGGTAGCCGATGGCCGCGAGGAGCCGCCAGTCGACGCCCGTCTCGGCAGCCGCCTCCTCGAACCACTTGCGGTAGCGCGAAAGCCGTGCCTGGATGTGGTGCAGGAAGTTGCGCGATTCCTGGTACTCGAAGCGGCGTGAGTCGCCCGTCGCTTCCTTCGCGAGCTGTGCGAGCTCGCCCGAGTGCTGGATGGAGCGGAAGAAGCGGTTGACGGCCTCGAACAGATCGTGCGCGCCGCGGCGGACGACCCACTGCGCGGGCCGGGCCTCGGGCAGCGTGAAGCCGACGCGCACGTCGGGGTAGAGGTGGCGGGCGAAGGAGAACTCGCGCTCGTCCACGATGGCGTAGTCCGCCTCGCCGGTCTCGACATCCTCGAGCGGATCCGCCGCACGCGGGGCGGTCGCGATCCACTGCAGGTCCGGGGCGACGGTGCGCTTGAGGCGCTCGAGGAGCTTCTCCTGCGGGCTCCCGGCGCGCACGGAGAGGCGCGCGGACTCGATCTGGAGCGTGCTCCGCGGGCGCGGCCGGTCGCGGCGGTACACGACGAGCTGCGGGATGCGCTCGTACACGTCGCAGGGCTCGCCCACTTCCTTCCAGAGGGCATCCGCCGTGATCTGCGCCGCCGCGATGTCGGCCCGGCCGGCGGCGAGCTCCTCGCGCATCGCACGCGAATCCTGCACCGGGTACATGACGAGGTTGACGCCCAGCCGCTCGGCGAACTTGCGCGCGAGCTGGAACTCGAAGCCCTCGGTACCGTGCGTACCGTGGTAATACGTGGTGGGGCTGTTCACGGTGACGACCCGCAGCTCGCCTCTGGCACGGATGCGATCGAGCGCGGACGGGTCGGGAGTGCAGCTCGACAGTGCGATCAGGACCAGGAACAGTGCAGGACGCGGCGAACGGCTGCGTCGACGCAATAGAGTCACCTCAGAGCAACAGTCGGGCTTGGCTTGGGCTAGAATAGCAGTCCCGGGCCGTCAGCCGACGGCCGAGACTGGACAGTCTGCCGGAGGCAGGCGCATTCGGTGAGTCCCGTCGCAGTTTGGCGACAGGTGGCTCGACCGCGCCGCGGAGCGTGAGCTCCTTCGCAGAAATCAGGGCGATCCGGAGAGGTACCGAAGTGGTCATAACGGCGCCGACTCGAAATCGGATGGTCGGGTAAAACCGGCACGTGGGTTCGAATCCCACCCTCTCCGCCACTTTCCACCGCCCGCGCCGCGGTGGCACAGCATCTGCAGGCAGGACGCGCAATGACCGTTCAACGGGCAGATGTCGCACAGCGCGCCGCCGTACAGCCGCGCTTCGCGCTGTTCGCCTACGGTTTCCGGCCTTTCTTCCTCGCCGCGGGGCTCTACGCGCTCATCGCCATTGCGGCTTGGATCTGGATCTACCGCAGCGGGCTTGCGCCGCTGCCCGCCACGCCGCCGCAGCTCTGGCACGGCCATGAGATGCTGTTCGGCTTCATCGGCGCGGCCATCGCGGGATTCCTGCTCACCGCCGTGCCGAGCTGGACCGGCGCGCGCGGTTTCGGCGGCACGCCGCTCATCGTGCTGTTCGCCGTGTGGCTCGCAGGGCGGCTCGCGTTTGCGATGGCACCATGGATTCCCTTCGCGCTGCTCGCGGTGTGTGAGCTGGCGCTCCTGCCGCTCCTCGCGGGCCTCATCGCACCGCCGCTCCTGCGCCAGCGCAATCGCAATACGCCGCTCCTCGCGGTGCTCGCCGCGTTCTGGCTCGCCGATGCGGTGTTCCTGCACGCCGTGTACGGCGCGGACCCCGGGCGCGCACGCGCGGCGCTGCTCGTCGGCATCGATCTCGTGCTGCTCCTGATCACCGTTATCGGCGGGCGCATCGTGCCGGCGTTCACGGCGAACGCGCTGCGCCTGCAGGGCATTACGGTCGCGCCGCGCACGTACAAGTGGCTCGACCGCGTCGCGATCGCATCGATGGTGCTGCTCGTCATCGCGGATGCCGTGCCTCAGGTGCCGTCCTCGTGGCAGGCGTTCATCGCGGCGGTCGCGGCGCTGGCGCATGCGGCGCGGCTCTCGGGCTGGCAGGGGCTGCGCACGTTCTCGCAGCCCATCGTCTGGAGCCTGCATCTCGCCTACGCATGGCTCCCCATTGGGCTCGCGCTCAGAGCGGTGTTCCTCGCGACCGGCGCGCCGTGGGCCGCGCACTGGCTGCACGCGCTGACGATCGGCGCGGCGGCGCTGATGATCCTCGCCGTCACCACGCGCGCCTCGCTCGGTCACACGGGGCGGCCGCTGCGCGTCGCCCGGCCGATCGCGATCGCCTACGGTCTGCTCGCGCTCGCGGCGCTCGTGCGGGTGTTCCTGCCGAGCGTGCCCGGCATCGAGTACGTGCGGACGGTGGAGCTCTCCGCGCTCGCATGGCTCGCGGCGTTCGCGCTGTTCGTGGCGGTCTACACGCCGATCCTCGTTCGGCCCCGCGCGGACGGGAAACCGGGCTGAGCGGGGCGTAGGTGCCGCGGGCCCGGCGGCAGGCGGGAAGCCTGAGGGCCTATTCTTCCTCGGAAGACTCCGTGAACTTCGCGCGATAGGCGTTCGCGAAGGCCTCGACGAACGTGTGCGGCAGGTGGTCTGCCGGCATCTCGCTGAGATTCCGGTAGAAGTCGCGGTAGAGCTCCCAGTTCGCCGCGCGCACCTCGGTCTCGGAGCGCCGGCCGCGTTTCGCCGTGCGCTCGAAGCGGGTCTCGAGCTCCGCGGGATCGAGGCGGTCGATGAACTCGACGAACGCGGCGCGCATGGCGTGCGCGCTCGCGTCCACGTGCAGCTTCGCGGCGCCGAGCGTCTCGCGCAGCCACTGCACGGCGTCGAGGCGCCGCGACTCGTGCTGGCTGAAGAGCTCCGTGAGCAGATCGTCGATGGTCGAGCGCGCGAGCGACGGCCGCGGATCGTCCGGATCGACGGGCAGCTCGATGCGGAAGCGGTTGCGCAGCTCGGAATGCGTGCGGTCGAGGTCCTTGAGGCCGACCAGCGCTTCGCGCAGGAGCTGGCCGGCGAGATGCAGCAGGCGCGCCTGCGCGTCGGCCGGCAGGCGCTCGGAGTCGATGCCCGCGCCCCGGCAGAACGCTTCGAGTCCGTTCTTCACGTCGTACACCGCGGGCGCACTCGCCGCGTTGCGTTCGCGCTTCGCGATGGCCTTCGCGAGCCGCTCGAGACGTCGCGCGACGGACTCGTCCTCCAGTTCCGGTGCCGCGTGCACGACGGGCGCGGTCTCGAGCTGCGGAGCGGAGGCTGCGCTCGGCGCGGCGGCGACGGCCTGTCCATAGGCGTCCACCGGACCGAAGACGCCGCTTTCGGCCGGCTCCTCCGTGATGAGCAGGGCGCCGAGGTCGAGCTGCGCGCCGATGTCGGTCTGCGCGGCGCGACCGATGCCTTTCAGCACGTGAATGCTGGTGGGGACTGCGGGCGGCTCGTCGACCACGGGCACGTCATCGGCCTCGATCGTCACGACGATCTGGTACTCGCCGAGGCGCAGCACGTCGCCGGGCCGCAGCCGGTACTGGGCGTGCTTTCCGATGGGCTGGGCCTCGTCGTTGACGAAGGTGCCGTTGGTGCTCAGGTCCTCGATGTAGAACTCGCCCTGGCGGAAGTGCACGCGCGCGTGGCGCGAGGAGACGTAGCGCTGCGGATCGGGCAGAACCCAGTCGTTGTCGGCCGAGCGGCCGATGCTGCCGCCCGCGACGCCGAACACGAAGGACGCGCGCTCGCCGAGCAGCCGGCGGTGATCACTGACTACGCGCAGGCGGAGCGCCATCGCTGCCCTCGCAGATCGGAAAATTCTCGTTGAGTCAAGCCCGTAAGTCCCCGGTGCGCGACGGCTTCCCCAGCGCGTTCAGGACATATAATGCGGGCTTCCAACCTACCAACGGCGCGTTCCGGCCCCATGGCAGCCAGTCACATTTTCAAGATCCTGTTCGTGAATCAGGGCAAGGTTTACGAGATCTATGCCCGGAAAGTCAGCCATGGGCACCTGTTCGGTTTCCTCGAGGTCGAGGATCTGATCTTCGGCGAGCGCTCCTCCGTGGTGCTGGACCCCACGGAAGAGCGCATCAAGAGCGAGTTCGAGGGCGTCAAGCGCACGTACCTGCCGCTGCACTCGGTGCTGCGGGTCGACGAGGTGAAGAAGCAGGGCGTCAGCAAGATCACGGTGCTCGAAGGCGGCAACATCGCGCAGTTCCCGGTCCCGCTGTACTCGGCGACGCCGCCGCGCGAGCCTCCCCCGAAGAAATGACGCCGCTTCCCGACCTCATGCTCGAGCTTCCCGGCGCACCCGCGCTTTCCGAGTTCCGACTCCGCAAGCTCCTCGCCCGCATCACGGCGCTCGATGCCGCGGTGACGGGTCTCACCGCGCGCTTCGTGCACTTCGTCGATCTCGAGCGCGCGCTCGATGAGCCTGAGCGCGCGGTGCTCGTTCGGCTGCTGCAGTACGGGCCGCACCTCGACGCCGCCGGCATCGATACCGCGGGGCGCCCGCTCACGGACGCGGACGCCGGCGAACTGCTGCTCGTGGTGCCGCGTGCGGGCACGATCTCGCCCTGGTCGAGCAAGGCGACCGACATCGCGCACGTCTGCGGGCTCACGGCGGTCCGGCGCATCGAGCGCGGCATCGCGTACCGCGTGAGCGCGTCGCGGCCGCTCGGCCGCGAGCGGCTCGCGGCGCTCGCGCAGCCGCTCTACGACCGCATGACCGAGATGGTCCTGTTCGACGCGCGCGAGGCCGCGCGGCTCTTCGAGCACGCCGTGCCGCGTCCGCTCGCGCGAGTGGAGCTCGCGGAAGGACGCGCAGCGCTCGAGCGCGCGAATCGCGAGCTGGGGCTCGCGCTGTCGCCCGACGAGATGGATTACCTGCTCGACGCTTTCGGCCGGCTGGGACGCGATCCCACCGACGTCGAGCTCATGATGTTCGCGCAGGCGAACTCCGAGCACTGCCGCCACAAGATCTTCAACGCGCGCTGGATCATCGACGGCGGCGAGCAGGAGAAGTCCCTGTTCGCGATGATCCGCAACACCTACGCGCACAGCCCGCACGGCGTGCTCTCGGCCTACCGCGACAACGCCGCGGTGATCGAAGGCCACATGGGCGTGCGCTACTTCGCCGATCCGGAGACGGGGCTCTACCGCGGTGAGCGCGAGCCCATCGACATCCTGATGAAGGTGGAGACGCACAACCATCCCACCGCGATCTCGCCGTTCCCCGGCGCTGCGACCGGCTCCGGGGGCGAGATCCGCGACGAGGGCGCCACGGGCCGCGGCGCGAAGCCGAAGGCAGGCCTCACTGGATTCACCGTCTCGCACCTGCGAATTCCGGATTTCGTGCAGCCGTGGGAGCGGCCGTTCGGCAAGCCCGACCGCATCGCCTCGGCGCTCGACATCATGATCGAGGGACCGATCGGCGCCGCCTCGTTCAACAACGAGTTCGGCCGGCCGAACATCTGCGGCTACTTCCGCACCTTCGAGCTGCAGGCGCCCGGCGATCCTCCGGGCCGCATCCGCGGCTATCACAAGCCCATCATGATCGCGGGCGGTCTCGGTAACGTGCGCCGCGAGCACGTCGAGAAGAGCGAAGTGCCCGTCGGCGCGAAGATCGTCGTGCTGGGCGGCCCCGCGATGCTCATCGGTCTCGGCGGCGGCGCGGCGTCCTCGATGGGGCAGGGCGCGAGCAGCGCGGACCTCGACTTCGCGTCCGTGCAGCGAGGCAACCCCGAGATCCAGCGCCGCGCGCAGGAAGTCATCGACCGCTGCTGGGCGCTCGGAGAGCGCAATCCCATTCTGCTCATCCACGACGTGGGAGCGGGCGGGCTCTCGAACGCGGTGCCCGAGGCCGTCGCGCACAGCCAGCGCGGCGCGCGCGTCGATCTGCGCTCCATTCCGAGCGCCGAGCCCGGCATGTCGCCGATGGAGATCTGGTGCAACGAGGCGCAGGAGCGCTACGTGCTCGCGATCGACGCGGCGAGTCTCGATACCTTCGCGGCGATCGCGGACCGCGAGCGCTGCCCGTTCGCGGTGATCGGCGAGATCGACGGCACCGGGCGGCTCGTCGTGCACGATCCGCACTTCCGCAACGACCCCGTGGACATGCCCGTCGACGTGCTGCTCGGCAAGCCGCCGCGCATGGTGCGCGACGTGAAGAGCGTCCCGGTCGAGCGCCGCGCCTTCGATTTCGAGCGCATCGATCTGCGCGAGGCGGCGTACCGCGTGCTGCGCTTCCCGGCCGTCGCGGACAAGACGTTCCTCATCAGCATCGGCGACCGCACAGTCGGCGGCCTCGTGAGCCGTGACCAGATGGTCGGTCCCTGGCAGGTGCCGGTGAGCGACGTCGCCGTGACGCTCACCGATTACTTCGGCCACACCGGCGAGGCGATGGCGATGGGCGAGCGCACGCCGGTTGCCGTGCTCGATGCACCGGCTTCGGGCCGCCTCGCGATCGCGGAAGCGGTGACGAACATCCTCGCGGCCGACATCGAGTCGCTGTCGCAGATCCGCCTGTCGGCGAACTGGATGGCGGCGTGCGGCGAGCCGGGCGAGGACGCTGCGCTGTATGCCACGGTGCGTGCAGTTGGCGAGGAGCTGTGTCCGGCGCTCGGCATCGCCATCCCGGTCGGCAAGGATTCGCTCTCGATGCGCACGACGTGGACCGATGCGGACGGTCCGAAGTCCGTCGTCGCGCCCGTGTCGCTCATCGTCTCGGCGTTCGCGCCCGTGAAGGACGTGCGCCGGACCCTCGTGCCGGTGCTGCGCCGGGACATGGGCAGCACCTCGCTCTGGCTCATCGATCTCGGCGGCGGACGCAATCGTCTCGGCGGCTCGGCGCTCGCGCAGGTGTACGGTGAGCTCGGGGACGAGCCGCCCGATCTCGACGATCCGCAGCTCCTGGTGCGCTTCGCCGCGGCGCTCAGGGAGCTCAAGGCCGCGGACCTGGTGCTCGCCTATCACGACCGCTCGGACGGCGGCCTGTTCGCGACGCTGGTCGAGATGGCCTTCGCGGGTCACTGCGGCATCGACGTGGCGCTGCCGATGGAGCGGGGAACCGCGATCGAGCAGCTCTTCGCCGAGGAGCTCGGTGCGGTGATCCAGGTGCGGACGGCCGATGAGGAGCGCGTGCGCGGGATCCTCGCGCGCCACGGGCTCGAAAACTACGCGGTCTACCTCGGCGCTCCGGCGGAGGACATGCGCGTGCGCATCGCGGTGGGCGGTGTGCGGCTCGACGAGTCGTGGGCCGATCTCAGGCGCGCGTGGTCCGAGACGTCTCATCGCATGCGCCGCCTGCGCGACGATCCGCAGTGCGCGGACGAGGAGCTCGCCGCACAGACGTCGGTCGAGGATCCGGGTCTCTTCGTCGATCTCACTTTCGATCCAGAAGAGGACATCGCCGCGCCGTACATTGCACGCGGCGTCCGGCCGAAGGTGGCGATCCTGCGCGAGCAGGGCGTGAACAGTCACGTCGAGACGGCCGCCGTGTTCGAGCGCGCCGGCTTCGAGGCGCACGACGTCCACATGACGGACATCCTGAGCGGCAAGCGCACGCTCGAGCCGTTCAAGGGCCTCGTCGCCTGCGGCGGCTTCTCCTACGGCGACGTGCTCGGCGCGGGCGAGGGCTGGGCGAAGTCGATCCTGTTCCACTCGGCCGCACGCGAGGAGTTCGCGCGCTTCTTCGCGCGTACGGACACCTTCGCGCTCGGCATCTGCAACGGCTGCCAGATGTTCGCGGCCCTGCGCAGCATCATCCCGGGCACGGAGCACTGGCCACGCTTCGTGCGCAACCGCGTGGAGCAGTTCGAGGCGCGCTTCACGCTGGTCGAAGTGCTGCGGTCGTCCTCGGTGCTGCTCGACGGGATGGCGGGATCCTTCCTGCCGATCGTCGTCTCGCACGGTGAGGGACGCGCGGAGTTCGCTTCGCCGGACGCAGCGCGCGCCTGCGCCGAGAGTGGGCTCGTCGCCTACCGCTACGTCAACAACGACCGCAGCGTCGCGAGCACCTATCCCGCGAATCCGAACGGCTCGCCGTTCGCGATCGCGGCGCTCACGAATGCCGACGGTCGCGTGACCATCACCATGCCGCACCCGGAGCGCTCGGTGCGCTACGTGCAGAACTCCTGGCGCCCGGACGGGGCGGAGGAGTGGAGCGGCTGGATGCGCCTCTTCCGCAACGCGCGGCGCTTCGTGGGCTGATGTGTCGTCCGCCGGCCGGTACGCAGCCCGGCCACGGATCTCGAGAGCGGTTACCGCCCGTCAGTCCTTGCTGCCGCCGCCCGGCTTCGGCAGGTTCGCGAGCTGCTGCGCGAGATAGCTCGAGGTCGACTGCAGCGTCATGAGCAGCGAATCGAGCGCGGTGAACTGCTTCATGTAGCGCTCGTGGATCGCCTCCATGCGCACGTCGAGCATCTCGCGCTCGCGGGTGAGAGACCGCTGGTTCCTCTGCAGCGCCTGGGTACGCGTGTCGATCTCGGCATCGGAGGCCAGCCGCGCCTCGAGACCTTCATAGAGCCGCGCGGCGACACCGTTCTCCCCGCCGAAGATCTTCGCTACTGCCTCGAGGTCCGCGGAGAGCGCCTCCTTCAGCTTGCTCTCGTCGAGCGTCAGCGCTCCGGTCGATGTGGTCTTGATCCCCAGGTTCACGAGCGCGGTGTATTCGCCCTCGAGACCCTCGATGGGATCGGTGAGACCCCGGCGGATCTGGCTCTCGATGCTGCGGAGCAGTGCATCGCCCAGCAGCGGCCCGGCGCGCTGCGAGGTCGGATCGTAGCTGCGCAGGCTGGAAAGCTGAGTGTTGAGCTTGTTGTACTCGGCGACGAAGTCCTTCACGCGCTGCGCGATCGCATCCGTGTCGTAGGCGACGTCGAGCCGGATCTGCGTTCCCGGCGCCGCCTGCTTGAGGCTCAGCGTCACCCCGTCGATGGCGCCGGTGATCTCGTTGCTCGAGCTCTCGTGCTCGAAGCCGGCGATGCGGATCACCGCGTTGGTTGCAGCCTTGAGCTCCGTCAGGTTGGTCGTCGTGCCGGGGTCGTAGACGAGCGCTTCGAGTCCGCCGTCGCCGCCTTCGGCGGTCACGCGGATCGCGCCTTGCGCACCCGTTTCGTGAGAGGTGAGCACGAGACGGCTGCCGTCCGTCCCATGGATCAGCGTCGCGCGCACGCCGGGGTTGCCCGACGCGGCGTTGATCGCATCTCTGATGTCGGCCAGGGTCGAAGCGTCCTCGCCGATCTCGACCGAGAAGGTCGTCGCGCCGACGGTGATGGTGAGCGTGCCCGTGCCGACGACCGAGGCTGCGCCGTCGGCGAAGGCTGCAGAGGCGAGCTGATGCGCCTGCGCGAGCTGCACCACTTCGATGTCGTAGCTCCCCGGCGCCGCCTTCGAGCTTGCCGATGCCTCGAAGACGTCGGTGTCGCCGCTCTTCGCGGTGCGCGCGAGGAAGACGTCGACGCTCTTGAGCTTCTCGAGCGCCGTCTTGAAGTTCGACAGCGCGCTCTTCAGCGTGCCGAGCGCGGAGATCTCCGCGTTGATCTGCGACTCGCGGCGGTTGAGGCGCTGCTCCAGCGGCTGGCGCTCCACGGCCACGAGCTGCTTGACGAGCGAGGCGATGTCGAGTCCGGATCCGATTCCGGGAGACTGCAGTGTGGCCATGTCGTCGTGCGTTCCGCTGTCGGTTGAAGGTTCGGAATTCGTCGTGTCAGGCCATCAGATCGACGATTGCGTGCGCATGCCCGTCGAGGTGCCGCGCCACGCGGAGCACTTCTTCGCTCGGGATCTGCCGGATGAGCTCCTTCGTGTGCAGATCGAGCACCCGCACCACCGGCCGTCCCGTCGTCGGGTCCACGCTGAACTCCAGCGTCCGGCCGTAGCGCTGCAGATACTGATCGAGCAGCTCTCCCGCCTTCTCGAACGAAAGTGTTTCCTCTGCACGCTCCGCGGACGCTGCGTCGTTTCGCGGTTTCTCGGGTTCGCTTGCGGCCGTGCCGGCAGGCTGTCGGGGCGTGCGGCCCGGTTTCGCCTGCTCGAGCTGAATCGGGGTCGGCATGCGGACCGCCGTCAGCGCATCAACCGTCATGTCCCTGCCTCCCTCTACGACCCGCCCCTCGCCGAGCGGGAAACAGCGGCAGGCAGCGACGGTCTCATCGACCGCCGCCGCCCGCCGTCGACCAGGCTCGCGGGAGCCGGGTCATTGGATGCCCTCCGCTTACCGCAGCAGCGAGAGCACGTTCTGCGGCACCGCATTGGCCTGGGCCAGGATCGCCGTGCCCGCCTGCTGCAGGATCTGCGCGCGGGTCAGAGCCGCAGTCTCCGCCGCGAAGTCCGCATCGAGGATGCGGCTGCGCGAGGCCGACAGGTTCTCGGCGGCAGTCTGCAGGTTGGCGACGACCGACACGAAGCGGTTCTGGACCGCACCGAGATCGGCGCGCGCGCTGTTGATCTGCGTCAGCGCCTCGTCTACCTGTCTGATAGCCGTCTGAGCGTCGCCGAAGGTAGTGACGTTGAGCGTGCTGATGCCCGACGTTGGGGCGGCCGCGATCGTGTCACCATTGGCCCAGCCGGCGACCGCTGCGTCGTCGGTCGAGCCGGCAATCGCGATATTGCCGGCGCCAGTCAGGACAATTTGAGTCCCGTCAGCGCTGAGCTCTGCGGAGACGCCCGTTTCAGCGTACTTCGCATTGATCGCGCTGATGAGCTGCTGGGCGCGATGGTCCACGCTGGAAGCAGCGTCGATGGCGCCGATGTCGGCACCATTGATCGTGAGCCCGCCGGCGGCGATCGCGGTATTGAAGTCCGTGAGGCTCGACACGTTGATGGTCGACTTCGCTACGTCGACGGATCCAATTGCCGCCGTATTGGCGTCGATGATGGCCCCCACGGAGATCGTCTCGCCCGCGTTGGCGCCGACCTGGAACACCTGACCCGTGAAGCTGCCGTCGAGGATCTTCACGTTGTTGAACTGAGTCGTGTTGGCGACCCGGTCGATCTCGGCGAGGAGCTGCTGGACCTCGGCATTGAGCGCTTCGCGGTCCGACTGAGAGTTGCTGGCGTTCGAAGCCTGCACCGCGAGCTCACGGATGCGCTGCAGGTTGTTGGCGATCTCGCCCAGCGCGCCTTCGGCCGTCTGAGCGAGCGAGATACCGTCGTTGGCGTTGCGGACCGCCTGGTTGAGACCGCGGATCTGCGAGGTCATGCGCTCGGTGATCGCAAGACCCGCCGCGTCGTCCTTGGCGCTATTGATGCGCAGGCCCGACGACAGGCGCTGAAGCGCGGTGGCAAGCTGGCTTCCGGATGTCGTCAGATTGCGCTGCGCGTTCAGCGACATCACGTTCGTATTGATGACAAGAGCCATTTGAGACTACTCCTGGTGGTTACCCGGTCGCCTCCGGCGTGATGCGCCGTACTGCGTTCGACACTCCGTATCGGCGGAGGGCGGGGGGAACTTGAGGGTCGAGGGTCCCCTGCGGGCAAAATGTGCGTCGGATCACGTCACAGGTAGTCGAAGAGTGAAAGCTGCGAAATCCGTACATAGGAGAGCTGCGCGGCTTCGAGGCCCACGAGCTGGCGATTCATCCGGCTCACGGCCTCGGCGTAGTCGAGATCGCGCAGCTCCGAGAGCGACTGCGTGATCTGCAGATCCAGGTCCGCGCGGGCATCGGCGGCGCGCTCGATCGAGGAGAGCCGGGAGCCCACCTCGCCGCGCACGGCGAGCAGGTGATCGATCGCCTTGTCGATCTGGGTCAATGCCGCGCCGAGGCGCGTCGTGACCTGTGCACGGTCGGCGGGAGTGTCGATCGGCGCCTGAAGCGCGGCGAGCACGTCCTCGACCATCGAGAACATGTCCTTCGAGCCGGCGCGCGAGATGGTGAAGGCGTCGCCGGCTTCGGGCGCGCCGGTCACGGTCACGCGCGCGCCGTTGAACTCGATGGCCGCGCCGGACGTGTACGTGCCGCTCGCGACGACAGTGCTCGCAGCGTCGACGACTTCCCAGGTCGTGGGGCTCGTGAAGCGCAGGGTATAGTCGCCGGGAACCCACGCAGTGCGATCGGCAATCACTCCCGCGTCGATCACACCGCTGCCGGTATTCCCCGGGTTCGCGGCCGTCACGAAGCTCCCGTTGCCCGCGGGCACGTCGACGAAGACCCTCTGTCCCGACTGACCGTCCGGAACGCGCATCGCCGGGCCGATCTGGAGCATGCGCACGCCCTGATCGCCCACGTAGGCGATTCCTGCGGCGGTGCGAACGAACGGCTGGTTCAGAGTGGAGTAGCCGGCGAACAGGTATTCGCCGTTCGCATCCTTGCGGTTCGCGATGTCGAGCAGCTCGTTGAGGAGCTCCTTGACCTCGCTCGCGATCAGAGCGCGCGAGTCGTCGTCCATCGTTCCCGTATTGGCCTGAACGACGAGCTCCCGGACGCGCTGCAGTGTCTCTCCAGCGTTCGCCAGCGCGGTTTCCGTCAGCGACAGACGCGCCTCGGCCATGTCGGAGTTGCGCGCGAACTGCGCCGATTCGGCGAGCGCGCGCTCGAGCTCCGCGATGTGCACGGCGGCGGCCGGATCGTCGGCCGGCGAAAGCAGGCGCTTGCCGGTCGCGATCTGCTCCTGCGTGCGGCTCAGCGTGCTCTGCTGCCTGAGCAGCGTCTCGAGCGCGGTCTGGTGCATCGCGTAGGTCGAGATGCGCATGACTATCTCCTTGTCGCGGCGAGCAGAGCGTCGAACAGCGTGCTCGCGACCTGGATCATCTGCGCGGCCGCCTGGTAGGCCTGCTGGAAGCGCAGGAGATTCGCGGCTTCCTCGTCGAGGTTCACGCCGGAGAGTGAATCGCGCGTCGCGAGATTGTCGTCGTGGACGATCTTCTGCGCGTCGCGGCCCGCCTGCGCCTGACGGGTCGCCGTGGCGACATTGCCTGTCAGCCGCGTGGCGGCGGAGTCGAGCGACGTCGTCCCGCCGTTCAGCACGGGTCCCCTCAGGGCGTCCGCGAGCAGCAGGGCGTTCCGGTTGTCTCCCGCGCCGTTCGCGTTGCTGCCGACGGTGAAGCGGTCGCCGGTCTCGGGCGCACCGCTGATCTCGACACGCCAGCCGTTCACCTCGATCGGTGCTCCCGGCGTGTACGTGTAACTGCCGCTGCCGTTGATCGAGTAGGTCGTCGGGCTCAGGAACTCGATGGTGACGGGCGCGAGGAGCTGCGGATGGTTCCTGTCCGTGACGACGCCCGCGGAAATCGTGCCCGTGCCGAGGTTGCCCGGATCGGCCGTCGTGCGGATCGGCGCCGCGGCAGCGATCTGCTCGGGATTCTGGATCAGGACCTCGAAGCCGCGCACGGCGTCGCGCGTGGGACGGATGAGGAACTCGTCGCCCGCCGCGGCCGTGCCGCCGACGACGATCGAAAGCCCTTCCGCGACGAAGGGATCCGCAGCCGTGCCGGCGCCGGTGAGCGCAATCGCTTCACCGGTGTCCGCGCGGCGCAGATCCCAGCCGGTTGCCGTGCGCCGCAGGATGTAGTCGTGCTCGGTCAGCGCACTGATGTCCGAGCGCGTGACCGTCACGGACGCGCTGCCCGTGTTCGATGCACGCGCGAGCACTTCCACGCTGCCGATGCCGAAGAAATCGCCGCCCAGCGCGCCGGTGAGGTCCATGCCGGCGCGGTGCTGCTCATTGACGACCTCGGTGAGCGCGACGGCGATGCGGCCGATGGCGTTGCGCGCCGGATCGAGCAGCTCGCTGCGGAAGGCGAGGAGCCCGCCGAGGCTGCCGCCCGTCAGCGCGTGCGTGATGTCGGACGCGCCGTTCTCCGTCTCGATCACCATGATGCTGCGCGTCCGGTCGAAGACGTCCGGCCGCGTGGAGAGCGTTGCGGCCTCGGCACCCAGCACCAGCGGCTGCCCGGTGCCGACGAACACGCTGACCATCGCCCTGCCACTCGGGACGACGGTCACGTTCAGCCGTTCGGACAGCTCGTCGATGAGGCGATCGCGCTGGTCGAGCAGATCGTTGGGCGGCTGACCGGTGCGGACGGATTCCGCCTCGATCTCGCGGTTGAGCTGCGCGATGCTCTTCGCGATCGCGGTGATCTCGGTCGCTTCCGACCTGATGCGCGACTCGATCTGTGTTTCCAGGTCGCGCAGCCGGGCGTCCATGTACTGCAGCCTGTCGCGCAGCGACTCGGCCTCGCTGAGCAGAACCTGTCGCGCGGGAATGGAGGTCGGCGCGTCGGCGACGCCGTGCACGGCGTTCACGAACTTCTGCAGCGTCGCCGTGAGTCCCGTGTCGGTGTCGCCGAGCAGATTGCTCAGGCGCTCGGCGTAGGAGGCGAAGATCTCGAGATTCCTGTAGCTGCTCGCGGTCGTGCGCACCTGTGCGGCGACGAGATCGTCGTAGAGCCGCCGCACGGTGGCGATGCGTACCCCGTCGCCCACGTAACCGTCGCCCGAGGGCTGCCCGCCGCGCGAGATGAACTCGGCGCGCTGGCGGCTGTAGCCCGGCGTGTTGACGTTGGCGATGTTGTGACCGGTGACTGCGATCGCGCGCTGGAAGGCGAGCAGCGCCGACACGCTGTTCGACATAAGGTCAGCCATTGCCGCCTCCCGCTCTCCTCACTGCATGCGAACCAGGGCTCATCAGCCTGCTTCCCCACCCGAGCGTATCGGCCGGGCGTGCGCAACCTTGAGCAAAGACGGGCCCGCGTCCGGGATCAGCCGCTCGACGCTCCGCGCGACGGCGGCGATCTTCTCGGCGTAGGCGGGGTCGGTTGCATAACCTCCGCTCTGAAGCGCACCGGCGAATGCCTCCACGTCGGATCCAGTGCCGAGGGCGGCTTCGTAGCGCGGGCTGTTGCGCACGAGCGCGGCGTAGTCGCGGAAGCTCTCGGCGAGCGAACCGTACGCACGGAAGCGCTCGACGCGCCGGACGGGAATACCGTGCTCGAACTCGATCGTCGGCACGCCCACGGTGGGGCCGGACCAGCTGGCGCCTGCCTTGATACCGAAGAGATTGAAGCTGCTGGTGCCGTCGGGCCTGCGCGGAATCGCGCGGCCCCAGTCGGTCTCGAGAGCGGCCTGGGCGAGGAGGGCGCGAGGATCGACACCGAGCTCGCGACCGGCAGCCTCGGCGTGCGGCCACAGCTCGCGCACGAACTCCTCACGCGAGGCAGGCTTCCAGGCTTTCTGCGGATCGGCGTTGCCGGCCGCGGCAGTCGGCGCTGTCTCGCTGCCTGTCGAACCTCGAGGTGCCGCGGCGCCCGCGCGGGTGAGCTGCTCGACGAGGAGATCGGCGAGCCCGAGCCCGCCGCTCTTCGAGAGCTCGACGGCGAGTTGCTCGTCGAACAGGCTCTGGTAGAACTCCGTCTGATCGCTGCCGAACAGCGAGTCGCCGAAGCTGGCCGCGCGCATGCTCTCGATCAGCATCTGCGTGAAGAGGCTCTCGAACTGCCGGGCCGCTGCGCGCAGCGCCTCGGGGTCCTGCGTCTGCGCGCCGCGCTTGAGCGCGGCGAGCTTGCCGAAGTCGGCGTAGAAGCCCGGATCGAGTGGCTGGGCGAGCCCCGTCGACTGCACGGTCATATCACGATGAGCTCGGCGCGCAGCGCGCCGGCTTCCTTCAGCGCTTCCAGAATCGCGACCAGGTCGCCCGGCGCAGCGCCGACCTGGTTCACCGCGCGGACGATCTCGTCGAGGCTCACGCCCGCCTCGAACACGAACATGCGGGCCTCGGACTGCTGCACCTCGATCGAGGTGCGCGGGGTCACGACGGTTTCACCCTGCGAGAAGGGGTTCGGCTGGCTCACGTCGAAGCGCTCGGAGATCGTCACCGAGAGCGAGCCGTGCGCCACCGCCGCGGGCGTCACGCGCACGTGAGAGCCGATCACCACAGTTCCCGTGCGCGAGTTGACGATGACGCGCGCGGGCGCCTCGCCCGGCTCGACCTCGAGCGACTCGAGCGTCGAGAGATAGGCGATGCGCTGGCTCGGATCGGCCGGCGCCGCGACGCGGACCGTCACGGCGTCGAGCGCCTGCGCGGTGTCGGGTCCGAGGAGCTGATTGATGCTGTCGGCGAGGCGCGCGGCGGTCGTGAAGTCCGGCGTGTGGAGGTTCAGCATCACGTACGGCTCGCTCGCGAAGCTCGTCGGTACCTCGCGCTCGACGGTCGCGCCGTTCGGAATCCTTCCACTGCTCGGCACGTTGACCGAGATGCGCGAGCCGTCGCGTCCGCCCGCTCCGAAGCCGCTGACGACGAGACTGCCCTGCGCGATGGCGTAGACCTCACCGTCGATGCCGCGCAGCGGCGTCATCAGGAGCGAACCGCCGCGCAGGCTCGACGCGTTGCCGATCGAGGAGACCGTGACGTCGATGGTCTGGCCGGGCTTCGCGAACGGCGGCAGCTCCGCATGCACCGTCACCGCCGCGACGTTCTTGAGCTGCGGATTGACGTTCGACGGGATGGTGACGCCGAACTTCGCGAGCATGTTCTTGATGCTCTGGATGGTGAACGGCGCCTGGCTCGTCTGGTCGCCCGTGCCGTCGAGACCGACGACGAGGCCGTATCCGACGAGCTGGTTGGGTCGTACGCCTGCGACCGAAGCGATGTCCTTCACGCGCTCGGCGTGCGCGGGCAGCGTGCCGCAGAGGCACAGTGCGGCGAGCACGAGACCGGAGAGAATGCGCGAACGAGTCGAAGCCATCTTCATGAGCCTCAGAACGGCATCCAGGGCGAGTCGAAGAAGCGTGCGAGCCACCCTTTGGTGTTCGCGTCCGCGAGCGCTCCGCGGCCGCCGTAGGAGATGCGGGCGTTCGCCACCTTGTACGACGGGATCGAGTTGTCCGGCTCGATGTCGATGGCGCGGATGATCCCCTCGAGCCGCACGAACTCGCGTCCCTGATTGATTCCGATCCACTTCTCGCCGCGCACGAGGAGGTTTCCGTTCGGCAGGCGCCGCATCACGACGACCGTGATGTCGCCTTGCAGGCGGTTGCTCTGCGCGCTGTTGCCCTTGCCCTCGAAGCTCGATTCGTTGTCGATGCTCCCGCGCAGGACCTCCGTGCCGTTCACCGTGACCGGCCGGCCGCCGACGATGGGACCTGCGAGATCGACGGACGTGGTCTTGCTCGTGCTGGTGGTCGAGCTCTTCGAGGCGTCCATGCGCTCGACGAGGCGCACCGTCACGATGTCGCCGATGCGCCGCGCGGTGGCGTTCTCGAAGAGCGCGACGTCGTGCCCGGCCTGGTAGATCGCGCCGTTCGCGACCGGAACCGGCTCGGTCGGCCACTCGTCGACGGTCTCTTCCAGCGGCGGGCGGCTCGCACACGCGGCGAGCGCGAGCACCGAAGCGAGAAGCAGCAGGCGGTTCTTGCGCGGCAGTCGGATCACGGCTGCTCCTACAGCGTGTTGTTCACGTACTCGAGCATCTGGTCGGTGGTCGCGATCGCCTTCGAGTTCATCTCGTAGGCGCGCTGCGTCTCGATCATGTTGACGAGCTCTTCGACCACGTTGACGTTCGAGCTCTCGAGCGCGCCCTGCACGATGGTGCCGAGGCCGTTGAGGCCCGGCGTTCCCACCTGGGCGGGGCCGCTCGCGGCGGATTCGAGCAGGAGGTTCTCGCCGCGCGGTTGAAGGCCCGCGGGATTCACGAAATCGACGAGCTGCAGCGAGCCGATCTGCACCGGAGCCGACTGACCCGCGAGCTGAACGGACACGACTCCGTCGGACCCGATCGTGATGCTCTGTGCGCCGTCGGGAATGGTGATGCCGGGCTGCACGGCGTAGCCGCTCGAAGTGACGAGCTCGCCCTGCGCGTTGATCTGGAAGCTGCCATCGCGCGTGTAGGCGAACGTGCCGTCGGGCAGCAGGACCTGGAAGAAGCCGCGGCCCTGCACGGCGAGATCGAGCGCGTTGCCCGTCTGGTTGAGGTTGCCCTGGGTGTAGATCTTCTCGGTCGCCACGACGCGCACGCCGGTGCCGAGCGAGAGGCCCGACGGCGAGATGGTGTCCTGCGAGGTGTTGCCGCCGACCTGCCGGATGTTCTGGTAGAGCAGGTCCTCGAAGACGGCCCGTGACTTCTTGAAGCCGCTGGTGTTGACGTTCGCGAGGTTGTTTGACGTGACCGTCATGCGCGTCTGCTGCGCGTCGAGTCCGGTCTTTGCGGCCCAGAGTGCGGGATTCATGCGGTTACTCTCTTTCAGTCAAACCGTAAGCGAAGCGGATCGCTCCTCGAGGATCAGCCGATGCGCAGGAGCTGCGCGGAGGCGTCGGCGTTCTCTTCGGCCGTCCGCATCATCTTCACCTGCATCTCGAACTGCCGCGCGAGCTCGATCATCGTGACCATCGCCTCGGCGACGTTGACGTTGCTCGACTCGAGCACGCCCGAGGCGAGACGCACGGAGGCATCCGCCGGCGCGTCCATGCCGTCGCGCGTGCGGAAGAGGCCGTCGGCTCCGCGCTCGAGCGACTCGGGAGGCGGATTGACGAGCTTGATGCGCGCCACGACCGCGGTCGTCTCCGGCCCCTGGCCGAGAGGCACGATCGAAACGCTTCCATCCGCCGCGATATCGATGGAGGCATGCGGCGGCACCGTGATCGGTCCGCCGTCACCGAGCACCGGATGACCGGCGCCCGTGAGGAGCAGTCCGCTCGGATCGACGCGGAGGTCTCCGGCGCGCGTGTAGGCCTCGCGCCCGTCGCGGCCCTGGACGGCGATGAATCCGTCGCCCTGCACGGCGACGTCGAGGCTCCGGCCGGTCGAGATCATCGAGCCTGCGCTCGTGTCCCATCCGGTCACGGAATGCGTCGCGTAGACGCGCGACGGAAAGCCGGCACCGGTGACCGCGCGGTTCTGGAAGGCGCTGAGCTCGGCACGGAACCCAGTGGTGCTCGCGTTGGCCAGGTTGTGGTTGTTCACACCCTGAGCGCGCAGCGTCTCCTTCGCGCCGGTCATCGCGACGTAGAGCAGACGGTCCATCAGTGTCCTCCCGGAACGGCGGTCCGAGGCTCACGCAGCGCGCGAGCGTGTGAAGCGGCGGCGGTCATCAGCGGATGTTGATGATCGTCTGCGTCACCTGGTTCGCGGCAGAGATCATCTGCGCGTTCGCCTGGTAGTTGCGCTGCGCAGTGATCATGTTGACGAGCTGCTCGGTGATGTCGACGTTCGAGGCCTCGAGCGCACCCGACTGGATCACGCCGAAGCCCGAGTTGCCCGCCTGACCGCGCAGTGCCTGACCCGAAGCGAAGGTCTCGGCCCATGTGGTGTCGCCGAGCTGCTGGAGTCCCTGGGGGTTCGCGAAGTTGGCGAGCGCGATCTGACCGAGCGGCTGCGACTGCCCGTTCGTGAAGCGCGCCTGCACGACGCCACTGGCGTCGACATCGATGCCGATCAGGCGGCCCGTCGTGTAGCCGTCCTGCATGATGGCGTTGACGGTGAACGTCTGACCGTACTGCGTCGTCGCGCTGAAGTCGAACGTCAGCTCCAGATCCGCCGCGCCGGTCTGCGGGTCGTGCGGCGGGAACGAGACCTCGCCCAGGGCAGGCGCGATCAGCTCGCCCGTGTTGGAGTAGGTGAGCGCCTGCGGACCGCCGACTGCCTGCCCGTCGACGTACAGGTGCGCGTTCCACTGGTTGTCGCCCGTCTTCACGAAGTACAGCGTCGCGGTGTGGGCGGCGCCGAGCGAGTCGTAGATCGTGAGCGACGTGGCGTTGTTGTAGCTGCGCGCGTCCGCCGGATCGAAGACCGTGGAAAGCGGAATCTCGGCGGCGGCCGGCAGGTTCAGCGTGAGCTCCGCTCTGCTCGTCGCCCGGGGCGGGCTCTCGCTCGTGATGAGGCGGATGTCCGCGAGCCCGCCGGTGTTGAAGCTGCCGTTCTCGAGCGGCGGATAGGCCTGCAGCCGGAGCCCCTGGTGGTTGACGACGTACCCGTTGCGGTCCACCTTGAACGTGCCCGCGCGCGTGTAGCTCAGCGCGCCGTTGTCGCTCAGGATGAAGAAGCCCTGACCCGAGAGCGCGAGGTCGAGCGCGTTGTCGGTGAAGTCGATGTTGCCCTGGGCGAACTGCTGCGAGATGTTCGCGACGCGCACGCCGTTGCCGACCGCCGTCGCGCTCACGCCCTGCTGGCTCGTGGCGAAGAGATCCGCGAACTCCGCGCGGGAGGCCTTGAAGCCCACCGTGCCGACGTTGGCGATGTTGTTGGCGGTGACGTTCAGATCGGCCGAGGCCGCGTTGATTCCCGAGAGGGCAAGGCGGAAAGGCATGTCGATTCTCCTGCGAAAATGGAAATCCGGTGCGCGGCTACTTCACGCGCCTCACGTCGTTCAGAGCGAAGGTGCCGCCGGAAGTGTTGAGCACGAGCCGCTGGCTCGAAGGATCGAACGTCACGCTGTCGACACGGCTCGCGAGCAGCGGCTGGAGCGAGAAGCTCGTGCTGCCGGAGGCGGCGACGACCTCGAACCGGTACTCGCCGGGGGAGGCCACCGTGCCGCGGTCCGTGGTGCCGTCCCAGGTGAACTCCGTGAGACCCGCGCGTGGCTCGAGATTGAGGGTGCGCACGAGCTGACCGGTCGAATCGCGAACGAGCACGCGCAGTGACGTGGCGCCGTCGGGCACGTCGACGGCACCGGCGATGGCGCCGTCCTCGACGAGCGTCGCGGAATCGGAGACCGCGAGCACTTCGCGTCCGACGAGACTCGTGCCGCTCAGCAGCTGCGCCGAGCGCAGCGACTCGGCGAGACCCGTGACGGCCCTCTCCATGCTCTGGATGCCCGTCACCTGACTGAACTGGGCGAGCTGGCTCAGGAACTGCGTCGGGTCGGCGGGCTTGAGTGGGTCCTGGTTGCGCATCTGCGCGATCATCAGCTCGATGAAGTCCTCCTGCCCGAGCTGACTGCGCTTCGCCGCCTGCGTGTGCGCTTCGCCGGTCAGGCTGCTCACGGAATCCACGGACGACATGCTTCGATCCTTTCGTCTGCGCCGGACCGCTTACTGGCCGAGCCTCAGCGTCGCGAGCAGCAGCTCCTTCGACGTGTTGAGCACTTCGATGTTGTTCTGGTACGCGCGCGAAGCGGAGATCATGTCGACCATCTGCTCCACGACGTTCACGTTCGGCGCGTACACGTAACCCTGCTCGTCCGCGAGCGGATTGCCGGGCTCGTAGCGCGCGGTCGGCGGCTCGGTGCTCTCGACGATGCCGCGCACGCGGACGGCCGCATCGCTTCCCTGGCCGGCAAGAGCCGTGCGCACGGCTTCGAACACCGGATGGCGTGCGCGGTACACCTGATTCGGATCGCCGCTCACGCTGTTGGCATTGGCGAGGTTGCTCGCCACGGTGTTGAGCCGCACCGATTGCGCGGAGAGGCCGGAGCCCGCGATGTCGAATACCTTGAATGAGGACATGCCGTACCTCCTGCGCCTACTGGCCCGTGATCGCGGTCAGCAGGCCGCGGAAACGGGATGCGAGAAAGGTGAGCGTCGCCTGGAAACGCACCGCGTTCTCGGCGAACGCCGCCTGTTCGAGCTGCACGTCGACGGTGTTGCCGTCGACCGAGGGGGCGAGAGGAACCCGATACTTGAGTCCCGGTGGCTCGTTCGCGCTGCCGGCGCCGATGTGGCGCGCATCGGTCGTCGCGAGCGTCACCCGTCTGTCTGCGCCGCCCGTCTGGGCGAGCACCTCACGGAAGTCGATGTCGCGCGCCTGATAGCCGGGCGTGTCGGCATTGGCGAGATTTCTCGCCAGCACTTCGGTGCGCTGTGCGCGCACCCTCAAGGCGTCGGCGTGGATGCCGATATAGGCGTCGAGATTCATCGCTGTGACGCATCCGTCGGGAAACTGGCCCCGGGGCGTACAAAGCAAAGCCCATGCCATCGCGTGTCGGACACGGTTCTGCGTCGATACGCACGTGCACGGCGCCGAAATTCGTGAGCGACGTCACACGCATGCGGCAAGGATCTGCCGCGCGCGGCAAACGACGCGCGTGCGTGCGCCGTTCGAGCGACATCCATCGCGTGCGTGGCACGTGCTGCGCGTCGCACCGTGAGCGCCGGCATCTGGCGCGCTGCTTGCAAGACATATGGACATGCACAGCGCGTCGAAAACCCGTCGCACGCCGCGGTGCGCATTTCTCGCGTTGGCGGGATGCGCAGCGACCGTGATCCATGCACAGCAGGCGATCCAGCCGCTCGAGACGATCCGGGCGGCGGCGGAGGATCACGTTCGCACCCAGCTCGGCGCGGGTGGGGACGTTGCGGTTTCCGCGGGATCACTAGATCCACGCCTGCGCCTCGCGCCCTGCGCAGGACCGCTCGAGGCGTCGTCGATGCCGGCGGGACTGCGTGCCGCGCGCGTGACGGTGGGCGTGCGCTGCACTCAGGGTGCGACGTGGACGGTATACGTGCCGGTCAGCATCGAATCCGAGGTGCAGGTGCTCGTGCTGCGTCACGCCGCGGCTCGCGGCGCGCAGCTCACCGAGGCCGATGTGATGGTCCAGACACGCCGCGTCCCGGGATTCGGCGGCGGCTACGTCGCCGATCCGCGGCAGCTCGCGGGCCGGACGCTGCGCAGGCCGCTGCCTGCGGGCGCGGTGCTGACGCCCGATGCGCTGGAGGCGGATATTGTGGTGCGGCGAGGGCAGCAGGTGACGTTGCTCGCGGCGAGCAACGGCATCCAGGTGCGCGCGAGCGGCCGGGCCCTTGCGGACGGCCGCGCAGGCGAGCGCCTCAAGGTGCAGAATGAGCGCTCGAACGTGGTCGTCGAAGGCGTGGTCGAGAGCCCGGGCGTGATCCGAGTCACACCCTAAAGTTCTGCGCACGGCGCCGATACAGTGTACGCCGACTCGGGGAGAGTCCTGTATGTCCATCAAGATCAATGGCGTGGATGGCCGGCCGGCGCCGATCGGCGCGGGTCAACCCGTGCAGCGCGTCCGCGAAGTGAACGGCCGGGAGGAGCGCAATCCCGCGGAAGGCACGGACGGCGTGCGCATCACGGGCACGGCGAGCCAGATGGCCGCTCTGGAGCAGGCGCTCCGCGACATGCCCGCTGTAGACGAGGCGCGCGTCGCCGAGGTCCGCAGCGCGCTTGAGCAGGGACGCTACCAGATTCAGCCGGACCGCATCGCGGACAGGCTGATCGAGCTCGAGCGCGCGCTCGCGAAGCTGGGTCACGGGGAGTAGGCCGAGTGGACGCGGGCCTGTGCCGAGAGCACCTCGAGACGCTTCTTTCCGAGGAAGCCTCGGCGCTCGCCGAGCTCGAGCGCATTCTCACGCGCGAGCACGAGATCCTGACGGCGAACGACGTGGACGCGCTCGAGCGCTCCGCGACGGAGCGTCAGGCGTGCGTCGGCAGGCTCCTGCGCGTCGAGGAAGAGCGGCGCTCTCTGTGCAGGATGCTCGGCTATCCGGCCGAGCGCGAAGGTCTCGAAAAGCTGATGGCCTGGTGTGACCCGCAGGGTTCTCTGCAGGCGCGGTGGGCCGAATGCGCGGCGAGCGCGACACGCTGCCGCGATCTCAACGACCGCAACGGAGCGCTCGTCGCCGCGCGCATGAGGCGCGTCGAGAGTCTGCTCGGAGTCATCACGGGGCGCGGGG
>ERZ795042.691-NODE-691-length-25101-cov-6.017448_pt1 | contig 25101 bp, 15 predicted proteins | sample MGYA00375126_ERZ795042 | MGnify/ENA primary metagenome ERZ795042 (study PRJEB30171, sample SAMN05518105) | compost metagenome | isolation source: Feedstock adapted compost from Newby Island compost facility, Milpitas, CA | place: USA:Newby Island compost facility...
CCCACCCCTGGTCCGCTCGCTGTAGCGGGACTCCTGGGTGTGGACGTGGGACATATGATCCTCATGGGGATCCTCGTGGGATTCCCTGCGGCGGTACTTGTCTTCCCGTTCCTTAATGTGCTCGAAAAACTTTGCCCATTGCCGGTCCGACCGTATCCGGGTGAACAAGAAACCGCGCCTCGTTCCGACCAGGCGTTGCCACCTTTCTGGCTGGCCAGTGCCCCGGTTGTTCTGCCGGTTATCCTGATTTCAGCCAATACGATCTTGAAGGTCCTCGCGAAACAAAACCCTCAGTTCGGCCCGGCAGCCCTTGTCGCTTCAATCCTGGGAGATCCCAGCCTGGCTCTTTTTCTCGCCGCCATTGTGGCGATGGGCACAACTGTGTGGAGCCGCCGCCTTTCATTGACGGAATTGGGCCGAATGACGGAAGAGGCCCTCATGAGCGCTGGAATGATCATTCTGATTACCTCTGCGGGCGGCGCCTTTGGTGCCATGTTACGGCAAACAGGGATCAGCGAGAACGTGGGACAATTTGTCGAATCCCAGTCGCAGGCCGGTGGGCTTCTCCTGTTGGTGATCGGTTTTCTGGTGGCGGCCGTCATGAAAACAGCCCAGGGCTCCAGTACCGTGGCCATGCTCACCACGGCCGGGATTATGGGTTCGCTGTTCAAGACACCGGAGGCCCTGGTCCAGTACCTTCACTGCCATCCCGTCTATTTGGCCCTTTCGATAGGTGCTGGTTCTTTGGTATTTTGCTGGATGAACGACAGCGGATTCTGGGTTGTTGCGAGAATGAGTGTCTGGAGCGAAACCGAAGCCCTCAAACTGTGGACAGTGACGGCCGCCCTGGCAGGAGTGGCCGGTTTTCTCGTCACTTTTGTCTTCGCATGGCTGCTCCCGGGGGCGTTCTTTCCCGGCTGAAGAAAATCCGAGTTTGCCCCATGGCAATGTTTTCGTCCGGCTAACGGCGAGGTCGAACAACGCGGCCCGTGCTCGTTTCGATTGTCACCCAGAAAGGATGCTGTCTGTCCCAGCGACGAGCCACGTCGTTGAGAAGGGTTTCCACATCCGGCGATATGTCGCGTGTATCGAGACGCCGGGCATTTACAAGAATCGTTGAACGCTTGTCGAAATCGATGATCTCCGGATTCAGACCGATGGTTGCCTTCGCCGCTCCCACTTGAAGCATCACGGTGTTTTCGCTGGGAATCCGCCCACGCACGATGAGCGGCGTCGGATTCGGGGGAGGCCAGGAAAGGGGCGGTTCCACAACGGCCGGCGGCAATTCGTCGAGTTCCACGTACCAGAAGAAATTGTCGAACAGACGCATCGTGCGGGCCGTAAAATCCCGGGGGGCCGGGTCCCTCTGCTGATACGACATCCATTCAAAAATCCGCAGAATTTCGTCAGAGAAAGAATCCCTTCCCCGGCCCTGGTATTCGACCACGGTGGTATTGAAACCCCGGTTAAGGCAACGGTCCAGATCCCGGGCGTTATCCGTCATGAGAGTGCCGTCAAGCTCTCCAAGGACCACATAGAGCGGTAGCTGGGCCGCGTTTTCCCAGTAAAACGTGCAGTACTTATCCGATCGTCCCGCAATGACGATGACACCGGCCCAGAGACTGGGGTGGGCGAGACCAATGTCCCAGGCCGCGTCTCCTCCAGCGAAATGCCCACTGAGAAAAACACGGTCGATATCAATGGAAAACCTTGACAGGGCATCCCGAAATACCGCGAGAATCAGCCCATGCTCTCGTGCCGAGTACTGATACGCCGCCTGTCGTTCCTGAGTCCATCGCGGAGCAATGACAATGTAACCGTGACGTCCGGCCTGACCACGACGATAGCCGTTTTCGTCGAACGGGCCAGCCCACCAGTCGATCTGCTGTTCAGGTGTGGTCTGCAGCCCGTGCAAAGTCACAATGGCCGGATAGCGACGGAGAGGGTGGTATTCAGGAGGAAGCTGCACCAAATAACGGGCGGGCGGCTCCTTGGCGTCCCAGGTGAGCTCGATCTCGAAGAAGCCCGGCTTGCCGGCGACCTCGGAAGGCAGCGGACGTGGGGGTGCCATGTGGGCGAGAATACCGGCCGAATACACCGGCAAACTTCCTTCCTCTTTGCGCAGTCGCTCGAGAATTTCACCCTTCTTCATGGTGTTATCTTCGTTGAGATACTCCACAATCAACGCCCGGGTTCGGTACATCGACAGTGCGACGGATAGATTGCGCGTCGCTCGATCGGCACCCACCAGCCAACCGCTGATGGCCAGGGCCACCCGGTCTTCTCCTGGGACCGAATTGTCATCAACCAACTGCGAGAAAGCGGCCAGCCGGGGCAAGGTGTCAGGACTGAGCTGTGCGGCGATTTCCTGGAAAACCTCCAAACACAGTTGCCGGACGGATGTCTGATCGATTCCCTGGATCAGAGCTTCCAGCTTGGAAAGAAGTTCTTTTGCCTGCCGGGCCTGTTTTTCGTAATCCTCACGGAATTCGCGAACTTCCTGGAGGATCTCCCCGGCCACGCCCTCCGTGGGGAATTTCTCCAGTAAGCTATAAACGGTGCGATGTTGACCGGCCTTGGACCGCAGCCGGAGCTCCTCGAGAATTCTTCTCGCTGATAACTGTTTGAGTGCTCGCAGCGACTGCTCGATATCCGCCTTCTCCTTGGAAGGGAGTTGCGGATCGTTGAGCAGGTTCTGAAGTTCCTGCACTGCGTCCTCATAGCGACCCATCTGCACGAAAAACCTCGCAATCCGTTTTCGTGTATCGACACTCGTATTATCTCCTGAGGCCTTGACCAGAATTCGGTAAAGCACATCTTTGGGAAGACTTGTCGTGGCCAGCCGCATATCCCAAACATGTGTGATCCCCTGAATCCGTACCCATTGCGGCGTGATTTCCGTAATACCCTGGATGACATCCACCTTTCCCCGCGTGGTGAGCATCGTGTAGATCCGCCGGCCAAACTCGTCGAAGGGAGTCACCCGCACGGGGAATCCCACACTGCTGATTGTGGCTCCCTGCTCGGCCACCGGCTGACGAAGGCGGAATCGTTCCTGAATTTCCGCGGCGACTCCAGGCCTGATTTCCCGAATTTGCCGTTTGGAAACAAACGTTCGCCGAAGGTCGTCATCAACGAAAACGATCAGAGGAATCGGCCCGCCGCTCTCTGGATTAACGAGCTTGGGAACATCGACAAGTCCTGTGACAAGTCCCAATTTCCCGGTTAGGATGCGACCATCTTTCAGGATCACTTCCTCTGCCCAGGCCTTGGGCAAAGAAAGAAATGCCAGAGCTACGATGCCAGCAACGACCAGAACGACGCGCTTTGCGACAAGCGACGCCAGGTGATCGACTTTGACCATGCGGATGATCCTTTCGCCTGAATGCCTGAGTGTGCGGCTCAGCCCTTCTTATTCCATTATCCGGTTTGCTGCCGTATCGGTACACTCAATTGCCCAGGCCAGCAAAGACAGGGAGGCGTCCACCCGGAGGCACGCGGCCGCTATCGTTTTTCTGAGAGCCCCAGAAAAAGTCTCCCTTTCCAGCGCCTCCGAAGAAGCGAGAGTCAGGTTCCCCGTTGCGTCCCCCGAAACTCTGGGAAAGACACGCTTATGACCTCCGGTTTTCGCGCCACATCGGCCGGAGGCGTTCCCACGGGCTTGTCCCAAGGGGTACCTATTTAATGCGCCCGATAATTGTTGACGTGAGATGCCAAAGCGATGGACGTATAACCAGCGCCGGTAGGGGCGATTCATGAATCGCCCGTTGCCACGTATTTGCAGTCGGTTCTTTTGCTCGGGAAACGCGGTCCATGAACGGCTCCTCCACGGGGAACCGCGATAAAACATGGCTTTTCCTGACCCCACGGGCTTGCCATGAGCCTCAGAACGGCTGCACGGGTGAAAGGATGAATGTCACCCTGATACCGATGTTGACGAGAATGCGGAAAGTGCTGAAGATGGAGTGTTGATGCGCAATCATGGCGAACTGAACGACAAGGGACATGCAGGATGTTTCGACTGCGGGTCTTACTGGCTTTGACGACAATACTTTTTCTGACGATCGTGTCGCTTGCAGCCGTGCTTTCGGTTGCTGAAGTGCTGGCCGCGGTGGGAAACCCGGCGGCCGCCACAACTTTTCGCTACATCGGCCTCGGTGTGGGATGCGTCGCGGGAATCACGTTGACGGTTCTCGTCTTCTGGATTTCCGTGATCCTGATGGGGGAACTGATCCGGGGCGAATCCCCTGCCGACAAACCACTCTCGGAACAGGAAGCAGGTGAGACCAGTGCCGATCTCGAGGGAGCTGAGGAAGACCTGGACTCGCAGGATGAGCTAACGTGAAGGGCCGGGCTGGGTAGCCTCGGCGTTAAACGCAAATTTCATGGCCGAGTTGTGCCGTTTCACCCGTGCATTATGCTTAGGTGCTGCGATTGCTCCCGACGCATCGCTCAAAGGCTCGGAACGCCGGCTTTCCGTTGGCTACCCGCGGTGATCGCGACGTTGCCCTACCCCCAAGTCGGTCATGCTGGATATTGACTGTGGTACCTCGTGCCGGACCTGTGAGAGTGTCAAGCCGCGCGTCGGGGTCGGATGCCCGTCATTAGCGATTCCGGCCGAGAAAGAGGAATCTTGCCAGAGGTAGCGGGTTGCTGTTCTTGACCAGCATTTTCAGGTGGCGGGCTGGTGGATACGATCTTTATCGCGTGGATCGTGGCCGCGATCGCCCTTTCTGAATCGTTCCCCACGCCCTTGGGTGTCCTCTCATCGAGGATTTCCTCGAGAAACATCGTCCACTCTCGGTCGACGGACGAGTCACGTTTCAGCAGGCCTTGGATCCACCGAAGAAAGCCGGGCATGAGAAGGGCCGTCACGAGCGTGAATCCCACACCAAAAGTCAGCACACGGCCCAGGCTTTCCAGCCCGCGATGCGGAGAAAGCATCAGGGCTCCAAACCCAATCATGGTCGTGAGGCTGTTGACGACAACGGCAACCAGCGTCGCATTGCTAGGCATTTTGTAAAGCCTTCCCTGCTTGCGGAAGTCATGAACGATGTGCACCCCGTTATCAATGCCAATACCCAGAATAAGCGGCAGTGTGATCATGTTGGCCGGGTTTAGCGGCAGATTCAACCAGCCCATCAATCCGAACAAGCACACCATTCCTAGGAACAACGGGATGAGGGCCAGAAGGACGTCCTTCAGGTTTCGGAAATCAAGGTAGAGTGCAACCAAAATCGCAAAAAATGCGTAGAATGCTGCCTCGATGTAGGCGCGATTCATTTGGTGGCAGGCCTCATAAATCTGGATGGGGTTGCCCGTAGCCGCGGGATCCACCCGGCGCACCTGCGTTACAAACTCTCGCATCGTGTCGGGATCCCAAAAGTCACCTTTACAGTAGATTTGAAGCAGGTGCTTGCCTGATCGACCAACAAACCGATCGACAAGGGCCGGTGGTAAGTCAGCCAATTCTGGCGGTTCCGTCGTCAAATTCCTGACCATTTCTGATTTTAGCGGAAATTCTTGGGCCAGGTTCTGACGATGGGTTTCCAGACGCGTCGTCAATTCTTCGGGAGTCAATTGCCGCACACGATTCCGCATTTGGTCTATCCACTGGGCCAATTGCGAGCCACCCTGCAGCCTGCTGGCAGCGTTCGCCAGAACGGCCAGGGCGTGATCGAGTTGCTCTGGGGAAATCGTCGGCGAATCGGCGAGTGGCTGGATGGCTGCCACGATGGATTCGACGAAAGGCTTTTTCGCAGCAATATCTTCCGGAATGATGGAAGCCAGGTCTTCCACCCGATCGACGGTGGGGAGGGCCAGAAATTCTGCTTTGCGGCGGCGAGCCTCCTCAAGCGATGGCGCCATTGAAAGAGCGAAGTAGCTGCTTCGGCTCATGTGGGTGACAAGTTTCTCCTGGGTTTGCACACTGTCCAGGCCGACAGGCTGGAGGTTCAGCAGGTTGTAATCGTACCGTAAGCCGGATAATCCCAGTGCGAGAAAGCCTGTCGCAGCCACCATGCCCACAGTGATGCCGCGCGGCGCCCGCGCTATAAAACGGAACCAGGGTGCCAGTTCAAGCTCGTTGGGTATGGAGGAGGCACCAGTATCACGGTCCATCAGGCAGATGATGGCCGGAAGGATCGTCATATCGGAAAGCCAGCAAAGCAGCACACCGCCGCCGGCGATAATACCCAATTCTGCGACGCCGAGAAAATCGGTCAACGCACCCGCAAAGAAGGCCGCCGCCGTGGTGATGGCACCGGTAGCGATTCCCGGCCCAACCTGTGTTGCCGTTTCAATTAAGGATTCCCGCGTTTGACGGGTCTTTCGCTTCGTCTCCAGGTAGTGCGAGACGAAATGGACCCCATAGTCTCCCAGGCCAATGAGCATCGCACCGAAAGCGCTTGTTAGGATGTTGAGATGCCCTACTGCGGCCGCGACATATCCAACTGACCAGGTAACTCCCGTCAAAAGCGATAGACTGACGGCCACAGGGTAGCGAACTCCGCCAAATCCGGCAAAGAATACGAAGACCACTCCTGCCAGCGAAAGGACGGCCATCGTCGCCGACGAGGTGCTGGCCTTCATCTCGTCGTATTCCAGCAGGGGAAGTCCTGTCGCTCCGATGGACACACCGTGATGTCGGGATTCTACCTCGTGCAGGATTTTCCGGAGGGTACAGATATGTTCACTGAACCGCGTAAATTGCTTGCCACTGTCCGGTGTAAATCGGAGAAGGAGCAGCCCCAGTCGGCCATCCGGGGAGAAGAATGTCTCGTTGCCTCCCATTTTCTCAGAGACAAGATCGGTAGGCGCAGCTTCTGCCGCTCCGTGAAAGTTGGTGGAGGCGGAGGGGCTTGGCGCGTTCGGGTGTGTGGGGCCGTCACGCGATAGAGTGTTACTGTCTAGAAGGCGTCCAAGGAGGGATAGACTTTCCACAACCTGAGAATGATATTGCAGGAGTGGTTGTGGCGAACCACTTTGCGCAATGATCTGTGCCAGCCCCACAACAAAAGCCGCTGGGTCAAAAAGCTGCATTTGGGAGCTGAGAGTAGCCTGAAAGGCCGCAATCTTCCGGGCAAGTTGGGCAAGCTGCTCCTTCGGCAGGTAGTAAAGCCCTTTTCGTTTAAGGCTACTTTTATCCACACGCCAAAGGATGGAATGGAAAAACTCGGGGTGTTCTTCGAGTTTGCTGGCGATTTCCGCGAGAATCGGCTCAATTTGGTCCGGAGAATCCCCCTGCACGACGACGTAAACGTCTTCCTGATCAGAAAACTCCTGCACGTACGCGAGCCAGCGGCGATGGTATTCGTTTCGGGGATTGAGAAGATCGGCCCGGCTTGTGTGAATTTCGATGAATCGAACGCCCGCCAATAAACTGACGGCCGCGATCGCGCCTCCGAGCGCCAGTGTGACCGCAGGCCGGTAGGTGGCCAGCGTAACGAGTCGGCGAGAAAGAGAAGCGAGGAAGTGAATCTTCTGAACCTGGGGCATCCGTTCCCCTCATGTTGTTCAATTGATTGTTGTTTTCATTCCCGAGTGTTGTAAACCGGAGCCAGCCTGTCTAGTTCTTTTGAGAATCCATCGCTTGACGATGAGCTGAGCGCTCAAATCGCAACTATCCAGGTTACCCATGTTACCAAAAACGTCCGCCAAGCCACAAGACGAAATTGGTGGTGATGTTCACCCATTCACATAGTGTCAATTGAGATGGCGACCGGGGGAGTACTAAAAAATTCGCCCATTTCACTCCCTATCGCGCAGGGGCCGACCATCCGTGAGGGATTGAATGTCGTGTTCGTTTGAGTCAATTCATGAGGGCCTGACCGGTGGATTTCGTTGCGGCAATTCATGCCATGAATCGCAGGCTGTGCCCGGACCGGCCGCCCATCCACGACGGACCATCGGTCGGGCAACGCACGATCGATCTATTCGGTACGGGCGATTCATGAATCGTCCCTACCGGGAATACGCATGCCCCAACCAACAAATCGGTAGGGGCAATTCATGAATTGCCCCTACCGGAATACCCATTCCGCGCAAAACACGGGGGTACGGCCGATTTACGAATCGCCCCGGCCGGGGCTTCCGATATCACATGTGGAGACTGACACCGGGCTCGACAAGCGTGGCCCACCGACCCTTCGGAGGGACGTGCTTGTCACGTCCGCTTTTCAACATTCGATGATCCATTGCGTTTCTTCGGGCAGGACAAGCGTAACCCTCCGACCGTTCGGAGGGACCCGCTTGTCGGGTCCGTTTATCAACGTTCGATCATCCATTGCCTTTCAGCGGGGACTGAAGTCCCGCGCCGAAAGCGGGGCTGAAGCCCCGCACTCCACATGTGACGCCACGTCCTGCCGGGCAAGATAACCATGCCCCTTCGGGCTGAGTCTCACTTTCACGCGAACCCGTGGGGACGACTGCGGCTTCACTGGCGCAGGAAGAGTAAAAATGAGTCAGGCCCGACTTGGGTTTACACCGCCTAGCGGCTGAGGTTTTCTGTTATGATTACCTCGTCGGGTATTTCGGAGTAACCGGCTCCGGCAGGAAATCGTCGGTGTCGGTTCGCCGCAATTCCTTCGTTTGCAGGTGCCGCTTGCCAAGACGTTCTTTTGTTCTTCATCCGGCCAATCGGACCCCGTGAAGAGTGCAGGCCGGCGATATCCCGCAGCGAGTTGAGATCCCCCGAAACATTCCTATTCCCTGGGTTACGGGCACCAAAACCGGGGGTTACAATACTGGTGCCGAGATGCCAGAGCACACACCAACCCCGAAGCGCGTGGCCTGGTATTTTACTTGACTTAGGATTGGGGTGTAGAGAATGGCTCAAATATCGCGACGCGAATGGCTCGGCTTGAACCTCGCCTCCGCGGCCGGGGCGTTCTTCCGATGGCAATCCGCTTTCCAGGTTCCCATTCGCCCACTGACGCGACCGCCGGGTTATCACTGGTTTGGATACTACGATAAGTTTCAGTTCGACCCCAAGGATCGCTATGTTCTGGGGATGGCGGTTGATTTCGAACACCGATCTCCGCGCCCGGACGATGCCATTATGCTGGGCATGATCGATCTTAAAAATAACGATGAGTGGATACCTTTCGCCCGGACCACCGCGTGGTGCTGGCAACAGGGATGCATGCTTCAGTGGCGCCCGGGTAGTGATTCTGAAGTGATTTTCAACGATCGCGATGGGGACCACTATGTTGCCCGAATCTTGAATGTGCACACCGGTCGATGCCGAACAATTCCAACGCCCGTCTATGCGCTTGTGCCGGATGGGCGCACAGCGGTGACGACGGACTTCCGCCGTCTCGGATGGGCCCGTCCAGGGTATGGATATAACGGAATTCCCGATCCGTACGCAGAGGTGCCGGCACCCGAGAACTCGGGGATCTGGCGTGTGGATTTGGAAACGGGAAAGAGTGACTTGATTCTCTCGCTGGCGGAAGTGGCGAATGTCCCCTGGCAGTATGGCTCTTTGGAGGGATGTGTCCACTGGTTCAATCATTTGCTGGTCAATCCGTCGGGTGATCGTTTCGTCTTTCTTCACCGATGGAAAAAAAGCGGTGGTAAATCGTGGTCCACGCGGATGCTCTCGGCAAATCTCGACGGCACGGAACTGCGCGTGGTGATTGACTCGGGGTCTGTGTCGCATTTCATCTGGAGGGACGCTCGCCACGTTCTGGCCTATTCGCGTCGGAGGCCCAATGAAAACTGGGGGTTCTTCCTCTGGGAAGACCGTCCGGAAGGCCGTGTCGAACCAGTGGGGCCGGGAGTCATGGGACCAAGTGATGGCCACTGCAATTATGTCCCAGGCGGCGAGTGGATCGTGTGCGACACCTATCCCGATGCGCAGCGTTTGCAGCACGTCTATCTCTATCACGTGCCTACCAATAGACGTGTGGAACTGGCCGCGCTCCTGTCGCCGCCCCAGTATACCGGAGAATGGCGGTGCGATACCCATCCTCGGGTGAGTCAAACCGGCCGATGCATCACCGTTGATTCTCCCCACGAGGGCGGGCGACAAATCTATTTAATCGACATCTCGTCGATTATCGAGAAATCCTCGTAGGGGAATGTCGCCATTGAGGAGGTGAGCTATGAACAATTTCCGGCATGGCAATGTCCGATGCGGCAAACGACCAGGGCCACTTCTGGGGTGGTGGGCCGTCGTGTTTCTCCTCACCCCGTTGGGACTTCCAGCAACAGGCATGGAGCCCTCAGAAAGAGTCCGCGTTCTCCAAACAGAGCTCACCATTCCGACCTATCCCTGGGAGGAAGATATCAACCCCAAATTCTGGGCTTTGGAAGGCGGGCCGCGGCTTTCCACAACCGTCCATGGCAGCATCGTGTATCCCTACGTCATGCAAGACCATTTGCTCCGCACCAAAGTGGAGCGGACCTATCGAGCGGTGGTCCTGGAAAACGAATACCTGCGTGTCGTTTGCCTCCCCGAATTGGGAGGACGCATTCATTCCGTATTGGACAAGACAACCGGCCAGGAAATGTTCCATCTGAATCGCGTGATAAAACCTGCCATGATCGCCATGCGCGGGGCGTGGATCTCTGGTGGCATTGAATGGAACTCCGGACCTCACGGACACACCGTGACGTGTCTCTCGCCCGTCAACGTGGCGGTCCGTCAGAATCCGGATGGTTCAGCCACCCTGGAGATTTCCAACACCGAACAGATCTTCCGGACCCGCTGGATTGTTCGCTTGACGCTTCGCCCGGGCAAAGCGTTCCTGGAGGAACGTATTTCGCTCTACAACCCGACGGATGGCATGCACCCCTATTATTTCTGGAACTGCACGGCGTTTCCCAATAAAACGGGAACGCGGTTTATTTTCCCTATGAGTCTGGGAACAGACCACAACGCCCGTGAGTTCTTCCGCTGGCCGATTCACGAGGGGAAAGATTTATCGTGGCTGAAAAACTACGAAACGTATGCTTCCGTGTTTGCCGTACAGTGCACCCACGATTTTTTTGGGGCCTACGACGTGGACGCAGATCGGGGCCTCGTTCAATGGGCGGATCATCGGGAACTGAGCGGCAAAAAGGCGTGGACCTGGGGCGAGTGGGAGTTTGGACGGGTCGCGGAAGAAGATCTCACGGACGAAGATGGCCCCTACATCGAAGTGCAGAGCGGTCCTCTGCCGACACAGTCTGACTATGGCCGGTTGCGTCCTCGCCAAACGGTGGCCTGGAACGAGTGGTGGTATCCTGTCCACGGGCTGGGGGATGGATTCGAATTCGCCACCCGCCATCTCGCTGTCAATGTGATGCGTCGTCGAAAGGGTGTGGAACTGCGCGCAATAGCGACAGGTATCTACAACGGGGCGACATGTATCATCAGCCAGGAAAATCGCGAAATCGCCCGATATTCGGTTGACCTTTCACCCCAAAAACCTGTTCGCCTTGCCGTGCCGGTGGCAGCATCGCAAAGCTTTTCTGTGGAATTTCGTGCCAGAGACGGCAGCTTGCTGGCCACGTATCGGTCGCCCTTGGAAATTCCCAACGTTGAACCGCCTGATCCGTCGCGGTTCCGGGAAAAAACCGACGCGGAAAAATCAGCCGACGATTTCTACACCGCCGGTGAAAAGGCTGATTTGGCGACGGACCGACGTCGTGCCCGGGAATTGTACCTGAAAGCCCTGGAAAAAGATCCCACGCACGTGCGGTCGTTGTGTGCGCTGGGTGTTCTCGATTTCGAGGCCGGACAATATGAATCGGCACTCGCCTGGTTGGCCCGCGCTCTGAAAGAATCTACCGACGATCCGTGGTCTCTTTTTTACGCGGCGGCTTGCCAATATCAGCTCCAACACTGGCAGGAGGCAGGGGGTTTTGCTACCCAGGCGGAAAAACATCAGGAAACTGCCGCGATCTCTGCAGATCTGTTGGGCCGAATCGCGATGCGGCGCGGCGACTTCGAAGCTGCGGAGGCCGCCTTCCGTCGGGCACTTCAAACAAACCCGGCCGATCCCGTCGCCGAGAATCATTTGATTCTGGCCCTCTTTGCACAAGGGAAACGCGAAGAAGCCTTCGACCTGGCGAGGTTGCGGAGCGCCCATGAAACCACGGCTGTCGTTCCCGCATGGATTCTCGCGTTCGGCAACAGCGACGGTGAACAATTGTTCGTCCACCATATGCTCGATCGATTGGGCGACTTTGAGTTTGAAATGCTAGAGGCCGTTCATTTTCTCAAGGATCTTGGTCAGGATGCGCTGGCCACTCGCCTTGCCGAGATTGTCACGGCGGATCCGGAGGTCGTGCCCAAGCTCTCGGCGATGAGCTACTGGACGCTCGCATGGTTACTGGACGGGCAGGGCAAAACAGAAGCGGCCAAGCAGATGCTGACCCGGGCGGTACAACACAGAGTGCCTAAACGGTTTGCCTCGCGTGTGGAAGAAATTCCTGTCCTGAAGTATGTTGTGGCTGCTAATCCTGGGGATGGTCACGCGTGGTTCCAGCTCGGTTGCCTGCTGGCCGCGTTGGGCCGTGTGGACGAGGCGGTGCCTCTCTGGAAAAGGGCCGCAGAACTGGAGCCGTCAAACAGTGTAGCCTGGCGCAATCTGGGATTGGAGGCAGCAGCCCGGGGAGATCTCGGGGCTGCGGAGAAGTATTATCTTCAGGCCATCAAATCAAATCCGCAGGACCAAACACTCTATCGCGATCTGGCCGAGATTCTCGTTGCAGCCGGTCGCCGAAGTGAGGCCATCCACCTTGTTGAAACCATGCCTCTCTCTGGCGTGCGACGGAGCGACCTTACCGTACTGCTGGCCCAAATGTATTTCGACAGCGAGCAATACGATGAGTGCCTGAGGGTGCTGGAAAATGCCCCCTATTTCACCAACTGGGAAGGGCAGGACATCGTGTGGCGGCTTTTCAATCGTGCCCATATACGTCGGGGTCAACAACGGATGAATCGCGGCGATCTTCGTTCCGCTCTGGCTGATTTTGAAGCGGCTCTCACTTACCCGAAGAACCTGCACGTTGGGCGATCCAACAAACCGATCGAAGCGCCGGCGCGATACTGGCAGGGAATCGCACTTGCCAAGCTCGGTCGCCTTGAAGAAGCCAAGGAGGCGTGGCAGGTCGGGGCGAGCTTGCCTTCCGTTCCTGGAGAGCAGGACGAATATCGTGAGAAGTGCCGCAAAGCCCTTGAAGAGTTGCCGGACGGCGTGGGGGCGCAGCGGATTTTTCTCTTCGAACCCGTTTACCGTTGCTTCAAAATTGAGCGTGACCTGGAATTGACCGGCGATCTCGACGATCCGCTCTGGCATGCGGCGCCCGTCGCCGAGCTCTGTGAGCCGATCGCAGGGAAGGCAGCGCGTCACAGGACGCGAGTGAGACTCCTCTACAATGACCGGTATCTCTACGTGGGGTTTCAATGTGAGGATGATTTCGTCTGGGGAACCCTCCGGGAACGAGATAGTCCCATCTACGATGAGGAGTGTGTTGAAGTTTTTCTCTGTCCAACGGGGAATCCCCGGCTCTACTACGAATTGAATGTGAGTCCCCTCGACACGGTGTTCGACGCATTCATTCTCAATGGGCGTCCAGTTGGCGGAGAGCGAGTGCGGTTTATCGGCCTGAAAGATTTCACCTGCGAGGGACTCGTGACCAAGGTCGCTATTGACGGAAAGATCGGCGAGCGCGGCGCCAGGGGCTGGAGCGCCGAATATGCCATTCCGTTCAAGGCCATCGTGGGAGCCCCCACAGAAATTCCGCGGCCCGGCGAACAGTGGTTTATCAATCTGTTCCGAATCGACGCCCTCAACCCGCAGGAGCGTGATTATTATTCCTGGGTGCCGACCGGTGCTGTGGATTTCCACCGTCCGTGGCGATTTGGAATCCTGAAATTCGACTAAGCGGAATAAATCTCGCTCTATCTGGAAAAAGGTGCAGCAAGACGGCACGAAAATACATTCCGAGCCGCTTAGCTTCACCGATTGTCCCGGCTGTGGCGGTCATTCCTCGTCCGGGGAAATCAGTCCATACTGAACCAGCCGCCTGTAGAGACGCGGACGGGATACGCCGAGCATTTTGGCGGCCAGTGATTTGTTGCCCCGCGCCCGCCGCAGTGCCCGTGCGAGAAGCTCCTTTTCCACCTGGGCGAGAAATGCAGGCAGGGAAATCTTTTCGGGCTCTTTCAAACTTCGCAGTCTTCTCTGAAAAGCCCAGCGGAAGTCCTGGGGTAAATCCGCAGGACCAATGAGTGTCCCCCCTGCGCGATTGTGGGCATGTTGCACAACACTGGCCAGCTCGGCATAATTGTTCGGCCAATCGTGCTGAACGAGAATATCCAGCACTTCCGACGTAAAGCCCATCACCTGTTTCGCTTGTTGGGCGTTACAATCTTCAAGTATCGTCTGGGCAATGAGGGGAATGTCTTCGCGACGCTCCCGAATTGGCGGAACAAAGATGAGGAGCGTGCTCAGCATCTGGCCAAGCTCCTCGAGAAACTTCCCCTGCGAGGCCAACGTCATCAGGTCAGAGTCAGTTGTGGCGATGACCCGTATCGTGTGCGGCGGGCGCCGGAGAAATTCGTAGAGGACCTGCTGCGTCGCCCAAGGGAGTTGATGCAAATTCTCCAGGATGAACGTGTGGGTCAATCCTGACGGCAGTGAGATTGCCGCAAATGCCTGAAGTGTGTTCCGAAGAATATCCGGGTCGAGTTCCTCACACGGCAGCGGAACCAGGCACTGCTGCGGATCGGGACGTGCTGCGTAGAAGATGGCTTTTGCCAGTTCAGCACCATGGCCCCCGGGAGGCTCAATGATAACCACATGGCTTGTGAGACTTGCGGCTGCCTCCACCTGTTGCCGCATCCTTTTGGCCGCGGCACTGGTTCCCATCAGCAGATGCGCGTGGAATCGCGTGGCAACAGCCTGACGGAATTCCCGGATCTGTTCATGAAGGGCCAACGCCTGTGATTGCTGCCGAGCGGCATCGGGCGCGACATCGATCGCCTGCGGGGCAGTATCCGTACCGTCCCTGTCGGCGACAACAACAAGCAGGGCCGGTCGCCCATCGGTATCGTGGACGCGCAGGAACCGAGCCTGCCGTCTGCGAAGCTGGCCGTCGGGGGTCAGACACGCTACGGTCCCCAGGGTTTGTTCGCGCTCAAAAGCGCCCGGAGGGGGACACAGCCCGGCAGCCAGGGCGTCCCCCGGTTCCAGATCAAAACTGCTGTGGAACGCGCATCGACGGTCGACGATGTCCTCTTCCCGGCAGGCCAGCCATTCCAGACACGCTCGATTGCAAAATCGGATCCGCCACTGTCCATCGACGAAGTAAACGGGTTCCCGAAGGAGATTGAGCAGACGGGCAATCTGACTGCGTGGACGCTTTTCCGCCATCATGCGTTTTGACCGCGCTAACGTTTTTTTGTGACTATCATTGAGCTGTGGATCTTTCCCATCCGGGCGACACCATTCGCCGGGATCGACTCTCTGGCCTTCCGCTAGGCTAACCCTGCCGTCGTGTGTCCCACAAGGGGGACGACCGTAGTTCCTTCAATAACGCCATCGGGGAGAATTTCACTTTCCGCCTTCGCAACGACGGAAATAAAATAGAAGTCTAACCTTGATTTTGACGGGCTGTGAGGAGTTGTCTGCAATGCCTGAAGTGCAATTTCGCGATGGTGAAATCCAGGGAGTTCAGATCCGAGCCTTGCGACGTTTTTCCGACGCGCGGGGATGGCTTGTGGAATTGTTCCGTCACGACGAACTTGTCCCCGAACTCTATCCTGTGATGGCGTACGTCAGCGAAACACTCCCTGGAGTTGTCCGTGGTCCTCACGAACACCGAGACCAAACGGATTATTTCGCGTTCATTGGACCGGGTGATTTCAAACTTTACCTCTGGGACTACCGCAGGAATTCTCCCACTTACCTGGTCGCGCAAAAACTGATTGTGGGTGAATCGAACGCTGTGTGTGTTACCATTCCCCCCGGAGTTGTTCACGCGTACAAAAACATCTCTGACAAGCCAGGATTGGTATTCAACGCGCCTAATCGACTCTATGGGGGCTGGGGCAAGAAGGAGAAGGTGGACGAGATTCGCTATGAAGACCTCCCCGATTCGCCGTTTGCGATCGACTGAAATAACCCTGTAACGCTACTGAATCTTGTCCAGATCCTTCCAGGATCTCCCGTCGAAGATATGGTGGATTTGCCCTCCACCAATGTCCACACTCCGGAGTGACCAGGAGTACTCCTGTGGGCCGATTAAATCGACGGGGCGCTCAAAATAACGGGAGAGCTGGGCCAGATCCAATTCCCCAATCCCGCGGTTCGGCTGTTCCGTCACCGACTTGGGTCGCGCCAGATTCTTGGAGATCACGAGCACCCAGTAGTCCCCCGTTTCGGGCAATACCAGCCGGAACTGTCCATCTTCCTCGACGGTGGTCCACGCCCCACCATGCTCCGCCAGTTTCTCCAGGTTGCGTTGCCGCTGTGGAGAGTCGCTGTCCCAGGGGCGAAGTCCTTCGATCGGCACCCGCGAGTCGGGAAACTGCTTTGCGGGGAGCACAATCACCACGGCGCCGGTATCTGGATGGCCCATTCCTCTCGCATCGACGAATCGAATTTCGCCGCTGAGCAGCACTGGTTCGCTGGAAGCCGGTTTCGCGGCGGTGTCTGCCGCTTTCGGCTGCTGAAGGGATGACGCGGCCAGCCAACCGATGGCCAGGCCTCCCAGAGTGCAACCCACAAGCACGAAATAGTACCATGACAGGGCCGCGCGTTTGACCAGCACGTACTCCGACAAGAGATGCGCTATGTTCTGGGAGGCGTCTGGTCCGCTCACTTGTGGCGGAGATACTCCGGCCTGAGAAATCGGGGAGGCGGCGTTTTCGCGTTCCACATGGCGCATAAGCAGCGAAGGCTCCTCAAATGCCTGGTTGCGAGCGACTTATCGCTCTCACAGCAAACATGTTCCGAAACGTGCGAATAACCAGGATGCCGTCCGCCACTGCCGGTGTGCTGTGCGTCCCCTCGCCCAATTCGCTCGTGCCAAGCAGGTGAAACTGATCACCGGTTGCCAGAACAACCACCGTCCCTGAACGGGAAATACAGTAAATCTTCGCGCCCAAAATGACAGGAGAACTGAAATATTCCCCGGGCAGTCGCTGTCGCCAAACGAGCTTACCGCTATTTAATTCCACGCAGCTCACGACCCCCTTGTCATACAGGAGGTAGAGCCTTCCCTCATAGGCAACGGGGGTGGGCACATAAGGGATATTGCTTTTAACTTCGTACACCACTTCAGGCTTTTCTCTGGAAGAGTGGGGCGAACGAACGACAAACATTTCGCGCCCGATTCCTCCCTCGCCTGATGACGCGGCAATCAGGTCACCCACCGCGAGGGGCGACCCTACCGTTCGATTATGGAAGAGATTTAATTCCCATAACGGCTGACCGGATTCTGGATCGATGCTTGCAATGCCATGCGCCCAGCTCGTGAGGATGAGTTGGGGGCTTGCCCCATCTACTTTTAAAAGGCAAGGTGTGGAATAAGCCGTCTTCTGCGTTCGTCGCGGTGTTTTCCAGCGAATTTTTCCTGTCGTGGCGTCCAGTGCCACCACGCTGCCTTCCCCATCCTGCTCATTGGGAAGGATCACAAGATCTTCAAACACAATGGGAGACGCCCCAAATCCGTGTTGAGACACAAACGGACCGAGATCGGCCTGCCAGACCACGGCTCCGTCGCTCTGATTGAGGGCCACGATATGCAACGACTCCGGAACGGCCCAGGCATAGTACAACCGTTCTCCGTCCAGGGCAGGGGGGGAAGAGGCAAAACTGTTGAATGCGTGTTTCGGAAAGATATGGCCGGGTAGGGTCCGCGACCAGAGCTTTCTTCCGGAAAACAAATCCCACGCTTCCACCACCTGCTCGCCGGTCTCCTGGTTGGCAGATGCTGTGAACACCCGACCGTTGGCAATCACCGGAGAAGAGTGGCCAATTCCCGCCAATTCGGCAGTCCACAGGAACGAGTTTGCGGAAAAAACCACAGGAAATTCATGGGTCGTATAGATGCCCGAGCCATTGGGTCCCCGGAACCGTGGCCAGCTTTCATGGGCATGTGACACCGGAGGGAAACATATCAACAGGCCAAGAACCGTCGCGATCCCAATCTCCAAATGCCGCAAAACTTTTCCCATTGTTGCCGTCCCGAAAGCAAGATCACATGAGCTGGCTTCACTTTGTCCAAATCGTTTCGCCTAGCATGCCGACCCCGTTGTCACCGGTCGGGGCAGGTGGCCTTCAGAGCAACTCGATTTTGCCAGACTATCCCGGGCTGCTAACGCCTCCTGGTTGGCTTTTGCGTTCCGGTTGCCCGGGCTTTTTCCCTCTGGCGGTCGAGAAGTTCCTGCATCGCCTCGGCTTTGCGGCGAAGCTCCTCCTGTTGTCGTAACTCATTCTCCGACATGGCTGATCGGTCAGTCCCGGCGGCATCATGGATCCCCGGAATCGGCAGGGCCTCTTCCTCCGGTAGCGAGGTGTTCCCAGATTCGTTCGAGGGAGCTTCTGCTCGTGACAGCGGACCAATGCCTGTATCTTCTTCAGCGCCGGCTTCCGTCGTCGCCCCGCTTGCTTGTTCCGGCCGGTTCACCTTATCGACTGCAAGCATAAACACGAAGTCTTCCTTTGTGCCGAGCGCCGCACCAGGCAACGTCAGCACGACGTGGTCAGTTGATTCGGGAGGCACTGCGAAGGCATAGACGTCCATCGCAACCTCACCCGGCCCAAGACGTACAGGGGACCGCTGCTGGCCCTCTATTTCGTAACCTTGTCGCCAGTATGGCTGCAACAGGTCGGCATTCCCAGGCCAGGTGAGGGTGGCCGTGGGCGGACCGCTATGGGCCGCGGTATACGTGACAAATCGATCACCCGTCTGGTTGGCTATCCGAATTCGGATAAGAAGATACGGTGTTCGTGTGCGAAGGGACCTGTCTCCCAGGCGGACCCGAAGTGGTGCAATTTCCAGGCCCTGGACACGGACTTCAATGCCGTCGTGCGCATCCCGAAGCTTTTCTGGACTTCCCCCAAATGCCCTGGCAGCCTCAGCGAGCCGTTCGACTGGATTTTGCGAGAGAGCGCCTCCAGTTGCTCCAGACGCTGCTGAATGATCACCATTCGTTTCCAGGGGACCTAACAACTCCTGAAGATCCGCGGAAGCCGTGCTGGCCAGTTTTGCCGCCGGGTCTTCCAGTTTGGGCGGTTGAGCTGACGTTTTGCCCCTCGACTGACTTCCAAAGATGCCCGTGAACGGTTGCGTCAAAACGACAATAAACAGGACGAACAGGACCGCGATGCTGCCAATCAAAAAATACGTGATCTTTTTCGCACGCTCTCGGGCACGCTGTCGCTGTTTGCGGAGAAACTCCGGATCGGCGGCCAGTGGACTTCCGGGGCGATGGCCGATTATCGAGGTGGAAGCGGGGGCTGGCGGTCCCGCTGGTGGAACCGACGCAACCTGAGCCCCCGACCAGTCACGCAGCGGCGACCACGGTCCGTTCGGAGAAGGTCCAATAAAGTCAGTTCCGCTCAGTCCTCCGCTTTGCAACCACTGAATCACCTGTCCCCCCGGAATCGGACCGACGACCTGCTGACTGGCGGTTCGATAGATGTACCACAGGGAGCCCTGAGCCACGGGATGCTCCATGTTACGCAAAACGCCCACAGCTCCTGTTCCCTTACCGACTTTCCCCACCCATGAAGGCGGCCCGATCTATGCGCCGAGAGTGTGCTTCTCAGCCCCCAGGTCAACACACCTGCGATCTCGTCAGGACCTTCCACCAGACAGTGTAACTCAGGGCAATAGACGTTGCCAGATGTCCGCGCGGCAGACGCGACGGGCCGATAGAAGTGAGATGCCTCGCACGCAGAGCCAAATACCCGTCCGGCTGGCTTTAGAACACCGAATTGGCGTCAACCATAGGGGGCTGAGACACAAGGGAAACCCAACCGTGAACAGCTATCGGCCTCACACAAAGAGATACCTACCGGCCACCAAAGCGGACTGCACTACCGCCAGCGCCAACCCGGTTTATTGGTTGCCGTCCAGAACACGTTTCGCGACCAACAACACACGATCGAGAACAGGAACCACTGGCGTGTCTCGTGCCATTGGCTTACGGAAAAGACCAGTAACCCACCGGTTTTGCCCGCCCTTGATTTCCCTCGTATGGCGACCGACCAATCCAGCCGTTCACCCAAGCGGAGGGCACGGGACTCGAACCCGCAACCCCTTTCGGGGCACCTGATTTCGAGTCAGGCTGCTCACCAATTCGCATACCCTCCAACGTGCGCCGCACCCTGAACCGGTATTGGAAAGCGTTTCGCTCCAATCCCTCTCAGGGCCGCGACTATAGCAAAAGAAAAGCTGGGGTACTAGGATTCGAACCTAGACTAACTGATCCAGAGTCAGTCGTGCTACCGTTACACCATACCCCAGTCTCAAAGGAGCACTTGCTGCTCCATAGGTAAGGGTACAATCCTGCCCTTTTTCCGTCAAGATGTCGCTCCATCTTCAAAAAATGCCCCCGGATCCGGCAGGTAAAACCGAGATGGAAGCTGTTCCTACTGCGATACTCCGTATAGGTGGTACCAAATGACCTGACGAGAGGGTTCCATCGGCGGGCGCCGGATCGAAGTGCGCATTTCCCGATTTCTTCACAGACGCACGACTTTGCGGCGCGATGCCGGTTACCCCCTTTGCCACCTCAGTCGGACGGTGTCTGCATGAAATGGGCAAAGTTTTCCGAATAAGAGGCCGATAATGAATGTGCGGTAATAGTGCCCATTTTTCAGTGCCCGATTGATCGCCGTTTGGAAAGCTCTCGGCTCTATGGCCCATCCAAGGCTGGTTGCAATTCTGGAATGCCTCAAGTCGGCGCGCGAAGAGGTTGAGGCTTCTCTGCAGCGAACCTTTGATCAGAGCTTCAAAATAAGGGACTTAGATAAGGCCCAACCGTTCGAGGAACAGAAGGATGTGCTGGCAAGAGCGACGTCCGGACGGGGCCTGTCGGTAGAGTTTCACTTCGATCGGTTCTCCGTTGACGTTTTCCTGCTCGACGAGGCAGAGGTTATTCCGAAATGGGCTGACGAGCCCGATCCCACAGGAAAGTCCAAACTGGCGACTCTTGCCCAGGAACTCGGCATACTCCTCTTTCCTGCTGAGTGGCCACTGCGGGAGAGTACCGCCCGCGTTGTTCCAGCCTCCGTCAGCGACAGTAAACCGCCGGAAAACGTGGCCGGTATCCTGGTGCCGGTGACCGTTGGCGACCGGGAGTTGCCAATGTTCATTTGGCTGTGGGAAGAGGCGCCGGTCGGGCAAGCCGTGGAAGCGCCGCAGGCGCCATCTCGGGAGCAGTCCACCCCGACCGAAAATTCGGCCGAGGTCGGGAGCAGGGCAGTGAAGTCGAGCCAGGCACGTTCGGCTCATCGAAACGCTCCCTCTCCGCGGGCCAGGATGCTGCCGCTTCTGACCCGGAGCCTTCTCAAAATCAGGCTCCCCGTTGAGGTCATTCTGGCTCGTACCCGGAAGCCTCTTGCCGAAATACTTCAACTCGCCCCGGGGACGATCATACAGTTCAATAAATCGTGTGATGAACCTCTTGAGCTCGCCGTCAACGGCTATGTCATCGCCAGGGGAGAGGCGGTTAAGGTCGGAGACAAATTCGGCCTGCGCATTCTGGAAATGACTCTCCCGCCCGAACGGTATGTGATTCTTTCCGGGCGGACTTCATCGCGAACCGGAGACACTCGACAGGTCTCCGTCACTAAATAGGCGGGATCCGCCAGACAGCCCGGGCATTTTGCGCGGGGACGTGCTGTTTCGGGAGACGGCCCGAGACGGTAAATTGAAGATTTGTGGCAAGGCATCTTGGATTTTTTTCCGTTTTCGGAACCTGCCGCCCGTACGGGGTTGGTGCTACCGCCCTGCATTTGGTCGTGGCGTCTTGCTTGTATTTCACGACTGCGAGTTACCGAACAGAGGATTACCGGCGTGCGTATTTTTGTGCTCGACAATTACGATTCGTTCACCTACAACCTTGTGCAACGGTTGGGAGAAATTAATCCCGATCTGGACATTGCGGTAGAGCGCAACGATCAGACAACCGTTGAACAGATTGAGCGGTGGAACCCGGATCGGATCATCATTTCGCCTGGCCCCTGCACCCCGTCAGAGGCCGGGATATCTGTGGAATGTGTCCGGTATTTTGCCGGGCGGGTTCCGTTATTGGGCGTTTGTCTGGGGCATCAGTCCATTGGGCAGGCGTTCGGTGCGAGGATCGTCCGTGCCAAGCGACTGATGCATGGTAAGACGGATATGATCTACCACGACGAGAAAGGACTGTTTGAGGGGATCGAGAATCCCTTTGTGGCCACCCGCTACCATAGCCTGGTGATCGAGCCCGAATCGCTCCCCGAATGTTTCGAGGTCTGTGCATGGTCGTTTCTAACGGATGGCAGCCGCGAAATCATGGGCATTCGGCATAAAGAGTATCCTCTTTTCGGTGTGCAGTTCCATCCGGAGAGCTTTCTCACCGCCGCTGGCCCCGCTATTCTCGAGAGATTCCTCGTCCTGGGCGAAACGAATGTGAAGATAGGCTGATGATTCCCGGAGGTTCTCGAAGACTGGAGTCAGCCAAGATGGCCCGGAGGGAGGAATCGGCCGGTAGAACTCTCGGTCACCGTTTTTCCGGTGAATCGAAGGTCTTGTCGGAGGAGCATGAGGTTGGTAAGAAGTCACCGGTTCTGGGGGCGAGGCGCGAAACGTTCTTCCTGGCGGCAATTGGGGCTGTCTTGTTGTGGATGGCGCTCCCCCCTCTCGATGTGGCGCCTCTCGCGTGGCTGGCACCGTGTTTCTGGTGTGCGCTGATCGCGCGTGCTCGACCGCTGAAGATTCGAGAATACTTCGTTCTGGCGGCAGTTGGATTCGCGTTCTGGATGGGGGCTCTTCACTGGCTTCGTTTGCCTCACTGGGCGACGAGCTTTGGTTGGGTGGCCCTCTCGTTTTACCTCGCCTGGTATTTGCCCGTTTTCGTGGGGTTCACCAGAATCGCCGTACACCGCTGGCGAGTTCCTTTACCGATTGCGGCTGCCACCATTTGGGCGGGATTGGAGGTAGCACGGGCCCATTTACTCACAGGTTTTACCATGGCCAGCCTTGCGCATACCCAGTACCGGTGGCTCAGCCTTATTCAGATCGCCGACCTGGTCGGGACGTACGGCGTGGGTTGGGTCATGATGTTTGTTTCTGGTTGTCTTTATCTAACGGCTCAGCGCGTGGCGGCATTCACCCGAGCTTCAGCTTATGGGGGATCGGACGAGGCCTCTTCGGGTGGAATTGCCGTAAAAACCGCGGCCCGGCGGCTACTAATTGCCGGTTGGCCGATTGTGGTGGGAGGGGGCATGTTGGGGGTGGTCGTCCTTTACGGCCATTACCGTTTGGCAGTCCACGCAGCGACGCCGCAGACTTCGACCGTACGGGTGGCCCTCATCCAAGGTTCGGAGGATATTCGCTTGGAAGACGGTGACGAAAAACGGGAACGGATCCACCGTCACTACCTTCGATTGGCTTTCCTGGCGGCCAGACAGTACCGGAATCTTGACCTCATGGTTTGGCCGGAGACTGTTTACGGCGGTTTGTTGATTGATGCTGATTCCCGCCCCGCTGTTCCACCTGAATGGCGCGCTAAAGGGGCGACCGATGAGGAGTTTCTGGATCAGCTCATTGCGGCCAAGCGGAGCAGTGAAGCGGCGATGGAACGCCTCGCGTGTGAGCTTGATTCTCGCCTGATTCTCGGTGTCGAGACGGTTGCCTATACCAAATCGGGGATTCGCTATTACAACTCGGCTGCGTTCGTCGGGAAGTGTTCCACGGATGCGGTTTTTCCAAAAACCGGAAACGTTGCCGACGGAAATGGCCTGGACAAGTTATCCGCCTCTGCTGACGTTTCCGAGGAAGCGTCTTCGCAGAACCTCAATAGAAAACCCTATTGCTATTTGGGACGCTATGACAAAATACACCTGGTGATGTTCGGCGAGTACGTGCCTTTCGCCGACGAATTCCCCCTGATGCGATACCTCACTCCATTAAGCACGAATACGACACCGGGGAGACTGCCCAGGGCGTTTGCGGTGCGCGGTGTCCTGTTCTGCCCCAACATTTGCTTTGAGAGCGTCATTCCGCATCTTATTCGCGAGCAGATTCTCAAGCTGCGAAAGCTGGGAAGCGAGCCGGACGTACTCGTCAATCTGACGAACGACGGATGGTTCTGGGGTTCCAGTGAACTGGATATGCACCTGATCTGTGGGGTGTTCCGTGCAGTAGAAACCAGAAAACCGTTCCTGATCGCGGCCAACACGGGCTTTTCGGCGGTGATTGATGCCACCGGCCGGATCGTCTCCCAGGGGCCTCGTCGAGATGTGGCGATTCTCCTGGCCGAGGTTGGAAAATCCGATTTCCACAGTTGGTATTTGGATTACGGAATCATCCCCAACAGCATTCTTGTTTCTGCCGTTGTGTTGGTTATTGCAGGAGAGCTCTTCCTGCGCGTGACTCACCGCCGCTGGGGACGGTCCCCCACGTCAAACCGCGCGATCTTGGAAAATTGAATTGCGGGCACAGCAGACTTCCCAAGTCATCAGAAGCTTGGGCCTTACTCGCTCCCTTGATTCGACTCGGACTGATCGGAGGGCGATTCTCCGCTCGAGTTTGCCTCGGGAGATGAGGCCGGTTGGTCCGGTGGCTGCGGTTGTGGCTGAACTTGAGGTTTTGAAGTTTCGCTCTCTTTCTCGTCTTCTTGGGATTGGGCGGCTTGTTCTTGCTCGCTGGTGGCTTCTGAGGCTTGATCTTTGGTTTCCGTTTCCGCGTGCTGTTTGTCGGCTTCCGCAGGTGGCGGCGTTTCGCTCAGTTTTGCTTTCACGCCGTACTGATGGACGAGGGTGCCGCCGAGGTGCGCTGTATGAGCAAGGTACAGGGCGGCCACGGCCATCGCTACCAGGAAGATCAGAGAAATTGGAACGCGAACGACCGCCTTCCCGATTGACGAGACCGTCAAGGTGAGGAGCACAA
>ERZ795042.694-NODE-694-length-25074-cov-18.823294_pt1 | contig 25074 bp, 21 predicted proteins | sample MGYA00375126_ERZ795042 | MGnify/ENA primary metagenome ERZ795042 (study PRJEB30171, sample SAMN05518105) | compost metagenome | isolation source: Feedstock adapted compost from Newby Island compost facility, Milpitas, CA | place: USA:Newby Island compost facility...
CGGTGCGATGGGCAGCGGGGCTACACCCAAATCCGGCCGTGCCAGGACATCGAGGGCACGGCCAGATCCTCCTTCAGGCTCTGTACCCTTGGGGCGAGCGTTGGCGTAAAATAGAGGCATCACGTGTGGAGGTGGCCTCTATGAGCTCGGGCTGGGCGCATAAGGACTGGCGCCCCGGGGCGGGCACGCAGGTGCTCTGGACGCTGTGCTCGCTCCTGCTGCTGGCCCTGGGGGTGCTGGGCTTCGGTGTGCTCTACCTGGTATCTCGCCAGCAGCTGGAGCTCTCCCTGGGGATCGAGGACGCCTGGAAGCTGCTCGTGATGCTGGCCATCACGGCGGGGCTGCTGGTCGCGCACGAGCTCGTCCACGGCCTCGTGATGCGCCTGCTGGGAGCGCGCCCTAAGTACGGGGCCGGCGTGCTCTCGGGCGGCATACCTTACCTCTACGCCACCGCCCACGGGCACAAGTTCACCAAGGGACAGTACCTCTCCGTGGCGCTCGCCCCGATGGTCCTCATCTCCCTGGTGGGCGCGCCGCTGGTGGCCTGGGCGAGCTTTGGGAGCTGGCTGATCCTGCCGCTGGCGATCCATCTCTCGGGCTGCGTGGGAGATCTGTGGATCGCTGGCCTGGTGCTCCTCCAGCCCCGGGGAGCGTTGATCGAGGACAGGGTGACGGGCATACGCGTCTGGCCCCCCGCCTAGCCTTGGGCGCGGGGCAGCACCACGTCGGTCTCCTCCCCGGGCCTCAGAGGCACCCGCCTGCTGCCCCAGCAGAACACCCCAGGCACCGCCTCCGGCAGGCGCACCCTCGCCCTTATCTGCTCCTCTTCGACCTCCATCGCTACCCAGACATCGCCCTTGGGATGGACCAGCCTGCCCTCCAGGCGTCGCAGCGCCGCGGGCTGAGGCGCGATCTCGACCGCTGAGAACCCCAGCCCCGCCGGCCTGATGCCCAGGAAGGTGGCGAAGAGGTGGTACAGTGGGTGCGCGCCCCAGGCGTGGCAGTCCGAGCGCGTGGGCTCGGGCGCCTCGATGGTGGTGCGCAGCCCCCTGTCGACCAGCTCGCGCCACAGCCCTAGCCTGGCCAACAGGACGTCCACCCTGCCCAGCTTGCGGCAGGCCTCGAACAGGTAGTGGGAGAAGTAGATGGTCGTGCGCGCGATATCCCGGGCCTCTAGGAGGCTCCTGCCCACCTGCTCCTCGATGGCCGGAGGCAGGAGTCCGCTGAGGATCGCCAGGCACTGGGTGTGCTCCGAGAACCTCTGGCAAGCGGTGTCGTCCGCCATGAGCCCCCTAGAGGGCACCCAGAAAGCCCGCAGCGCTGCGTCGGCGATCTCTCGGGCGCGGGCACCGAAGTGCTCGGCCATCTGCGGGTTGCCCAGCGCGCGCTCCAGGTCCGCTACCATGCGGGTGACCAGCGCCAGGTGCCAGTTGAGGAGCCCGCTCCTGCCCCACTCGCCCTCCGGGGGGATGCCCGCTGGCCACTCGGGCACCCAGTCGGTCACGTTCCAGCCCTCCGGGGACTCCAGGAGGCCGTCGCTGCCCCGCCAGCGCTCGAAGGCCTCCATGGTGGCGCGGACCCCCGGCATCAGCTCCCGCACGTACTCCGTGTCCGGTCGCCAGTAGGCGTAGTCGCACACCATGGCGACCCACCACAGCGCGAACGGCGCGATGATCTGGCGCACGCGGCTGGGGTAGCGCGCCTGGGTGAGCCCGGACGGCAGCCTGGAGGCGTCGAACATCCGCAGGGCCTTGCGGGGCAGGCGATCGTCCCTGGTCATCACGTAGGTCACTAGCGCCTCCAGGCGCGTATCGCCCGCGTACATCAGCTGCTCGTAGTAGGGGCAGTCCATGTAGGTCTCGTGGGAGCACATCTGCATCGCCCGCACCATCAGGGGGATGGTGGCGTCCAGGTCGGGATCGCCCGTCGCGATGGCGCTCTCCATCTCCAGGGGGTAGCGCGTCTCCCGCAGCCGCAGGCTTGCCACCGTGAGCGGCGAGTCGGCCGTGCGCACGAGCAGCTCCAGGTACCTGCCGGCCTGCCACCAGAGCGTGTCGAACCTGCGGGAGTCGCCGCCATCGGGCAGGAAGACGTCTCCCACACCCCGGAAGTACTTGCCCTCGATGGCGTCGCGGTCCCCCTTATGGCGCCCGCGGCCGTCCTCGTAGAGCGACTCCGCCCAGTGCAGGCGCACGGCGCCGCCCTCCCCACCGCTCGTGACTAGCTCGGGATAGGCGCAGTAGTAGTCCTCCAGGTCTATGATGACCCTTCTGGTGGTGTGAGGGGGCACGGTGACGCTGCTCCTCCCCTCGAGCATCGCCTGCCACTCGGGCTCGTCCAGCGCCTGCTCGGCCCGTATGGGCAGGCTGGACACCTCCTCGGACGAGGGAGCCGATACGTGCCGCACCCGGCCGACCCTGATGGGGACCTCCAGCATCGCGGGCAGCGTGGCCGGGCGCAGCAGGTGCTGGGGAGGCGCCTCCAGCGCCATCAACCTGCCCACGGCGCGCTCGACGACCTCCACGGGCTCCCACCCATCGCCCTCGCCCCGCTCGAACCCCCAGGGAAACTGGGCCGCGCTCAGCGCTATGTTGCCGCCGGTGCCCCAGGCGGGTGACGGATTGACCCAGGAGTAGCCCTCGAGCCTTTTGGCCTCCCAGGGGGCGATCCCGGTGCTCAGGGCCTCGGTCAGCGGGGGCTCGGCCGCCAGGAGGAAGCCGTGCCTCACGGACAGCTGGGCGTAGGGCGCCAGGGGGCCAAGCGACCACACCCTGGCTACCAGGGTGTGAGGGCCAGCGGGCAACTCCAGCTCGTAGGTCTCGTAGAACCAGTGGTCGGCGTCGCCCCGCTCGCTGCCCCGGCCGACGCGCTCGCCATCCAGGAAGAGCTCGTAGCGCTCGTCGGCGGTCACGTGCAGGGTCGCCGTGGCCGCCTGGGGGAGGGCGAAGGCCAGTCGGTAGGCCACCACGTACGGCGGCGACGGCAGCCGTCGGGCCGCGACCCAGCTGGCGGGCCACTGCCCGCGTTGGTCCCAGGGGATGCCTGGGTCGTTGCGGGTGAACGGGTCCTGGGCAATGATCTTGCGCATACCAAACTCCTTGTGGTGTACTATCTGCTTGCAACGTCTGCATGATAAACCATTCGAGGAGGTCGAGGCTACATGGCAGCTTACGTGATCGGCATCGTGCGCATCCAAGATCCCGAGAGGTACATGCAGGAGTACGTGCCCCTCTCGGGACCGTCGGTGGAGCAGTACGGTGGCAGGTTCCTGGCGAGGGGCGGAACCCACGAGGTGCTGGAGGGGGAGCTGGGGGCCGACCGCGTGGTGATCATAGAGTTCGATGACATGGAGGCTGCCCAGAGGTGGTGGAGCTCCCCCGAGTACGAGGCCGCCAAGGCGAAGCGGCGAGGGGCCTCGGAGGCCAACTTCTTCCTGGTGGAGGGTGTGAGCAAACTGGGATAATATAGGCTAGAATTAACCTCTACCACCTTATTCGGAGGCTAGGAGATGGCTGTGGCGGGCCACGAGGTCTACACGGGCATATACCTCTCGCAGCTGCTGGGCAAGCCCATACGCGACGCCCAGGGAGCGCGCATCGCGCGCGTGAAGGACCTGGTGGTCAAGTTCGGCACCCACCCCCACCCGCCGGTGAGCGGCGTGGTGGCGCGCGCGGGCTCGCGAGAGTTCTTCATCGAGCGCTCGCAGATAGCCGAGATCTCCGATCAGGGGGTGAGGCTGAACACCTTCAAGGTCAACCTGCGGCCCTTCGAGCGCCGGGACGGCGAGGTGCTGCTGGGGAGGGACATCCTGGACAAGCAGCTGATAGACATCGACGGCCGCAAGGTGATCCGGGCCAACGACCTAGAGCTAGGTTACTTCGACGGCGACTACAGGCTGGTGGGGGTGGACGTCAGCCCGCAGGCGCTGCTGCGCCGCCTGGGCCCTGCCGCGCTCACCAGGAACCTCCGCGGCACTCGCGTGATCGACTGGGAGGACGTGGAGTCGTTCGCGACCGATGTGCCGATGGTGAGGTTGAGGGTCTCCCACGACAAGCTCTCGAAGCTGCACCCCGTGGACATAGCGCACATCCTCGAGCACCTCTCTCGGGAGCAGGCCAACGAGGTGCTCGAGGCCCTGAACGACGAGATCGCGGCCGATGCGGTGCAGGAGATGGCCCCGGCGGACGCGGCCGACGTCATGCAGGCGCTCGACAGCGACCGCGCCGCGGACATCCTGGAGGAGATGGATCCGGAGGACGCCGCCGACCTGCTGGCCGACCTGCCGAAGGAGCGGGCCGACGAGCTCCTAGGGCTCATGGAGCCTGAGGAGTCCGAGGAGGTCCGCGAGCTGATGGCCTACAAGGAGGGCACCGCGGCGGGGCTGATGACCAACGACTTCGTGGCCCTGCCGGCGACCGTGAGCGTCGGGGAGGCTTTGGAGGCGCTGCGGCGGATGGAGCACGTCCCCGACCCCCTGTACCACATCTACCTGGTGGACGACGAGGAGCGGTTGGCGGGAGTGGTGGCCTTGCGCGACCTGGTGATCTCCCCTCCCTCCACGCCGCTGGCGGAGATAGCCCAGAAGGAGGTGGCCCCGGCGCACCCGGACGACCCCGCGCCCGCCGTCGCCAAGAAGATGGCGGAGTACAACCTGCCCACCCTGCCCGTCGTGGACGATGCTGGCAAGCTGCTGGGCGTGGTGCTGTTCGATGACGCCATGGACCTGCTGATCCCCGAGGGCTGGCATCACAGGTTATCGCAGGTATTCGGATGAGCTCGAGGCGCACTCTGTCCCCCACGCAGACGGCTACGAGGACTCGCCGGTACCTGGCGCGCCGGGTCGCCGGCCCCGCGGCGGTCATCGGCGTGCTGGGCCCGGGGCTCATAGCGGCCAGCGCGGGCAACGACGCGGGCGGGATAGCCACCTACGCCTCGGTGGGGGCGTCCTACGGCTACTCCCTGCTGTGGGTGCTGGCGGTGATCACCGTGTCGCTGGCGATCATCCAGGAGATGGCCGCCAGGATGGGGGTGGTCACGGGCAAGGGATTTGCGGACCTCGTGAGGGAGAACTTGGGGCTGCGTACCACCGCCTTCGTCATGCTCGTGCTGGTGGCCGCCAACGGTGGCCTCGTGGTGTCGGAGTTCGCCGGCATAGGGGCGGCGGCCGAGCTGCTGGGAATCTCTCGCTATTACGCCGTGCCCCTGATGGCCCTGCTGGTGTGGTGGCTGATCACCAGGGGGTCCTACCGCAGGGTGGAGCGCGTCTTCCTGCTCATGACCCTGATATTCTTCGCCTACCCCGTGGCGGCTTTCCTGGCGGGCCCCGACTGGGGGGAGGTGGGCAGGAGCCTGGTCACGCCCACCTTCAGCCTGGAAGGCCGCTACCTGCTGCTGATGATCGCGCTCATAGGCACGACCATTACGCCCTACATGCAGATCTACGCGCAGTCGACCATGGCCGAGCGCGGGGCCACCTTCGGCCTGTCGCTGGTCAAGCTGGACGCCTACTCAGGGGCGCTGTTCTCCAACGTCGTCGCCGGCTTCATCATCGTCGCCACCGGCGCGACCCTGCACAGGATGGGCGTGGAGGTGCAGACCGCCCAGGACGCCGCCCGAGCGCTGGAGCCCGTGGCGGGGCGGTTGGCGAGCGCCGTGTTCGCCGTCGGCCTGCTGGGGGCCTCGGTGCTGGCTGCGGCCGTGCTGCCCCTGAGCACCGCGTACACGGTGTGCGAGGCTTTCGGCTTCGAGAGGGGCGTGAATCAGTCCTTTCGCGATGCCCCGGTATTCCACGGCCTGTTCACGGCGCTGCTGGCGGTCGGAGTGCTCGTGGCGCTGGTGCCGGGGCTCAACGTCATCCAGCTGTTGGTGTGGACGCAGGTGATCAACGGCCTGCTCCTGCCGGTGGTGCTGATCTCCATCCTGCGCCTGGTGAACAACCCCGAGGTCATGGGCGAGCACACGAACGGCCTGGTGTACAACGTGCTCGCGTGGGCGACCACCGGGCTGGTGGTGCTGCTGTCCTGCGCGTACCTCGTGATCACGCTGCTGGGTATCTTCGGCGTGTCCTAGGCGGCTCCAGGGGGCATCGCTAGGCCGCTACGGCCCCTGGGCCGCCGGGAAGCGCCTTGAGATGGCCGGATATCTCAAGGCTAAGCTCGGCTACGGACAGTGCATTATCTTTTGGAAGGCACGCTCGGTGTTGGGATTGGCGTTGTCATGGAAGGTCGCGTGTACCTGCAGATCAGTCCCATCCGAGCCCATACCGTGGATGGTTATGGTAAATGTGAAGGCTCCTGTGTCGTCTGGCTTCAACAAGCCACCGCTCCAGAACGTGAACTTGCCGCTGTAAGACGGCCCGGTACCATCGGCCGGCACGGCGGTGAAGGTGCCTGTCTCGGTCTCGGTCACGGTAATGCCTCCGTTCGGGAGTATCGTCATATGCTCGACACCGTTGTAGGTCACGGTGATGTTGTAGAGCTTCTCCGAGCAGAACAGGGTATCTGTGAACGACTCGGTCTGGTCCTGGTAGGTCTGCGTGGTGTTGATTGCACCGTTATCCGCGGCCAGCGCAGATGAGGCCATCGCCAGTACTAAGGCAAGTATCCATATCAGGCTAAGCGTTCCTCTTAACATGCTGCCACTCCTAGCTAGCACAGTTTGCAACAGGCGGTGCTTCCGACCTTACACAAGACTGTTGCATCGACCTCCCTACCATAGACCTGAGTTGTGACAAAGAGTGTTGCGAAGTGTTGACTTTAGGTAGAGATCATCAGGAGCCGACTATATCCGTGTATAGGCCCCGCCACAGACCAATCGAGGGATGCTCGTACCTTGCGGGGGAGGCCTTGCCTCCTAAGCTGCAAGCTTGGCGACGGTCAAGTGCGGCGCTGCAGACGGCATAGCCCTCACCCCCATAGCCAGGATTGACATAAAATATGTGCACCTGGGGGCTACGAGAGGAGCCCCTTAAGGCATCGTGAGTCGAGCGAGATATGGAGCCATAGGGCACTTGTGTGCCCGGGGATGTCGCGGGGCCCGCCGTCCTGCGCTGGGTGTTAGCGGTGCCTGCGGTGGCTGCGGTATACGCGGCTATCGGCCGGCACGACGCTGATCACGCCGTTGGGCTCGAGCACCATCAGCTTGACCTGGCTGACGTCCAGCAGGCCGTGCTCCCGCAGCGCCACCTGGGCCTCCTCGATGTCCATGCCCTCCCTGCGCAGGGCGTCCGTCAGCCAGCGGCCATCCTGGGCTATGACCGTGGGCGAGGGACTAAACAGCCTTCGCAGCCTCTGGCTACGGGGCACGGTCTTGACCACCACCCAATCGGTCGCCAGCAGCACGGCTATGATCAGCAGTCCGCCCAGGAGGGACGTGTCCGGCCCCGTCATGGCGGGCTGGACGGCGTTGGCTACCAGCAGCACGAGCACCAGGTCGGGGAGCGTGAACTGCCCAACCTCTCTCTTGCCAGCCGCCCGCAGCCCCAACAACATCGCCAGGTATATGGTGAGCGTGCGCAGGGCGATCTCCCAGGCGGGCACCCCCAGGTGTACGAGGTCTTGTGCGTGCATCTCGAGTCCTCCAGGCACGGGCTTGGCCGCGTAGTGTCTAATTATTAGACACCTGCGGGGAGGCTATAGTTCTCCGGCAGGGCACGATCCCCATCGACGAGGCTCGGCCGCACGCGGGAGCGCCCAGCTCACCAGGTCAGGCCGTGCCCCAGGGGGAACAGCGGGTCCTCGGAGTCGCAGGGGACGTCCGGCAGCTGCTTCCTGACCGCATCCATAGAGGAGGGCATCTCGAAGGGGAGCCTGCCCCCGGGTTTGTGCCGGCCGAAGGCCACGTCCAGCACAGCCTCGTCGCTGGCCCCGAAGTCCGCCAGCAGCGCGGCGCTTTCCCTGGCTATCTCCGGGATGACCGCGGGCCTGTCGAGGTAGATCTGGACGACCGTCGGGACCCTGCGGAGCAGGTCGAGGATGCGCCTCAGCTCGGGCTCCGGGAAGGAGAGATCGCCCGCGTGGAAGAAAGCCTCCAGCGGGAGGTTGTCCCGGTGCTCGTGGGGAGCCTGCAGCCGGATGAAAGCCGCATCTGCCCCCTCCGGCGTGTCCACTACCTGGGCGTAGCGTGAGGCTACCTGCGGATCCACGCCCTCCACATACAGGCGTAGCCCCTCCCTCAGGGGCAGCATCCTGCCGCCCGACGTCTCCCCGTTGGTCAGCAGCACGATCGACCGCCGCTGGGCCGCCTCCCCGGCCCGCACGAAGGCCTCCTGCCCTACCACCCTCTCGGCCTCCTCCGGGTCCACGAACGGGTTGTCGAACAGCCCCAGGCGGAACTTATCTCGCAGGAGGCGGCGCACCGAGACGTCCAGCCTCTCCTCGGGCAGCCTGCCGGAGCGAACCAGCTGCACCACCACCTCGGGGCAGGACTCGCCGCCGAACTGATCTACGCCGGCATCCAGGGCCTTGAGCACCCTATCCTCCAAGCTGAGGTGCTCCACGCCCCAGGCCCTTGCAGGGAGCACTCGGTCGCCCATCCTGTGGTCCGTGAGCAGTCCCCAATCGGTGCACACCACTCCCTGGAAGCCGTAGCGCTGGCGTAGCAGCCCGGCGATGACGTCGCGGTTGAAGCCGAAGCCGACCTCCTCCAGAGGCAGACCCACCGGCATGCCGTAGTAGGGCATGATCTGCGCCGTCCCCGCCTCGAAAGCTGCCTCGAAGGGGATGAGGTGGTACTCGAAGTTGTTGCCTGGGTAGACCTGCTCGCGCCCGTACGGGAAGTGAGGGTCCTCACCGTCCTGCTGTGGGCCTCCACCCGGGAAGTGCTTCGTCATGCATGCCACGCTGTGGGCGCCCAGGTGCTCGCCCTGGAAGCCCCTGATGTAGGCGGCCACGAGGCGCGCCGCCAGGTGGGCATCCTCGCCGAACGTGCCGGCGATCCTGGCCCATCTGGGCTCGGTCGCCAGGTCCGCCATGGGGTGCAGGGCCACGCGTATGCCCACCGCCAGGTACTCCTGGCGGGCGATATCCCCGAAAGCTCGCACCAGCTCATCGTCTCCTATGGCCGCCAGCCCGATCGGCTCGGGCCACTGCGAGAACCTGCCAGCAAAGAGGCTGGCCGCCGGGTTGTTGGAGTAGGAGTGCCTGGGATCGGAGGAGATAGTGACCGGGATGCCCAGCCTCGTGCCCTCGGCCAGGGCTTGCAGGCGGTTGTACCACTCGGCCATGGGCCTGGGGTCAGCTACCGCCCAGACGTTGAAGTGGTTCAGCAGCTTCTGGGTGACCAGCTCCGTGGTGGAAGCTCTGCCGAAGGTCCCATCACCCTCCTGCAGGGTGCCGTCGGGGTTCATCCCCAATCCGGTGTGGAACAGCATGCCGGCCTTCTCCTCCAGGGTCATGCGTCCCAGGAGGTCCTCGATGCGCGCCTCCACCGGCAGCCTGGGATCCTCATAAGGGTCCAGCTTGCCGTTCTTGTTGAGGTCTCGGTACGTGATGCCGTCTTCTCGTCGCCATAGTGCTGATGCCATGTGCGTTGCTCCTTCAGGATGTGATCTGCTCGGCTCGCAGCCATTGGTAGAAAAGCTCTATCCAGTCGTCGCAGGGCAGACCTTGCCGCCTCATGCTGAAGCCGTGCCCGCCTCGCGAGAACACGTGCAGCTCGGCGCTCTTCCCAGCGTCCCGCCAGGCACCGAACAGCCGGAGGCAAGAGTCGATGGCTATCTCGTCGTCCTGCGCGACCAGCGCAAAGAGTGGAGGGGCATCCTCGGGCACCGCTATATCCTCCCAGTGGACGCCGTAGATGAACCCGGCAAACGCCGGCCTGGTGGCCTCGTCGTGGCGTAGGGCCACGCCCGAGGTGACCCTCCCGCCAGCTGAGAAGCCGAGGAGCCCCACCCTGGAGGGATCCAACCCCCAGCCGGGCGCGCGCTCCCTCACGATGGCCACCGCCCTGCGGGCGTCCTCCTCTCCCAGCCCCGCCACCCACGACATGATCTCGGCCATCTTGGCGCGATCGGAGGTACGGGCCCCCAGCTGCGCCATGAACTCTTGCCTGTCGGCGGGAGTGGGAGCCACTCGGTACTCGAGGACGAACGCCGCGATCCCCCGCCCGCATAGCCAGCGCGCGACCTCGGTGCCCTCGTAGTCCAGGTTGAGGAAGTGGAAGGCCCCTCCCGGGCACACCACCGCCGCGGCGCCCGTTGGCTTCTCCGGCAGGTAAGGGTGCATCACGGGGCGCACCACGTTGCGCACCATCAGGAAGTCGAACGGAGGCTCCGGAGGCTCCTCGATGCGCTCGTGGCTCCATCCCTCCGAGCCTGGGGGAGTCCCATCCCATACGTCTATCTGCTCTGCTACGTCTGCCATACTCTCCTCTCCTACATGTGTTGTTCTCTAGCCAGCGCTCGCTGCCCCGAGGTCATCGCGACGGCGATGGAGGCCAGCAGGACGCAGGCGGTTATCACGAGGGCGAAGGGCACTGCTGTGTCGGGGCCGGCCACGCCCACGAGCGGGGAGGTCAGGCTACCGAGGAGGAAGCGGGCCAGCCCCAGCAGTGCCGAAGCGCTGCCGGCCGCCTCGGGATGACCCGACAGCGCCAGCGCAGCCGTGTTGGGGTTGATCACGCCAAGGGAAGATATGAAGACGAGCACCGGCAACACCACCCCCAGCAGCCCGAGGTCGAGCCACACGGAGATCGCCAGCGCCGCTGCCGCCAGCAGGCTCACCCCCATGGCGGTTTGCAGCAGGCGCTGAGGGGAGTATCTCTCCACCAGGCGGCCATTTAGCTGGCTGAGAGCGATCAGCCCCACCGCGTTCAGGCCGAACATCAGGCTGAAAGCCTGAGGCGACAGCCCGTAGATGCCCTGGATCACGAAGGGATAGCCCGAGATGTAGGCGAACATGCCGGCCGTGCACAGCCCGTTGGCGAGCGCGTAGCCCGCAAAGACCGGGTCTCGCACGAGCCGGGCAAAGGTCGCCAGCGTCCGGCCGATGCCCAGCGGCTTCCTGCGGCCCAGCGGCAGCGTCTCCTGCAGGCCGAAGCTCACGGCCAGCGCCAGCAGGGCTCCCACGACCGCCAGCACCACGAACACCACCCTCCACGAGCCCAATTGCAGTATCTGGGCGCCCAGGATCGGTGCCAGGATCGGCGCCAGCCCGGTCACGAGCATGAGGGTGGAGAAGAAGCGAGCCGCGGCGGCGCCCGAGTGCAGGTCACGCACGATCGCGTTAGCTATCACCACGCCGGCGGCGCCGGTGGCGCCCTGCACGGCCCGCAGGATGGTGAGCGCCGTCACCGAGGGCGCCAGCGCGCACAGCAGCGAGGCCAGGGCGTAGCCCGCTAGCCCCAGCACCAAGGGGACCTTTCTCCCCAGCGAGTCGCTCAGCGGCCCGGTGATCACCTGCCCAAGCCCCAGCCCAAAGAGGCAGGCGCTGAGGGTGAGCTGTGCCTGGCTTGGCCCCGTCGACAGGTCCCTCGCCAGCTGCGGCAGCGCCGGCAGGTAAGTGTCTATGGACAGAGGGCCTATGGCCGTCATAGCCCCCAGGATGAAGATCACGAGGGGGGTGTGCGGGCGTGTGCGGGATGTGGTCTCTGCCCTGGCCATGTCCCCTCCCTAGATCAGCCTGGTGATCTGCTTGTGCCGCCAGACGTAGCGGTAGTAGAGGTACTGCATCCCCAGGTTGGCCAGGAAGGCCGCGGGATAGCCCAGCCATATCCCCCTCAGCCCCAGCCCGGTGTAGGTCGACAGCACGTAGGCCACGGGCACCTCCACCCCCCAGATGGCCACTATCCCAAAGGTCGTGGGCCACAGCACCACCCCGCTCGCCCTCATCAGCGCCGCGAACACCTGGGCATGCCCGAACACCAGGTAGCCCCACAAAGTGATGTACAGCAGCTCCCTGGCTATCTCCAGCGTCCTCCCATCGGTCAGAAACAGCCCCAGGATCTCCCTGGCAAACAGGTACACCCCCACCACCAGCGTCCCACCCACCAGGTAGTTGAGCCCCACCCCGCTGCGCAGCACCCTGCGCAGCCTCTCCAGCTTGCCGGCCCCTATCGCCTGGGCACCGAAGATGGACACCGTGATCCCCAGGCTGACCGCCGGGAACTGCACGTAGCTGACCACCTGGTTGACCGCTCCATAGGCAGCCGTGGCGGAGGCACCGTAGCGGTTGACCAACGAGATCACCGCCAGCTCCGACAGCGACACCAGGATGAGGTTGACGCTGGAGGGGATGCCGAGCTTGAGCAGCAACCCCAGCAGCCTGGGATCGATCCACAGATGCCGGATCACCAGGGAGTCCAGCTGCAGTGGGTGTTGGCGCAGCCTCAGGTACACCAGCATCGCCACCAGGGAGGCGGTGGACCCCAGCACGGTGGCCCAGGCGGCCCCGAACATCCCCAGCCTGGGTGCGGGGCCCCAGCCAAACACCAGGACGGGCAGCAGCAGCAGATTGACCCCCGTGCTCACCCCCAGGAACAGCGTGGGGGTGCGAGAGTCCCCTGTGCCGCGGATGAAGGTGGTGTACGCGAAGTACAGAAACAGCAGGGGCAGACAGCTGAAGATGATGCGCGCGTAGCTGACGCTGTCGGCGATGATGGTCTGGGGCGTGCCCAGCAGGCGCATGAGGTCCCACACCAGCAGGTTGCTCACGATCGCCAGCCCCGTCCCCAGCAGGCACACGAAGGCCAGGGTGGTGCCCATCACCGCTCGCATGCGCTCGTAGTTCCTGGCCCCCCAGGCCTGCCCTATGAGGATGGAGGCGCCCGAGCCCACCCCGATGACGAAGGAGTTCATCAAGAAGAAGACGGGGAAGAAGTTGGCCACGGCCGCCAGGGCACCCACGCCTATCCACCTGCCCAGCACGATGCTGCCCGCCAGCTGCCCCACCGACTGCAGGGCGTTGCCCAGGATCAGCGGCAGCAGGAAGCTCAACATCTGCCTCCATATCGGCCTGCCATCCTCCAACAGCCTTGCTCTGGCGGGAGCTCGGGTCTCTCCCTCGGCCACCTCCGTGGTGTGAGCCGTCGTATCAGCTTCCAAGATGCGTTACCTCCCTATCTGCGCGACGTCGGCCGCGCCCTCGCGATGCTACCTGGACTCCGCCCACCTCTGCAGGAAGCCCCTCACGGCGCTTATGAAGGGCTCGAAGCCCTCGCGGCGGATGTTGTGCCCCGTGCCCGGGACGTGCACCACCTCCAGGTGAGGGACGAGCGAGCGCAGGGCCTCGGCTTGCTCTGGCGAGACTATCGCTCCCTTATCGTTGTCGCCCGTGACCAGCAGCGCCGGGCACCTGACGGCCCTCGCGGTCTTCTCCCAATCTATCCCGGGCGGATCGGCTCGGTTGAGCACCTTGTCGCTGAGCCGCAGCTTGGAGTCAGCCCACGGGCCCAGCTCCTCCTCGGGCCAGGATGGGTTCTGCTGCCTGCACTCCTCGATCAGCTGCTCGCGGGTCTTGCTCTTGAGGCTCCTGATCCACTCCCGCATGCGCACCTGCCAGTTGGGGTCAAACCCACCGGCGCTGCCGGGCATCCACCAAGCGGGGGGATCCTCCAGCACGATCGCGCCGGGCACCTCCGGATACGTCCCGGCGAGCACGAGCGTCGTGGCCGCCCCCATCGAGTGGCCGATCACCGCGGGCCGATAGAGCTCCAGGGCCTCGATCACGGCCCGCAGGTCGCCCGCCTGCGTGAGGGAATCGTACCCGCTCTCGGGCGCCTCGGACAGCCCGTGACCGCGCGCGTCGACCATGATCACGTCGTAGTCTGCATCCAGGGCTTTGGCGACGGGCGTCCAACAGAGTCCGTCGTCCGAGAAGCCATGGGCCAGCACCACCGGGGGCTTGTCTCCATCTCCGGTGCGGTAGTAGTGGATCTTGATGCCGTTGCCCTCCACGTAGCCGTCTTGCCAGTTGCTCATTACACCCCTCCTCTGAAATGTGATAGATGAATTTGATAGGTATTAGCCTGCCTGAGCTAGCTCTTCGTCCTCCAGCCAGCTTAGGACGCCGTCGGTGAAAGCGCGTAGCTCCTGGGAGACCTCGTCCGCGAGGGAGCCGTCCTCGGCGAACCGCTCGCCGGCGCCTGACATCTGGACCTGCGCCGACTCGAACACCCGCGCGCCGATCCTGGAGAGCACGAAGCGTAGATGCTCCTGTGCGCGCTGGGTGGCACCTCGACCGGTGCTGGCCCCCAGGATGGCGACGGGCTTGTCCCTCAGCACGCTCTGGCCCGCCGGGCGAGACAGCCAATCGATTGCGTTCTTGAGCACCCCGGGCACCGAGCCGTTGTACTCCGGGGTGGCGAATATCACGGCGTCCGCCTCGGCCACCCGACGCTTGAGGTCGCGCACCACCTCGGGGCCGCCGTCGATGTCCATATCTTGGTTGTACATCGGTATGGGGTGGAGGTCAAATATCTCCACCTCGGCGCGGCCGCGCAGGGCCTTGGCGATCTCCAACAGCAGTCGCCGGTTATACGAACCTAGCCTGAGGCTGCCAGGTATAGCTAGGATCCTCTTCACTGCGCTCTTACCTCCTCGGATTGGGTGTGGTCCACGCTCATGAAGCCAGGGACTCCTCTTCCTGGGCACCTGCGGGTATGCCCAGCGTGAACTGACGGGAGTACAGCTTGTAGTAGAAGCCCTCCATGGCCATCAGCTCCTCGTGTGTGCCGCGCTCCACGATCTCGCCGTGGTTGACCACCAGGATCTGGTCGGCATCGCGGATGGTGGAGAGCCTGTGGGCGATCACGAAGCTGGTCCTGCCCTCCATCAGCCGGAGCATGGCTCGCTGGATATGCCTCTCGGTGCGGGTGTCCACGCTGCTCGTGGCCTCGTCCAGGATGAGGATGGACGGGTCGGCCAGCACCGCTCGCGCGATCGCCAGCAGCTGCCTCTGGCCGTGGCTGAGGTTGCTCCCCCGCTCGGTCAGCATGGTGTGGTAGCCGTCGGGCAGGCGATGGATGAACTGGTCAGCTTCGGCGAGCTTGGCGGCCGCGATCACCTCCTCGTCGGTCGCGTCCAGGCGGCCGTAGCGGATGTTGTCCATCACGGTGCCTGCGAACAGGTAGGTGTCCTGGAGCACCACGCCCAGCTGCCGCCGCAGGTCGTCCTTGCGGATGTCGCGGATATCCCGACCATCGAGGGTGATGCGGCCGCTGTCCACCTCGTAGAAGCGCGCCAGCAGGTTGACTATCGTCGTCTTGCCGGCCCCTGTGGGGCCCACCAGCGCTATGGTCTGCCCGGGCGCCGCGCGCAAGTTGATGTGCTTGAGGACGGGCGTCTTGCCGTCGTAGGAGAAGCAGACGTCCTCGAACACCACCTCACCGCGGATGCGGCCGAGGGGAGCGGCGCCAGGGGAATCCACCTCCGGCTCCTCATCGATCACCTCGAACACCCTCTCGGCGCCCGCTATCGCGGCCTGGATCTGGTTGTAGAGGTTGGCCAGGCTGTTGAGGGGGCGCTGGAACTGCCGGGCGTAGTTGAGGAAGCTGGCGATCGTGCCCGGGGTGGCCGCTCCCCTCAGCGCCAGCCACCCGCCGAACCCGGCGATCACCGCCAGGCTGGTGTTGCCCACGAAGTTCATCATCGGCCCCATGAAGCCCGCGAAGATCTGGGCGCGCGTCGCCGCGTGGCGGTACTCGGTGTTGGCCACCGAGAACTCGGCGATCTTGTCCGCCTCGCGGTGGTAGGCCTTCACCACCTTCTGGCCGGAGATGGTCTCCTGGATGATGCCGTTGAGGCGGCCGAGCGTGGCCTGCTGTCGCCTGAAGCCCTCGCGCACCCTGGAGGCTATCCCCCGGTTGATGCCCAAGCTGAGCGCCGTCATGATCGCCAGCGTGACCACGCCCAGCACCGGGTTGATGGCCAGCATGACGATCACCACGCCCACGCCGGTGAGCGTGCTCGATATGACCTGGGTGAGGCTCTCGGTGAGCACCAGGTTGATGTTCTCCACGTCGTTGGTGAGGCGACTCATCAGCTCCCCGTGCGCCCTCTGGTCGAAGAAGCGCAGGGGCAGCACCTGCATCCTCTCAAACAGGTCCTGCCTGATGTCCCTGACGGTCCTCTGGGCTACGCCCGCCATCACGAAGGCCTGCGCCCAGGTCAGCACCGAGCTGCCGACGTAGACGCCCAGCAGCAGGGCGCTCAGGCGCGCCAGCCCCGGTACGTCCTTCCGGAGGATGTAGGCGTCGATCGCTCTGCCTAGGAGCCAGGTGCCCAGCAGGTCCAGGAGGGTGGAGGCCACCACTGCGAGGCAGGTCAGGGTCAACCCCCACCTCTGCCTGCCCAGGTAGCTCCACAGCCTCAGGAGGGTGCCGCGCACGTTCCTGGCACGCTGGACCTCCCCGGGGATGCGCGGTCCCCCTCTCGGTCCCACGGGCATTGGTGGACTCTGCGTCTGGTTTCTAGGCTGCGTCATGTACTACCGCTCCGTGCTCCATCTGTGATTCGTAGATCTCCCGATAGGACGGGCTGGCCTGCATCAGCTCGTCGTGGGTGCCCTGGGCAACTATCCTGCCGTCCTCGAGCACCAGGATCTTGTCCGCGGGCATCACCGAGCTGATGCGCTGGGCCACCACGAACCTGGTCTGGCGCAGCTCCCGCAGGGCCGCCTGGATCTTGGACTCGGTCTCGGCGTCCACCGCGCTCGTGCTGTCGTCGAGCACGAGCACCTTGGGCCGCACCAGCAGGGCGCGCGCGATAGCTAGCCTCTGCTTCTGCCCTCCCGAGAGGTTGACGCCGCGCTGCCCCACGACCGAGTCGTACCCATCCGGGAAGCTCATGATGAAGTCGTGCGCCTGCGCGAGCTTGGCGGCCCACTCCACCTCCTCGTCCGAGGCCTCCGGCCGACCGAAGCGGATGTTGTCGCGGATGGTGCCGCTGAACAGCACCGCCTCCTGGAGGGCCACCCCCACCGACCTGCGGAGCAGCTCCTCGTCCATCTCCCGCACGTCGACCCCGTCCAGGAGCACCCGCCCACAGGTGGGATCGTAGAAGCGAGGTATGAGGCTCACCAGCGTGGACTTGCCGGACCCCGTCGGCCCGATGATGCCTATCATCTGGCCGGGCTCGGCGACGAAGGAGATGTCGCGGAGCACGGGATCTCCCCCGCTGTGGTCGTAGCTGAAGGTGACGTGCTGGAACTCCACCCTCCCCTGGACCTCCACGTCGCGCACGGGCGAGGTCGCCACCGCCAGGTCGGGCCGCTCGTCCAGCACCTCCGAGATGCGGTCGGCCGAGGCCTCGGCTCGGGAGAGCCTCACGATCAGCATGCTCACCATCATGAGGGACATCAGGCTCTGCACCAGGTAGGAGACGAACGCCACCAGCTGGCCGACTTGGAGGGAGCCCCCGATGGCCCACCGCCCGCCGAACCAGACCACGGCCACTATCCCGCCGTTGAGCATCAGCATCATGAACGGCATGCCGAAAGATATCAGCCGGATGGCGGAGATGTTGGCCTGTGCGAAGCCCTCGTTGACCTCGCGGAAGCGGTTGATCTCGAAGTCTCGCCTGGCAAACGCCCTGATCAGCCTTATGCCCGCCAGGTTCTCCTGCAGCACGGTGTTGATCCTGTCGAGCATGGCCTGCACCCTGCTGAACAGGCTGTAGCCCATCCGCAGCAGCACCGCCATCACCGCCAGCAGCACGGGCATGATCACGAGGAACATGAGCGAGAGGCGAGGGCTCGTGATCACCGCCATCACTATGCCCCCCACGAGCATGATGGGGGCCCGCCACAGCATCCTGAGCATCATCATCACCACGTCCTGTATCTGGGTCACGTCGTTCGTCAGCCTGGTGATGAGGTTCCCGCTCTCGAGCCGGTCGAGGTTGCCGAAGGAGAAGCTCTGCACCCTGCGGAACAGCTCGGCGCGCAGGTCAGCGCCCATCCCCATCGAGGCAAGGAATGCAAACACCGTGCAGGCCATGCCCCCCGCTAGGCCAACCACCGCCACGACGACCATCAGCAGGCCCGTGTGGGTCACCGTGCGCATGTCCGAGCGCAGTATGCCCTCGTCGATGATCTGCTGCACCAGCCTGGGCTGCAGCAGGTCCATCAGCACCTCCAGGATCATCGACAGGGGAGCGAGCAGCGCCCACAGCCAGTAGGGGCGAATGAACCTCAACAGCTTCCTGGTGGATCTCAACCCTCTTGCCCTCCTGCCTGGTTACTGGTTCCCGCTTGGGAAGTCGAACAGCTTGCGGAGCACCGGCAGGGCCATCGCGAGGCGTGCCCTGTCCTCGGGGTCCAGCCGGTCCAGCCGCTGCTGCAGAGCGGCCGTCCTCTCCCTGTGGTGCCGGGTGATGGCCTCCTGCCCCTGTGGGGTCAGCTCGACCCACACGGTGCGCCAGTCGCTCTCGTCGTGCACCCGCCGCACGAAGCCCTGCTCCACCAGCCGCTTGACCATCCCGGTCACGGTGGGCGGGGTGACCCCTAGGTGGTCGGCCAACCCCTGCATGGTCATCCTGCCGTGCTTGAGGAGGATGAACATGAGGCGGCTCTGGCCGCGCTTGTCCTGGAGGTCGCTGCCTGGCCCGTGCCTGTGCCTGCCTTCCCCCTCGCACTCCGGTAGCCCGTGCGTCATGAACCGTCGGAGCATATGGAGCACCTCCAGCAGCTCCTCGGCCACCAGCTGCCCGTGCTGCACATCTCCCCGTATCGCGCGCTCTCCGCAATCCATCTTGCCCATCTCGCCTCTGTGTACGTCTATGCTAATACTTAGCTGAGCAATTACTTAGCTTAGCTAAGTATAAACTGGACTAAGTGGGATGTCAAGCCCGAGCGGGGCAAGCCTACGCCCGCGCCGGCAGGCGGCCATCGGGCAGGAGGGGCAGGGAGCGCAGTCGCTGGCCGGTGGCATCGAAGATGGCGTTGGCCAGCGCCGGGGCCACGCACACCAGCGGCGTCTCTCCGGCCCCAACAGCAGGCAGGTCCCGGCGATCGAGCAGCACGACCTCGATGCTTGGCAGGTCGGTGAACCGGGGGACCCTGTAGAGCGACAGGCGGCCGTTGCAGATGTTGCCCCCCTCGATCCGCACGCGCTCGTACAGCGCTCCCCCCAGCCCCTGCACGATGGCCCCTTCCACCTGGTTGCGCAGCAGGTCGGGGTTGTGGATGGCCCCACACTCGAAAGCTTGGACGATGCGCACCACCCTCACCTGCTGGGTGTCCGGGTCGACCTCCACCTCCGCACAGGCGGCCACGTAGCTGCCCTTCTCCGTGCCGCAAGCCAGGCCGTGGCCTCTGTGCCCCCTCCGCCGGCGGCCCACCCAACCGTACGCCTCGGCGGCCGCGAGCAGCACGGCTCGGAGCCGCCCATCGGAGGTGTTGTCCAGCCTGAACTCCAGAGGATCCACCTCGAGCATGTGGGCTAGCTCATCCATGTGCGACTCCCGGGCGAAGTGGTTGGCGGTCGCGGCCAGGGCCCTGTACGATCCCTGCCGCAGCGGGGACTTGCAGGGGTGGTACTCGATGTGCTGGTGTGGCACGTCGTAAGGCGTCATGATGGCCGCCGGCCCGGAGTTGTAGTTGTGGAACTCCCAGGCGCGCAGCTTGCCATCCCGCGTGGCGCCGCTGCGCACGTCGATCACCCCGGCCGGTCGGAAGTAGGCGTGAGCCAGCTCCTCCTGCCGGGTCCAGTGCACCTTCACGGGCACGCCCAGGGCGCGGGCGACGCGTGCAGCCTCGATGGCTGCCTCCCCCGTGTGCTTGCCACCGTAGCCGGAGCCCGCGTCGGGCACGATCACGCGCACCTGGTCCTCCGGTAGCCCAAAGAAGGCAGCCAGCTCCGCGCGCACCCCGAACGGCCTCTGCGTGCCCGTCCACACCGTCAGGCGTTCCCCCTCCCACACGGCCGTCGCGGCCCTGGTCTCGGGCGGCACGTGCGCGATGTAGGCCACCCTGTACTCCGCTGCGTGCCTTATCTCCGCCTCCCCCAGGCCCAGCTCGAGCGATCCCTGCTGATGCAGCAGCGGTTGGGGGAACGGGCGATCGGGATCCGGCTCCATGGGGTGCGCCTTGAGGTACTCGTACAGCTCCTCATCGGACGGCACCTCCGGGCGCTCCCACTCCGCCCGCACGGCCGCAGCTGCTTGGCTCGCAAGGAAGCTGTCCTCGGCGGCCACCGCCACGAAATCCCCGTCGCGCACCACCCGCACGCCCTCCATGGCCTCCGCCTCGGTCGTGTCCACGTGCAGCAGCCTGCAGCCGGGGAGTGGCGGCCGCACCACCTTGGCGATGAGCATGCCCGGCAGGGCCACGTCGGAAGGGTAGCGATGGCTGCCCGTGACCAGCGCCTCCATGCGCGCCCTCGGCAACGGCCTGCCCAGCACCGACCAGGACGACGGGGGAGTCAGGGGCGCATCCTCCCGGTAATCCTCCGCAAGCTCCTCCCCGCCGGCGAGCTCGGCGTAGCCGAGGCTCCTGCCGCTGGGGGGATGGGATACCCTGCCCTCGGCGGCCACGAGCTCCGATCTCGGCACGCCCAGCCTCTCGGCGGCCCTGTCCAGGAGCACCTCCCGGGCGGAGGCAGCCACCAGGCGCAGGGTGTGCGCCATCGTGGGGGTCGTGCGGCTGCCGAACGTGCCCGCATCGAAGGGCACCAGGGCCGTGTCGGCCATCACCAGCCGCACCATCTGGGGCGGCACGCGCAACTCCTCGGCAACCGCCTGCGCCAGGGAGGTCCGGATGCCCTGGCCGACCTCCACCTTGCCGGTGAACACCGTCACCCCGCCATCGGGATCTATCCTCAACCAGTCGCCGATGCGTCGGGTCTCGGCATCGCGGGGCATCTCCCTCCTGCTGCCGCTCTGCCCCTCGGGTCCGGCAGGATACCTGCGCGTCTCCATCAGCCCCTCACCTCCTTGGATATCTCCGCGGCGCGCATCACGGCCTGGAGGATGCGTGGGTACGTGCCGCACCGGCAGATGTTCCCCTCCATGTAAGCCTCGATCTCCGACCTGGTGGGCGATGGGTGCCCTCGCAGCAGCCCCACCGCGCTCATGATCATGCCCGGGGTGCAGTAGCCACACTGCATGGCTCCGAGCTCGATGAAGGCGCGCTGCACGGGATGCAGCTCTCCGCCCACGGCCAATCCCTCTATCGTCGTCACCTCCCGCCCCTCCACGGACGCCACCGGCAGGAGGCACGAGCGCCGGGGCTCCCCATCCACCAGGACCGTGCAAAACCCGCAGACCCCCTCTCCACATCCGGGCTTCGCGCCCGTGAGCCGGAGCTCCTCGCGCAGCACGAAGAGCAGCGGCTTGTCGGGGCAGGTGCTGACCCTGCTCTCCCGGCCGTTGACAACCAGGGTGATCTCTCTCATACTCCTCTCCTCCCGAGAAGCTGCGATACGTCCCTTGCATTCTATATTATTTCGGTGCTCACGAACATATCGCACCGACCCAAGCGCTTATAAGCCACAAAAAAGGCTGGGGATTAACTCCCCAGCCGCTCGAGGGAAAGGGCCGGTTACCTGCGCTCGCCCACGCGCGGGAACAGCTCCCCCTCCAAGGTCTGTCCCGGCGACAGCGCGAGCGGGTCGGTAACCACGTGCGGTTGTCCTGTGTAGACGGTGTCGGCGTCCATGTAGATGATCACGTGCGCCACCCTGGGCTCGTGGGTGACGTTGGGGTTGGCCATGTGGGCGCACCTGCTGTGGTGGAAGGTGCAGTCGCCCGCCCTGAGCGGGAGCGTCACCCTGGCGTCCCACTGCAGGTCGGGACATAGGCTGAAGAGGCTGCGCGGGTCCTCCAGGTTCTGCGCGGCCAGCTCCGTGCGGGTGTGCGAGCCCGGGATGAACGTCATGCACCCCCTCTCGACCGGCACGTCGCACAGCGCCACCCAGGCCGAGAGCGAGTGCGCGGAGCGCGCGTGCGGCCAGTAGGGCTGATCCTGGTGGAACTCGGTGGCCGTGCTCTTCTGGGGTTGCTTGATAAGCACCTGATCGTGCCACAGGCGTAGGGGCACGCCCGCGAGCGCCTCAGCTATCCTGGCCAGCTTGGGGTGCAGGGTGAGCTCGCGCAGCACCTCGTCCTCGCGCCAGGCGTTGACGAGCTGTGTGAAGACCGAGCCCTTGTGGAGGCTCTGCATGCGCTCGGAGAGCCTTAGCGCTGCCTCTCGAAACCTCTCCACCTCCTCCGGGGAGAGGACGCCGCGCACCCTGATGAAGCCCTGGCTGCGGTAGAGCTGCACCGCCTCGTCGGTGATCTGGTCGGCCGTGGTGGTATGGGTGATCTCCACTGTGTCCAGCATCTGTGCTACCTCCTTCCTGTAGCACGATCTTCTCACAGCCGCAGGGCCTACACTAGACGGAAAGGCGCTAAAAGTAGCACAATATTGACTCAAAGGACCCATGGGGAGGACTCAGGTGGAAGGTTGGCCCAGGCTGCCCAGGCAGATGGTGTTCAAGGAAGAGCACTGCCCGCTGGGCGTCAACTTGCATAAGCTGGACGCACCTTGTCAGCCGCACGCCCACGATTTTCTCGAGATAGCCGTGATCTTCGGCGGCGAGGGCGTGCATCGCACCATCCGAGGCGACCTGCCGGTGTCGCGAGGGGACGCCTTCATCCTCTGGCCCCAGAGTTGGCACGCCTTCCTGGACTGCCGCGGCCTGGAGGTGTACAACTGCTGCGTGGGCCCCGAGCTGCTGCGCCGGGAGCTGGCCTGGCTGAGGGAGGATCCCGTCGCCGGCTGCATCTTCGGGGACGACTCTCACGCCGAGGCGGAGATCGTGCACGTCAAGCTGACGGAGGATGATGCGGAGGTCGCCAGGGGGCACTTCGAGGTCCTGCTCGGGCTCTCCGAGGACTCGGCCTTCCACCGGGTAGAGCGCCTGGGGCACCTGCTGCTGCTGTTGGGGTTGCTGGCGCGGCGCTTCGTCGCGGAGGCGATCGCCGGCCGCCCCAGGCAGCACCCGGCGGTGAGCCGAGTGGTGCAGCTGCTGCGGACCGAGACGGATCGCGACTGGACGCTGCGCGAGCTGGCGGGAGAGGTGGCGCTCGAGCCCTCGTACCTGGTAAGGCTGTGCAAGGCACAGCTGGGGCTGCCTCCGATGACCTATCTGGCGAGGCTGCGCCTGGAGAGGGCGGCCCACCTGCTGCTGCGCACCGACCTCAGCATCACGCAGATCGCTGCCGAGGTGGGCTGGCCCGACCCCAACTACTTCTGCCGCAGGTTCAGGGCTTACTTCGGTCTGCCCCCAACCCTCTACCGCAAGCAGCTGGCGAGCGGTGGGGCCGATCGAGGGCCCCACCCCTAGAACATTCGGAGCAGCAACCTTATCCCCACCAGCATCAGCCCGAGCGCCAGAGCCCTCAGGATGGTCTTGCCCCCCAGCCGTTGCGACAGCCTCGCTCCCACCGGCGCACCCGCCAGCACCCCCACCCCGAGCGCGAGCGTGCGCCTCCAGCCGGTGGTGAACTCCCCGGTGACTATGTGGGTGACGGTGCCCACGAAGCTCATGATCGCCAGGATGAAGTGGGAGGTGGCCGTGGCGATGTGCGTGGGATAGTCCAGCAGCTGCACGAGCAGCGGCACGTGGATGATGCCCCCGCCGATGCCCAGCAGGCTGGAGAGGAACCCCACTCCGAAGCTGAGCACGGCTCCCAGGGGGACGTTGACGTGGGCCGGGCGAGAGCTGCCCTCGGGAGCCTTGCCTCGCACGAAGATGTAGGTCGAGAGCGCCAGCAGCACGAGCCCAAACAGGGGGTCGAACACGCTGCGGGGTATGTAGCGGGTCACCAGCGCCCCCAGGACCGCGCCGGGGGCGCTGGCCACGGCGAAGATGGTGCCCCGGTGGTAGTCTATCCTCCGCATGCGCGCGTAGGCGACCGAGCCCGCGGTGGCGTTCAACCACACCACGGCCAGGGAGATGGCGGTGATGGTCTTGGCCGACTCGTGAGGATACATCAGCAGGAGGATGGGCACCAGGAGGAAGCCCCCGCCCGCGCCTATGAGCGTGCCCAGGGCGCCCACGCAGAACCCGATGATCACCAATCCTCCCCAGGGCCATAGCAGCGACATGTACCTTACCCCTCCAACTCATATTGATGCGTAGCACCTGCGGCACCAGCCACCTGCCAGCTGCCCCTGGCAGAGGACCGCTGGTCGAGCGCCCGCCTCGTGCGCGTCCTCACCCCTCAGATGAGCGTGGTCGGGAGGCGCAGGCTCTCACTCCTTGCGGAAGAGCTCGTCCGGATACCCCAGCGCGGCGTCCCAGTAGATCCAGCCGTGGGCGCCGGCATCCTCCGCGGCCCGCTTCTGTGCAAGCCATTGCGGCAGACCGAAGGGCTGGCCATACTGCGTGTCCGGAAAGGCCGATAGGTAGGGTCGCACCAACGTGTTCACGTTGTCCCCCCTAAGGCGACGCTTGGCCCTGACGACGGATTCGTAGATGATCTCGTAAGGATGGGCGGAGGGTATCCTGTAGCCGCCCGTGCCCGGGGCGAAGTGATCTGGGTAGATCATGGGAGAGTAGTAATCCAGGTAGGGGGCGAGCCGCTCCAGCACCTGCCCGGTCCCCTGCTCCTTCTCGCTCCAGACGGTGAGGCCATAGGTGTCCGCCGAGATGAATACTTTGTGAGGCCTGATCCTGCTGGAGGCGTACCTGAGGAAGGCCTCTATCGTGTCGGGGCGGTTGTAGCGCGTGCTGGGGGTGAGGTACTCCACCTTGCTCAGGTCGCCGTCCACGGGGAACCTGACGTAGTCAAACTGGATCTCGTCTATACCGCTTGCTGCGATCTCCTCAAGCAGATCCCCAAAGTATCTCCATACCTGCTTGTTGAACGGATCCACCCAGCGATGGCCTTTGTTGTCCTCCCACACGCCACCCCGGATATCGCGCACGGCCATGTCCGGGCGCGCCGTCGCCAGCGTCGGGTCTCGGAAGGTAGTGAACCTGCCTATGACGTAGATCCCACGGCGGTGCATATCGCGCACGAACTCCCGGAGGTGGAAGTCCTCGTAGCTGGCGCCTATCTGCCTGGCGAGGGGCACCTTGCTCGTCCACACCTTGCCGTCGTCGTTCTTGACGTTGATGACGATCGCGTTCAGCTCGGTCTCCTCGATGAGC
>ERZ795042.696-NODE-696-length-25054-cov-142.791712_pt1 | contig 25054 bp, 37 predicted proteins | sample MGYA00375126_ERZ795042 | MGnify/ENA primary metagenome ERZ795042 (study PRJEB30171, sample SAMN05518105) | compost metagenome | isolation source: Feedstock adapted compost from Newby Island compost facility, Milpitas, CA | place: USA:Newby Island compost...
AGCTCGTCCCGCCGCCCGATCCTGCCCAGCACGGTCGACCGGACGATGGCGATACCGGGCCGGCATGGCGCGTGGGACTTCGGCGCCGACCTTGGGCCGCGGCAGTTCGCGCTGGACTGCGCGCTGATCGAGCAGGATGCGGCGGCACTCCAGCTCGCTGTTGAGAGGGTGGCGGCGCTCCTGCTGGACAAACACGGCCGACCGCGCGAGCTCACGCTCACGCTCGACATCCGTCCGGAGCGGTCCTATACGGTCCGGTATGTCGGATCGCTCGATATCGAGCGAATCATCGGGCTGGGGCGCTTTACGCTGCTGCTAATGGCATTTGACCCGTATAGTTACGCCGGCATCACGGATTACGACGAGGGTCCGTACAAGTACAACACTGGACTCAAGTATAACACCGGCCTGCGGTATCCCAACCCGACTGGATTCCAGTGGCGTTACGGTCAGCAGCACAGCTCACTGTACAACCACAGCTCGCTTGTCACGCCGCTGATCGTGACCATCGCAGGGAGCGTGAGCGGAGTTAAAATCACGAACCGAACGAACGGTCGATCCATGACGCTCACGACGACGCTAAGCGGCCAGACGCTGGTGATCGACGGCGCGAAGGCGACGATCACGAGAAACGGCCAGAACGCCATGTCGGGACTTGTGGCTGGCGATTTCGTGCAGCTCGAGCCCGGAGCGAACCAGCTTGTGTTTGAGGGTGGCGCCCCGAACGCGACGGTGACGTTCGGATGGAAACACAGATTTTTGTGAGGGGTGATAGTGGATGGCGAATCTCATTACGATCGGGCCGGATGTCGAGAGTCAGCCGCTCAACGACAACTTTGCGGCGTTGAACGATGACATCGTCAATGTTCCGCACGCCCTCTACCGCAACGCCATCATCAACGGCAACTTCGATGTGTGGCAGCGCGGGACGAGTTTCGAAAACGTTCCATCCGGGACGTACACCGCTGATAGGTGGGTATATCTCCATGACGGTACGGGACAACAGCATACGATTTCACGGCAATCCTTTATACCCGGCCAGACCGATGTGCCGAACAACCCCAGCTATTTCGTGCGGGTGTCCGTCACGAGTGCTGCATCAGGTCAGACATACAATGTACTGCATCAACGCATCGAATCGGTCAGGACGTTTGCCGGAAAAACGATCACGATAACTTTCTGGGCTAAGGCAGATGCCGCACGGACGTTGGCCGTGAATTTTTGGCAGAACTTCGGATCGGGAGGGTCATCTGAAGTCGGAGTATCGGGTGCAAGTTTCAACTTGACGACAAACTGGCAGAAATTTTCTTGCACGGTTACGATACCATCGATTTCCGGCAAGGTTATTGGGCCGGGAGACAATTTGGGTGTGCAATTCTTTTTTCCGACCGAGCAAACTTTCGTCGTCGACATCGCCCAAGTCCAACTGAATGCCGGCGACGTCGCTCTACCGTTCCAACCGCGCAGCTTCGCGGAGGAGTTGGCTCTGTGTCAGCGGTACTTTGAAAAGAGTTACGACATCGACACAGCGCCTGGTAGTATGGCTGCTGCGAATGGCATGGAAATACTTACTTGTGACCATGCAGTTGGCGTTGGCGGTAATCTTGATCTTTTCCCTCATGGTCCTTTGAGGTTCAAGGTGCCGAAACGGATCACACCGACGGTGAGGATCTATAACCGCTCCAACGGCGAGCTTAATAGCGTGTTTAATGATAGCACGGGCCAACATGTCAACTTTGCGAATAATGTGCTCTTTACTGGAGGACAGACTCAGGTGAACCTCATATTGGAGAATTTGACAGGTTTGAACGTAATCAATGCTGGCGACATGGTGTCCTATCACTGGACCGCCGACGCCGAGCTCTAAGGAGGCACGCCATGCGTACAGGCTATAACCACTACATTCGCACGAACGAAACTGGGGAGATCATCCACGGCTTTTCTGACGCGTTCGAGCAGCCGCAGGATGGCGACATCCTCGTGCTCGAAAACGGGCCGCGTCACTTTCACGAGGCGTTCCCGGAGTCGTTGCGAAATGAACGCGGCCAGTTCCGTTTCCGATGGCAGGACGGTCAGATCGTCGAGCGATCGCAGCAAGAACTTGATGATGAATGGGCGCAGCGGCCGCCGGAACCGCCGACACTTGAAGAGCGGCTGGAAGCATCTGAAGAAGCCCTGCGCGCTCTGATGGAGGCGATGAACGATGTTTAAGTTCATTCTCGGCCAGTGGATCATGCGCAAGGTTGATGCAGCATGGGTTCAGGCTCAGGTACCGCGCTGGATCACGCAGGAACAGGCAGACGCTATTCTGGCGACATCGCAGATTCCGGGTGACAGCCAATGACTGCCCCGGTTCGCATCTACAATCAGAACCTGCAGCTCGTCGCGGTGCTTGATAATGCGTTCGCAGTAGGCTACGAGATGCCCCTCAACAACCTTTGGCGGGCATCTTTTTCATTGCCCGCGAACGACCCGAAAAACGCCGAATGCAAGCCGCTCTACTACGTCGAAATCTTCGATGGCGACGAACGGATCGATCTGTTCCGCATCGTCCCGCACGCGGCACGCCGGGACAGCAGCGGGCAGACGATCACGTACCAGTGCGAGCATGTGCTGGCGACGCTGCTGGACGACGTGATGTTTCAGTTTCATACCATCGGCAACCTCGGCGTGTACACGCGGGATGTGCTCGAGTACATCCTCGATAAGCAGCTCACCCCGCGCTGGCAGCTCGGCACGGTCAGCTTTGCCCGGCAATTTGAGTATTCGTGGGAAAACGAGAACCTGCTGGCCGCGCTGTTCAGCGTGCCGAAGCCGTTCGTCGAGGAATACATGTGGACATGGGACACGACGGTATATCCGTGGGTCCTGAGCCTGGTCGAGCAGCCCGATCCGGCGTCCGATCCGAACACGGCCTACATCCGGTACGGCGTCAACATGGTCGAAATCGAACGCGAGATTGACCCCACAACGCTCTGCACACGGCTCTACTGCCTCGGGTTCGGCGAGGGCGTGAACCAGTTGACGATCAGTGAAGTTAACGGCGGCAAACCGTATCTGGACGCTGATACGCAGGCGCAATACGGGATCATCAGCAAAATCTTTGTCGATCGCCGTTTCGAACATGCCGAGACGCTGCTCGCCCGCGGTCAGGCGCTGCTGGAAGAACTGAAGCATCCGCGCATCACGTACCGCGCAAAGGCGGCCGATCTCGGGCTGCAGCGGTTCCGCACCGGATCGCATGTCATCGTGAAGGACGAGGAGCTGGGCATCGACATCACGGCTCGCGTTGTCAACGTCCGGAAACCCGACATCACCGGCGCGCCGGGTGACATCGAGATTGAGATCGCGAACCGGCCGCTGGACATCGCCGGCAGCATCGCGGATCTGGCGGACCGGCAGCGGATCAATGAGGTGTATGCGCAAGGCGCCACGAACTTCGACTCGCACGATTTCGCGGACAACTGCGATCCGGACCATCCGGCCATCATGCGGTTCTGGGTGCCGGAGGAGACGGTGCGCATAAACAAAGTGCGTCTGTCGTACCGAGCGGAGGCGTTTCGGTCGTATGAGCGCGCGATCGAGGCGGCGCCGGCGACGACGAGCGGGCCGAGCAGTACGTCTACGACGGCGGCCGGTGGTGGCACGACGGAGACGACCGGACCGAGCTCTACGTCTACAACGGCTGCGGGCGGTGGGGTGTCGACGACCACGGCAGCGGGAGGTGGAGCGATTGAAACAACGGGGCCGAGTAGTAAAACGACGACAGAGCAGACAAGCACCTACAATACGACGTATTACGGCGGACTCTACCCACAACAAAATTATGATCCTAATTACACCACAAGCACTGTAGGAGACCACAACCACGGCATTCCCCCTGGTACACAGCTAATGACGGTTGGCGGCGGGGCCGTGACGTGGGCGCCATCCGGTGCTCACAACCACATGTTAGGCTATCACTATCACGAATTTTGGGGAGAACCGCACGTACACGGCATGGATCATACGCACAATGTGACAGTTCCGCTTCACACGCATACCGTGTCGATCCCGGATCATACGCACGGCATGGACCACACGCATACCGTGTCGATCCCGGATCATACGCACGGCATGGACCATACGCACACGATTCCGGCACACACGCACGATATCGAATATGGTATCTTCGAGGGGCCGACGCCGACAGCGGTGACCGTGCGAGTCGATGGAAATGTTGTTCCGGGACTCGGGACGAGTGCGGATGAGGTGGACATCATTCCGTATCTTGCGAAGGACTCAGGCGGGAAGATTCAGCGTGGAACGTGGCACACAATAGAAATAGCGCCCAATTCTCTTGGGCGCATTGTAGCGACGGTCCTGACGCAGATATTTGTTCAGTCGCGGGGCGGCGGGAATTATTGACCCAGCAGTCTCGCGACTGTTTCGTTCCGAATGTACATCTCGTCGTTGGTGAGCAACAACTCGTCACCGTCTGCGTTCCGGAAAAGTTTATCTCCCCCGAGAATGTTGGGAACGATGAATTCAACTCGGGCAGACTCTGACTCGATAACTAACAGCCTGCGGTAATCGGTCGGGCGACTATTGGGAAGTACGTTCACAGTCCATCTCACGTCATCACGAATATCGTAGAGCGAAGTCCACTCGGACATATCCAACGTGCCGAAATCAAAGTCGAGCACGATGTCCGTTCCTTCATACGTTGCATGAGGTGTTGATTCGTTTGTAATTTCTTCGGTCGTACGATCCATGTCTTGCCTGTCCCCTTTCTTCGTTGAGTCGTTGGCCGTGTTAAACTCGACCGTTTTACTATCCGATCTGTAGACGACATCATACCCAAGCATATTGGCGACTTCGCGGACCGGCAGATATGTCGTTCCCATGACGACGAGCGGCTCGGTCTGCACGTCCCGCTCCTCGCCGTTGACGACGAAACGGAGTTTGGCGATGGTTGCCGTCACCGTATCGGATGCGGCAAAGGCTGTCGCGGCACTGCCGATTAGCATGCCGATAACGAGCGCGAATATTGTACGCTTCATGCATTCCGACCTCCTAGTTATTTGGGATCATTATACCATATCTTACCGAAAAAGATGGTCATAGGTTTCAGCTCTGCCGTATAGGCGGGGCCTATATTTTTGGAGGTGTCATCATGGAAAACCTGTTTAAAACTATCGTTGCAATCGGCGGCGCCGTCGCTTCGTACCTTTTTGGGGGCTGGTCATCGTTGCTATCAATCTTACTCACGTTTGTTGTACTGGATTATGTGACCGGGTTCGCAGCCGCCGCAAAAGAAGGAAAGCTGAACAGCGAAGTTGGTATGTGGGGTATCGCCAAAAAGGTCGGCATTTTTGCCGTCGTGGCCGCCGCGCACTTGGTGGATACCGCGCTGGGAGACGCGCATCTTTTCCGGGATGCCGCGATATTTTTCTTTCTCGCAAACGAGCTGCTCAGCGTGGTCGAGAACGCCGGCCGGATCGGCGTGCCCATTCCGCCTGTCATGCAGCGGGCCGTCGAAGTGCTGCGCGGGAAGTCGGAGGGGGACCGGCCATGAGCGCGGCATCTTTCATCGCCCAAATCGCGCCAATCGCCGTCCAGCTCCGCGTCGAAGGCTCTCCGATCTTCCCGTCGGTCCGGATCGCGCAGGCGGGGCTGGAGACCGGCTGGAAGATCCCGTCCTGGAACAACCTCGGCGGCTACAAAGTCGGCAGCGGCAAGCTCACGCCGTATTGGCGCGGCAAAATCGTCAACAAAGGCACATGGGAAGTGTACGACGGCAAGCGCGTGGACGTGACGGCCGCATTCCGGGCGTATGACAGCGTGGAGGATTTCTTCCGGGATCAGGACCTTTTATTCGGGATCAGCCGGTACGCTCGCGTCCGGGCGGCACGCACGCCAGAAGAGCAGGCGGATATGCTGCAGGCGTGCGGCTACGCGACTGATCCTGCGTACGCATCGAAGCTGGTTGGCATCATCCGCACGTATGGACTAAAACGATATGATGAGGAGGCTGACAACCAAATGCAATTGAGCAACTACCAATGGCAACGGATTGAGATCGGTGTCAAGTCCCTGCTCGATCGCAAGATCATATCCGATACAGCGTGGCTCGAAAAGGCGCAGAAACGGACCCTCACGAGGGACGAGCTGGCATGGCTCACCTTTGAGCTTGTCGCGAACCCTCGTTAATGATGGAACCCCGCTCAGCTACGTGCTGGGCGGGGATTTTTTGCTTTGGGCGTACACTTCCGCACGGTCTCGCCGCCACAGCGGCCGCCCTGCGGGGCGGTTTCGGCCGGGTGCCTCCCGGCTCGATCAGGTCAGATTAACATCGACTCCGCGCCGCCGGAGCTCCGCGATCAGCTCATCCGTGCTGTATTTCGCGAGCGGCGATTCCGGCGCCTTCCGGCTTTCCCAGTGTTCCAGCGCAGCCACCTTGTCTACCATTTGAACCGTCCCGTCTTCCTGCACGACATACAGTTTATTCTCGGTGTTCCCGCCCCGGCCGTCCCGCTGGCCGGTGGCGACGATGTCACCCGGCTCGCACTCGATGTAGACTTTGCCGCCATCGCTGTCCCCGAGGTATGTACCGGCCTTGAAATCGTACACCATCTTCGCGCCCTCGAATTTCACTACCGCGCCCCACGGTCTGCCGTACCGCCGTGCGTTATAGGGGGGATACCTAAATTCGACTCTCATTGTTTTCATTCCTCCTTTGTTCTTTCTGACTCTATTATACGGCATTATAAATGCTTTTGCAATACCTTTTTTATGGTGTTGCAAAAATATTTTTAATGCTTTATTATTGTAGCAAAGGAGTGATTGATATGGCAGGACGTCCACCGAAACCGCCAACCGAGAAAAAGATCCGCGAGGCCGTTTATTTCGAGCCGCATCTGCTGGAATGGCTGCGCGATCTGGCGGAGAGGGAAAAGGTGACAGTCAGTGTCATCGTGAACAGGCTGATCGAGAAGGTGAAGGAGGCGCATAACGATGCGATATGAGGTGGGCGGCAAGTGGCCCGGCCGCGTGCCGTCATTTGAACAGTGTACCGCCCAGCTCGCTGGCAGCAGTTTTGACTTACTGGCGTTCCTGGACGGACCGACGTCGAAGGAAACGAAGATTTTCAAGGACGCCTTCATGCGGTTGCATATCACCGTGATCGACAGCATTCCGCTGATCGCGGTGTCATATCTCGGCAGCCGCTGGACGTGGGATGTCAGCCTGAATGTAGTCGGCATCTCGGAGGCGGACTCGGCGACATTCTTTCAGCCGGGTAACGCGGTCACGCTGTTCCTGATCGACCGGCCGAAAGGTATGATCAGAGCGATCCGAACCGTCGGCATATCTGAAGAAGCGGAACGCACGATCAAAGATGCACTGCGCGGGCAGATGACGCGATATCGAAGCCGCGCGGAGTTTGATGCCGCGCTCGGGCGGATATACGCTCAGCACACCACGGATGACTTGATCCAGATGGCGGATCTGGTGTGCGAGTTCAAGGGAAGGTAGACGACTCTGGAAGAACGTGGTATATTTGATATGGCCGTATGCGGAAGCACCGCTGCGGCCCTTATTATGCTTGCATACCGAACGAATGTTTGCATATAATACGGATACAAACACTTGTTCGGGGTGTGGTCCGTATGCACAAGTATATTGGCCGCCGCGTCGAGATCATCTACCAGGGCGCCGACGGCCGTCTTTCGCAGCGCGTGGTGCGCGTGCTGGGCGTACAGGATGGCGTTGTGCGGGCGTTCTGCGAAGCGTCCGGCGCGCCGCGGACGTTTCGGGTCGATGGCATATTGGCCGCGCTGCCGGTCGTCAGGAGGCGGACGGCGTGAAGGCGAACAAGCTGACACCGGGCAGTAATCTGATGTGGGAGTCGAGCAGGATGATCCTGCCCGAGCACAAGGAGCGCATCCTCAGCCACCGGGACGAAGTCCGGTGCGGCGGCCGGCGTGATCGGCCTGTGCTGGATGAGCAGGAGGCGGAGCTGATCGCCTCAGCAATCGCCGAATCGCTGACTGAGCGCGTGCCGGTGCGGCTGCGGCGGTTTGATCCGTTTGAGGATTGCGTCATCGAGGGGATCGTGGAGCGAGTTGATCAGGCGACCAGACGGATCAAAGTTGATGGTGAGTGGTTTGCAATCGACGACATTATAGGGGTGGACCGCGGGTGACGAGGCCCGCGGCTTTTCTTTTACTGCTTAGGCTGCCCACAACTCGCCCACAGTATTGCCGTGTATTGCGGTGTACAGCAAGGAAAAAATGCCGAAAAATCGGCATTGTCGGGTAAGTTGTGGTATGCACCATATATTACTATAATAAATACAAGTCGATCTATCCCGAATTGTAAACCGCGTCGTTACGCGGTTTTTCTGTTTTCGCTGGAGCTGGTTGCCCACATCCTGCCCACACTCAATCCAGTCGAAGATACGGCCCGAGCAGGGCGTCTAGCTTCTCCGTATTGGCGCGCCGGCGGGCCTCCGTGACGTGGAGGTAGACGCGCCTGGTCATGTCGTCGCTGGAGTGGCCGAGCTGCTTTTTGATGTCCTCCAGCGACGCCCCGGCTTCGGCCGACAGGCTGGTGAAGGTGTGGCGCAGACTGTGTGGTGTAATCGACTTCGGCAGTCCTGCCAAGTCCAGTAGGTGCGCCAAATCACGACCGAACATTCTCGGGTCCATAGGGTAGCCGGGAAGCATGCGGAAATTTACGAATACAAAATTCCGCTCCGTGTAAAATCTTTCGCCAATGCGGAGTCGGAAAGCCTTCACGTCCCGGAGTTGAACGTCCAGGACGGCAGCGACTGTTCGGCTGATATCCACGGTCCGGATTGACGTCCGGTTTTTCGGCGCTTCGAGCTGGTATGCGCGGATGCCCTGACCGTGGTATAGAGTGGCGATGACCCGAATCGTCCCGCGCCTTGTGTCCACCCGGGATTCCTCCAGCGCGCAGAGTTCACCAATCCGGAGGCCGGTGTTCGCCAGGACGATGATCGCCCGGTACATCTGGCGCGCGCCGAACGCCTTCACCGTGTCGGTCTGTGCATCCGCGTACTCCTTCGCCACGCGCACGAGCTCGGCCAACTGCTCCTTTTCCAGGTACTCCGGCAGGGGCTCGTCCGCGCCGCTTGCCAGCGCCTCGAAAGTCGGCCGGAGACTCGGCAGCACGGCGTCGTCGGTGGGATTCGAAGCGATCAGCCGCATTTTTACGGCCAGGCGGAAAAGGATTCGCATGGCAGAGTGGGCGGCTTTGATGCTGTTTTCGCCGAGCCGGCGGACGTCTCGCAGATCCAACAGATACTGCTGGTACATGGCTGGTGTGATATCTTTCAGTCGTCGCCCCGCGAAGGCGGCCCGTGCGTAGGTGAGATTGGCCCGCATTGCGGCGACGCTGCTCTGCTTCAATCCCTTTGCCCGCGCGTGCAACTCCAGACCCTTCTCGGCCCATTCGGCAAAGGGCATGTTGTTCTCGTCGACATACACCCCTTCCAACAACTGCGCCTCGATCTTGATGCCTTCCCGGTACGCTTCCTGTGGCGTTGGATAGCTGGGCGTCTCTTTTTGTTTCCGCCGCACGGTACCGTCCGGCATCGTCACCGGGACGCTATACCGATACGTGTAGCCCTTCCCGCGACGCCGGACTTTCGGCGGCAGCTTTTCTTTTGACATAATGCATCCTCCTTTATCATTAATTTACTTTCAAGATTTTTCACAGCATTGTGACGACTTGCACAGCTCTGCCGATTATTCGAGCCGGGTTGTCCGGGGTGACGATGATCGGCTCATACTCCGGGTTGTCGGGCAGCAGGATCAGCAGATCAGCTTGCCGCTTGACACGCTTCAGTGTCGCCTCTTCATCACCGTTGACCAGGACGGCCGCAACTGCTCCATTTTCTACATGAGGTTGTTCGCGGATCAGGACGAGCGATCCGTCCGGGATCGTCGGCTCCATGCTTTTGCCTTTAGCGCGAAGATAAAACAGCTCACCGGCCGGGAGCCGTTCCGGCGATTCATATACATATTCACTTATATTTTGCTCCGCGAGGATCGGTTCTCCGCACGCGATGGTCCCCAGCACGGGGATCGGTACTGTTCTCGGTCCTGCGGGGGCGAGGTTCGAAGGACGTTCCTCGGTCAACATAGATTTTGGCACATTAAAGAAATCCGCCATTTTTTGAATCTTGTCAATTCTCGGATACTTATCGCCGCTCAGCCACTGTGACACCGCCGAATCGCTCACCCCGATGTGTTCGGCGAGTGCGCGCTGGTCAATTCCTTTGCTTTCCAATAACTTTTGAAGGTTTTCAGCCAAAACTTCACGGGCGCTTTTCTTAAGCACTATCCATCCCCTCCAATGTTTATATTATAAACAAAAAGTGAAAAAAGTAAACATTTATTTTTTACTTTAAGTGTTGACAATTAACTTTAAGTGAAATATCATTGTAGTACAACACATGGAGCAGAGAGGTGGTGATACTGGATGACTGTACAGCTTACGCTCGAAGCTCTGAGGGTTAACGCTGGTTTTACGCAACAAGATGTAGCGGATAGACTCGGTGTTTCGCGCTTTACCGTCATGAAATGGGAAAGCGGCGAAGTTAAGCCGAAGGAGCTTGTGATCTACGCGCTCGCGAAACTTTATGACGTCGATATTGACGTTATAAAGGTTCCTTCGTCCGCATGAATTTACTTTAAGTAAAGTGAGGCGGCGGAAAATGGAGCAAGCAATCAACGCAATTCGCAGCATCTTGCTCCTGATCCCGGAAGATCAGCGGCAGGATGCCGTCCGCCAGCTCAGCCGAGAGGTGGGTGCCGTGCAGCTTGACGTGCCGCGCATGTACACGGATCATGAGGTGGCAGCTCGGTATCAGGTGCATGTGCGGACGGTGCGCAACTGGATCACCAGCGGGCGGTTGCGCGGCTGCCAGATCGACCGGTACTGGTATTCGCGAGCGGACTGGCTGGATGAGTTTGAGCGAAAGGAGATGACCCAATGAACAAACCACAAATTTTTAACCACTCGGTATTCGGCGATCTGCCGGTCGTTATCGCAGACGGTGTGGAATGGTTCGGAGCAACGGAAGCGGCGAAGGCGCTGGGGTTCTCGAACCCACACAAAGGCATCGACCACCACGTCGAAGAGGAGGACTGTACGGTCCATGCAGTGGGGGTCCAGACAGGGACGAAGGCAGACGGAACACCGGCTTTCCAGACGGTACAGAAGAAGTTCGTCAACGAATCCGGCCTCTACAGCCTGATCTTTGGCGCAGCCCGCCAGGGTAACAACCCGGAGATTCAAGAGAAGGCCAAACAATTCAAGCGCTGGGTGACCAGCGATGTCCTTCCCGCTATCCGTCAGCATGGCGGCTATCTGACGCCGCAGAAGATCGAAGAGGTGCTGCTCAACCCGGACACGATCATTGATCTGGCTCAACGGCTCAAGCAGGCCAATGAGGAAAAGGCGAAGCTGGCCGCTCAGATCGAAGCGGACAAGCCGAAAGTGCTCTTTGCTGAAGCGCTCGAAACGTCCGGCAGCTCGATCCTGATCGGCGAATTGGCGAAGATCCTCAAGCAAAACGGCATCAATATCGGCCAAAACCGGCTGTTTGAATGGCTCCGGCAGGAAGGCTACCTGATGAAGACCAAGGACGAACGCTGGAACGATCCGACGCAGAAAGCAATGGAGCTCGGATTGTTCGAGATCAAGAAGCGCACGATCAATTCGCCGGACGGCTCCGTGAGAACGGTCAAAACCACGAAGGTAACGCCGAAGGGTCAAATCTACTTTGTCAACAAGTTCAAGGCTGAAACGGCGGTGAACGCAGGGTGAGCGACAACATCAAAATCACGGACACGCCGGACGGTGGCTGCATCGTGGAGATGGACGGCGAGACCATTCGCTACAGCAAAGAAGAGATTGAAGAGATGGAGCGAGACTACAAAGACGCGATACTGCGACTGCTGAACCAAAAATACGCGCAATGAAAGGAGGTGACTATCCAATGACCAAACAAGCCCATCTGAAGCGCGCCATCCTCAAGACCGAGGAGGCGATCGCAAAGCTCATCGCCGCAAAACGAGCGCTGCTCGACGCACGCTCCGACCAGTACGTCCGGGTAGGCCGACTGCTGACCGAACTGGAAGAAGTGCACGCGATTCTGACTGACCCGGAATACATGCCGGAGATCGTGGAGGCTGATCTCGATGAGATCAGGGGCAACTTTTGCGGGGAGGTGACGGGGCAATGATCAACGCAAACGCTCGCGTATCGTACTGCTCCGACGCTGATTTTAACGTCGCCATCATTTGTGACGGTGACCTGGCGGCGTTCGGATACGTGTATGCTCACGTCCGGCGCGACCGCATCACGATCGAGGACTGCGAACGGATGTACGATCGGTACCTGAAGGAGGCGACGACATGACCACTCACGACGAATACCGCGCCGCGCTTGCCGAACACCGGGCCGCTCAGTCGATGTTCGATCAGGCCGATCCGGACCGGGTAGATGAGGCGGTGTACAGGCTGCGGGCCGCGGAGCTGCGTGTGTCGGCGGCGATCCGGGCGCTGAAGGAAGAGCAGCGGGCGGGGTGATTGCTGTGCGCAACCCTTACGATTGGTACATCTCGCCGGAAGAGTACGAGACGGCCGCAGCGAATGGCATCCGGCGCGACACGCTCGAAACCCGTATCCGTCGATTGGGCTGGCCGAAGAAGCGAGCGATCACGGAGCCGCCAAGGAAGTTGTCGAAAATCCCGCGCGAAATCGTTGAGCTCGCCCAGCGCAACGATATCCCATATCAAACCCTGTACTGGCGCATATACGCCGGCTGGGCGCCGAAGCGCGCAGCGACGGAGCCGGTCGCGGATCGAGCGGAGCGCATCAGACGGGCACACGATGCCCGACGAAAGATTCCCGCCGATATTATCGAGCTCGCCAACCAAAACGGAGTCAAGTACACGACGCTATATAAGCGAGTATCTGAAATGGGTTGGGACCCAATGACGGCCGCCACGACGCCGATCATGACGAAGAGTGAAAGCGGTCGGCTGGCCAAAGCGAAGCGAGAAATCGTACACAAATGGATTTTTGCGGGGAGGTGACCGGCTCGTGACACGGCAACAACGCCTCCGCGTCTGCGGCAACCTGATGCAGCTGATGTGCTGCGCGCAGTCGCCGGCAGCTCGGCGGGTGTACCGGGAGCAGCTTGAGCGGACTGCGGCACGCTTGAAAGGAGGTGAATAAGACATGAGCAACATGGCTGTCCACTTCTCATCCAAAACGGACGAGTGGGCGACGCCGCAAGACGTATTCGACCGACTGGATGCAGAATTCGGCTTTGATCTCGACGTCTGCGCCACTCCGGAAAATGCGAAATGTCCGAGGTACTACACCAAACGCGAAAACGGGCTCCTGCAAAAGTGGGAAGGCGTATGCTGGATGAACCCGCCTTATGGCCGAGAGATAGGGCAGTGGGTGAAGAAAGCATACACCAGCGCACTTGAAGGGGCGACAGTGGTCTGCCTCCTTCCAGCCCGGACGGATACGGGATGGTGGCACGACTACTGCATGAAAGGCGAGATCCGGTTTGTGCGCGGTCGCCTCAAGTTCGGCGATTCGAAGACAAATGCGCCATTTCCGAGTGCGGTTGTCATTTTCAGGCCGCTTGAAAGGAGGTGACGCAGGCCAATGACCGGACGTCTGATACCCGACCGCATTGACGATGTCGACGTGCTCGACGCCTGGAAGATCCGGCGTGACATGGCGCTGGAAGAGCAAGCAGAGCAGGCACAAGAAAAAGAAAAATCCACCGCGGCAACGGTGGACAAGTAAATCGCTTATCAGCCCCATCATACCACAGGTGGGGCGGAGGAGGGAAGGGATGGACACCTACATGGGTGACGGCGCATACCCGCGCCATGGTACGCACACGGTAGAGGTTTCGCTCCAATGGGGCGAGTACAAAGGGATGGTTATCGTCCAGGTTAAAGGCAACGTGATAGGCGCCTCGGTTATCGACTCCGCATTAGATTCCCTTGTTGACGGCGACTTCGAGCCAAACATGCACTTCTCCCAGAATCAAAGGCACATTGAGCTTATCGAGAGCGGCACCTATGAAGGTTTTGTGAAGCATTACAGGCTGATCAACGAGTTGGGGCATGTCCTCCATATCGATTACGACGACATCGCGGATTGCATCATCGGCGTCCAGATCGTCGGATGGGAAGCCGGGTGACAACCATGCTGCAGCTCAAACCTACCATCACCCTCGAGCTCGACGGTCAAGAGGCCGCCATCATCGGCAGCGCGCTGCTTGACCAGGCAAATCGCTGCCACGATGAGACGCGGGCGCGCATGAACCGCATATTGGCCACGAAGATTTTCGAAGCGCGGAAGCAGTTCCACGATGAGGTTGCGGCCGTCCTGGAGGAACGTTACATCACCAAATAAGGAGGGCATATCGATGTCGATCGCTACTCAAGTCCGCGACCTGGAAGCCGACCTCGCAATCTGCGAGGCGGCCACGCCGGGGCCGTGGATTTCCAATAGAGACGCGAAAGATGAGCGCTTCAAAGACGAATTGATTTGGGGGTTCAACGGTCCTGGCTTCGGGGCAATCGCCGAGGTTTTTCAGAATTATCCCGAACATGTGCAAAATGAACGATTCATCGCCGAAGCCCGCACCGGCTGGCCGTATGCGATCCGGCGGGCGCTGGAGGCGGAGGCCGAAGTCGACCGGCTGCGAGATGAGATCCGAATGCTGCAGGAAATGCTGCAGGAAATGCTGCAGGAGCAACTGGAGCAGAGATGCGCCCGGGCGTAATCCTGTTCCAGCACCAGCAAACGATCATCGCGAACGCCGAAGAGCGAATCCGGCGCGGGCTGCCGTTCTATGCGATATTCGCCGAACAGGGGACGTCGAAGACGCTGACGATGCTCGTCCTCGCGCTGCGCTTGTACAAGTCCGGCGCGATCCGGCACGCGCTAGTGGTATGTCCGACCAGCGTCAAGGGGAGCTGGAGCCGGGACATCGACCGGTTCTTCTCCCCACTCGAGCAGCGGTTGTTCGATCGGTTCCTGACCGTGACCACCTACGACCTGATCTGGCGCCGGTCGGAACTGGACCGGGAGTGGGACATGATCGTCCTGGACGAGTCCCACTTCATTAAAAACCGGACTTCGAACCGCTACCGTGGCCAGATCAAGAAGGTGGACGGGAAGCGGCGCCGGGTAACGAACGGTATCCAGCAGATCAGCCGGCGGTCGAAATATCGGTACATCCTGACCGGCACGCCGATCGGCAACAGCCGGTGGGAAGAAATTTGGGCGCAGTTCGACTTCCTCGATCCGAACATCTTCGGCCCATATTCGCACTTTGAAGCACGGTATTGCATTCTCGGGAAGTATTACAAGCCCGTGGCGTACCGCAACATCGAGGAGCTCAAGGCTATCATCGCCCAGCACAGCATCTGGATCCGGAAAGCGGACTGTCTGGACCTGCCGGAAAAACTGCCGCCGGAGCGTCTGACGCTGGAGCTCGAGGAGCGGAAGCTGTACAAAGAAATGCTCCAGAACTACATCGCAGAGCTCGACATCGAGGCAAAAAATCCGCTGGCACGCATGGTCAAGCTGCGGCAGATGTGCAGCGGGCACATCCGGGACGACGCCGGCACGGTCCACCGGCTGAAATGCACGAAGCACGCGGCGCTAGATGAGTTTCTCGAGAACTGGGACAAGAAGCTTGTCATCTTTGCGGAATTCGAAGAGTCAATCAACGACATCTGCCGCGTACTGGAGCGGCGCAAGATACGCTACGTGACGCTCGACGGCCGGCAGCGGGACAAACAGGTCTGGAAGAGATTCCAGGCGGAGCCGGACCTTCAGGTGATCGTCTGCCAGTACCGCTCGGCGGCCGCCGGGATCGACCTTTTCGCCGCGGACACCATGCTGTTTTATGAGCCCACGCTCAGCAGCCAAACCTTCGAGCAGGCCTGTGACCGAATTCACCGTCCCGGTCAGCGCGAGAAATGCAGCTATATCCTATTCGAGACGGCAGGGACGATTGAAAAGAAAATCTGGGATGCTCTCATGAGGCATCGCGATTTCAATGAGACCGAACTTCGCGCTTTCGTGGAGGAGGTGCGGAGGTCGTGAGAATCGGAAGTTCAGGTGGAACGCCAGTTCCCAATCGTGAAATCGAAGCCAAATCCAGCGGCAGCGGGCCGGTCATCACGTACCGGCTGAGTCCGGAGGAACTGGAGCGCGTGCGCCGCGGGGAGAAGCTCGAGAAGAAGGAGGAACAAACCATGTCAACGACAACGGCGCCGAAAGCGCCGGACAAGTTGGAAGTGCTCCGCCGGCTGGCGGCCGGGTGGAAGATCGCCCGGATTGAGGAAGAGCTCGGCTTGAGCAAGGGAGCCTTGCAATACTGGCTCGGCAAATGGGGTCTGAAAGGCGTGAGGGGCGAGCAAGCCCAGCGGATGCTGGACGAAATGCTGATCGATCGGCGTGCCATAGCAGAGCCTGCGGCTGAGCCGGAGCAGCTCGCAAACAGCGTTGCGCAGGAGCTCAAAGATCACGAACTGATCGAGCGGCTGAAGAAGGAGCTTGCCGAGAAAGCGGCGCGGATCGCGGAGCTGGAGCAAACCGTTACCCGGTTGGAAGAAGACAAGAAGTATTGGATGGGAGAAGCCGAGATACTCAACGTTGAGGCCGAAAAATACCGTGAAGAGCGCGACACGCTGCTCCAAATCATCGAAAAGGCTGTCGACACCGAGCCCGCGCAGCCCGATCACGACCCGGTCAATCACCCGGCGCACTACACGGCCGGCAAGGTGGAGTGCATTGACGTGATCGAGTCAGCAACGGTCGGGCTGACCGGCAGGCTGGCCTACGCTACCGACGCCGCAATCAAATACCTTTGGCGCTGGAACCGGAAGAACGGCGTCGAGGACCTGCGCAAGGCGCGCTGGTATGTTGACCGGCTGATTGCAGAGGTGGAAACTCAATGCTTCGGAAGCTGACTGACGATGAGATCGCCCGGAGCAAAGCTGCCGTGAAGCGCGCCAACCAGACCCTATCCCGGCGGCGAAAAGAGCTGTTCGAGCAAGTCGCCAAACTTCGGCGCGTCAGCTCAACTCCTCCATACGAGCGAATTGCACGCTTGCTTGACGAGCGCGATGCAATCAGGAACGTGCACGGGCTGCCGGTGCGGCTCGTCTTCGCTGGGGAAGAGTTCGTTGTCAATTACGAGTTCCTGCGCACATTCTTTCGCAAGCTCAAGCGATTCACGATCGACATCACGGTCTCCGAGACCGGCTGCTTGTTGATCAGTTACGGACGGCCACCCCATTATGGCCGGCTGGAGCTTCACGGGCTACCCAAATACCAGGCTGATCTGCTCGACGATCTGCCGAAGGTCGTACTCGAGAGGTGAGATCGTGAGCGTCTACATCACGCCCGAAGAGTACGAGGCGGCGGCCCGCGGCATCTCCAAAAAGACGCTCGAGCTCCGCGTCCGGGAGTACGGATGGTCGAAAGAGCGCGCCATAACCGAGCCTGTACAGCAGCGCACGGATTGGTCCGAATGGTATGCGGTCGCCGAGGTAAACGGCATCTCGCGCGGGACGTTCCGTATGAGAATTCACAAGGGCTGGTCACCTGAGAGAGCTGCAACCGAGCTAGTCTGGGGTCGAGAGCAGAAGGCGGCACATATGCGAATTGTCGGCCGTAAACGGCGCAAATACCCATCGCATATATACGATCTGTTGCGGAAAAACGGCATCAATTACTTTACTTTCTCAACTCGCGTGCGAAACGGCTGGACGCTGGAGCGCGCCGCCACGGTGTCGCCGAGAAAAAGGAGGCGATGAACCGTGGAGCTCCGAAACATCTGGATTTACGACTGCGAGGTCTTCGCACACGACTGGATCTTCGTCGCCAAACAGCCGGTCGAGGGCGGCGAGCGGGTGATCCTCCACAACGACGCCCCGGCGCTCCGCTGGTGGGCGGATGCGCTCGGGCGGGACGAGCTCATCATCGGCGGTTACAATACGAAGCACTATGACCAATGGATCCTCCGGGCCATCTACACCGGTGCAACGCCGGAAGAGGTCAAGAAAATCAACGATTGGATCATCGGTGGTAAGAACGGCTGGGACCATCCGTATTTCAGGGATGTCACCTGGCCGCCGTGGACAAACTTCGACCTTATGGACGACATCCCGGTACCGCTCCGGCTGAAGGAGATCGAGGGCAATCTCGGCATGGATATCGAGGAGAGCCGCGTCAGCTTCGACATCGACCGGCCGCTGACGGAAGCCGAGCGGAACGAAGTCATTGAGTACTGCTGCCACGACGTGGACGCTGCAATCCGACTCTATCACGAACGTGAGAGTTACCTGCGGTCCAAGATCAACGTTGGCGCCATGTGCGGGCTGTCGCCTGCACAGAGCCTGCGGCTGACCAACGCCAAACTGACGGCGGAATTTCTGGGCGCGCGGGAACCGGTCGCGGAGTGGCCGGATCGGGACGTCTACGAGTTCCCGGAAAACCTCATCATCACGAAATATCCGGAAGTGATCGAATTTTTCGCCGACGTGGACCCGGAGCGCAAACGAAAGCTCAACATCGAGATTGCCGGCGTGCCGCACACGGTCGCCTGGGGCGGCCTGCACGGTGCCCGGGAATGTTACCGGGAAGAGCGGACAGAGACGCGGCGGATCTCCACCCGGGACGTCACCAGCTACTATCCGAGCCTCATGATCGTCAACGGCTACATGTCCCGGAACGTCCCGGACCCGGACGAATTCAAGCGGGTGTATGAGCGCCGGCTGGCAGCGAAAAAGGCCGGCGACAAGGCGACCGCGGACGCGCTGAAACTGGTCCTGAACACGACATTCGGCGCCATGAACAATCCGTACAACAAGCTGTACGATCCGCGGATGGCGCTGGCGGTTTGCGTGTCCGGGCAGCTCTATCTGATCGACCTGATTGAGAAGCTGGAGGAAGTCCCGAGCTTTCGGTTGATCCAGTCAAACACCGACGGCCTCATCATCTCCTACGATGCCGATCACGAAGCAGAGATCGACGCTGTGATTTCGGAATGGAGTCAGCGGACCGGGTTCGACATGGAAGCAGACGAGGTCGAGAAGATTGTCCAGAAGGACGTCAACAACTATGTCCTGCGGAACGCCGAGGGCAAGGTCAAGGTGAAAGGTGGGTACGTCACCAACTACGAGGGTGGCGACTGGATGAACCGCAGCCTGGTTATTGTGGCGAAGGCAATCGTCGCCAATCTTCTCGACGGCGTGCCGCCGGAAGAGACAATCGGCGCCTGCGAAGATATGGAGCAGCTCCAGATCGTCTGCAAAGCCGGCAGCACTTATGACAAAGTCATTTGGCACAGCCCAGTCGGCGAAGTCGAGGTGCAGAACGTCAACCGGGTGTTCGCCAGTGTCAACCGTGATGCCGGCACACTGTACAAGATCAAGCTGCCGAAGGCACCCGATGAGAAGGAGCGCCGGGACAAGATCGCCAACCTGCCGGACCATTGCTTCATCGCGAACCGCGCCGGCTACAAGCCGGCGATGGTCGACAAGCAGTTTTACATCGATCTCGCGCACAAGCGCATCAACGATTATCTGGGCGTCAAGCCCGAAAAACCGAAGAAGGAGAGGAAGACGAAGATGGCAACCAAAACGAAGGAAACGCAAACTGCACCCGAAGCGGTTCCCGCGGATCCGCGGCACCGGCTCTACCAGAAGCTCGCAAAGCTGCAGCAAATCATGGACGCTTTCGAGTGGACAAAAGACGGCAAGAACCGGCACCAGTCCTACGAGTACATCACGGAAAAGCAGTACAAAAACAATTTCAAACGGGCGCGGGCCGAGGCCGGCCTGCTGTGGAAGATGGAAGAGATCGGTCACGAGTTCATCGGCACGATCAGCGACAAAATGCACCTCGTGCTGACCAAGTTCCGCGGTCGACTGATCGACCCGGACACGGGTGAATATGAGGAGTACCTCTTCTCCGGCAGCGGCGCCGACAATGGCGACAAGGCGCTGTACAAGGCATATACCGGCGGCCTGAAATTCTTCCTGGCGTCAAACTTCCTCGTGGCCGAAGGTAACGACCCGGAAAATGACGAGGAAGAAATGCGGACCATCAAACCGGCCTATGTGCCGCCGGCGCGGCGCGAGGAAATCCGAGACGCCATCACCAATCAGGACGAGCCGGCGACGGAAGAGCAGCTCGAGGCTATCGCGCTCGGTATCGAGGTGCTGGAGGCGGCCGGCGTAGATGATGAGACGATCAACGGGTTCACCGAGGCGCTGCAGGGCGAGCTGACGAAGGCGGACGCGGAGCAACTGCTCGACGCGATTACGGAGCTGGTACCGGTATGACGGAAAAGCAAATCGTCGAATCGATCGCGGCCAAATTGCGCGCTGCCTATCCGGATGCGGTATCCGTGACGTTGTTCGTCAACCATCAAGAAGCCTCGATCGAGGTCCGATATCGCCAAAAATCAAACGGAGTCAGCATGAGGCAGCTCAACGGCGAATGGGTAAAGGACGCAATTACTTGCCCGCACGGTGACAGCTGGGACGACTGTCCGGACTGTCGTCATTAAAAGGAGGAGCACATGAATATCAACCTGCAAACCAAAACGATCACGCTGGCGGAAAAGCCGAAGCGCATCAAGAAGATCACCGGTACACGGCTGGCCCCGATCCTGGGGCTCAGCCCATGGGCGACGGAGTTCGAAGTCTGGTGCGACATGACCGGCGTCTACAAGAAGCCGTTCGAGGAGACGATCTACACGGCCGCCGGCAAGATCATCGAGCCGAAGGTCATCGCCTACCTCAACAAGCGGTACGCCTTCGGGAAGCTCCAGACGCCAGCACAATACTTCGGTGGCCAGAAGCGCTACGAATGGGACCACTTTCCGGATGAACCGATCTTCGGCGGTTTGTGGGATGCACGGACGCCGACGGCGATCTGGGAACTCAAGACGACCAAACGAGTCGAGGATTGGTACAAAGGTGGTCAGTTTAGCCCGCCGGAGTACTACAAACTGCAGGGCGCGTTGTACGCCTATCTGTCCGGGCTCGACGAGTTCCGGATGGTCCTGACCATCCTCACGGACAAGGATTACGAGGCACCGGAAAAGTTCGAGCCCTCGCCGGAAAACACGATCGTCAAGAAGTATAGCGTTGCAGGCGAATACCGTCATTTCTCCGCTCATCTGCGTCGAGCGACTGAATGGTACGAACGGCACATCGGAGGACTTACAAGCCCGTCCTGGGATGACAAGAAGGACAAAGAGATCGTCCAGGCGCTCACGACCGCGCACGTCCCGCAGCCGGCCGCCGGGGAGGAAGGGGACATCGTGGCGGAGCTCATCCGGCGGATCGAGCCGCTACAGGCCCGGATCGACGCTGTGAGCGAGCAGATCGCCGAGGACGAAAAGGCCCTGAAGCAGCTCAAGGACCAGCTCAAGGCGGAGCTGGAAGCGCGGATGAAGGAGAGCGACAAGAAGATTCAGGCAGCGGGCACGCGGTATTTGTTTGAAGTCTCCAAAGCTGCGGCGAGCGGCGTCGACACGGACCGCCTGAAGGCAGACGGTCTCTATGAGAAATACCGCAAAAGCGGGTTCACAACCAAAATCACGATCAAAAGGAGCGATGCTGTATGAAGCGCAAACTGGTCGAAGGTGGATTCCAGCCGATCCCGGAGGGTGAGCAAGTCGTCCGAATCAAGGGGATCGACGAGAGCGACTACCAGAAGTTCGACAAGATCGTCGTCACGATCGAAGACGCCGCCGGCCGCACGGCGCGTGTAAATTACAATTTCGTCAACGCCGACGGCACGCCGAACGAGACGGCTGACTTCGTGTTCACCCGCATGGCGCGCGCGGCGCTGGGGGACGAGACGATCGACGAGGTTGACACCGCCGAGCTGATCGGCAAGTTCGTCCGCGTCGAGATCGAACACCGCACCGGCTCCCAAGGTGGTACGTTCGCGAACGTCAAAAAGTGGATCGGTCCAGGCGAGCCGTTTGAAGTCAAGAAGACGGCCAGCAACAAATCCGGCTCGGGTGGCGGAGCGACGTCGACCGGAGAGCCACCGAAGAAGAAAACGGCCGCCGAGATCCTCGCCGAAATGAAGGCCCGGAAGGCTGCGGGGAAATGAGAGAGAAGCAGCTGCAAGACCAGTGCGTCGACTATCTCACCGAACGTGGTATTTACCACGTCGTGACGCACGGGAACGCCTTCGAGCGCCGCGGCCGGCCGGACATCTATCTCTGCTACCGGGGACGGTTTGTCGGTGTGGAGCTCAAGAAAGGGTCGGAGGAAACTCCGACCCCTCTTCAAATGAAGCATCTTAGGGAAATTCGCGAAAGCGGGGGGATCGGCGAATGGATCACATCGCTGGAAGAGCTGAAAAGCCTGCTGTCCTCGATCGATTCGACGCCTTCCTGAAACTGCGGGAAGATAAGGCGCCGATCAGCTGGGACACCTATCCGGTCGAGAAACTCGCCGCCTGGCCGAACGTTGGTCTCCCCATCCCCGAGCCCTACGTCGCCGTGGACATTGACGACGCCGAGCAGGCGGAGAAGCTCACCCGGCTGGTGCTCGAAGAAGGCATCAAGTGCCAGATCATGCAAACCTCCCGCGGCCGGCACTTCTGGTTCGCCACAAGTGAGCCGGTCAAGAACAGCGTCAAGACGACAACCGGGATTGGTCTGGTGGCGGACTATCGGAGCTGGGGGAAGCAGTCTCAGGTCTGCGTAAAGCTCGCCGGCGAATGGCGGGAGTGGCTCACGGATTTCGACTGGGACGAGCTGGACGAATTGCCGCGCTGGTTGCGTCCTTTGAAGCAGTTCAAGTGGAAATTTTTCGAGATGGGTGAGGGCGACGGCCGGAATCAGGCGCTGTTCGAGTATCAAATCCTGCTCGCCAGCCGCGGATACACGCACGCGGAGGCCGCGGAGACGCTGCGGTTGATTAACCAGTACGTGTTTCGGGAGCCGCTGCCGGAGGACGAACTGCGGACCGTCACCCGGGAGGAAGCGTACCCGGAAGTTGAACCGCCGGCCGGCGGCGATCCGGACGCGCCGTGGTTCACGGATAAGGGGAAGTTTTTGCACAACGTCATGGGCGATGTCCTGATTGACGAGATGCACATCATCAGCCGGCACGAGCGGCTCTACACATACCAAGGCGGGTATTATCGACCCGGGGAATATGACATCCTGCGAGCAATGATCGAAAAGTACCCGGCGTCGAAGCGCAGCGAGCAAAACGAGGTGCTGAACTACATCACCATCCAGCGGCACATTGACGATCCGCCAGTCGAGGAATACGTCATTAACGTCAAAAACGGCCGGCTGGATTTACTTACGGGACAGCTCTCAGCTCACACGCCGGAGGCGTACGATTTCCAGCAGCTCAACGCCGTATATAACCCGGCTGCCTATTATGAGCCGATCGACCGAATGCTCATGCGCGTATTCTGTGGGGATTATCAGCTCTTCAAACTGTTTGAGGAAATGCTCGGGTATTGTCTCATCAAAAATTGCCGCATGCAAAAGATCTTCATCATGTTCGGCGACGGGAACAACGGTAAATCCACCTTGCTCCGGATGATCCAAGAGTTCGTTGGTGAGGGGAACTACTCAACCCTGTCGCTGCAGGACCTTGAGACCACGTTCCGTCCGGCGGAGCTGGAAAACAAGCTGGCAAACATCGGGGATGATATCCCATTTACAACCATCAAGGACTCCAGCCGGTTGAAAAGCATCTCATCCGGCGAGCGGATCACGGTCGAGCGCAAAAACAAGGACCCGTTCATCCTCAAAAACTATGCGACCCTGATCTTCACTACCAACAAGATGCCGATGGTCAACGACAAGTCGTTCGGATTTTACCGGCGCCTGATCCTGATGCCGCTGGATGCGAAATTCTCGAATACGGACCCGGACTATGATCCGGACATCTCCCAGAAAGTCGTTTCCGAGGAGGCCCGCAGTTATCTGCTCAACATGGCTGTCCGCGGGCTGCGCCGGCTGCTCAAGAAGGGTTTCACGAAGTCGGAAAAAGTCGAAAAGGCAATCCGGACGTACAAGGTCCAGAGCTCGCACGCGCTGACATGGCTCTCGGAAAACGACATCACCGAGGAGTATTTGCTCTCGAAGCACACTGGCGAGATTTACGCCGAGTTTAAGACCTGGTGCGAGTCAGAGGGCGTGGAGAACATCCCGAGGCAGCAAACCTTCACGCTCGACATTCAAAGGGAATTCGGTTTTGGGATTTCAAAACAGCAACGAGATCCGAAGACTGGTCGAAAGTGCCGCTACTTTGTCCCGTCGTCCCGTCAAGAATCGGAAAAAATTTCGGAAAAATGAAGGGACGAAGGGACGTTTGTCCCGTCGTGTCCCGTCGGGATTTTGCGAAGGGACAAATGACGGGACAAGCTTCAGCCCTTGTGGCTCTAGGAAAATCCGGTTTCTGTCCCTTCGTCCCTTCTATCTTTCTTCTCTTATATGCACGTGACGCGCGTGTATACGAAAGAAAATAAAAAGAGAATTGAAAAAGGTGACGGGACAAGGACGACGGGACAAAACGAGAAAGGATGTGCGGAGAAGATGATCCCGGAAAAAGATCGAGGAAAAGCGATATTGGAAATCCTGCTCGGAAAAGGGGTCCCCGTTTACGTTGACTATATATTCCAACAAGCAGAATTACGCGGTGTTTCGAGAACGACTTTGAATGCACTACGAGCGGAGATGAACATTCAATCCGCCCCGATTTTCAAAGACGGGAAAAACGTCGGACAAGTTTGGTTTCTTACGCCTGGGAGGGAAAGTGAGCCATGACACAGAAACCCCATCGAGCAATCCGCACCAGCCGCCGAGTCAGCAGCGAGACCGGCGTGGCGATCACGGCCGTGCAGCCACCGCGGCAAGCTCCGCCGGTAGAGCGGAGGTCGATGCTGGCAGAACTGGCGAGGGAGGAGCTGAGCGAGTCATGAGCGCGAAACAT